>SXGT01094467.1_pt1 | contig 28271 bp, 16 predicted proteins | sample 3176221 | NCBI WGS metagenome assembly SXGT01 (sample SAMN11356862, study PRJNA531348) | freshwater metagenome | isolation source: freshwater sample F1-120 | place: China: Fuxian Lake, Yuxi | collected 2017-12-25 | reverse complement strand
GATGGCCACCGCGACGTAGAGCTGCGGCGCCACGCCCTTGCCGGTCTGGCCGATTTGGTAGTCGTTGGGCGCGTAGCCGTCGTCCACCGCGGCGCGGCTGGCGCCGATGCCCGCGCCGAAGGCGTCGGCCAGCGGCTCCATGACCTGCCGAAAGCCCTCAGCCGACTTGAGGCCGCGACCGCCAGCGACGACGATGGTCGCCTCGTCGAGTGAGGGGCGGTCGGAGGCCGTGGCGTCGAACGACACAAAGCGGGTCCGCGCACTGGCCAGCGCCGGATCGGCGGCGAACGCGACGATCGGCGAGCTGCCGCCGGTCGGGGCCGCGGCGTCGAACGCCGAGACGCGGACCGAGACGCACCACTTCGGCGTGTGGATGACCACGTCCGAGAGCAGCGCGCCGGCCCACATCGGGCGACGGAAGCCGGGGCCCTTGCTGGTGTCGACCACGCCGACGACGTCGGAGGCCATGCCGGCGCCAAGTCGCGCCGCCGTGCGGGGCAGCACGTCCTTGCCGGTGGTCGAGGCGCTCATCGCCACCACCGAGGCGCCGCAGCCCTTGGCGATGTCGGCGATGACCTTGCCCCAGGTCGGGGCCAGGGCGTGGCCGAGATCGGCGTGATCGGCGACGTGGATGGCGCCGGCGCCGTAGCCCGTGAGCTGACTCGCGACGCCGCTGACCTCAGACCCGAGCACCGCGATGTCGATGCTGGCGCCCGTCTTGGCGGCGAGGTCGCGCGCCATCTGCAGGGTCGTCAACGTCGCCTTGCGCACCGTGCCGCCGCCGTGCTCGGCGATGACCAAGATCTTGCTCATGTTGTGGCTCCTTGGGCCGCGGCGCCATTGCTGCCAGCGGCGAGTCATGTGCGTCCGGCGGGGCGTCGTCGCCCGCGCCAACGCAGCGGGGAGGTGGCTAGATGACGCGGGCCTGCGACGAGAGCTTGTGGATGAGCTCATCGACGTCGGCGACGCTGACGCCGGCGCTGCGGCCCATCGGCTCGCGGATGGCGAGCACAGAGACCTTGGGCGCGAGGTCGTCGACGCCGAGCTCGTCGGGTTGCAGCTCGTCCATCTCCTTCTTCTTGGCCTTCATGATGCCGGCGAGGCTGGCGTAGCGGGGCTCATTGAGCCGCAGGTCGGCAGAGACGACGCATGGCAGCCCAATGGCCAGCGTCTCTAGGCCGCCATCGACCTCGCGGGTGACGATGGCCTCGCTGCCCTCGATGACGACCTTGCTGGCAAAGGTCGCTTGCGGCCAGCCGAGCATCTCGGCCAGGAGCTGGGCCACCTGGTTGCTGTCGCCGTCGACGGCCTGCTTGCCGAGCAGCACGAGGTCCGGTTCCTCCTTGCGCACGATGCCGACCAGGATGCGGGCGATGGCGTCCGAATCGAGCGAAGCCTCCTCGGCCTCGACCCAAATCCCGCGATCGACGCCGCGCGCCAGAGCGCCCTGACGGATGAAGCGCTGCACCTCTTCGTCGCCGATGCCGACCGCCACCGTCTCGACGTCGCCGAGGGTCTCGGCCAGCTGCAACGCGCACTCGATGGCGTTCTCGCAGAAGGGGTTGAGGATGTACTCCACGTCGTCGTCGATCCAGTTGCCGTCGTCGTTGACGACGAGCTTGGCGTTCGGATCAGTGACGCGCTTGGCGGTCACGAGGATCTTCATGCGGTCTCTCCCCTGCAAATTGCACGGCGCCATGCCCGCTGCGGACAGTTCTGCGCAGGCTCGGCGGCTCTTCGGCCACCTGCCGCGACGCGCGACTGGGGCCGATGGCGGGCATCAGTAAAGCGACCTTGACGCAGCGTGTCAACGCGAGACTGATTGGGAATGTGAAGGCCGACTCAGCGTCGCGGCGTCGACGTCCCGAGGGGGGTCTGCACGATCGGCGCCCGCGGCGCGAGGCGGCTCTGAACGCCGAGCGGCCCACGCGTTGCGCTGACCTCCTGCGACAGCTCGGCCAGCTCGGACTCCGGGACGCCGGCGGCGCGCAGCTCGGCGAGCTTCGACTCGGCGGTGTGCCAATTGCCGAGGCGCAGGGCGGCGCGGGCCAGCAGCCAGCGGGCCCGAGTGGAGGCGCGATCGTAGCCGTGGGCCCGGTGCGCCGCGGCCATCGCCTCATCGGGCATGCCGGCTGCGAGGGACGTCTCAGCGAGGGCGAGCCAGTAGGCGCTCAGCATCACCTCGTTGCCGCGCATGAACGGGTAGAGGCTGCGGACGCCGGCGAGGGCGGCAGCGGAGTCCGCGAGCTTAGGCGCGACGGAGACCGCCTCGATGCAGGCCTCCGCCGACTCGCCGCCGCTGCGCTCGCAGACGTCGGAATAGAGCGTAAAGGCCCGCTTGTAGTTGCCATTGCGATTGTCGATGGAGGCCAGGGCGCGCCAGCCGAGCGGCTCTGTGGTGGGATCGCTGAGCAGACCGAGCCCGATTCGCCGCGCTTGATCGAGGTCACCCGCCGATGCCAGGCGCGTCGCGATCAGGTACTCCACGCCGAAGCGTCGGCCCTTGTGCGCGACTCGCAGCGCGTTGCCGAGGTCAAACAGGGTCTTGGGCCGATGGTCGGAGGCGTGGACAGCGACGCTCCACGCTCGCGCCGGCACCGCGACGGCGGCGTCGACGGCCAGCTTGGCGCCGTGCTCGAACTGCAGCAGCTCAGCGATGGCGCGCTGCTGCAGCTCACCCGGGTGGTCGAGGAGCGTCGCGACGTCGCTCGGGTCGCCGCCGCCGGTCTTCAGCATCGTCACCAGCCGAAACAGCCGGGCATGCAGGCTCTTCGGCCGCAGTTCAATCGCGCGGCTGAGGGCGACGACCGCGGCCTCGGCCTTGCCCTCCGCCAACAGCGTGCGGCCCAGCCGATAGAAGGCGTGGTGCGAGTAGGGGTAGACCGTCGCCACCACCTCGCGGGCCTTGTCGGCGGGCAGATCGCGCAAGCGGTCGCCGATGTCGCGGTTGCGGGCATTCCAGGCGCCGAAAATCAGGGCGGCGGCGAGGCAGAGGCCGATGCCTGACGCGACCAAGGTGCTGGCGCGCGTCGTCCAGTAGCGACCCTTGGGGCCGTGGTAGGGCGCGGGCCGCAGGTGATCGGCGATCGTGGCCACCATCAAGAATGGGAAGAGCACGCCGGCGATGTGAAGAGAGAAGTCTGCAAGATCGTGGAGCAAGACGGCGGCGAGGGCGATGGTCGGCGCGGCGTGGACGCCATAGCTGGTCCAGCGGCGGAACGGCATGATCACAGCATAGAGGAGGAAAGCGATGACCAGCACCGCGACCGGCACGCCGTGGGCGAGGATGAGGTCAAGGATGATGTTCTCGACGAACTCGAGGCGGACGTCGATCCCGGCGGCGTGTTGCAGAGTCTTGACTGGCAGCGAGCCAAAGCCCTGGCCGACCCAAAAGCTGTCGAACAGGTGGTGCCAAGCGGACTCGAAGGCGACCAGCTTGGCGTCGCGTCTCCCGAGCACGAACATCGGGCCAAATTCGCGCTCCAAGGCGGGCAGGCCAAGGATCGCTAAGGTGCCCAGGGCGGCGATGGACCGCAGCAGGCGGGCGCGGCGGTTCTGCGCCAGGGGCTTCTCTTTGTCGACGCGCAGGTGCGGGCGGGTCTTGGGCTGGCGGGTCAAGATGAAGGCGCCGACGATGACGAGGCCGATGATGCCTGAGCGTGAAGGCGTGACGGCGAGCAGCGCCGCCGAGAGCGCTGCCACCAGCTGGTTGGGGCCCTGGCCACCCTCGGTGCCCTCGGCGACGACAGCGCCAAATGAGAGGCCGAGGCCGAGCAAGAGCAGAGACGACACATGGTTCGGGTTGACGAAGGTCAGGTAGCGCAGCTGCTCGCGCATCTCCAGCGGGATGTAGGGCGCGAACCAGGGCGCCCAGGCCAGCTGCCAGAGGCCGCCGATGGCGAGCGGCATCGCGGCGAGCCAGCGCCCCGCATGCACCGACATGCGCCGCCCCTGGTGGTCGCTCAGCAGCAGGCCTCCTGTCATCGCCATGGAGCCGCCGCCGAGCATCAGGGCGGCTTGAAACGCTGACTCCGCGGGCGCCATCGACAGCGACAGCATCGCGAGGGGCTCAAGGCCGAGCGCGGCGCGGCTGGCGTCGGAGAGTGCCAGCGCCTGTGGGTGCAGCGCCGACACCAGCAGCCGAGGCAAGGGCAGCAGAGGCAGCAGCGACCAGATGCCGAGCAGCCAGAACAACCAGGCATAGGGGTTGGGCGCTGGCGCCAGCTGTCGGAAGGTCAGCGCCATCGCCCAGCCGACGACGCCAAGGCCGATCGCGATCGCCACGGGCTCTTGCTCGGTGCCGCCGGTCCAGAACATCGCGACGAGCATGGCCAAGACGAGGCTGGCGCGCCCGACGCGGGCCGACGCGAGCTCGCTGGCGGTGCGGGAGATGAGCGGCCGCTGGACGCGGTACCGGCTGCCATCGTGCGACTTGGACGCCTTGCTGGCGGGCGACGGCTGCGGGGCCGCCTCGGCGGGCGTCACAGCCGACGCCGACGTCGCCGACGCAGCCGGCGCAGCCGATGTCGAGGGCGAGGAGGGCGCCTTGGGCTCGGCGGCGTCGCTCACGATTGACCGGGCACCTTGCGCCAGTCCTCAAGGAAGCGCTGCAGGCCGAGGTCCGTGAGCGGGTGATGGAAGAGCTGCTCCATGGTCTTGAAGGGCATGGTGCCGACGTGCGCGCCCATCTTGGCCGCCTGCAGGACGTGCAGCGGGTGACGCAGGCTGGCGGCGAGCACCTTGGTCTTGAAGCCGTAGGCCTCATAGACCTCCAGGATCTCTTCGACCAGCTGCATGCCGTCGTGGCCGATGTCGTCGAGCCGACCGACGAAGGGCGAGATGTAGGTGGCGCCGGCTTTGGCCGCGATGAGCGCCTGGTTGGCCGAGAAGCAAAGCGTCACGTTGGTGCGGATGCCGAGCTCGGTGCACTGCACGACGGCAGCGATGCCTGCGGGCGTCAGCGGGATCTTCACGACCACCTGATCGCCCTCCGCCGCCAGCAGCTCCGCCTGCTCCATCATGCCGGCGGTGTCTTCGGCGGTGACCTCCAACGAGACCGGGCCGGGGACCAGCGCCAGGATGTCTCGCTTGACGTCCTCGAAGCGCCGGCCGGTCTTGGCCACCAAGGAAGGATTCGTCGTCACACCGTCGAGGATTCCCCAGGCCAGTGCCTTACGGATCTCGCCGATGTCCGCCGTGTCGAGAAAGAACTCCATCGCATCCTCCAAGGCCAAACGACGGCGGCCTGGCCGCGCCCACATCGGACGCCGCCACGCTGCGCCAGGATCAAGGAATGAGGCCGAGCTGCCACGCCGCGACGGCAGCGCCAACGACCGCCAGTGCCACCGCGACGCCGATCCAGGCGCCTCTGGACGACTTGCCCTGGCCAGGCAGGCCGCGCACCTCGGGCAGGGTCTCTGGGGCGTCGAGGCGCTCGGCCAACGGCACCATCGACGGCGAGTCAGCGGTCGGCGGCAGGTCTTCGAGCGGCAGGGTCTGCAGCTTGCCCAAGAGGTCGGCGATCGGCAGCGTCGCGCCGCCGCGCGCGCGCAGGTCGGTGGGGCCGAGAGGGCGCTGGCCGAGGTGCATGTCGATGCGCTGCGAACGCGCCGCCGCCTCGAACTCGGCCCGCAGCACGGCCAGAACGTCGAAGGGAGCCGCGTCCTTGGTGTCGCTCTCCAGCTGCCGCAGCCACTCGCCGACGTCACTGGCCGTGACGCGGTAGTTGTGCTTGTAGAGGTAGGCGGAGAGGGCGGCTTCGAGCGCGCGGGCGCTCTGAAAGCGGCGCTTGGGGTTGCGGGCGAGGGCCTTCAAGACCGTGCGGTCGAGCTCCTCGTCGAGCTCCGTCCGCAGCGTCGAGGGCTTCTCTACGTTGCCCTTGCGCACCAGCTCTACGGTCGCCAGATCGGTCTGGCCGGCGAAGAGCTTTCGGCCGGTGAGCATCTCCCAGAGCATAATTCCGACGGCGTAGACGTCGGTGCGCAGGTCGACCTCTTTGCCATCGACGACCTCGGGGCTCAAGTAGGCGAACTTGCCTTTAATCACGCCAGCATCCGTCCCTGTGACGTGGCTCGCCGCCTTGGCGAGGCCGAAGTCGGTGATCTTGACCTCGCCCTGCTTGGAGAGCAACACGTTGGGCGGCGACACGTCACGGTGGACGATGGACAGCGGCTTGCCGTCGGCGCCGTCCTTCTCATGGGCGTAGGCGAGGCCGCGGCAGATCTCCATGGTCACGTAGCAGGCGATAGGCACCGGGAAGGGCTTGCCGGTGTCGATCGACTTCTGCATCAATCTGCGGAGGTTGAGCCCCTCGATCAGCTCCATGACCACGAAGTACGTGTCGTCGGCCTTGCCCAGATCGAAGATCTGCACGATGTTGCCGTGCGTGAGCTGCATCGACAGCCGCGCCTCGTCGAGGAACATGGAGACGAATTTGGGGTCGCTGCACATCGAGGGCAGGATGCGCTTGATCGCGACGGCGCGTGAAAAACCCTCGAGGGAGACCGCCTCGCCGCGGTAAATCTCGGCCATGCCGCCGGCGTCGATCTTCTCAATGATCCGATAGCGTTGATGGACGGACGCCATGAACCTTCCCGGCCCGAAGCCCTGCATCGAGCGGCTTGGAGTATGGTACAGCGAGGTTCGGTTGGGAAGGCCCCATCATAGGATTGGCCGCGGCGCCGGTCGGGCGTCCGCGGGGCTGCTCGGAGCCATGGTCGTGCTGTCGTTGGCCGTGCCGGTGGCGGTGGCGACCGGTGGCGACCCGATGCGACACCGAGACCGGGCCCACGCCCTCTACCGCGTCGTCGTCAACGTCGACGGCAGCGACCACCCGGTGTTGCCGGTCGCGGTGTTGGAGCGCACGACGCTGGTCACCATCGAGGCGTCGCACGGCCTGCGCGTCCTCGGCACTGGCGATGGCGCGGTCGAGGTGCTGGTGCCCGCCGGGCGCGCCATCGAGGTCCGCGGCGACGCGATGCAGCCGGGGCAGATCCTGCACTACGTCGCCCTGGCGCGGGCGCCCTCGGGCGACATGGACGCGCTGCGCGCTGCGCGCAAGTTCTGGCAAGAGAAGGGTTTGGCGGTCAAGCCGCTAACAGTCGGCGCCACCTACGCCGTCTCCGGGCGGGTGCTCGACACGCGCGAGACCGTCCTCGGCCTCGAGCCGCCCTTCCCGGACGCCGCGGCGGCCGAGCGCAAAGCGCAGCAGCTGGGCGACCTGCACGGCCGCGACACAGCGGTCCATGCCGTCGTGCAGGCGCCGCCGAGCGCGACCTTGCGCGTCGACGCGCCAGGCGGAGTCTCGATGCGGGCGCAGGACGTGCTGTGGTTTGAGGCGCTGCCCGCCCAGCCGGCCAGCGCGGGCGCCGGCAAGCAGCCGGGCCCAGCCGCCGCGGCGGGTGCTGAGGTGGCGGTGCTGACCGTGAGCGCCGGTGGCACGCGACTCGAGCTGCCGGGTCGCGTCTATGTCACGCCGGGAGATGGCGGCGGGCTGGCGGTGGTCAACGAGGCGCGCATCGAGACCATCCTCGAGGGCGTCGTGGCATCGGAGATCTTTCAATCGGCGCCGATGGATGCGCTGAAGGCCCAGGCGATCGCCGCCCGGACCGACATGCTGGCCAAGGTCGGCCTCCGCCACCACGCCGATCCGTTCGCCATCTGCTCTGAGGTGCACTGCCAGGCCTACCGCGGCACGGCCCGGGTGCCGGCGCGGGTGGCAGAGGCGGTGCGGGCAACCCGCGGCGAGGTGCTCTTCAGCAGCGATGGGCGCCTCGTCGACACCTTCTACCACGCGGTGAGCGGCGGCCACACCGAGCACAACGAGAACGCCTGGCGCATGGCGCCCCACCCGAACCTGCGCGGCAGGCCCGACCTCGTCGCTGGCGCCGCCAACCCGCTCGCCGTGGCGGGCGCGCCGCCGAGCACCGCCAGCCAGGGCACGACGGCCGGCGCGAGCGAGGACGCGGTGCTGCGCCTGCTCGACGGTCCCGACAAGAGCTGGGCCAGCGCCAGCGGGCGCAACAAGAACGCCTGCCGTTGGGAGGTCACCTACAGCGCCGCCGAGGTCGAGGCCGCGCTCGGTCAGGCCGGCCTCGTCGGCAAGCTCAAGGGGCTGCGGGTGCTCGAACGCGGCGTCTCTGGCCGCATCGTCCACTTGGAGCTGACCTTCGCCGACGGCAGCCAACGCAAGATCTGGGGCGAGCTGCGTATCCGTCGCCTTTTCAAGGGGCTGCGCTCCAGCCTCGTGGTCATCACCCCGGGCGCGCCGGGCGCTGGCGGACTGCCGAGCGCCTGGACTTTTCGCGGCGCCGGCTACGGCCACGGCGTCGGCATGGACCAGACCGGAGCGGTCGGTCGCGCCGAAAAAGGCCAGCGCTATCAAGAGATTCTCAGCCACTACTACGGTGGCGCCAAGGTCGAGAGGCTCTACTGATGGCGACGGCGCTGCCCAGAGAGCGTCGGGCCCGCGGGCTGCCGGCGCGGCCCCAGTGGGCGCTGTGCTTTGCGGCGCTCCTCGCAGCAGTGCCGCTGTGGACGGGGGCCTGCGCCAAGGTCGCTGTCGAGCGCTCGCTGCGCGTCCAGCCGCTGGAGAAGGCGCGCGAGTCCTCGGAGGAGCGCGGGGTCGGCGCCCGGGTCGAGGGCAAGCGCGACGGCGGCGTGGTGCAGGTGCAGGTCCACTCGGTGCGGCGCTGCCAGAGCGTCATCCTGCAGCGGGCGGAGGGTTTGGAGCGCACCACCCGCGCCGCGGTCGGCCACACGCTGAAGATGCAGTGGGCGATGGGCGGGCTGTTTTTCGCCTCGGGCGCCGGCATCGCGGCTTGGCAGTGGAGCCACCCTGCGCCGCCGGCAGCGGACGGGCTGGTGGCGCCGGATCGGAGCCGGTCGACCTGGCTGCAGGCTGGGGCCATCGGCGCCATCGGAGTGGGGCTCTTGGTCGGCTCGCTGTGGCAGCAGCTCGGGCTCGGCACCGCTGAGCGCTCCCTCGGCGTCCGCGAGCTGCGTCGCGAGGGCCGGGTCCGCGACTGCGGCCCAGCGCCGCCTGGGGCCGCTCGGGTCCGCCTGACGCTGCCGGACGGCACCAGCCTGCACGCCGACGTTGACGCCTCGGGCCGGGCGACGCTGCCGCTGCCCGACAACGTCGAGTCGGCTCTGCAAGAGAGCGATCGCCGTGCTACGCTGGAGGTGCTCGGCGACTGGCGCTCACAGACCCGCATCGGCTTGTAGCGACGTCGGGGAGACCGCGAGGCGTTGCCATGACCGAGACGCTGCCGGGGGCCGTTGAAGCGCGTGGGCGAGCGGGCGCCAGCGTCGGTCCGCCGCACCATGCCTCGCTCCTGCACCCCGACGCGATCTTTACCGGCGCCCGCCTGTGCCAAGACACCGTGCTTGCGATCGGCGCTGACGGCCGGGTCCAGGCCCTGCTGACGCCCGCCGATGCGGCGCACAGCGGCGTCGACATCGAGCGGCTGCCGGGTCAGGTGCTGATGCCAGGCCTCTGCGACGCCCACAGCCACGCTTTTCAGCGGGCGATCCGTGGCCGCGTGCAGCACCGCATCGCCGGCGGCGCTGGCGCGACGGCAGACAGCTTTTGGTCCTGGCGGGCCGCGATGTACCGCGCCGCCAACGGCCTCGACCCAGACGGCGTCGAGGCGATCAGCGCGCTCGCCTTCCTAGAGCTCTTGCGCGCCGGCGTCACCGCGGTCGGCGAGTTCCACTACCTGCACCACCAGGCCGACGGTGTCCCCTACGCTGACCCCGACGAGCTCGCCGAGCGCGTTCTGCGGGCCGCACACCGCGTCGGGCTGCGCATCGCCCTGCTGCGGGTCTGCTACGGCGCCGCCGGGTTCGACGCCAAAGGCGCGCCGCTGCCGCTGCACGCCGACCAGCGCCGCTTCGCCAGCCGCGGCCCAGAGGACGCCCTCGCCGCCATCGCGCGCTTGCGGGCTCGCCACCGCGGTGACGACGGCGTCCGCTTCGGCGTCGCGCCACACTCGGTGCGCGCCGTCCCGCAGGCTTGGCTCCGTGCGCTGGCGACCTTTGACGGAGTCATCCACGCCCACGTCGCCGAGCAGCCGGCAGAGGTCGCCGCCTGCCTGGCCGCTTTGGGCCGCTCTCCGCTGCAGGTCTTCGCCGACGCCGGGCTGGTCGACGAGCGCTTTGCCGCTGTACACCTGACCCACCCCTCGCCGGGAGACAAGGCGCTGCTGCAGGCCGCCAGCGCCGGCGTCGTCGTCTGTCCCTCGACCGAGCTCGACCTCGGCGACGGCCTGCTGCCGCTCGAGCTGCGCGACGGGGTGAGACTCGCGGTCGGTAGCGACAGCTACGCCGCGGTCGAGCCCCTGGCCGAAGCACGCAGCGTCGAGCTGCACGGCCGGGCGCAGTCGGGGCGGCGGCTGCTGCTGGGCGCGCAGCAGGTCGCAGACGGCAGCGCCATCGGACTCAACGAGGCGACGGCGATCCTGACCATCGCCAGCGGCAACGGCCACCGTCTCCTTGGGATGCCCGGCGGTTCGCTCGAGCCAGGGGCGCCGGCCGATGCCTGCGCGGTGGACCTCAATCGCCCCGAAGCAGAAGGGGTTCCACCGCTGGTGGCGCTGAGCCACGTGGCGCGACCGGAGTGGGTCCGCTCGGTCTGGGTCGGCGGCGTGCGACGGCTACGCGATCGACGGCACTTCTTGGAAGAAGAGATCGCGATGAGCGCGCGTATTACTATGAACAGGCTATGGAATGTCGGTGTTGCGCTCCTCCTCGGGCTGTCCCTGACCGCCGGTGGCTGCGACGACGACGCCACTGTCGGCCCGGCCAAGTTCGACGCTGAGGAGGTTGGCACCCATGGCGGCGACGCTGGCCTCGGCGGCGAGACGCGCGGTGGTGGCGGACCGGACTCCACAGCGGAGGCCGGGACCATCTGCCAGACGGCGAGCCAGTGCCCGGCGCCCAGCGACCCCTGCCGGGCACCCGCCTGCTAGGCCGGCGTCGGCTGCATCGAGGTGGCGCTGGTCGACGGCGCCATCTGCGTCGACGGCGACGGCTGCAAGCTGCCAGGCCAGTGCAAGGCAGGGCTCTGCCAGTCGAGCGGCGTCAAGGACTGCGACGACGGCGACGCCTGCAGCGACGACGGCTGCGTCAGCGGCGCTTGCACCCACACCGCGGCCGAGGGCGCCGCCTGCGACGACGGCAAGGCTTGCACCTTGAACGACAGTTGCCAGGGCGGGGCCTGCCTGGGCGGCGCCTCGATCTGCAAGTGCCAGTCGGACGCCGACTGCGAGCCGCTCAACGACCCATGCGCGGGCCAGTGGTACTGCGGCAAAGAGGGCGAGGCTGCGGTCTGCAAGCTCAACCCCGCCACCGTCGTGACCTGCCCCCCTCGACCTCGACCTGCCTCAAGGTCGCCTGCGACCCAGCCACGGCCGCCTGCAAGGCAGCGCCGGTCGCCGACGGCTTGCTGATCGCCTGCGACGAAGACGATCCGTGCACCGCCGGCGAGATCTGCAGCGGTGGCAAGTGCTTGGGCGGCGCCGACGTCTGCGGCTGCAAGACCGACGCCGCGTGCGCAGCGCAGGACGACGGCGACCTCTGCAACGGCACGATGTTCTGCAACAAGGCGGCCAAGCCCCCGAAGTGCGAACTCAACCCCGCCACCCTCGTGACGTGCCCGACCGTCGACGACACGGCATGCAGCGGCACCCAGTGCGAGCCGAAGACCGGCGCCTGCAAGCCCGTGCCCGCGCCCGACGGCAAGTCCTGCAATGACGGCACCACCTGCACGAGCGGCGAGGCCTGCAAGGGCGGCGGTTGCGTCGCCGAGGCCAACACCTGCGCCTGCCAGAGCGACGCCGACTGCGGCGGCAAGGACGACGGCGATCTCTGCAACGGCACGCTCTACTGCGACAAGTCGGCCGGCGACGGCAAGACGGCGGTCTGCAAGCTCAATCCAGCGACCGTCGTCAGCTGTCCGAGCGTGGACGACACCTACTGCTTGGGCAACATCTGCAACCCAAAGAGCGGCGCCTGCGCCATGGCGCCGCGCAACGATGGCAAGACCTGCAGCGACGGCAACCCGTGCACCCTCAACGACGCCTGCAAAGCCGGAACTTGTCAGCCCGGGACCTTCGCCGATCCGTGCCAGTGCCAGACCGACACCGACTGCGCGGCGCAGGAAGACGGCGACGTCTGCAATGGCACGCTCTATTGCGACAAGTCGGCGCCGCCCTTCGTCTGCAAGGTCAACCCCAAGACGGTCAAGTCCTGCACGACCGCGTTCGACGGCCCCTGCGCCGGCGCCCTGTGCGACGCCAAGTCAGGCGCCTGCCTGATGCAGCCCAAGAACAGCGGCCTGCCCTGCGACGACGGCCAGCCCTGCTCCAAGGGCGACTTCTGCCAAAACGGCGGCTGCGTCGCTGGCGCCGACATCTGCGCCTGCAAGACCGATCTCGACTGCTTGGGCAAGGACGACGGCAACCTGTGCAACGGCCTGCCCTACTGCGACAATTCGGCCCTGCCCTGGCAGTGCGACAGCAACCCGGCGACGGTCGTGACCTGCAAGACGCTCGACGACACCAGCTGTCGAAAAGCCGTGTGTACGGCCAAGACTAGCATCTGCGAGCTGATCCCGATCAATCAGGGCATCGCCTGCGACGTCGGCTCGGCCTGCACCGGCCTCGACGTCTGCAAAAACGGCGGCTGCGCCGGCGCCGGCGTCGACTGCGACGATGGCGTGCCCTGCACCATCGACGCCTGCGACAAGGCGACAGGGTGCAGCCATGTGGTCAACGCCGCGCTCTGCGACGACGCGAAGGCCTGTACGGGCGACGGCTGTGACCCCAAGGCGCCCGGCGCCGACGCCTTCGGCTGCGCCTACGTCGCCAACGCCGCGCCGTGCCAGACCGACAAGCCCTGCCAACCGCTGGGTGCCTGCAGCGCCCTCAGCTGCAAGCCGCTGCCCGCCTCGATGTGGAGCGCCGTCTGCGATGACAAGGCGGCCGAGGTTCCAGCCGCGATCGCCGCCGCCGCCGACGGCTCGACCTTCGTCGTCGGTCGCAGCGCGCCGCCGGGCGGTACGGCGGCAGACGGCCAGGTGTGGCTGGCGCGCGTCGCCGCCGGTGGCGCCTCCACCCTGTTCCACAAGACGCTGGGCGGTGCGGGCGACGACGCCGGCTTCGCCATCGCGGCGCTGGTGGCCCCAACGCTGACGCCGGGCGCAGTGGCCGGCCCGAACGACGTGCTGGCGTTGCTCGCCGGCCGGCGCGCCGCCGGCAGCAAGGGTGGCGCCGACGGCTACGTGGCACGGATCGCCGCCGACGGGGCGACGCTCTGGCAACAGCACGTCGGCGGCGCCGGCGACGACATGCTGCGTGGGCTCTGCGCGCTGCCCGACGGCCAGAGCGCGGTGGCCGGTCGGCTTGGCAGTGGCGATGCCGCGGTGGCGATGGTGGCGCGCCTCGACGCCCAGGGCACCGTGTTGTGGTCGACCGCGTTGCCGCTGGCAGGCGGCAAGGCCGGCATCGCCTGGGCGGTCGATCGCCACAACGGCGACAAGGGCGCTGAGGCGTGGCTGGTCGGCGGCGGCCGCAAGGACGCCACGGGCGTCGACGGCGCGGCGGGGCGACTCGTCCACCTGCACGCCGATGGCAAGGTGGCGTTCGATATTGGGTTTGGGGCCGCTGGCGATCGTCACGGCGATCGACAAGGCGACCGACGTGGCGGTCGTCGAAACGGGCGCCCGCGTCACCGTGCTCGACGCCTTCGGCTTTGAGAGCTGCGAGGTGCAGGGCAGCTGCAAGGGCAAACAGCGCGCCGACTGCGACGACGCCAACCCCTGCACCCACGACGGTTGCGCCGCCGAGCTCGGCTGCAGCCATCAGGTCCACGGCTTGCCCTGCGACGACGGTGACGCTTGTAGCCTGGCCGAGGCCTGCAAGGCCGGAAAATGTGTCGGCAAGAAGAGCGCCTGCGATGACGGCAACCCGTGCACGCAAGACAGCTGCGACCCCAAGGTCGGCTGCAGCCACCAGAAGACCAACGGCCCCTGCGACGATGGCGAGCCCTGCTCGGCCGGCGAGACCTGCGTCGGCGGCGTCTGCCAGCCAGGCAAGCTGATCGACTGCGACGACGGCAACGTCTGCACGACGGATGGCTGCGAAAAGAGCAAGGGTTGCCGCAACATCGCCAACGCCGTGGCCTGCGACACCGGCTCCTGTACGGTCAGCGACAAGTGCCAAGGCGGCCTGTGCAAAACCTCGATTTTGCCGCGCTACGTCACGACCTGGCACGGCCAGGGCGGCGCCGACAGCGCGCGCAGGGTCCGCTCCATGGCTGACAATGGCTTTCTCATCAGCGGCTTGACCTGGACCAAGCCAGACCACGACGGTCTGCTCGTCCGCACCGATGCCGCCGGCAAGGCGCGGTGGCAGGTAGCGCTCGAGGGGCCCAAAGGCTGCTGCGGCCAGAACTCCACCCAGACCGCGAGCAACGATCGGTTCGAGGACGCCATCCAGACGCCGTTCGGCCTGCTGGCGGTTGGGCGCACAGCGATCTGCACCGATCAGGGCTGGGCCGTCATGGTCGATCAGCAGGGAAAGGTGCTGTGGAACTTAGCAATCGCCTACGACAACGTGTGCGGCTCTGGGAGCAACCGCAGCATCTTCTACGCCGCGGCGCCCTCGGCATCGGCCATGGCGGCGGCACCGGTGCCCGCCAGCTCTTGGCGCTGCGCATCAACGCCAACGGCAGCGTCCGCTACAGCAAGGTGCTCGGCACCGCCGGCGACGACATCGGCACGGGCGTCGTAGCTCATCCCGACGGCTCTGCGGTCGTCTTGGCCACCACCTGGGGCAAGGGCCCTGGCAACGGCGACCCGTGGCTTCTTGGCCTCAACGCCGAGGGCCTCGTGACCTGGGAGAAGATGCACGGCGTCGCCGGCGCTGAGATCACGAGCCACCTCGAGGCGCGGGCCGACGGCGGTCTGGCGATACTGACCACCGCCTCCGAGCCTGGGGAGGCCGACCCCGACGTCCAGCTGCGTACGCTCGACGCCTGGGGATACGCCGACTGCAAGTCCGCCGGCAGCTGCAGCACCAAGCCCGCATTGGCCTGTGATGACGCCAACATCTGTACCGCAGACGGCTGCGATGGCGCCAAGGGCTGCGTCCACACCGCCCTGCTCGACGGGACGGCCTGTGGCAGCGGTGGCGTCTGCAAGGCCGGCGCCTGCAAGCCGTAGCGGCGACGGACACCTCGGGCGACGGCGGGCCTCGGCTGCCGAACGCGGCAACACGGCGCGGGCGACGGCGCGATGGCCAGCGCCGGCTGTTGGCGCCAAGCGAGGCGCCGCGGACTACGCCTGCGAACCGGCGGACGGGGCGGCGATCGGCGGCTGCCAGAGCTCGACCTTGTTGCCCTCAGGATCGACGACCCAGCCGAAGCGCCCGAATTCGCTGGCCTCGACCCGATCCTCGACGGCACAGCCCATGCCGCGGAGCTGGGCGAGCATGGCGTCGAGGTCGTCGACGCGGAAGTTGAGCATGTAGCGGTTGGCGGCGGGGCCGAAATAGTCGCTGTCGGCGGCGAACAGGCTCCACACGGTCACGGCGTCGCCACGTGGGTCGTTGGGCGCCCACGGGAAGACGGCGCCACCCCACGCCATGTCCACCGGCACGCCCAGGCAGTCGCGGTACCAGGCGGCCAGCGTCGCCTTGTCGCGGGCCTTCAGAAAGACGCCGCCGATCCCTTTCACCTGCTGCATGTTCACTCCCGGGCCGCGCTCCAGGGGCCGCTGCCGCGATGTAGCGCGCGAACGGGGCGCCGCGGGGCCGACGTGCGCGCAGCGGTGGCGGCGCGCCGGCAACGACGCCGAGCACCTGACCCGTCAGCGCACGAAGACGTCGACGCCGTGCTGGCTGCCCTGGCCCGTGCCGCCGTTGCTGCGGTAGCGGTTGAGCGACTCCGAGCCGAAGCCGTCCTGCCACTGCCGACCGCTCTCGAGCGTGCCGCCGAGGCCGCTGTAGCTGAGGTTGGTCGCGTTGTCGTAGCACACCCACACCGACGGATCGTCGACCGTCTGGCTGTTGGTGGCGACGTCGTTGCCGATGCGGACGCCGCTATGGCTCGACAGCATGTTGAAGCGCCACTTGGCCGTCATCTGGCTGCACATCTTGGTCGGCGCCTGGTAGCCCATGAGCTCCTGCGGGCTGGCAGCGCCAGCCACCAGGGTGAGGGCGACGCCGGAGCTGAGCGAGCTGGCGCCGCTGCCGAGCTTCTGGAAGCGGTCGAGCAGCGTGGTGCCGGCCAAGTTGGGTACGGCGAGGACGGTCGTCGCGCCGGTCGCCTTGTCGCGCAGCATGACGTGGCCGTCGGTCGACTTGAAGCTGTTGAACGTCTCGTACTTGGCGCTGACCGAGGTGAGCTGCGCTGGCGGCGCGTCGGCGGTGGTGGTCGGGTTGGTCCAGTGGCCCGAGCTGAAGCCCAGCAGCGTGCCGTTGCCGGCCTGAGCCTGCATGACCAGCACCCAGCCGCCGCCCTGGACCTGCATCTCGCAGTACACCGGCGCCTTGCCGGCGGGGCCATCGCCATCGACGTCGAGCCAGTAGACGCCAGCCTTGGCGCCCTGATCTTTGGCGACGATGTCCTTGCAGGTCTTGGCGGGGTTGCCCTTGCTGCCGAAGCCGCCCGGCAACGTCTCGACGATGTCGAACTCGACGCCGTTGCAGACGTGGAGGAAGCGGGCCTTCGGGTCGTAGTACAGGTAGCCGAGCGTGGCGGCGGTGCAGGCGACCGGCGGCTTGTCGCTGGCTTGGAGCTGCAGGCCGGCCGTGGCCTGGAACACGCCGGTGGCCGCGGCCTTCTTGCTCGACAACGTTTGGATCTGAATAGAGACGCTGACGACGACGCCGTCCGTCTTGGCGACCGTGTTGCAGAGCTTGTCGTTGCCCGGCGCCTGCGGCAGGCAGTAGGCGGCGTCCTTGACCTTCAACGTCCACATGCCCTTGGGGTTGGCGCCGACCCAGGGCGCGATGACGCCCACCTTGGGCGGGTTGCTGAGTGAGTAGGTGGCCTTGAAGACCTTCTCGTCCTTGGTGCCGCAGGGGTCGCAGAGCGTCCAGCCCGTCTTCTTGTCGTCGGGCGGCAGCAGCTGCATGGAGATGGCCGCGAGGTCGGTGTTGTGGACCTCGACGCTGAGCGCGAACGACTGGGCGACGCCGATGTCGGGGAAGTCGATGCTGGCGACGCCGTCCTCGCCGGTGTTGTCGGGGATCGCCTTGCCCTTGTTGGGGCTCTCGATGGTGTCGACGAACTGGTTGGTCAGCAGGCCATTGCTGATCTCGTCGAGGCCGTCTTTCGGCAGGCTCTTCGGGTCGTCGGCCGGCACGCAGATGAGCTTGCCATCGGCGGCGATGCCCTTGACGACGTCGCCGGGCTTGCTGCAGGTGCCGCTCGGCATCGCGAGGCCGGTGAGCTTGCTGCCGTCGCCGACGAACTGGGTGGCGACGACGCTCTTGGCGACCAGATCGCCGAGGAAGGTGCCGTTCTTGGCCTTGAGCGAGTTGGCCCCGAGGTCGACGTCGGCGTCGAAGAGCAGCTCCCCGACGCTCACGCAGCCTGAGCAGGTGAGGTCGAGGGCGGGACCGCCCTTGGCGGAGCTGCCGGCGTAGTTGAAGCCGAGCTTGGCGGCCGACACCGCGCCATTGGCCAGGTGGTCAGCCCCGACGCAGCCGGCGCAGGTGAGCGCGGCGGCGTTGGCGGCGTGCAGGCTGTACGGCGCGGCGTACAGGCGGCTGCGCGGCAGCTCAGGGTCGGCGCCGACCTTGACGCCGACGTAGGCCTCGGCCAGCGCCGCCAGCGCCAAGGCGTCGATGGGCTTGGTCGCGCCGGCGACGACGCCAAAGCGGCCGGACACCACCTTGACCTTGACCGGACCCTCGCTCCAGACGGCGGCGCCGCCGGTCGACGCGGCGTAGAGCGCCAGCGTGAGGTCGTAGTCGCCATCGGGCACCGGCGCGCCGCCAGCGCCTGAGATCAGGCCCTCGAGCTGCACCGCCGGCGGGGCCACCGCGAAGGCGGCGGTAGGCGCGAGCAGGCTCAGCAGGGCGCCGACGAAGGTCGCCCTCGGGCCCCCGCAGCGTGCGCTGACGAGGAGACTGGTGGGTTGGTGCATGGGGTGGTCCTTGGTCAGCCGGCTGCTGCGCAAATTCCGACGTCGGGTGGAAGCCGGCTCAGTATCGAGGTGGCCGGTCGCGCCGTCAATTGCGTCGACGTCGCCGCCTGCTGGCCTGCGGCGAGGGCTCTGACCCTGGGAGCGACTGGCCGCCATTGTGGCCTCGACCCGATGGCCGCCGCGGCTGCGACGGTGGCGGGCCTCTGCTAAGATGCGGCGGGCGCGAGGTCGGTGCTGGCGACGACGACGCGACGCTGAGGAGAGCCGATGGCCGAGCCGCGATCGCGACCGGGCGAGGGAATCTGGGCGGTGTCAGCGTGCCTCGCCGGCCGCGCCTGCCGCTACGACGGCCGCAGCGGCGACGGCGACGCGCTGCGCGCCCGACTTGCGGCGCTGGAGGCCGCCGGTGCGCGGCTCGTGGCGGTCTGCCCTGAAGAGCTCGGCGGGCTCGGCACGCCTCGACCCGCCGCGGGCCTCTCCGGTGGCGACGGCCACGATGTACTCGCCGGCCGCGCCCGGGTGCTGCGAAACCACGACGGCTTGGACGTGACCGCGGCGTACGTCGCCGGGGCGGCGGCGGCCTTAGCGCAGGCAGAGGCCGCGTGCGCCGGCGTCGACGACGAGATCGGCGCGCCGAGGCGAGCGCTGCTCAAGGCCCGGAGCCCCTCCTGCGGCGCTGCCACGACCTGGATCGACGGCGCCGTGCGCCCCGGCGATGGCGTCTTTGCGGCGCGGCTGCGGGCGGCGGGCTGGCAGGTCGCGAGCGACGAAGATCCGCGCTGAGCCGGTGGAGATCGCTCGCCTTGACGCCCCGGCGGGGCGCTTCGGGCAGCGAGGTCGTCTCCCCGCGCCACTGCTGCGGCCTTCACGACCGACGCTGCTGCTGTGGCCCTCACGACCGGCGCTGCCGAAGAGGCGGCAAGACCGGAGACGGCTCGCTATCCGACGTCGGGCTCTAGCCGCCGCCCGGGCGCCGCCGCGGCGGCCAGCCGATCGAGCAGCGACTGCAGCAGAGCGTGATCGCGGGGGCTCAGGTCCATCTTCTCGACCAGCTCGACGACCCGTGGCCGAAAGAGGCCGGCCTCACGGGCGTCGTGTAGGCCGGCGCGCTCGATGGCGCGCTGAATAGCGTCGATGAGGGCCAACCGGTCGGCGGCGAGCGTCCGGCGGTCCTCTGCGTCCTGGGCGAAGCTGGCGGCTTGCCAGAAGAGCGTCAGCGCCACCGCCACCGCCGAGGCGAGGTTCAAGCTGGCGACGGATCCGGGCGTGGGCAAGCGCAGCAGGCGCTGACAGTCGGCGGCTTCGGCCGAGGCGAGTCCGGTCCGCTCATTGCCAAAGACGAGGCCGAGTCGCCCAGGTGCCGCCGGCAGCAGGCGCAGCGCCCGGTCAGGGCCGAGGGCCGAGCGCTGGAGGGCCGCCCGCATCTTGCCCGAGAATCCGACGCTGAAGTCGAGGTCGGCGAGCGCCGCCTTGAGGTCGGGATAGGGCGCCGCCTGCAGCAGCGTCTGCTCACAGGGGTGGGCCATGCGGAGGGCGGGCCGGGTATCGATGGGGCACAGCGGGGCGCAGAGCCGCAGCTCGACCCCGAAGTTGCCGCACAGACGCGCGACGCTGCCGACGTTTCCGCTGCCTTCGGGCCGGACCAGCACGACGACGAGCGGCATGGTGGTGCCGGCGCCGGCGGTGGCGTCTGGTGGGGCCGGCGGTCCGCCAGCGCGGCGACCCGCGGCCTGAGCGGCGCTCCACGACCGGTAGCGCCTCATGGTCACGGGCCGCTGCGGCGCCAGAGTCGTAGCTCGATGCGGTCGTCGGGGTCACGGAGGTGCCAGGACAGCCCGCGATCGTAGATGCGCGCGGCGAAACGCTCCTCTGCCACGAGCTGCCAGGGGCCGCTCTTCAGCACCTCCTCACAGGCAGGGTGGCGCGCCGCTGAACTCGCCTGCAGGTGGCATTCGGGCCCCTCGTAGAAGAGGAGGCAGCCGCGGGCCTGGCGCAGCTGGGCGCGGCCCTCCGCGGAGAGCATGGCGGCCTCGGGGACCGCTTCGCGGCGGTGGTTCAGCTGTCCAGAATCGCCGCCGGCGGCAGCAGCTGACGCGGCGGCTGACGCGGCGACCGAGGCCGCGACGCCACGGCGGGCCGAGGCGAGCGCCGCCGTGACCTTTGCCGCCGGGGCAGCGTCGGCGGCGTCGAGGCCGAATTCCGCGAAGCGCTGGACTTCCAGCCGACGCCATCGCCGCGGCGGCTGCGCCGCCAACAGCGCGCCGACGCGGTCAAGCTTACTGGCCGGCGGCCCGGCGCGTGGCCGCATGACCTCGACCACCGCGCAGCCATCCGGCAGCAGCGCCGGCTCTCCTGGGGCCGAGGGCTTCGCCGCCCGGTCGAGGAACGCCCGCTCGCGCATGACGTCAAAGTCGACGTCCTGAATGCCGGCGCGGTGCAGCAGCGGCGACAGCAGAAGCAGCGCCGCGAGACTGAAGCCGAGCGCCACGCCCAGCAGGCGTCGCCAGCCAGAGGCGCCGACGCCGCCGGGCGACACCAGCCGCGTCCGCAGCGCGGCGAAGGCTGCGGTCAAACCGACGCCGCCGAGCAGGGCCATCGCCGGCAGCGAGTGGAGCTGATAGCGCGCGTTGTTAAGCGGCTCGGCGACGACGACGACGCCGTGCAGCACGATGAAGCCAAGCGTCCAGGCGACGAGCCAAGCGCCACGCCGCCGCAATGTGCGCGCAGAGGCGCCATCGCCATCGGGCGACGCCGTCGCGGCTGGAGCGGCCGCCGCGCCCCGGAAGGCAGCGCCCAGCGCCTCCGGACGGCGCAACAGCACGACAGCGCCGGCGACGATCAGCGCTGTCCAGGCAGGCGGCGTCAGGCGCCAGAACAGCAGCGGGTTGTGGCTCGGCCAGGATAGCAGCTGCGCCGCGCCGACCACGCTGTGCCAGCCGAGGGCCTCCTGCACGGCCTCACCGTCTGAGCGGAGCAGGCCCAGGAGCACGGCGGCGCCGACGGCCGCGATGGTGGCGGCGACGGTGAGGCGCCAGCGCAGGGCGTCGCGGCGCGCGGCGAGGAACACGGCGCTGAGGAGCAGCGGCGCGAAGACCAGGTTCAGGGGCTGCGCGGTCAACGCCAGCCAGGTGAGCGGCGGCAGACCAAGCCAGTGCAGGGCGCGCAGCCAGGGCCGATCCTCCTCCAGCGTCGCGTACATCCAGAAGAAAGCGGCTGAGGACCACAGCATCGACACCGCGAACTGGTCGTCCGCGGCGGCGAAGCGGATCGCATGCGGGCTGCAGGCCAAGAGGGCGGCGGCCAGCCACGCTGGGCGGGCGTCGCCGAAGAGCTTGCAGCCGTGGCCGAACAGCGCGACCGGCGCCAGGGTCGAGCAAATCCGCATCGCCAGCGACTGCGCGTCGTCGTAGGAGACGCCGCCGGTCGGCCACAGCCACAGGTGCAGCAGGTCCGAGTCCTGCAGTCCGGTGCCGAGGGTGGTGCGCCGCGACCATGACCACGCCGTCATCGGCGCCTGGATCGACAGCGTGAACCGCCAGGTTGCCGAGAGCGCCAGCAGCGCCGCCAGCCAAGGCCAGCCGCCGCCCGGCAACGCCCGCCCTGCCCGCGCCGCGGCGAAGAGGAGCCAGAGGGCAAAGGCCGACGCCCAGACCAGGAAGTCGTCCGGCCGAACCAAGCGCACCGCCTTGACCTCTTGGCGCACAGGCGGGTGGAAGAGCCCGGCCAGGTCGCCGCCCGCAAGGCCGGCGTTGACGGCGATGCGCTCCGCGACGGCGTCGAGCAGGGGGTCGGGGCCGCCAGCGTTGGCCGGGCCTGTCGACGGCGCGGTGTCGTCGCGGAGGGCGGTGTCCGCTGGCAGTCGTCGACGATTCGCGGCGGCAGCCGGCGCCCCGGCGATCTCCGGGTGCTCAGCGGCGAAGAGGCAGAACCGCCGCGTGGCCGCCAACGGCGCTGACGCTGGTGGCGTCCCAGCGCGCTCGAAGCGATAGCAGACGCGGTCGCCCGCGATCTCTGCGCCGTCCCATCGATAGCCCGCGACCGCCGGGTCGCCATCGATCCAGGGCGCCAGCAGCTTCTCGACCAAGGCCTCTTGCGCTGGACCGATCACCCGGTACGGCAGCGGCGGATTGGGATCGTCGTGGGCGTAGCTGGGGCGTACGCCGAGCGTCACCAGCGACGCCACGAGCACGTGGACCGCCGCGATGCCCCGCCGTCGCGCGGCGGCCCGAGCGCATTGGGCGTTCACGGCGACGCTGGAGGCTGGGGCAGGTCGTCGCGCGCCGGGCCCGAGGCCTGGTATGCGGTCGCCACGTCGCCGGCGGGCGCGCCGGTGGTTGCAGCTTCTGGCTGTCGTCGCGCCGTCATGGGCCGCCAGATGCCGCCGTCCGACCAGCAGCGAAAGGCCCACGGCAGCCAGCGCAGCAGCGCCGAGACCAGCCAGAGGCTCCACAGCAGCATCCCGACACGAAAGACCCAGAGCGGCAGCGAGATCATCGACGACTCGGGCAGCGGCCCATCGACGCGATCGACATACCAGGTCAGGTGGTTGTTGCTGGAGCCGGCGCCCTCCACCTGCATGTCGACGTCCAGCAACAGGTTGCTGTGGATGGCGGCGTAGAGCGAGCCGAGGGCGGCCACGGTCGCCACCACAAGGCCGAGCTGCACGAGGTCGAACAGGCCGCCTTGCGCTGGCGAAGGACGCGTCGAGAAGTGCTGGCGCCGCCAGGAGAGGGCGATGAGCCAGCCGACAAAGAGCAGCAGCGGCGGGGTGCCGATGTTGGCGAAGCCGATGCAGAGCAGCAGCCACTGGAAAGGTCGCAGCGGCAGCCCGCGCAGCCGCGACAGCAGCACGGCCAACAAGAAGAGCACGCCGAGGTGGCTCCAGAACAGCACCGCCGGCCCCCACGCCGGGCCACGCGCGAAGAGCAGCCAGCGATCGTCGCCGAGGTGCAGGGTGGCGCGCAGGTTGACGGCGGGACCGCCGATGTCGACCGTCGGCAAGGTCTCAACCGCCGCTCGCTGCCAGGGCTGCTGCCAGGCGATGTGGACCTGGGCGGCGCCAGGCTCGATGGGAAGGTGCAGCACGCCGCGCTCGAGTTGCAGCGCGCGGTCCTTGCCGCCGATGCGGACCTTCTGCAGCTCGGCGTCTGCCGGCAGCGTCAGCTTGCGGATCGCCCCCTGCGAGGCCCGCACCTCGAGATCGAGCGTCGCCGCCAACAGACGCTGACCCGGCGTGACGTCGAAGCGCACGGCGTCGATGGTCAGCGCTTGCCCCTCGGCGCCGGCCGGTCGCTCGATCTTGAGGGTCAACAACTCGCCCGGCCACGGTCGATAGGTCGGCTGCAGGCGCCCATTGCCGTCGACGCGCTGCACCGGCAGCACACCTTCGCCCTCGCAGCGCCAGATGGGGCTGCACTCGACGTGCCAGGTCTCGGTCCATGGCACGCCGCGCGGCGCCGTCAGCGCGATGGATGGCGACACGGTCAGCTGCGACGACAGCGTGACGGTGGTGTCGTCGCGCTCCAGCTCCACCAAGGCGACCCGGCGCCCCCCCTTCTCTTCGACCCGGACGTCCTCGCTGAGCACGGCCTCGCCCTCGAGCAGCGGCAGCTCGACCAGCGTCGGCTGGCCGGGCCGCATGCGGACGATCTCCGTCTCGACTTGCCAGGGCAGACCGATCCGCAGGCGGCGCTCGACCGTAAACCAGTCGGGCACTTCGGCCGCGGCGCGCTCCTGCACCGTGGCGCCGGTCTCGGGCTGCACCCGGCTCAGCTGCAGGCTCTCACGCGGGATGCCGTCGGGGTCCAGGCCATCGACGCGCCACTGCGGGGCCTCGACGCCGAGCCGACCCGGCCGCGACCAAGCGTCAAAGGCCAGCACCACCGACGCGCCCGCCGGCAGGAGCCCCTGGACCTCCACCGCGTGGCGACCCGCCGATAGCCGCAGCCAGGTGGTGCCGTCGGCCTCGCGCCGCAGCGCCGTCGTCACCTGGCCGTCGACGCGCGCGGTGACGATCTGCATCCCGGTCGGGATCGTCCAGCCCGCCGCCCGTACGACGTGGACCTCCGCCTGCATCGTCACGGCGCCAGCGGCGTCGACGCGCAAGGTCGCGCTCGGCGTGGTGGTGCAGGGCCCACCGCAGGACTCGGCCTCGATCAGTCGAACGCGAAGCGCATCCAGCGCCTCGGACGGCGGCCAGCTGCCAAAGCCGGGGCCAGCCATGATGCGCTGCGACCCAGCCGCTCCAGCGTCGTTCGCCGGCTGGGCCCACGCCGACGGGCTGGCGAGCGAGGCCGCCGCGCAGACGACGAGCCACAGCGCCGCGCCGCCGCCGAACATGCCGGTGCTACGGGCCAGCAGCGCCCGCAGCGAGGGCAGCACGGCGCGCAGCTCGAGCACCTGCACGGCCAGGGCCAGCAGCAACGCGACGCGCAACAAGGCCAGGAGCAGGCCGTGCAGCGGTGACTGCAACCACAGCCGCATGGTGTGATCGTGGCGCACGGGCCCTGACCACTCAAGCGTCCAGGTCGAACCCTGCCAGGTCGGCACGCCAAAGCCGGTCTGCACCACCGCCTTCGGGTCGACCTCGACCAGGTTGCGCTCGGCCTTATAGTCGTATGCCTTGGCGAGCTTGCTGCTCGGTCCGCGCATGCCGAAGGTCCGGCCCGACGAGGCCGCCTCGACGGCGCCGCCGGCCGCTTCGGCGAGGCCTTGCTCCATCTGTTGCTGCGCCTCGGCTGGGACCTCGGCCGCTTTCTGCGCCATCGCCTCGGCAGACGGCTGCTCCTCTGTTGGCGCGGCCGCGGCGCCCTTCGCCTGCTCGCCACCCTCCAGCGCCAGCGACCCGATCTGGAAGGCGCTGCCGAAACCGCCGCCACTCGCCACCTGCGGGTAGACGCCATGGCGGATCTGCAGAATGGCGAAGGGGATCGCCATCACCAACAGCGCGCCGCCGCACAGCACGCGCAGCCCGATGCCTATGCGGCGCAGCCAGCCCTCGGGGAGCACCCGCAGCGAGGCGGTCAGGGCCAGCAGCCAGACCCAGATCCATGCCGGCGCGTCGTCTTCGCCGTGGCAGATGACGGTCGTTACCAGGGCCAGCAGGCCGCCGATGGGGCCAAAAAGCTTGCCCGTCGCCAGCGCCACCATCAGCACCAAGAAGAAGTCGAGCAGGGTCCAGGAGGCCATCCAGGTGTTCGGCGCCCGGTCGACGCCCTCGGCGGCCAGCAAGCGCCAGCCGGGTGGCAGGTGCAGGTTGGCGCGGAGCTGCTGCGGATCGAGGTCCCAACCGACGGCGAGCAGCGGGTCGATGGCGCCCGCCAAGCGGGACTCGGCGCGCAGCTGGACGGCGCTGTCGCGCAGCTCGACGCCGACCCGCGGGCTGCCATCGGCGCCGGCGCGGGTGGTGATCAGGGCGTCGCGCTGGGCCTTGACGTCGTGGACGCGGCCCAAGCGCCCGCCGGCGCTGGCGAAGTCGACGCGAAACGCCCGGTGCATCACGCCGTCGATCTGATCGCGTGTGGTCCAGCCGCCGCCGTCGAGGTCGAGCCAGAGGTCGCGCTGCAGCGTCAGGCGGTCGGGCGCCGCCTCGGCCATGCCGCGCCGCAAGGTATTGATCTCCAACGCCTCGCCTGGCCGTGCCAGCAACGAATTGCCGCCTTGCCAGTCGGTCGGCAGGCCGGCGCGGGTCGGGTCGACCGGCGTCAGGCCCGAGAGCTCGACGCTGCGCACCGCCTCGTCGGCGAACCAGGCCCAGGCCTCGACCTCCTCGATGCCGGTGGCGCTGGCGTGGGCCGGCACCGGCACAGAGGTCGGGTCGCCCGCCAGCACGGCGCAGATGGTGACGGTGTAGCTGCCGGGCCGCACATGCAGCCGCAGCGCGCCGTCGTCGCCGATCACCGCCGGCAGGCCGCCGCCGTCAAGCGACGTCGGGGTGGCGCCGAGCGGCAGCACCAAGCCGACCGCGACGTCGCGGGCCCTGCCGGCCGCCTGCACCTCGAGCCGCGTCGTCAGATGCATCGGCACGCCGTCGTCGAGGCGGCGAAAGACGCGCACCCGCAGGCTGTCGCGCGCGCCCTCGTCGCTGCGTTCCTGCTGGCCGAGCCAGAGCTGGCCGCCCTCGCGCCGGGGCCGCGGCACCTGCTTGCCGAGCGTGGTCAGGGAGATCGCTGCGACCTCAGCCGGAATCGGCAGCGTCTCTGGGGCGCTGGCCCAGTCGAAGCGACCGCTCAGCTTGTGGTGACCGGCGAGCAGGAGCGCGGCGGGCCGTCCGTCGCCGTCGCGGACCACGAGCGCTGGGAGCTCGCCGTCGCGGACCTCGGTTGGCAGGCGTTGGGCATCGCCCGGCAGCGCGACCCTGCCTGGGGCGTCGAGCCACACCTCGAGCGCCCAGCGGGCGTGACCTTCGCCGACCTCCAGGGTCAGCAGGCCCGGCCACTGGCAAGCCCTGCCCTCGCCGAGCGCCGCGCAGAGCAAGTCTTTGTGATCGTGGAGGACCCAGCCGCGGTAGGCCTCCAGGGCTGGCGGGATGGCAGGCGCCTCGCGATACGGCTCCTGGGCGGTGGCCGGCGCGGCGACGAGCGTCCACAGGCCAGAGGCGCTGAGCGCGGCGCACAGGGCCAGTCGGCCGGCGACGGCGAGGGGAGGCCGGGAGGCCATGGGCGCGACGGCCTTGTGGCGAGGGGGGCGGAGCGACATGCGGCACCTCCAGCGAGTCTGTTAGGGTGCCACGGCGTGTCGGGGTCGGCCAGGGGGGCGTTGCAGCGGGCCAGCCCACCGCGCCCCGGCGCAGGCCGTCTTCTCAACGGCCTCAACAACCCCTACCCTCGCCATGAGCCGCAAGCGCCGCAACGAGGCGCCCCCCCGCTGCCCGCGAGCCCCAATGCCCCGCCTCGACAGCCACCTCCGCCCGAGCGACGCGACCTACCGACAGCGCCACGCCGTCATGACGTCGCTGCTGGCGACGCTCTCTGCGCGTCAGGCGGCGGTCCGCGACGCTGGCGGCGAGAAGGCGCTCGTCAAGCTGCGTAGCCAGGGCAAGCTGGCGCCTCGGGAGCGCGTGGAGCGGCTGCTCGACCGCGACGGCGCCTTCCTGGAGCTGTCGACCTTGGCCGCCTTTGGCCAATACAGCGACGAAGCGCCGGGCGGCGGCGTCATCACCGGCGTTGGGCACGTCTGCGGCCGCCTCTGCGTCATCAGCGCCAACGACGTCCGGGTCAAGGGCGGCGCGATCTACCCCGCGGGCGCCGACAAGATGATCCGCGCGCAGCAGATCGCCATCGACAACGGTCTGCCGGCGGTGGCGCTGGTTGAGTCCGCCGGCGCCAACTTGCTGCACCAATCCGAGCTGTTCGCGATGGGCACGCGCGGTGGGCGCGGCTTCTCCAATCAAGCGCGGATGTCTGCGGCCGGCCTGACGCAGATCGCTGTGGTGTTCGGCAGTTCGACCGCTGGCGGCGCCTACGTCCCCGGCATGGCCGACCTCAACATCCAGGTCCGCGGCAAGGCGAGCGTGTACCTCGCCGGGCCGCCGCTGGTGAAGGCCGCCCTCGGCGAGGACGCCGACGACGCCGCGCTCGGCGGCGCCGAGATGCACGCCACCGTCTCGGGCCTCTGCGACCTGCTGGCCGAGGACGACGCCCACGCCATCGCGCTGGCCCGCAGCACCGTCGCCACGCTGCCGCCCATGGGCCACTTGACGCCGCGCCGCGCCGCCCGGCCGCCGACCCACGACCCCGAGGAGTTGCTGGGCCTGGTGCCGAGCGACCTCCGCGAGCCCTTCGACCTGCGCGAGGTGATCGCTCGCCTGCTCGACGGCAGCGAATTCGATGAGTTCCGCCGCGACCACGGCGCCGAGTTGGTGTGCGGCAGCGGCTGGCTCGACGGCTGGCCGGTGGCGCTGATCGCCAACAACGGCCCCATCACGTCTGCGGCGGCGCAGAAGGCGACCCACTTCATTCAGTGGTGCAATCACCAGCGCTTGCCCATCGTGTACCTGCAGAACACGGTCGGCTACATGGTCGGCGTCGTCGCCGAGCGGGCCGGCATCGTCAAGCACGGCTCGGCGATGGTGCACGCGGTCTCGACGGCCACGGTGCCGCAGTTCACGGTCCTCATC
>SXGT01377903.1_pt1 | contig 28289 bp, 15 predicted proteins | sample 3176221 | NCBI WGS metagenome assembly SXGT01 (sample SAMN11356862, study PRJNA531348) | freshwater metagenome | isolation source: freshwater sample F1-120 | place: China: Fuxian Lake, Yuxi | collected 2017-12-25 | reverse complement strand
GGATTGTGCCGCCGCGGCTGGGCTCCCACTCGGACTCTGCCATCGGCTTGAGCGTGCGACGGGCTATGTTCAGGAGCCGCGTTGCCTCGACGAACAAGTCGCCGCGGTTAACTTTGAGGCCCGCGAACAGGCCCAGCCCGCTGCTGTTGAACTCAAGGAACAGCTCCTTGGACCACAAGCCCGCGTCAACGGTGAAGTTTTCGCACAAGTCGCCGTACGACCTGCGCAGATCCTGCACGAACGGCAACAGGTTGGTGGTCTCGCCAGTATGTTTGAGCTTGTCCTCGACCGCTGCAGTCGCCTCTGCCCGGGCCGGCGGCATCGCCCGAAGGCCCAGCATCGTACGACCCTTCGCAGACACCAGCATCGCGCGCAGCGTGCCCAGCCGCCACCAGACTTTGCCGTCGCCCTCAAACTTCTGGCCGAGGCCGCCGCAGTGATGGTCGTAGACACTGTATTTGCCGTCGATAGTGGTCCAGTGCTGCGCCAAGCCATCCGGCGCGAGTTCATTGCGGCGCTTGCCGTCCTTGACGGCTTGCACCAGCAACGCCTTGAAGAGGTCAGCCGGCGCACGCGCGAGCAAATGGGTCAGCGCGCCATCGCTGATACCCTTGCCGCGATAGCCAAGCCGAATCGAAGAGGTGAACTTCTCCACGTGGCGAATCGCGGAACCGCCCTTCAGCGCCGCGGCGACCATCCCGACCGCGAGGTCCGGCAGCGGATGACGCACGCCACGAGGATCGCGGGGTTCGACGACGAGTTGCGGAGTCAACGCAGCGAGGCGTTCCAGGCGATTACGCGTGAGCTTCTCGACGCGGCCTTCGATTGCCGGCGTGCTTTCCATTGAGCGCTTCCTTTGTGGCGGTTTGGCCCCGCGGAAGGTCTGCGGGACGGTTTGGGACCTCCATCCTGCCGCAAGGGCAGCGCACTTCCATTTTCTTACGGTTTGGCCGATTTCGCCCCGGTAGTCGCGAGGCCGGCCGTGGCAGCGGCCAGCGTGGGACTGAAGTCCCCCGCGATGGTCAAGAAGCCCCTTCGGGGCTGAAAGACAGAGCGTTCTAGCGCTTACCAGTGATGCACCCCATGTCCTGCAGCTGAGTCTGCTTGCAGACTTCTCGAACGTCGCGGGGGACTTCAGTCCCACGCGAAGCCCGAACGCTGCCACGGCAGCGGGCGGGTCACTGGTATGGATCGCACTCGTTCGTGACTGGTCCTGGGCATACCGGACAGGCATGAAAGCCTGTCCGCACCCAATGGTGGTTGTTCGCGTCAAGCCGCTGACACCCCGCCCGCCAAGTGCTACAACGCCGTCGCGCCCGCCGGCGCGTTGCCCGCCCGTGACCGACCTCGACCCCAACGCGCTGCCCAGCTTGCGCACGCCCATCCCTGGTCCGGCCAGCCTCGCCTGGCTGAATCGTCTGCGCGCTGTCGAATCGGCCAACGTCACCGCCATCGGCGACGACTTTCCGGTCGTTTGGACGGCCGCCCGCGGCGGCGCGGTGCAGGACGCCGACGGCAACGTGTACGTCGATGCCACCAGCGCGTTTGGCGTCGCGCTCATCGGTCATGGTCACCCGGCGGTGGTAGCCGCAGTGCAGCGCCAGGCCGCGACTTTGCTGCACGCCATGGGCGATGTGCACCCCGCGCAAGCCAAAGTGGAACTGCTGGAAGCGCTGCAGCGGGTCGTGCCGCCGGGCCTTGGCGGCGCGGTTCTGTGCACTGGCGGGTCTGAGGCCGTCGAGGTTGCGCTCAAGACCGCGCTTCTAGTCAGCGGCAAGCCTGGGGTGATTGCGTTCCACGGCGCCTACCACGGCTTGGGGCACGGCGCGCTCGACGCCACCAGCCGCCGCGACTTTCGCACGCCGTTTTGGACGCAGCTGGCGCGCAATGTGGCGTGGGTGCCGTTTCCGCGCGCTGACCGGCCGCCAGTGGGGGTGGTAGCGGGCGATGTCGCCGCCCATGTGCTGGGTCGCATCGACGAACTGTTGACCCACCCGAGCGCGGGCGGCATGCCGATCGGCGCGCTGCTGCTGGAGCCGGTGCAGGGTCGGGCGGGAACGGTGATTCCACCGCCGGGCTTTGTGAGCGCACTGCGCCAGTTGTGCAGCGACCGCGGCGTGTTGCTGATTGCCGACGAGATTTTCACCGGGCTGGGTCGAACTGGCGCCGTTTGGGCCTGCCAGCGCGAAGGTGTCGTGCCCGACTTGCTGTGCATCGGCAAGGCGCTGGGTGGCGGCATGCCGATTGCGGCGTGCGTGGGTCGGCCCGAAGTCATGGCAGCGTGGGGTCCGAGCCAGGGGGAAGCGCTGCACACGTCGACGTTTCTGGGTCACCCGGTGGCTTGCGCGGCGGCGACGGCGGCGTTGCGGGTCGTGGTGGCCGACGATGTGCCGGCGCTGGCGCAGCGGGCAGGCGAACGGTGGATCGCGGCCTTGCACGAGGCGATTGGCGCCCATCCGGCCGTGCGCGAGATTCGCGGCGCCGGGCTTATGATAGGCATTGAGTTGCGCGATTACGCCGGCGTTTCGGCAAAGTCGCGGGCGTGGCAATTGGTGGTCGGTGCGCTGCGTCGGGGCGTGGTGCTGCTGCCGGCGGGCGCGGGCGGCGAGGTGGTGCAGTTGACGCCGCCAGTCGTGCTCAGCGATGCGCAGCGCGCGGCGGTGGTTGACGCGGCGGCTGCGGCTTTGGACGCCTGATCCCGTGACCGACACCGCCCACACGCTGCGCCGCGACGTTGCCCAGGTCATCGACCGCTGGTCCGCAGGCGCCTTGGTCACAGCGCCCGAAATCGACGCGCTTTTTCTCCGCCTGTTTCGTTTTCAAGTGGCGCACATCGCGCCCTACGCGGCCCTGTGCGCGTCGCGCGGCGTCGATCCTGGCGCGGTCACCCATTGGCAGCACATTCCGTTTGCGCCGGCCGACCTGTGGAAGCTGCTGCCGATAGCGACCGCTGAGGCGACAACCAAGCCTGCGGTGACCTTTGAGACCAGCGGGACCACTTCGGGCGCGCCAGGCCGGGCGTATTTGGCGGACACGGACTTGTATCACCGAGCGGCGCGGGCAGCGTTTGGTCCCTTTGTCGCCAGCGCGGCGGAACGCGCGACGCTGCGGTGGCTGAACCTTGTGCCGAATCCGACAGTGCGGCCGCACAGTTCGCTTGGCCACATGGTCGCGGACCTGTGCGGCGACGCGCCCTGCGTTGCGTGGTTGCTGGATGCCGAGATGCGCCCCGACGTGGCTGCCTTCGCAGACCACTGCGGTCATGCGGCGGCGAACCAGGTGCCGGTCCTGGTGACGGCAACGTCGGTGGCGCTGCAGACGGTGCTCACTGCCCTGCCAGCGGACTGGTCGGTGGCGTTGCCGCCTGGCTCTCGACTGATGGACACCGGTGGCCCCAAGGGCCGCAACCTGGATGTGGATCGCAACGCGCAACGCGCAGAGTTGCAGCGCAGGCTCGGCCTGCCAGCGCACGCGATAGTGGGCGAATTCGGCATGACCGAACTGGCCTCACAGCGCTATGAGCCGGTGTGGCGGGACGCCGGCGCCGCGGGCCGCACGTACTGCGCCCCGCCGTGGCTGCGCAGCCGCGTCTGTCGCGTGCAGGTGGGCGCGCCGCCTGTAGTAGCCTGCGAGCCGGGCGAGGTGGGGCTGGTCGCGCACCTCGACCTCGCCAACGTCGATACCTGCGCGTTCATCCAGACCGGCGACCTTGGCGCGCTCGATGCGCAAGGCAACCTGACGCTGCACGGCCGGCTGCCGGGCGCGGAACTGCGCGGCTGTGGGCTGGATGTGGCTGGGGGGTAAGCATGCGGTCCGTTGCTATGCCTGTCCCTGTCCCTGCGCCTGTTCCTGTCCCTGTCCCTGTCCGCGCAGCGGCTGACCCTGGCCTGCTGCAATCGGCTGTTGCGATGCTGTGGCCGGTGCTCGCCTGCCTCGCGCTGTGCTCCTGCACCAACGACAAACCGCCCGCAGGCCCAACCGCCGACACTGCCGCCGTGGCCGACGCGACCAGCGACCCGGGGGTCGCCCCGCAACTCGATGTCATCGTCGCCCCTGACGCCAGTGCGGAAACCACAGCCGACCTCGCGCCAGAGGACAGCCCGGACGCTGCCAAGGACTCTGAGCCTGTCGATACCGCCCCGGCCGACATCGTGGCACCTGGAACGCCGTGCACCACCAACGCGGACTGTCCCGACCCCGGCATCCCGTGCAGCGAAGCGCGCTGCGAGGTGTCTGTCCACACCTGCAAACTCGTCCAGGCGCTCGACAACACCGCATGCAGCGACGGCCAGACCTGCACCGTCGGCGACTTGTGCAAAGGCGGCGCCTGCGTACCCGGCAAAGCGGCCTGCGGCTGCACGGCTGACAGCGACTGCGCCTTTCTGGACGACACCAACCTGTGCAACGGCAGCTACGCTTGCGACAAGACCAAGACGCCGAGTGTGTGCACACCGAAAGCCAGTAGCGCGGTGGTGTGTCCACCGACCGGCAGCCCGTGCCTTGTCAACCTGTGCAACCCGACGACAGGCGCTTGCGACGCGACACCGACCAACCAGGGCGGCCCGTGCGAAGACGGCAAGCTCTGCACCCAGGGCGACGCGTGCGACAGCGGCAAGTGCATTGCGGGGCCCAGCACCTGCCAGTGCCTGACGGCCAGCGACTGCAAAGACGACGGCAACCTGTGCAACGGCGTGCCCTATTGCGACAAGGGCGAGCTGCCGTGGACCTGCAAGACCAACCCTGGCACGGTCGTGCAGTGCGCAACGACCAACGATACGGCGTGCATGCACAACCAATGCAACGCCCAAACTGGCGTGTGCCAGCCGACGCCCATCAACGAAGGCGGCCCGTGCAAGGACGACGACTTTTGCACCGCCTCGGACACCTGCAAGGGCGGCGTGTGCAAGGGCGGACCCAATGTGTGCGGCTGCCAGAGCGACGGCGACTGCGCCAAGGCCGAAGACGGCAACCTGTGCAACGGCACGCTGTTTTGCAACAAGACCGTGGCGCCGCATTTGTGCCAGGTCAATCCGGCAACGGTGGTGGTGTGCCCAAGCGCAAACGACACCGTTTGCCACCAAAACCTGTGCAGCCCCGCCACCGGCAAGTGCGCAGTGGTGCTCGCCAAGGACGGCACCGCGTGCGACGACGGCAACGCCTGCACGCCAGACGATGCCTGCCAGGCCGGCGACTGTGTCGCCAAGACCAACCTTTGTCCGTGCAACGCCAGCAGCGACTGCGCCAAAAAGGACGACGGCGACCTGTGCAACGGCACCCTGTACTGCGACAAGTCCAAGTTGCCGTATGTATGCCAGGTCAATCCGGCGACAGTGGTGACCTGCCCAAGCGCCGCCAACACGACCTGTCTGCACAACCTGTGCGCCAAGGCCACCGGGCTGTGCGCGCCGGCTACTGTCAACGAGCAGAGCGCCTGCGAGGCCGACGGCAACCCCTGCACGGTCGGCGACGTCTGTGCCAGCGGCTCCTGCAAAGCCGGGCCCAACAACTGCCCGTGCCAGCAAGACGGCGACTGTGCCAAGGCCGAGGACGGCAACCCGTGCAACGGCAGCCTCTATTGCGACAAGGGATCGGGCACTTGCAAAGTCAATCCCAACACGGTCGTGGTGTGCCCGACCACAGCCGACACGACGTGCCTCGCCAACCAATGCAGCCCAGCCACCGGCAAGTGCGCGCTGACGCCGCGCCATCAGAGCCAGCCCTGCGACGCCGACGGCAACCCGTGCACCGAGGGCGATGTGTGCGACAAGGGTCAGTGCGTTGCCGGCGCCAACACCTGCGCGTGCAAGGCCAGCGGCGACTGCGCACCCTTCGAAGACGGCAACAAGTGCAATGGCACGCTGTACTGCGACACGGCCAAGGTGCCGTTTGCGTGCAAAGTCAACCCTGCGACGGTAGTGACCTGCGGGGTCGGCGCGCCGCCCAAGTGCCAGGTCAACGCGTGCGACCCGGGCACCGGCAAGTGCGGCTTGGTGCCGGTGGTCGACCAGAGCGTGTGCGAAGACGGCAGCTTGTGCACGGTGGGCGACGCTTGCACGGCGGGCAAGTGCGTGCCGGGAACGGACCTGTGCGGTTGCTACAGCGATGTGGACTGCGCCAGCAAAGACGACGGCAACGCCTGCAACGGGCAGCTGTACTGCGACAAGGCGCAACTGCCGTACCAATGCAAGACCAACCCCAACACGGTGGTGGTGTGCCCGGCGACACAAGACGGCGCTTGCCTCCAAGCCGTGTGCGACCCCAAGAACGCAAACTGCCTGCTAGCGGCGGTCGGCGACGGCGGGGCCTGTACAGACGGCAATCCATGCACCAGCGCCGATGTGTGCAGCAAGGGGGGCTGTGTTGGCAAGGTCACCGTGTGCAATGACGGTGACGCCTGTTCGCTCGACGACTGCGACGTGGTCGACGGCTGCCTCGCCAGTGCCAATGGAGCCGCGGCGTGCAACGACGGCAACGCGTGCACCGCCGACCTGTGCGACAAAGGCAGTGGCTGCAGCTACCAGACGCTAAACGCCACCGCGTGCAGCGACGGCAACCCCTGCACGGGCATCGACGGGTGCGTCAAGGGCACCTGCGTGGGACAACCGGGCGGCGGCTGCGACGACGACAACCCGTGCACCGACGACAGCTGCGCCAGCGACGGCGTGTCGTGCCTGCACCAGGCCACTGAAAAGCCTTGCGCAGAGGGCCGCCTGTGCCAGCAAGGGCGCTGCGGCGGCTGCGAGGCGTGGCGGCGCATCGCTCGCACCGGTTGTAGCCGCGTCGCGCTGCAGAGCAACAGCGGCAACTGTGGGTACACCTTCAAGGGCAAGCGCGAAGAGCTCGAAGACGCGGCACTCTTGGACGACGGCCGCGTGCTTGCGGTGGGCGCGGCGGGTGCCGTGACCAACACCCAGGCGACCGCCGGCTGGGCGGTGTGGCACCTGGGCAACGGCCAGTGGCAGCAAGAGAAGCTCTATGGCGTCAACGCGGCGGACCGCCTGTTGGGTGTCGCGGCGGCGGGCAAAGGCGGTGCATGGCTGTGCGGTTCTGGCCAGGGTGCTGGCGCAACGCTGCGGCCGTGGCTGGTGCGCGTCGACGCGACCGGCAATGCGGTCGGCAACCTGCTGCTGCCGCCGCCTGCGGGAACCTTGGCGACCGACCAGGGCCAATTCGACGACGTGGCGGCCTTGCCCGATGGCGGCGCGCTGGCGGTGGGCCGTATCGATAATGCCAAAGCCGGGGCCGCCGACGCGGTGCTGGCGCGGGTGGACGCGACCGGCAAGGTGGTGTGGTCGTTGACGCTGGGCCAAGAGACCGGCAGCCAGACGCCGGTGGTGGACCATTTGTGGGCGGTGGCACTGGCTCCGGATGGCCTGGGGTTCGCGGTCGCTGGGCAACGCGGGCATCCCAAGGCCCCGGCGCAGCAGCAAGACGGCTGGCTGGCGCGCCTCGACCTCGCCGGCAACGTGCAGTGGTCCAAGTCGTTCGGCGGCACCCAGTACGAGGCGCTATACGACGTTGCGTGGCGCAGTGACGGCAGCCTGGTGGCCGCCGGTACGCGCAACAAGGCGACGGCGCTGGGTTCAGGCGACGGCTGGCTGCTGCAGGTGGATGGCAAGGGCCAGTTGCAAACGCAGTGGACGGCACCCGACGACGGCGACGAACGGCTGCACACAGTCGGCCTGCGGTCCGATGGTGGCGTGGTGGCACTGGGTACGCGTGGCCGCAACCACACGGGCGACAAAGCGTGGGTGGCGGGTGATTACGACCTCAGCAATGCCTTGGCCATTGCGTTCGACCCGACTGGCAAGATGGTGTGGCAGCGCGAGTTCGACGAATACGGCAGCGAGGTGGCTGAGGGCGGCGTGGTGCTGCCCTTTGGCGACGCGCTGCTCGCTGGTACGTCGCGGGTCGATGGCGGCGCCGGTGCCAACTTTGCCGATGGCTTGCTGCTGCGCATCGACGGCGGTACGGGCGAGGCCGGCTGTCCCTGCCAGTTTTTCGCAGACCTCGCCGAGAGCGCCACGCCCAGCGACCTGCCGGGCCTAGCGACCTTGGACGGCGACGGCGTGGTCGCAGTGGGCTTTGAGCAGGGCCAGAACGGCACGGCCGACGGCTGGCTGCGGGCCTTGGAAGCGACCGGCAAGCCGCGCTGGGACAAGGTGTTGGCCAAGCCTGGAACCGACAAGCTGCGGGCCGTCGCGCGTGGCGAAAAGGGCACGTGGCTCGCGGTCGGACAAAGCGACTCGGCCGGCGCCGGCAATGCCGATGGCTGGTCCGTGTTGTTCGACGCCAAGGGCGCAGTCCTGGCCGACAAGACCACTGGCGGCCCCGAAGACGACGTATTGCAAGCCGTCGCCGGACTGCCCAACGGCGGCTGGGTCGCGGCGGGCTACAGCTACACAGCCAGCAAAGGTGGCGCCGATGGCTGGATTGTCGGCCTGGACGCCAGCGGCAACAAGCTCTGGGAACACCGGCAGGGCCGCAAGTACACGGACTGGTTTACTGGCGTCGCGTTGGCTGGTTGGGGGCCCAAGGCGCGCGCGGTAGTCGTCGGCTGGTCCGTGGACGATACGACCGCCGGCTTGGGCGTGGACGAGATGGTGACCGTGCTGGAGCAAGACGGCAGCGTCGCGCTCAGCAAGGCTGCGACGCCGTTGCAGTACTATTACGACCAGGTCAACGGTTACAATGGCAAGGACAAAGGTTGGGACGAGCTGTTCGCCGCGGCCCGGCAGGACGATGGCGGCGTGGTGGCAGTGGGTCGATCCGGCGGATTCCCGTATCCGTACATGCTGATTGTGCGCTACGACGCCAACGGTGAGGCGGTCAGCCACCACAGCCGCTTTCACGGCAATAACAATGTACCCGTGACCCAGGGCATCCAGTATGGCGTAGCGCCGGTTGCCGGCGGCGGCTTTGTCGCTGTGGGCATGAAGTACTTCGACGGCCCGGATTCCGTTGGAACCGCGATGGCGGTTGGTTTCGATGCAGACGACGTCAAACAGTGGTCCGAAGCCGACGTACTGGCCACAGCAGGCGGCAACAACCAGCGTCTTCTTGCAGTGGTGCGCACGGCGAGCGGTCAAGTGGCAGTCTCGGGTACCGCCAAGTACGCCGATGGCAGCACCCGCGGCATCGTGGCGCGCATCGACCCGGCGCAGGGTCAAAGCGGCTACGAGTCCGGCGCCATCGCCGACGGCGCCCCGTGCCAGCCGCGCCTGTGCGATGGCAGCTTCGGCGCCCGGTCCGTGCGCGCAGCGACGACATGCGACGACTTGAACCGCTGTCGCGACGCCGATCGGTGCGTGCAGGGCGTCTGCGCCGGGGCCCTCTTGCACAACTGCGACGACGGCAATCCATGCACAGCCGATACATGCTCTGCTGCCGCAGGTTGCCTGGTGACCGCTGCCAACGACGGCCAGATGTGCAGCAAAGCGACCGCGTGCCTGGGCGGTAACTGTGGGGCGTGTGCCTTGCCCGCGGTGACTTTTGGGTCGGCGACCCAGCATGAGTACCCGCAGGCGCTGGTGCCCACGGCCGGCGGATGGTGGTTGGCGGGCTATGCGCAAATCGGTACAGGCAAAGAAACGCCGTGGCTTGCCAAGGTCGGAGCCGATCTCGTGCCGACCGCGCAGCTGGCGCTCAACGTCGCTCCCGGCCACGCGCGGCTACAAGCGCTGGTGCCGATGATGGACGGCGGGTTGTGGGCCGCCGGATGGGGTAGCACCAGCACCGACTTGAAGCAACCGAGCTACGACGGCTTGCTGCTGCGCATCGACAACACCAGCAAGGTCACCAACACTGTTTGGCCGGCGGAAACCTACCACCAGAAGTGGCAGATGCTGGTGGCGCTTGCCGATGGCACCCTGGTCGCGGGCGGCAATACGGTCAATGCCAGTGCGACCGTGTCGCGCCTGCGGGGCCACGACGCGGCGGGCAAGGCGCTGTGGACCCTCGATGGCAAAGTGACTCAGGGTATGTGGCACGAGGCTACCGCAACGACGGACGGCGGCGTCTTGGCGGTCGGCACCGATGGCGCCAACGAACGGGGCCTGGCCACTCGCCTCGACGCGGGCGGCAGCGTGCTGTGGGTGTCGAGCTTGGGCGCGGCCTCGAGCACCTCCACGCAGGCGATTGGTGTGTTTGCGATGCCAGACGGCAGCTTCGCGGCGGCGCTGCAGCGCACGGTGGGGTCCAACACCGACCTGGCCATCGTGCGCTGGTCGGCGAGCGGTGCGGTTGTGAGCCAGATTTTGGTCCCCTATGACGGCGACCAGTTTTTGCAGTCCGCAGTGCTGGCGGGTACGGCAGTTGTCGCGGCCGGTTACGCGGACGACAGCAAGGGCACCGAGGCCGCGTTGCTGACGCGCGTAGGCCTGGTTGGCGACGTGCAATGGGAAGCTGCGTTTGCACAAGGCGGTGCGCTGCTCGCGGCTTTGCGGCCGCGTGCCGATGGCACGTGGTTGGCCGCTGGACACATCAAGGTCGGGGCGAACGACGAGCGGCAGGCTTATCTACGGGTGGTGGCTGGGGATGGCAAGGGGTTTTGTGGGCCGTAGGACATGGCGTTGTTCGGGCCACGGCAGCGACTACCAAAACCGCTGGTCGTCCATGATCGACTGGTACTCTGCGTGGGTGAGCGCCATCAACATCGAAACCGATTCGCGCTCGGCTTTGGGCAACGCCTTGAGCGGCGCGCGTGTGGCGCCGACGCGCGTTCGGTCCAACCAATGCCGGAAGCGATCGGTGACGACGTAGCCGTGAACGACGCCGTTGGGTTCGGTTTCGAGATTGAGATCAGCTTCCGGGAACTTGGCGCGCAAAAGTGCTTCCACTTTGGCCTGTAGGGACTCAACGGGTGCTTGCCCGAACAGGGGCGCAGCGGCGGGTTGAGCGTTCATTTGCATCCATGTGGCCGCGTGGCGGCGCGGGTTGAATCGTACAGAAACCTGGCCGTGACGACCACCGTGGTCGCCACATCGTGCACCAAAGCGACATCGCGGCGCGGGTGACCCCGGCGATGGCTAAGGCCGTGCAAGACCCTGGCAATCTTGGCGTCGGACATGTACCGAAAAGAGTTGCGCCACAGACGCCCAATCTCGTGAAGCGCGTCATTGCGCTTGTGCCAGACGGCGCTCTGGTTTGCCGCAAGCAATCCGGCTGACGCCAGTCGCCGCAAGTCATGCCGCCCGTCAAACGCCAAACCCACCGGCAGTTCGGACCGCAGCACACATTCGGCGGCCACGCCGGCAAGGTAAAGGGCCATGCCGGGCGAACCGGTGTCGAGCAGCCGTTGGGCCTCGCCAAGCCGGGCCGCCGCGGCGTCGCGGTAGTCCGCGGGACGCACGGCTTCGGGCGGGCCTGCGCGCGGCGGTGCGTTCGGCGATTCGGGGTGCGCGGGGTCCATCGCGGCCTCTGGGGTGCGCCGCCGCCGAGATTGGCGACGAGCGGGCCCGCAGAGACTGCAAGGGGCGTGCCATTTTTCGGGCGCCTGATTTCAGGCGGTTTCGGCGCGTGGTCTCACTTCTGTCTCACCTTTGCCTCACTTTTGCCTCGCTCCGCCTCAGATCTACGGCGGGGTGAGACGGCGGTCGGCTGGCGGCGGTTAGGGGATGTCGAAAATAGCTCGATCACCTTGGAATTGTACGGAGCGGTGAGTCGGCTTGCAAAGACGCGAACTTGCGACCCACGCAACCAGCAAAAAGGGCGGCGCCAAGAATGACCTATTCTTGGCGATGCCCCTACACCTTGTCGTCGACCTTGCTGCGGAACTCCTGCAGTTCCGGCCCGCGCTTGCCAAAGACCACTTCGGCGAGGCCAATGAGCTGCTGGCGCTCTTTGGCCGCGGCCTTGACCTCGGCCTTGAGGTCCGCCGTGGCCTTGTTGAGCGCCGCACGAGCTGCCTCCTGGGCCGCGTTGTGTTGCTGGATCTTCGGGGCGCGCTTGGACAGCGACGCCGCAATCGGCGGCGCCTTGTCGCCGAGGTCTTTGGCGTATTTGGTCGCGCCCTTCAGGGCAAGATCGTTGCGCGACAGTTGCGCGGCAAGGGCTTCAGAGGACTTTGACATGGGTTTTCCTCGCAAAACTTGGCCTTTCGAAACGAAAGGATGGACAACTGCAACGAAAGACCTTTCCTTCGCTGCGTAGGATCATCGTATCATCGAGAAGGTTGGTCTACAAGACTGAAAGTGCAGTATTCACACTGGTCGATTCATCGACATAGGTAGAAGATGATACGAATTCGGATGAAGACGCCTATTTCAGAGGGTACAGGCAGGACTTGCCGCGGGCCGGCCTGACCGCTCCAAGTCTTCGCACGGCCGGTCCTTGCCGGGGCGGGCCACCGCGTCCGTCCCGACCCGGTCCTGGAGGGCGGCGTTATTGCAGGGGCTTGGCGCAGCGGATTTTCAGGTGTCAACGGCTGGCGGCGTTTGGATCGATGGCACGCCGCAACCGCCAACCGTGCTATCCTCCGTCCGCCGCTGTCGCCGCGGCCCTGAGTGCGCCATGGCCCGCGAATTCAACACCGCCCACGCCAACCGGCCCGAGCAGCACTACACGTTGCCGCCGCTGGCCCGAATGCCGCCCGACGTCGAAGAACTCGTGCACGGCAGCTACTACTTCGTGCTGCACGCCCCGCGCCAGTCGGGCAAGACGACGACCGTGATGGCGCTGGCTGATAAGCTTCGGCAAGACGGACGCTACGCAGTCGTGTTTTGCACAGTTGAGGCGGCCCGCAATACGCGCGCGCTCGCTGACGTTGTGGGCACCGTTGTTGACGCGCTGCGCCTTGCCGCGACCAGGCAGCTGCCGCAACCGGACCGGCCGCCGCGCGAAGACCCCTTTGAATCCGAGAGACCGCGCACGCGGCTTTACACCTACCTCAGCGCCTGGTCCGCAGCGTGCGCGCGGCCGCTGGTCCTGTTCATCGACGAAATCGACTGCCTGGAAGAGGAAGGCCTGGTCTCGGTGCTCAGCCAACTGCGCATGGGCTACGCCGAGCGGCCCAAGGGTTTCCCGCACTCTGTCTGCATCTTCGGCATGCGCGATGTGCGCGACTACAAGGTGCTGTCGGGCGGCCTGGACCGGCTGGCCTCGTCGAGCCCGTTCAATATCAAGCGCAAGTCGGTGACCTTGGATACCTTTACCCGCGCCGAGATTGCGGACCTCTACGGCCAGCACACGGCTGAAACGGGCCAGGCGTTTACGGATGCGGCGGTCGACCGCGTCGTGCACTGGACCGGTGGCCACCCGCACCTGGTCAACGCTTTGGCCAACGACATCGTCGGCGAACAGAAGTGGACCGCGACCATCGACGTTGCGCAAGTTGACGCGGCCAAAGAGCGGATAGTCTTGCAGTGGGGCACGCATTTCGACTCGCTGATGATGCGACTGCGCGAAGAGCGGGTGCGCCGGGTGCTCGAACCCATCTTGGCAGGAAGCGAAATCGGCAGTGGCGACCTTGAGGACGACCGCTATTGCCGCGACCTTGGCCTCATCGGTGGCCGCAACGGCGACATCGCCAACGCCATCTACCGCGAAGTCATCCCACGGTGCCTGTCCGGCCAGTGGCAGCACAAACTGCGGGTCGTCCACGGCCGCTGGCACCGCGACGACGGCCGTCTGGACATCGACGGCCTGCGCGCAGCGTTGCTGTGGTTTTGGCGCGAGCACGCCGAGAGCTTCGTGCGCGATGAGACGTACCACGAAGTCGCCGTGCACTTGGTGTTCATGGGGTTCTTGCAGCGGATCGTCAACGGTGGTGGCTTGGTTGACCGCGAGTACGCCGCCGGCAGCAAGCGCATGGACCTGTTGATTCGCTGGCCGCTAGCGGACGCCGACGGCAAGGTGCCGCTGTACCCAACGCGCTACGAGCGGCACCTATTTGAGCTCAAGGTCTGGCATCCCGACCGCGCCGACCCGCTGCCAGAGGGCTTGGCCCAGGTTGGCGAATACCTTGCGCGTGGGCCGTGTGACTCGGCGTCTTTGCTGATCTTTGACCGGCGCAAGGGCGCATTGCGCAAGAAGTGGGCGACGCGCTGCAAGGTCGAGGCTGTGCAGCCGGTGGTTGCAGGCTCGGCAGTTTGGGTTTTTCGGGGGTGACTTGGCTGGGCCGCGACTGCGTTATTGGGCGGGTTTGGCGCAGCGGACGCCGAGACCCGCGGCATCCACAGGGTCCATGCCGTCACGGCCACCGGCGCGTAGTGATTCTTTACCATACAGAAAGCTCCCTCCGCGCTTGACCTGATTTGCCTGAACGGGCGAATTCGAAAAATTCAGCGGGTTTTTGGCGGTCGCTCCTGGCTTGGCAAAAAATCCCGGATCGAACCAGTCCATCACCCACTCGCGCACGTTGCCGGCCAGGTCGGCTGCCCCATATGGACTTGTACCGAGCGCGCTGCCGGCGCCAACTGCCCAAGTGGTCGCGGCAGCCGCGGAGTCACAAACGCCGCTCGAAGGGTAGAACACCGCGTGCTTGCCGCAGACCGGCTCGATGTTGCCCCATGGGTACTTCTGGGCGGCGGATTTGCAGTCTTTGCCCGGATAGGCGTCGCACCCTCCACGCGCGGCCTTCTCCCATTGCGCCTCGGTTGGCAGGTCGGCGCCGAGCCAATTGCAGACTTTTTGTGCCTGCGACCAGTCAAGAAAGTTGATTGGATGGTCTTCCTTGCCAACCTTCTCGTAGGTCACTTGAGGGTGACCGTTATTCGGAGCCTGACATTCACCGCTACCGGCAGAAACGCATGATTTGTACTGCTTGGCCGTCATCTCATAAACCCCGATCCAATACGCCGACAGGTCCACTTCATGTTGCGGGCTTTCGGACGGGTTCTTGCTGCACTCACTATCCGTCACCGGATTGCACCCCATCCAAGACTTGCCCGCCGGCACCAACGTCCACTTGTAGCCCTTGGCATCGGTCTGGAAGCAATGCCCCTCGACCGTACACGCCCCTTTGCCAGTGGCGCACTGCGCACCCGCTGTGCCTGGAATGCAGCCAACGCCATTGCACCCCAAGTCGGTCTTGCCGTCGCAGTTGTCGTCCACGCCGTTGCAGGTCTCGACTGCGGCAGGATTCAAGGCCACGCCGTTGCCGGGCACGTCGTTGCAGTCGTTGCCACCCTTGGGGCAGACGGCGGGGGTGCCGACCAGGACCATGTTGGCGTCGCAGTAGCCGTCTTTGTCGTCGTCGCAGCCTTCGTCTTTGGCTGCATTGCAGTTGTTGTCGAGGTCGTCGCAGGCCTCGGTACCGGCCGCGTGGATGGCCTTTGCCGTGTCGTTGCAGTCACCTTTGCCCTTGGGGCAAATGGCAGGGCTGCCGGCGACGGTCAGGGTCGCGTCGCAGTAGCCGTCGAGGTCGTCGTCGCAGCCCTCGTCGGTCTGGCCGTTGCCGTTGTCGTCTTGGTTGTCACATAGGGCTTCGGGTGGCACGACGTGGGGCTTGGCGCAGCGGACGCCAACGGCGCTGAAGGCGCCGGTCGGGTAGGTGTAGCCTCGCTCCGCAGAGCGCAAGCCCACGGCATCGACATCAAAGCTGCCGCCGCGGTGCACGCGGTTGGCGTCGCCGTTGCTGTTCCAGGCATCCTTCGCAGTTGCTGCAGCCGCGCCATAGAAGTTGGCCACGTACCAGTCCCCGGTCCACTCCGACAAGTTGCCGGCCATATCATAGGCGCCGTACGCACTCGCGCCTTTCGAACTCGCAGCGCCGACCGCCATCGTCGAATAGGCCTGCCCGCAAGTTCCGGGTGCTTGGTACATTGCGGCGTGCTGCCCGCACACCGGTTCTGAATTGCCCCACGGGTAGGTCGCCATGCTCAGCTTGCAGTCCTTTCCCGCATAGACCTCGCAGCCACCGCGCGCAGCTTTTTCCCATTGCGCTTCGGTGGGCAAGGCGCCGCCCAACCACGTGCATGCGGCACCCGCTTGCGACCAGGAGATGTGATTGGCGGCGTGCTGCTCCTTTCCAGGCGTCTCGTAGGTCGAGTAGTTGGCGCCGCCGCTGGTGCTCGGTTTGGTGCAGCCGCTCGCGCCCGCCGTTACGCACTGCTTGTACAGGTCAGCTGTGACCTCATAAGCGCCAATCCAATACGCCGACAACTCCACTTCGTGCTGAGGATTCTCATTGCCTTTGCACCAGCTATCCACTGCGGCATTGCACCCCATCCAGAAGTTGCCCGCCGGCACCAACGTCCACTTGTAGCCGCTCTCGACGTGCTGACAAAGCCCATCGCTGCACGTGCCCTTGCCGTTCCCGCACTTGGCCCCGCTGCCAGTCTTGGGACACCCAAGGGCATTGAGCGCAGTCGCCCCCGCCTTACACACCCCCGCCGCACACGCATCACCCGTCGTCCCCGCATTGCCATCGCTGCACGTCGCCCCATCCGCCAACGCCACCGCACCACAGCCCTTGCCGCCATCGCACGCGTCGAGCGTGCACGCATTGCCGTCGTCGCAGTTGGTCACCGCCCCCGGCAAGCACGCGGCCCCACTGCACGCGTCCCCAAACGTACACGCATTGCCGTCGCTGCATGCCCCTCCGACCGCCGTCCAGCCGTAGTTGCCGCCGAAGCACTTCTCGCACACGTTGTTGGGATTCGGCCCGAAGGCAAAGCACTCGCCCTTGATGAGGCACGCCCCGGTCGGCAAGTGCACGCACGCGCCCTTGCCATCGCAGGCGTCGTTGGTGCACGGCAAGCTGTCTTGCGGGCATTTGGTCCCGAGCTTGGTCAGTGCTTTCTGGCAGCCCTTGACCGGGTCGCAGCTGTCCTCGGTGCACGGGTTGCCGTCGTCGCAAGCCGTAGCGCTTTCGGCATGATTGCACGCTGGCGGATTGCCCGCGCAACTGTCCACGGTGCACGGATTCTGGTCGTCGCAGTCCTTGTCCTGGCCGCACGCGGCGCAGGTGTTGACGCCGGCCTTGCACCCACCCGCCGCGCACACGTCGCCCACGGTACACGAGTCGCCATCGCTGCACGCGGCCGTGCTGTCGGCCTTGACGCACTTGCCGGTGGCGGCGTCGCAAGCCGTCACCGTACAGGACGTATCGCCGCTCAGGTCGCACGCAACCACCGTCGCAGGGTTGGCCTTGCACACGTTGTTGGCCTTGTCGCAATAGGGAACGCCGTTGCACTTGTCGCCGTCGTCGGCGCACTGCGCGTCGGTCTGGCACTGGCACACGTTGGCCGTGTCGGCGACACATTTACCCGCAATGCAAGCATCGAACGGCGTGCACGGGCTGCCGTCTGCGTCGCACTGCGAACTGCCCGCTGTGGGCGTCATGGCGCACTTGCCGGTCGCAGCAACGCAGCTGTTGGTTACACAAGGTCCATCGCCGCCGGTTGGGCACACCACCACCGTCTTGGGATTGACGGCGCACTTCTGCGCCGCGACGTTGCAAAACAGCGTGCCGTTGCACAGGTCGCCGTCCTCGTACTTGGCGCAGTCGCTGTCGCTTTTGCAGATGCAGGTGTCGGCGCCAACGGTGGCCGCGCAAATGCCTGCCTTGCACACCTCGCCGGCCGTGCACAGGTTGCCGTCTTCGCAGGGTTTCAGTTCGTTGATGGGCGTCAACGAGCAAGTGCCGGTCTTGGCGCCGCACAGGTTCTTGCGACACGCCGTGTCGTCCGCCGTCGCGCAGTACACCACGGTGGCGGGATTGAGCTGGCACACGCCCGTCGCCTTGTTGCAGAACAACGTGCCGTTGCACACATCGCCATCCTCGTACTTGGCGCAGTCGGCAGTGCTGCCGCAAAGCTTGGTTGCGACACCGGCCGCGCACTTGCCGCCCTGGCAGTTGTCGCCTTCGGTCCAGGCCAGGCCATCGCTGCAGGTGGTGGAGTCGGGCAGATTGGCGACCTCGCACTGGCCGGTCTTGGGCACGCAACTGCTGCTGGTGCACGTGTTGCCTGTCGTGGGGCACGTGACCACAGTCGAGGGATTGACGCTGCATTTGCTGACCTTCGGGTCGCAATACAGGGTGCCGTTGCACGGGTCGCCGTCTTCCTGGCTGCCGCAGTCGCTGTTGTTGCTGCAGGGGCACGGCTGGGCCACGCCGCCCAAGCAAACGCCGGCTGCGCACTTTTCGCCCTGCGTGCACGGGTTGCCGTCGCTGCACGCCACCCCGTCGCTGGGCGCGTAGGTGCACTTGCCGTTGGCCTTGTCGCAGGCGTCGTCGGTGCAGTCGTTCTGGTCGTCGCAGGGCTTGGCGATGCCTGGCTTGCACGCGCCGGCCTGGCAGACGTCGCCGACCGTGCAGGGGTTGCCGTCGTCGCACAGCGGTCCCTCGTCGGTCTGGCCGTTGCAGTCGTCGTCCTGGCCGTTGCAGCTCTCGGGCGCGGGCACCATGCCGCTGCACGCCGACAGCCCGGAGGCGCCGCACACTCGGACACCGCCACACGACCCGGCGGCATTCTGCACCAGGCATGGCGTCGATAGGGCCGCAGAACTCGCCGCTTTGGAGCACAAACACGAAGGGGGGCTTTGTTCAGACTCTTGACATTGCTTGGCTTTAGCGCCGGAGCTGCCGGTCGCATCAGCGCATACATAGCCCTGTGGGCAGCCAGAGGCTGGGCAGGCGACGCCGCAAAAACGGCCAGCCGCGCCATAGCCGACGCACAGGCTGCCGCTGCCGCCCGTGGCCTGACATTGCTCGTCTTTTTCGCAGGGGTTGCACAGTTTGGGCGCGGCCGGCACGCAGACCGTTGCGCCCTCGCCGACAATGGCCGTGTAGGTGACGAAGCCGGGGGCACAGCCGGCACCAAAGGGGTAGGCGCAGGCCTTGCCGGTGTCGCTGTTGCCATCGTCGGCGCAGACACCGGTGTCACACTCGTTGGGTGAGGCGCACGCACAGCCTGCGCCGCCGGAGCAGGACGGCGTCCCGGGCCCGGTGTCGGCGCTGGCGATGTCCAAACTTGCGGCAACGTCACCGGCTTGCGTGTCGGCTGCGGCGTCTGCCGTCGTCGTCGCGGGCGGTGCGGGCTTGGCTGGCGGATCGCTGCAACCGCAGACCAAGGCGACCGCCCAAAAGACGCGTGGCGCCAACCGATGCACAACGATACCCATCGCGACCCCAAGCCCTGCAAGGCAGCCTGCCGATGGGCCAAAGTGTGCGCGGCACCTCCCGTGGCGTCAATCCGCACCGTGCGAGCCCATTGGGGCCGCGTTCGCTACTTGACCTGCAAATCGGCGGCCGACAGCGTCAACGTATACAGCACCTTGCCCTTGACGTCGCGCACCTGGTGCGTGAGTTTGGCGGGGCTGACAAGGCTGTCGATTTCAATCAGGCCAAAGCCATCCTCAGAGGCGCAGAACAACTGCTCCGCGTCCGCGGCTTTGCAGGGCGACGGCAGGTTGGCGATGGGCGACGAGGTGAGCTCATACAGCGCGTACTTGCCAGTGCCCCCGGCGTGGATCTTGCGCACCTCGTGGCGGTGGATGTCGCCGCTCAGGAACACCACGCCACCGATTTTGTTGGCGAACACGAAGTCCAGCAACGCCTTTTGCGCCGTCGGATACGCGGCCCACGAATCGCTCGACCCCGCCAAAGTGAATCGACTGCCGCAGCCGACCAGCTTGAAGGTCGCTTTGGAAGCCTTGAGCGCGGCCTTGAGCCAGTCCGTCTGCGCCTTGCCGAGCAGGTCTCCTTCGACGTCGCGCCAGTAGCGGCCGTCGGTCAGGAAGAACTCCGCGTCGCCCCACTTGAACTGGTGAAACACGCCCTGGGTCTGCGCCGTGCCGGCCGAGGCATTGGCCCACGCTTCGCCGAACACTTGCAGCGCGTTTTCCTTGCCTGCCGCCTTGCCGTTGGTGTTGTTGCCGACGAAGTCGTGGTCGTCCCAGATGGCCCAAGTCGGTGTGCGCGCGGCCAGCTGCGCGAAATGCGACTCCGCGTGCATCTTGCGGTAGTACCAGCGCAGGTTGTCGAGGTCGCTGGTGTTGCCATAGTGGTTGTCGCCAATCATCAGCAAGCCGTTGGGCTGGAGCGCCTCGATGGCCGCAAAGCCGGGCTGGTCGTCGAACTTGGCGCAGGACACGAACGCAAAAGTCGACTTGCCTAGGGCCGTTGGGGCGGTCTGCACCGGCGCCTTGCTGGTGTACACCACTTTGCCGTCCACCTTGAGCCGCATCCAGTAAGGCGTGGCAGGCTGCAGTCCGTCGACCAGCACTTCCGCCATGAAGCCGGCCGACTGCGCTGGCAGGACCGGAGGACCCGCGATGGGCTGGGCAAAACTGGCCTCGGTTGCCGCTTCAAGCTGGGCCGGCCATGCCGCGCTCGCGTGCAGCCACAGCCGCGTGCCCGTCGAGGTCGTGTGGCCAACCATGGGCTTTTCGATGACTTTGGCGCCGGCATAGCAACTGCCACAGCCCTTGAGCTTGGGGTCGACCGCTTTCCAGCTCTCCTTCTCGTCGCCGCCCTGGGTCGAGAGCTTGGTGGCGATCTTCTCCTGGCAGAACAGCAATTCGCCATCCGCCACCACCGCCACACAGGTCGGCATCCAGGCGTTGGTGCCGCCCATGGCTTGCAGCAGCACCCGGTCGAGTTTGGCCTTGCTCAGGCCTTTGCCAGCCAGTCGGTAGTGGTCCACAGCGCCGGCCTCGCGGTCGTCGATGGCGGCGTTGTCGAGGTTCCAGCACACCTTGTCGGCCAGGCACAGCTGGAAGGGGTCGTTGGTGCCGTCGTTGATGCCGTCGCCGGTGCGGATGGTGACGTAGAACTCGCCGAGCGTCGCGGTCGAGGCGTGGTTCGGCGGTTGCAGCGTCGGCCAGCTTTGCGTGTCGGGGCTGCTGTCTGGTGCAGTATCGGGGCTGGTCTCGGGGCTAGTGTCCGTGTTGACGGTTATGTCCGCATCGTCGAGGTCGCTCGCGCTGTCGGAAATCCCGCCGGCATCCTCAGGCGCTGCTACCTCTTGGCCAGCATCGGGGGTCGCACCGTCAGCGGCTGTGTCCAGGCTCGTCGCCGCGACTTCAGCAGCGCCCACCTCTGTATCCATCGCGCTCGTAGCATCTACTTGTGCAGTTGTTGCTGGCCCGGCCGTCGGTTCCGGCTGCGCGCAGCCTACCGTAGCAAGCAGGCACAGGCCAGCGAGGTAGTGTGCGGGCAAACGGACGGGCATGACCAACTCCGACCCGCCTGACGGCGGTGCTGGCGAGGATGCCACACTCGGCGGGTGGCGTCGCGGGCATCGACTGGCGCGCGGTGCTTGCGATCGCGACCTCGCCAAAAACACCATCACAATCAAGCGTCTGAACAAAGGTAGGGTCTGTGTTCTTGCCCTTTGTTGACATCGGCTGCCCGCGAACCGCAGCATCACCGCCTCGCCGGTGGCGCCTGCTCTGCGCGCTTGCTGCCGCGCCAAAGGCTCATCCGTGGACGGCACTGCGCCCGCAAAAATCGCGAATGCGCCTCTGGATTTCACTGCATTCGCCCGTGACCTCGACTCGGTGCGCGCGACCGTGGCGCCGTTTCGCGACGCGACGGACTTTCGCGCTTTGCGGAGCCTTGCCATCGCGTGCCAAGTCGCTGTGCTCGCGGGCCTCGGCCTCTCCATTTGGGGCCTCAATCCGCTCTCGCCCTTGTTGCTGGCGCTAGCAGCTTCGACACGCTGGATGGTGCTTGGCCATCACCTGTGCCACGGCGCGTTGGACGGCGTGCCCGGCGTACCGGACCATTGGCAGTCGAGCGGCTACGCGCGCGGTTGGCGGCGGTGGCTGTACTGGCCAGACTGGATCGACCCGGACGCCTGGCACCGCGAACACAACCAGCTGCACCACGCGTACACCAACGAAGCGGCCGACCCGGACGTGCCATCGCGGCAGTCGGTGTGGCTGCAGCAGGCGAACTGGCCGCTGTGGTGCAAGTCGCTGGTGCTGCTGGTCATCGCCGCCAACTGGCGTTGGGTGTACTACGCGCCCAATACCGCGGCATGTGCGCAGGACGGCAATGCCCGGCTGCGCGACAGCCAGGCCGCGCTCATCGACCGCGCCGCGCCAGAACGGTTGTGGAGTCCGCTGAGCCCCGCGGGGGCCTATCTGTGGCGGCGGTCGTGGCTGCCGTATTGCGCGTTCACATTCGGCCTGCTGCCGCTGCTGGTTGCGCCGTTCGGGTGGCAGGCGAGCCTGTGGGCGCTCGTGCACTTGCTCATCGCCGAGGTAGTCTGCGCGCTGCATACCTTTGCCGTCATCGTGCCGAACCACGCGGGCGATGACCTGCTGACGTTTACCGACCGCGCTCGCGGCAAGGGCCACTGGTACTGGCGGCAGATTCGCGCCAGCTGCAACTACGCGACCGGCGGCCTGGTCAACGACTGGCTGCACGGCTGGCTCAACTACCAAATCGAGCACCACCTGTGGCCTGACCTGACGCCGCGGCAGTACGCTCGGTTGGCGCCGCTGGTGCGTGAGGTCTGTGCCAGGCACGGCGTGCCTTATGTCCAACAGTCCATTTGGCGTCGGGTCAACGTACTGCGCCGCGTGCTGACCGGGGCATGACCGCAAGGGCCGTGGTCGGCTACGGGTCCAGTTCAAGCTGCATGCGACGCCGACGCGCTGGCCGCCGCCAGCGAAAGACGATCGTGGCCGCCAGAATAAACCCTACGAAATCAACCGTCTGAATAAAGGTAGGGTTCATTCAGGCGCCCCGAGGCAACCGGCGACGACCGGTCCCGAGTGCACGCCAATGCCGACACGAATCGCCGCAGACTCGAGTCCAGTCGCCCGGTTGTGCGCGTCGACCGCTGCCAGCATCGCGCGCGCCGATTGCACAGCGCGGTCGGCGTGGTCGTTCAACGGTTCGACCGCACCGAACACAGTCAGCATGCCGTCGCTCACGTCGAAGGTAAGGAACACCGGCAAACAATCTGCGCGCAACCAGGCGATGACCAGTTCAGTGGTGCGCGCTTGGTCGAGCAGCGTCGCTTCGAGTTCGCGCTCCAGCTAGTTGACGGCGGCGGCGGTGGCCATGGCCATAGCGTGGCAGGTCTTGGGCGCCGCTGCACGGGCAGGCAGTGTCCCGCGGATCGGCCGTTGACGCGCTTGCCCACCCAGCGCAGCATGAAACCAGGCGCACTGCCAGCGCCGCGGCGGGACCACCCATGGCTGTCACCACTGACCGCTTGCTTGCTGTGTTGACGGGCGCGATTGGCGACCTGCTTGCCGCTCAAGGCAATGGCCTGCACGAACCAATGGCAGTCGTCGTGCGGGGCGACGCGGTTGCTCTGCAGCCGCAGACGCTTACCGCGGCATTTCCTGGCGCATCGGACCACATCGTTGTGCTTGTGCACGGGCTGATGGGCACCGTCGACGACTTTGAATTTGCGCGGACGCACGCGTCAGAGCCCGAGGGCTATGGCACGGCCCTGCAGACGGCTTGGGGCTGGACACCAGTGTACGTGCGCTACAATTCCGGGTTGCCGTTGCCGGACAATGGCGCCGCATTGGCCGCCTTGCTCGGTGAACTCGTTGACGCGTGGCCCGTCCCTATTCGCGAGGTGGCACTGGTCGGCCACAGCATGGGCGGTCTGGTGGTTCGGCACGCGCTTGGCTCAGGCTCTGCGGGTGCGGCGCCTTGGCGGGGTCTCGTGCGGCGCGTGGCGTTTCTAGGCTCTCCTCACGGCGGAGCGCCGATGGAGCGTGGAGGCCGCCTCGCCGCAGGACTTGCGGGTCAATTGCCTGATCCGGTTGCCAAGGTCATCGCCGAAGTGGCGAACCTGCGCAGTGCCGGCATCGTGGGGCTGGGTCGGCCCGAACTGCCGCAACTGGATGCCAGCCGCCAGTACCTGCTTGTGGCTGGACGACTTTGGAGCGAGGGCGGCGTTGCCGACTGGTTGGGCGACGGCATGGTGCCTGTACCGAGCGCGACGGCTGCCGAAGAAGCGTTGCCATCAACCGCTGAGATTCAGGTGATCCAAGGGGCCAACCACGCGGAGATGGCGCATCATCCACAAGTGGGCAAAATGCTGGTGCAGTTTCTCGAGACCGACGCATTGGCTGCACACGCACAGGCAACTCCTCCCGTCACCCCGGCGGCTCGGTCGTCACACAAGCGCCGGTGGGTCGGCCTCGGGCACTTGGCGTTGCTTTCTGCTGGCGCTGCCAATCAGGCGGTCGCCCGCGTCCGCCTCGCCAGAGCCGAGCAGGTCTTCGCTGCGCTGGCAAACGTGCCCGCACTGTCGCAAGCGGTCACCCTGTCGAGGTCGGTTCATGGGGCGGTCGTGGTCGCCGGTCATGCGCCCGTTGCGCTTGCTGTTGCAGCTATCCAGACCGCAGCCGCAGCGGCAGAGGCGCTGACCCGGCCCAGCCTTGGGGCGGAGTCCAGTGCCGCGCAGGCGGCATCGCTGGCCCCTGACGGTATGGCCGCTAGCGGTTCCAGCTTGGACGAGCCATCGAGCCCAGCCAGCAGCCCTTGAGGTCGCCGCCGGCCCGTGCGATCAGACTTGCCCTGAACTCTATAATAATATCATTGGTCTGAACAAAGGTGGGGTTCGTGTCCCTGACGATCCTGTGGCGAAGGTGACCTTGAAGTCCTTGCCGAAACGGGAAACGGCGCGTAATTTGGCCCCAATGGCCCGCGCACCTTCGGCGAATGACCAGCAAGCGAGGTAACTCATGAGCAACTCTCTGATCGCCGCTGCTCTGTTTCTTGTAACCGGATGTGGCGCGACGGCTGGCAGCGGCAGCGCAAGCAACGACGCGTGGCACGATTCGGCCGGCGCTGTTGCAAGCGCCGATGCCATGGAGACTTTTGCGGCAGAAACCGCGGTGCCGTCTGAAACTCAGGCAGCGGACGCGCAGAGCGTCGACGTCGATCGTGTGCCGCCTGACACCGCCCCGCCGGAACCTTGCGCTCAGGTTGTCGGAAAAGTGATGTGCAACCTGGAGAGCCAAGGCTACATCCGCGACGACGCGTCGGGGTTGGCCACGGAGGCGCCGTTTTCGCCGAGCTTCGTCCTCGCCGAAGTGATGGCCAAGTCCGCGCAGAAATACGCCGTAGTCATGCTCGGCGCATGGTGGTGCGGAAAATGCCGTGCGGCTACCGGGCTGGTGGTGTCCAAGCTGGCGCAGTACGGCAAGAAGGCGACGTTCGTCAACCTGCTGGTCGAGGGCGACACGCCGAGCAAGCCTGCCACTAAGTCGAACTTGCAGACCTGGGCCTCGCAGCTCAAGGTCCCGTTTACGATTGGATGCGACCTGGGTGACACGCCTTTCGCGCTGAAGAAGGAACTGGGGCCCCGCGAGACCGCGTACATCATCGAGCGCGCCACGATGAAGGTCATCTACAAAGGGCCAAACGTCGCCAGTGCGCTCAAACAGCTGGATGGCCTGCCGGAATGACACCCAAGCACCTGATGCAGTTGAAGTGTTGGCCCATGCTGGCAATCGCGACGGCGGCGCTTACCTGGCCTGTCACCGCCTTCGGACAGTGTTCGACCTGAGCGGCCTCGGCGCTCCCGGCGGGAGACGCGGATATCGGTCGGTCGCTGCAGCGCGGTGCCTTGGACTCGATGCGGGTGCGCGCCGGCCTGCTAGCCGGCTTGGCGCTTTCAGACCAGGTGTTCGCGCAGAACGAGGCGTTGCCTGATGCCGATGTTGGCCATTTTCGCCAGCAGGCGTGGCTGGTCGCGTTGCAAGCGTCGGCAGAATGGCCAGTGGGTTTTGCCGCCAACTTGATGCTGCCCAGCGGTCGCGTAGCCACTTCGTCGGACACCGGCAGCGCTGACGACATCGGCCTGGGGGACGTTGAGTTGCGGCTCCGCCAGGATGTGACTGCGATCGCCGGTTTACATGACCCATGGGCGCGCGTGAACTTGACGCTCGGGGCCGTGGCACCCACAGGCGCCTATGTGTCACGCAAAGAACTCGTCGCTGCGGCCGGCGGCCTAGGCCAGACGATGTCGCTGGGTCGTGGCGCACCCTGGGTCGTCGGCGAGGCGGAAGTGACAGGTCGCCTAGGCACACGATTTGGCGTGCTTGGCGCCATGTACGCCCGCAAGGCCATCGGGGACGCGAGCGATGGCTTCGGTTGGGCGACCGAAGTCCGCACCGCCCTCGGCGTGACGGTGCAATTGCGGCCTGGGCTGCTTGCAGCGGCATTGAACGTCGAGCACCAGTGGCGCGGCATCAGCACCGAGGTTGACTTCCTGAACGAGCGCGTGCCCGCGGTCAACACCGGCGGCCGTTGGCTTGATGCCGTACCGATGCTGCGTTTTCAGGTGGTGGACTGGCTGGCTTTGACGGCCAGCGCCCGCTTGCCCCTGTGGCGACAGGTCGAGGGCGTGCAGGCGGTTCAATACCTTACCGTGATCGCAGGCGTCCAAGGCCATTGGCAACAACCGCGGTCGCCAGCGGTAGACAAGCCTGGCATCACAGAGCGATGGCCGGTCCAGAGCTTGCTTCGGCCTGGCAAGGTTGTCGTCGTCGGGTACTGGGCGAGGTGGAGCGCGCTGTCCGCGACACTGAGCTGCGAGCTCGACGCACTTGCAGCGGACCGGCCCGATGTGGTGATTGAGCGGGTCGAAGTCACCGATTGGACGGCCGCGCAGCTCGAGTCCAGACTGGGCGGTGCGGGTTCCTTGCCCGTGGTTGAAGTGTATGATGCGGCGGGCCAGCTGCTCGCGCGGCTGGTCGGCGAGGACGCTTTTGGGCTTGCGCGTTGCGTGCCAGAACGTCGTTAGCGTCACAGGCAGTTGATGCAACCCGGTGGCGCGACGTGCACAAACACACAAATTCGCGTGGGCATGCGTTTTCGCCTGCCAAAGCGCCAAGGCTGCGCGTGTCGGGGTCGGAGTTCGCGATGAAAACAGCCCTTGCCGTGGTCATGTTCGTGACAGGTTGTGCGGCCGCGCCGCCCCCCTCTGCGACGGCCAGCGGCGATACGGCGAGCGTTGCTGATGTTTCACTAGCCGATACGGCTTCCGACGCAAAAACAGGGACCAGCCTGCCCGATGCGGTGGGCAAGGCAGAGGTATCACTCGCCGGTGCTCCAACGGAAGGCGACGACCGTTATGCGATGGACCTCGTTCAAGTGGCCCGCAAAGGTTCGCTCGCCTCGGCGGGAGCGTCCTTTCCGAAACATTCCGCTGCATTGTGGCCTGGCTATCACCTCCATGACCTCCCGGTCGTGCTTGTCCCGACCACGATGTCGGGCAAACCGCTGCGGGCCTACCTGCTCGGCTACCCGAAACTGCCAGCGGGCGCGATGGCCGTCGCCGACCACCCCGAAGCGGCGCGCCACGATGGGGCCATCAAAGAGCTCGACAGCGACGAAGCCGCCAACATTGCTGGCTATGATGCCATGACTATTCGCTACGTGCACGCCGACCTGGACCAACCCGACCGCTTCATCGCTATGGTGGCCGGGCAAGCAATGTCGCGGCTCATGCACTACGAGGCCGCGTGGGAGCCGCCTGGCGCTTGCGGCGCAAACGCCTACCCACGGGGCATTGAGACGCTCGCTTTGTGGTTCCTCGAGTGTGCCGTGTTGGCTGAGGCGCTGACTGCGACCGCCGCCCCAGTCCTGGAGACGCGCATGCGCGAGGTTTGGGCGATTCGCACTGCCTACGGCGGCATCAATGACATGCTGCGCCGCATGAACGACCACTACGACAACGCCTTTGCCCCTGTAGCCTTAGTCGGGTTGCGCGTGCTTCGCAATGCAGGCAGGCTCGACGACAAAGGCTATGCCGCGCAACTCACTGACTGGGTCAACGCGCCGCTGGCAGAGCCTGTCGACGGGTTCGACGCTCGCTTTCTCAACGACGGCACGGTGCGCGCCGCGATGCTTGAGTTGGCCTTCCGCCTGAACTGGAACCTGGCACCCGTGTACGCGATGGCAGGGACTGCACAGAGCATGGTGCCGGCCAATACCGGTGGCGTCCCCAGCCCAGACCTTGTCGAGACGGCCAAGACCCGGCACCAATGGGCCAAGATGCTCGCTCGCGCGAAGGCTCTGACCCCCGTCGACGGCCGTTAGGCACGAAGGGGGGCTTTGTTCAGACCGTTGATTACATTTGGTTCTCCGCGGCGCACCGGCGCCGGCCGTTGCTGACACTACGCTCCGCTGCCCAGTTCCGCCGTCAGACCGAGTTCCAGCGCCAGCCGCCCGGTGCGAGCCACCGCCGCAAACGTGTACAGCGGAAAGCGCACCGCCTTGGCTTGCAGCGCCAGCAGCGCCTGTTCCGCCAATTCGTCTCGGGCCAAGAGGTGGGCTGCGCGCACCCGTTCGTAGGCCGCCATGTACGCCTTGGCCAACGCTGGCGTCTCGGCGTGAACGGGTGGCTTCTTGCGCCTGG
>SXGT01503980.1_pt1 | contig 28296 bp, 28 predicted proteins | sample 3176221 | NCBI WGS metagenome assembly SXGT01 (sample SAMN11356862, study PRJNA531348) | freshwater metagenome | isolation source: freshwater sample F1-120 | place: China: Fuxian Lake, Yuxi | collected 2017-12-25 | reverse complement strand
TCCTACGGACTAGCCGTTCTCCTCCCGTTGCTCTCCACCCCGTCTCACGACGACGCAGTTACGTTCGGATACAAAGTTCAAACCAACTTCGACGAGGACTTACACCTCACTGATTCAATCCACTTGCAAACGCACTAGCCCACTCGCTCCGCGAGTGGGAGCTTTGGTGTTCGGCGCACAACTGGCAAAAAGCTCCGCCTCGTGGAACGAGGCGGCTACGTTCTCACGCTTGCAGCCTACGGACGACTCGCACGACCTCAGCGACGGCAACGTCGATTTCCGCCTCGGTCGTGAACCGGCTTAGCCCGAACCGCAGACTGGCTCGGCTGAGCGAATCAGAAACACCCATCGCTCGCAGCACATGGCTCGGCTCCGGCTCAGCGGTCGAGCAGGCGGAGCCGGAACTCACGGCGATCTCTTTGAGGCTGCTCATCAACGCCTCGCCGTCCACGCCAGCGACGCTGAAGTTGAGGTTGTTCGGCAAGCGTTCGCTCAACGGCGGGCCATTCAGCGACAGCCGTTCAAGTTCCGATTGCAACCGCTGCCACAGACGGTCGCGCAGATCGGCAAGGCGAGCGGGGGATGTCAATCCCCCGAGTTTTCCGTCGTACTGATCAGTGGCCAGTTCGCACGCCACCCCGAAGCCAACAATCAGCGGGACCGGCAGCGTACCGCTGCGCAGATGCTGCTCGTGACCGCCGCCATCGAAGAGCGGTTCGAGCGGAATGCGTGGGCCGTCTCGCCGTACGACCAGCGCGCCGACTCCTTTCGGACCGTGAAACTTGTGAGCGCTCAGCGACAGCAGATCGACCGGCAGTTGCTGAAGATCGACCGTGATCTTGCCGATCGCCTGTACCGCGTCACAGTGCAACAGCACGCCGCGCTCGCGGCAGATACGGCCGATCTCGGCCAGCGGGTTGATCGTGCCGACTTCGTTGTTCGCCAGCATGACGGAGACCAATTGCGTCTGCGGAGTGATCGCGTCGGCGATTTGTTGCGGATCGACGCACGCGTGATGATCGACTGGCAGGATCGTGACACCGACTCCCTGCCGCTTGAACCGCTTGGCGACATCAAGCACCGACGGATGTTCGGCGGCGTTCGTGACGAAATTTGTGAGCGGCACGGCGCTAGCCGCCGGTGTCGTCTTTCTCGCTCTCGTTCGACCGGCGGCTAGCGCCGTTCCGCTCAAACCCCCTTTGATCGCCAAGTTGTTCGCTTCCGTCGCGCCGCTTGTGAAGACGATCCACTCCGCCGGACAACTCAGCAGCCGAGCCACTTGCTCGCGAGCACGCTCGACCACCTCGGCCGCTCGCCAACCGAACGCGTGATTCACGCTGGCGGCGTTACCGTACTCCTCGGTGAAGTACGGCAGCATGGCGGCCAGCACTTCAGGAGCAACCCGCGTCGTGGCGTGATTGTCGAGGTAGATCATGCGGAGGGGTTGGGGGTTAGGGGTTGGGGAAAACACAGGACCGAACAGTGGACGTACGGCAAGACGGCGTCGATTTGCGGGCCGCTGCCGCAGACGAGCAGGTCGATTTGCCATTCGTCGATCAGACGCCGCAACGTCGCTGCGAAATCCCCCTCGGCGACGTGCGTCAGGATGCCGTAGTTCATCGTGCGATGATCGGTCGGTGCGAGATGCTCGTGCAACTTCAGGCGAGCGGACTCGGTGCGTGCCGCTGTTTGCTGTGCGAGCGCATCCGCAGAAACTCCGCCGTGCCACGCTTCCGGCCAGCGATCCGGTTCAACGACATGAGCCAGCCAGCATTTCGCATCGCGCCACAATCCACTGCCGACAAACGTCATCAAACGATCGCCAGCGGAGTCGCTCAAGTCGTCGGCGAGGAGCACATGCGGCGGTTCACTTTCGTCATCGCTGACTCTGTGTCGTTCTACCAGCACGGGACACTTTGCCAATCGCAGGAGCCTCAACGAGGTTGATCCCAGTCGACTCACAGCCACGTCATAACCAGCACGACGCGCCAGCGAGTGGTCGTCGTTGCCAGAACTGGAACCACTCGCTGGCGCGTCGTGCTGGCCCTCTTGATTCTTGAAATCGCTCGACTGAGAGCCGGCACCGACCACGATCAAACTCGCCGACCACTCATCCGCTTGCTGCAGCAACTCCTGCCAAGCAACACCGCCGAGAAGACTTGTCTCGCATTCGACTCCCGCCTCGCGAGATTCGTCGGCCAATGAGTTCAGCCGTTCGGACAAAAGCCCGCTGAAGGAACTGATCTGCTGAGGCGACGCGGGAACCTGCGTCAGATCGAGTCCGTCGATGACGGCGCACAGATGCAACTCGCCTCGCTGAGCGGCCGCGATCTCGATGCCACGCTCGACGAGTTGCCGAGCAGTCGCCGGCACGAATTCGTCCGACGACAGGTCTCGCAATTCCAGATCCAACCCCACGAAGACTCTGCGAAAGTACATGTCACCCGCCTTTGTCCAACTCGGTCTCTCAGTCGGCGGATCAACATAGCCCGGCGAATCCTCCGGCGAAAGCACTCGGCGGACTGACCACTCGGGTACGCCTCGGCCGAGCGAAACCCGCATTCTCACGTTTTTGTTTGGCAGGTACTCTCCCCACGATGACGTGAACCAGCGGGATCGTCCGCGACGGATGCACAACTCGAAAGGAGTCTCTCATGCCGACTCACACGCAAGAACCGGAACAGGCCACCTTCGTCGAGACCGCGCTGAAGCTCAGCGGCAAGAGTGACGACGAAGCCAAACGGACAGGAGCGCTCGACCGCGCCGACGAGCAGGTCGAGGCGATGTTCGCCAAGAAATATCAAACCGGCGGCAGCCCCGTGCATCGTGCCGTCTGGGAGGACAAGTTTCCGGTCGAGCTATTCGTCGCCCCCGAACCGACAACTCCGCCGGAATGCCAGAAAGTCATGGACGCTTCGCTCGAAGTTGTCCGTCGCCACGTCCGCGCGAAGACGCTGCTTACCGAGCAACGCAAAATCACCGACACTGTGCTGCGAGAACTTGGTGGCGCCGGCTACTGGGGCTTGCTGGTCGATCGCGAGTTTGGCGGCTCAGCCGCGCCGTTCATTGCGTTCGCGAGATTCCTGCGACAGATGGCGACCGTTGATCCGACCATCGCGGGTTTGGCCTCGGTGCATGGCTGCATCGGCGCGGTCGATCCCGTGCGTGCGTTCGGCTCACCGTCACAGAAGGCGAACCACCTGCCGAAGTTGGCCAGCGGGCAACGTCTCTCGGCGTTCGCGCTGACCGAGCCTTGCGCCGGCTCCGACCTGACCGCACTCAAAACCGAAGCCAAACTCGAAGGGGACAATTACGTCGTCAACGGCGAGAAGCTGTTCATTACCAACGCCATCGCCGGGCGGACGATTGGGCTCGTCTGCCTGATCGACAAGAAACCGGCCGTGCTGATCGCCGACCTGCCCGATCAAGAAAACGACGAATTCCAAACGAAGCGATACGGGCTGTACGCACTCAAGCACTCGTACAACAACGGCCTCGTCTTCAAGAACTTCAAGGTCCCGAAGGACAACTTGCTCGATGCCGGCCGAGGCGACGGGCTGACCATCGCCTATCACGGCCTGAACCGCGGCCGAGTCGCCCTCTGCGCGAACGCCGCCGGCACGATGCGGGCCATGCTGGCGAACATGTTGCCGTGGGCACGCTTCCGTAAGACCTACGGAGCGATGATTGAAACGCGCGAGCTGGTCCGCCGCCGCTGCGGTCGGATGGCGGCGATGATCGTCGCCTGCGACGCGCTGGTCGATTGGTGCAGTTGGCAATTGGACGAAGGCTTTCGCGGCGAGATGGAGTGCATCATCGCCAAAATCTTCGGCAGTGAGTGCCAGAAGGAAGCGGCCATCGAGCTGTTCATGAAAACGCACGGCGGCCGAGCGTTCCTGCACGGCCACCTCTTCGGCGATAACGTCCACGAGTTCCTCGCCCCCTGCATCTACGAAGGCGAAGGGGAGATGCTCGGCATGGCGTTCCTCAAGTCGCTCATCAAAGAGCACGGCACGAAATACTACGAGCCGATTGGCAAAGCGATGGCCGCCGCCGACATCAAGAATCCGAACGCGATCACACCGGGGAATCTGTGGGCCATTCGTGGAGCGTTGTGGCCCTACGCGGGTTGGCGGGTGAAGCAAATCCTCGGCGCGGCGTCCAAGCCGGTGATCCCGTCCGGAGGACCGAACAAGCTCCGCGAACACGCCGAATGGGCGGCCAGCCAGTTGCAAAAGTCACGCATGGCGGTCGATGGACTGATGCAGAAATTCAAGCTCGGCCTCGCCGACCGGCAATGCTCGATGGCCGAGTTGTCCGCTCGCATCCAAGACCAAGTCGTGATGCTCGTGACGGCCATGTGGGCCGCGCGCCGCAACGACGAGTTGATCCACACGGCCGCCGATGTCCTCTGCCAAGACCTCCGCCGCAAACTGACCGGCGCGCGGCCGAGCAGTTCGTACTTCAAGACCGTCACAAAGCTCGGAGAAGCGATCGCCGCTGGCGGCTTCTCCGCCATCGCCGACATCGACGAGAACGAGATCCTGATGCCGTACTGATGACTTCAATCGCCGCTCATCCACCAAAGTGCAGGACTTCAAGTTCTGAAATTCGGGAGAACTCGGAAACATTGGCCGTCAGTACGGCATGGTCGTTCGCCAGCGCTGATGCGGCGATCCACAAATCATGCGCTCCGATCATTTGCCCGCGCACGAGCAGGTCCGCGAAAAGTCGGGCATGAATGCGAGCGATCTCGCCATCGATCGGAATGCTTGGAATGGATGAGAGAATTGCATCGACAAACGCAGAACGACGCGATCGACGTTCAGGGCTATTGGCTCGATGAACTCCGACCAACAATTCGGAGGTGGTCATCACGCTCAAAAAGACTTGGCCGTAATCCCGCCAACGACTCAGATCGACCGCTCGTCTCTTTCGTTCCGACTCGATGAAGACGCTGCTATCAACGATCAGTCCCATCGCGAGACTTCCGTCGGCAAAGCCGCCGCTGACGATTCCAGTTCGGCGGCAAAAGTTTCCAGATCGTCTCCCAACGACGGGAGTGCGGTCAGCAATTGTTCGAGGTCGCTCACCAAAAACGGACGGTCGACTCCCGACGGAGTCAGCCAGGCGACAATCCGATCCGACTCCTCCAAGGCGACGGATGCGCCGAGCGCAGTGACTTGGCGGAGGGCGCGGCGAAGATCACTGGCTGCGTCAGCCACATTCAATCGGTTCATGATTTCGGCTCCGTTTGCGATCAGGGCGTCGGCGTCAGCATACAACGAGAATCGGCGATCAACCACATTTTGAATCGATCAAATTTGAGTTTGCTCACTTCTGCTTCCGCCCGTCCCACCAGCCGATCAACAGCGGCAGGAACACGAGGTTGCCGATCAGGCCACCAAGCATCGCCAGGCTGACCAACAATCCGAAGTAGACCAGCGGGATGAAGTGCGACAACGCTAGCACGCTGAAGCCGGCCATCAGGCCGGCGTTGGTGTAGACCAAGGCTCGGCCGACGTGCTTGTGCGTTTCATGCAGAGCCTCGTGGACACGCAGGCCACGAGCGCGTTCGCGGCGATAGCCGTCGATGTAGATGATGCTGGAGTCCACCGTCAGTCCCATCGAGACGCAGGCGATCATCGCCGTCGCGATGTTGATTGGCAGACCGATCCAGCCCATCAAGCCGATGACCAGCACGTTGGGAAACAGGTTCGGGACCAGCGACATCAATCCGAACGGCAGGCTCCGAAACGCGAACCACATCATGCTGGTGATGCCGATCGTAGAGACCGTGAAACTGGTCCATTGGTCGTCCATCAAGCTTTCGATAAGGAACGTCAGCAGCACGAACAGCCCGGTTGCTTTCGGAGCGGCCGCATCCGGGTCGAGTTTCGCGAACTCTGCGTGTGCCAGCCGCTCGACGTCGGCGATCAACTGGAGCTTCGATTCCGAAGGCTGCCGCTCGTACGCTCGCAGCACCAACCTCATGCGGTGCTGGCCGGGGTTGTAGAGGCTGCTGATGAACTCCGGCTGAAACGAGCTGAGCAATTCGAGACGCTCGTTGAGCGTCGCTGTCTTGAGAAACGGAAAGCTGGTGGTCGGCAGCCGTTCGGGGATGAGGCTCAGGCCATCGGTGATCGCGGTCACTTTCGAGAGGCGGCCGGCGTGCTGGCTTTCATCGCCGGACGTGCCGAACTCGCGCCGCAGTCGCTCGGCGAATGTCGCCACGCGGTCGAGGTACTCGGCATCAAGCTCCTCCGGTGCGGCGAAGTTGACTTCCCAAGTTCCCGCTCCGCCGAGCCGCGTCTCGACAAAATTCAGCGACCGCACGATGGGACTGCTGGCTCGGAAGTTCTTGCTGAAATCGGTCTCGACGCGCAGACGCAGGAAGCCCAGTCCGGCGAAGAGCACCACGAACAGCGAGACGGTCGCGACTCGCTTCGGATGATGTTCGACCCACAGCGTGATGCGAGCCAGGATGCCACCGACGTACCGATCCGCAGCCGAAGGAGGCGGCTCGTCCGGCAACCGGCCGAAGAGCAGACATCCGGGCAACAGCACGGTGATCGCGACCAACACCACCAACGATCCCAGCGCCATCATCAGACCGAAGCTGGCCACCGGATTGATGTGACTGGTCATGAGCACCGCGAAGCCAAACGCGGTCGTCGCCACGGACCACCAGACCGGTTTCGCTAACTCCAAGATCGAATAGCCGAGAGCCTCCTCGTGCGGGTGAATGCGGTGTTGCTCGCGAAAGAACAGCAGGACGTGCATCGACGTCGCCACGCCGATGATCGTGATCAGCGAATTGAGCATCGAGCTGACCATGCTCAGCCGCAGGCCGCTCAACACCAGTAGAGCCTCGGTCCAGACGATGCTCACCAGGACCACCAACACGGTCAGCATGACCCAGCGCAGCCACAGCATCGCCAGCACGATCGCGAAGCCGATGAGCGGCAGCCAGTTCACAAAATTCAAGATCGCGATGAACGCCAAGCGCGGCACCAGTTGCCACTGAATGGCCTCCAGCAGCAGCAAGAGCACGAACGCCAGCACCGCCAGTGAGACCAGGAACAGCTTGCGGCCATCGTCCTCGACGTACCGAAACATGTCGTGAATCTGAGCCGGCTCGCCAACCACCATCGCCGGTGGATCGTGTTCGTTGGCGAGCTTCCGCACCGCCGCAATGGTCTCGCCGCGCGTCACGGGCGAGTCTTTTTCACCAACCAATCGGAGCACGATCGCCGTCGTGCGGGCGTCGCTCCCCAACAGGATGCCGCCAACCATCTCCCGGATTTGCTCGCGGCCATACGGAAACCTCAAGGCTTGCGCCAGATGCTGAGTGCTCTTCGCCGAGACGCCGGGAACCTCGCTGAGTTGCTCGGCGAAGTCGATGATCCGGTCGCTGGCGTCAGACGTCAGTGCGGCACTTTCCGGTTGAAACAAGTCCGGCTCGGAGTACGCGACGATCAGAAACTCGTCGCCGCCAAAGGTGCCGCGACTGGCCAGAAAGTCGCGCAGATGCGGATTGTCCGTCGCGTACAACGATTCGATCGACTGCTCAAACGCGAGTCGTCGCGAGATCGGCCACGCGGCGACCGTCGCCACGAGCGCCAGCAGCAGCAACGTCCCACGCCAGCGCAGCAGCGAATCGACAATCCGTGTCAGCAGCGGGGAATTGGCCTCAGGCAACATGCGCGGAGAATAGCGGAGGCTGCCAAACCGATGCGAGTAGGATGGGCACAAGGAGATGAACGATTTGGCGAGCGGAGGGTGTCAACCCTCCGAGGCTTCATGGCTGCGATCGAAGACTCGAAGTGCCAATGTTTCCAACGAGGCGGTTGGTATCGACCCGCTAGCACGACTTCGGGAAGTGATTGCGTCCCCGTTCCTTACTGCTCCACACGAATGACCGCGCGGCGGTAGCGGGTCAGTGGCGGCGAACCGCTGTCTTGAAGTTCCAGAATGATGTGGAGCATTTGATTGGCGGCATCCGCGGGAATGGTCACTCGCGCTTGTTGGGTGTCGGCACCGGCGATTTTAACGGAGCTGCGGTACGAGGACGCTTCGGGATAAAACCACCAGCGAGATTGCAGCGAGTCTCCGTCGGGATCGGTTGAGCCGGCGGAGGAGAGTTCGACGATGCTGTCCGGCTTCGCGCTGAGGACGAGCGTGTCTCGGCCCGGTTGGCCGCTGAGCAGCGGACGTGGTGGATGATTAGCGGTGGTCGGCGATTTGACGCACCAATCCAGACGCGCGGCGAATTCATTTTGAAACGCGGGGCGCCAACGCCACACGGTCGCACGCGCGTCCTTCACGTCGCCGACTTTGTCTGTCGTACCCCGAAAGAGGCGATCACGGTCCGGCTCGAAGCGTCCGCCCCAGCCGCCCCATTCGGGATAATCGGGGTCGCTCAGTCCAAACGGCAGGAAAAAGAACCACGACGGCGTGTCCCCTTCTTTGATCGCGCTGTGCGGGTTCGGAACGGTCCAGGTTCGGGGCGGATACATCGCACCGAGCGGGCCGTGATTTTGGCGGATGTTGGATTCCATCCAGTCGCGTGACACGAGCGATTCGTCGCCGCCGAGGTACAGGCCACGATAGGCCGCCTCGCGCCGGTCGCGGCCGGCAGGGACGCGAGCCAGGATGTAAAACAGGCCGGGGAACTCCGACAGTATCCAGTCGGCGATGCGGTCCTGATCACCAATGTCGTACACACGGACTTTCTCGGCGAAGGCCTTGAGGCCATTTGCGCCATGATCGTGACGTACTCGCCACAACGCCTGAGCCAAATCGGTCTGGCCGCCCCAAATCACGATGTTCAATCGGCGTGAGTCCGCTCGTTCGGCACAGGTGACGATCCAGCGTGAGCCTTCCGTGTCATGTCCTTCGCCGATCACGTCGCGGCCACGCTTCGGGTTGCCCGACTTGATGACTTCGCGCAACCGTGCGGCCTCCGGGAAACCCTCCATATGTTGCGCGAGGTTCTCACGAACTTGCCCGTAGACGTCTACGATCTCGCGAATGAGCTGCGGTTTGGTCCCTGTCGTTTTGAGTTCGTCGAGCGTGGGGGCTGACGCGATCAAGCCTTCGATGTCGAATTCGTTGCAATGCACCATCAGCCGGATCAGCGACTGCTGATCGTCCGGATCGCCACCGCCGATGTCCGTGAGCACGATCAACCGCGGCCGGCTGGATGTGACCGGCAGATCCGCAGCGTGAACTGTCAGCGACCACAGCCATGCGATCACCAACAAGATCACCGTCGTGATGCGTTTGACTGCCATTCGTCGCTCTACTCGCCAGCCGCTATCTCGCCAGCAGCTTGGCAATCAGGAATTCGTTCGCGCTGGCGTACTTGTCGGACTTGGAGTTGCCGGGGATCAACAGGTGGCACTCGTGGCCGAGCTTGTCGGACTTCTCTTTAAGCTTCACGCCGTAGACCGGGTGGTGAATGCCGTGGCCGGCGTCTTTTGAGGGGAGCGTCATGTCTGCTCCGTAGGTCATCAGCAGCGGCGGATCATTGACATCGACGTGGTTGTAGGCCGAGAACTCGACGTACAGCGGTCGATACTTCTCGTAGTTGGTCAGTGCGCCCTCGATCGTTTTCTCTCCGACAGCCATGTTGATCATGCGGTGCTTAAGCACGTTCGGCCCCAGCCACTCTTCACACACCTTCGGGTCGATGGAAACTTGACCGCCGATGACGGCCGCGGCGCAGACTCGTGTTGATTCACGCAGCACCGGGTCGGTGGCCTTCGGGTCGGCAAGGTCATCGTGCAGCAGCAACCACATCGACGTGCAGGCTCCGGCGCTTCCGCCGGTCAGCGCGATGTGTTTCGTGTCGATGTTCCATTCGGCGGCCTTCGTGCGGATAAACTGAATCGCTCTCGCGGCGTCATGCACGGGTGCCGGCAATGGGTTGTCTGGTGTCAGCCGATAATTGATCGCCGCGTAGGAAATCCCTTTGTCGAGAAACGGTTGGAAGGCTTTCGGATCTTGCTTCTTGTCGCCGGCGGTCCAGCCACCTCCGTGGATGTATACAAGCAGCGGACGCGCCCCATCCCCTTTGGCTTTGTAGAAGTCGAGGACATTCCGCTCGTGTGGGCCATAGGCGGCGTTGGCTTGTGTCGGTTCCAGAGTATTGGATTCATCGGCCGCGAACGATGATGAAAAACTCGTCACAGCGGTCAAAAGGAGGACGATGGCGGTGCAGGACTTCATGGAGTGACTCCGAGCTTTCAGGAGGAAGATTCGGCGATTCATGCCACGAGAAGCGGGACGGAAACTAACTCGTCGCATCCGCCTCGTCGAGCGTGTCAAGCAGTCGTTGACGGTTGCCGATCACATCGCGGTCAAATGGCCGAAATGCCTTTTCTTCAATCGCGAAGTTGCTATCCTCTCGCCCACCATTCGCCTTCGAGGCGACGAGTAATTCGGGGCGGTAGCTCAGTTGGGAGAGCGCTGCGGTCGCAATGCAGAGGTCGAGGGTTCAACTCCCTTCCGCTCCACTGGAAAAGCCTTGTTCGCAAACCCTGCGAACAAGGCTTTTTCCTTTGGTTTCGCAGGGTTTTCGTCATTCGCTCGGCGCGTCGTTGGTCGATCGGCTTTTCCCGATGCGATGACAGGAAACGACCCCAGAAGTCTCGATTTGCCAGCATCAGGTGAGTTCGTTGGTGAGTCTTTTGGTGAGTCCGTCGAACGCCAACTCTCTCGGCAATCTGTTCCGGTGGCTCGCATCGCGGTTCGATTCGTCGATGGTGAGGCGTTGAGGTTGAGCGACGGCAGCGAGTCCAATGCTCCGCACACGTCCAACAGCTTCGGGTCGGTGTAGGCGTTCATCGTCAGGTCGATCGTGGAATGCCGCATCGCGGCTTGTGCCGTTCGTGGTGTCACTCCCCCCTTGGACAGCAGCGTTGCGAATGTGCCTCGCAAGGCGTGAACGTCCAACGTCCGCCCCCGTTCGTCACGCTTCGGAATGCCGGCGGTGTTCAAGTCACGGTTGAGGATTTGCACCAACCCGGCGGGAACGCGAAACAATCTTCGGTCGCTGTCGGCGTCAGCGTTGTGGTCGCGTAGGCGAAGCGTGGAGACGCTGGGCACGTCGGACAGCCATTCTCTCAAGTCGTTCGCCAAGTCGAGCCGCAGTGGGATTGTGGAGCCTTGGCGATTCTTCTCGTATGCCGCGTCGAGTTCCACGAACGGCATCGGCGCGTCGAGATTGAATTGCCCGACCGTCAACGATGCGAGTTCACCTTTGCGAAGCCCGGTCAAAACGAGCGTCTTGTAAATCAACGCTCGTTCGCGTCCGAGACGTTCCAACTTCGCCACGAAGTCAGGATTCTTGGCGAGGCGTTCCCGCGCACGGACAACCGCCGCTTGCAGTCCGTCGAGCGTCAACGCGGCCAGCTTCCAATTCGACCGCTTGCGTCGATTGCCGGCCCCTTCGCTTTGCGTGACGTCAGGGGCGGTCGTTTCCCGACCATACTCGGCGAGCGGTCGCCAGCGTGCGACGTCCAGCAGTTGCATCAACTCCGCTTCGGTCATCGACCGGCGTTGTCGGCGACGGTCGAGCTTCGCATCGGCTTTCGGCACTTTGGAGAACGGGTTCGCAGAGAGACGGTGAGTCTCGACACACCAGTTGCCGAAGCCAACCAACTCTTGCCGGTACTCGTTTCGATTCCCCGGCGACATTCCATTGGCTTGCTGACAGTTGAGCCAGCGTGTCAGGGCTTCGGCCGAACAATCGGCCAGCCGTCCAAAGCCGCAGTCGTCGGCGAGACGATCCAACCGCGACTTCGTGTTGGCGATGCGAACTGACGACAGCCCTTTGGCGGTTCGGTGTTCGTGAAACGCCGCGAAGTGCTGGTTGAGCGGCGTTAGCTGGTGGTCGGCGGTCGCGTCTTCGGCGGATGAAATGATTTCGCTGCGGACCAGTTCGGCTCGGCGTTCCAATTTGCTGAGAACCGACCGGGCGGCATCTTCATCGCGGCAACCGGTCGAGACTTCGCGGATGACGCCTTGCCCGTTGCGAAACTTGGCCGTGTATGTGGCGGCCACAGTTTGAATCCGTAGCGTACCATCCTCGCCGGACGTCACCTTGGCCGTTCGCGTCTTGCCCTTCGCGGGCTTCCAGCGTGCGAAGCGTTGTCCGGCCTTGGTGAAGACTTCCGCGCCAACGGGCAGCGGTCGAGTCCGTGTTTGTCGAAAGACGGTTCCCATCACTCGGCCTCTTGTTTCACGAGCACCAATCCGAAATGACGCGCCAGCTTGTCCGCACAGTCGAGCCGCAGGCTTTGCGACTCGCTGACGAATCGACCAATCGAGGCACGTTGCACCCCGGTCGCTTCGGCCAGGGTGAGCAACGGGATTCCCGATTCGCGAATCGTTTGACGGAGCATGTCGGACATCGTTGGCGGTTGTTTCTTTTTCGGCTTTGGCATGGTGCGATATTTATCGCAGAACGTGACTGACTTGAAAAGCGTGAATCTGTGCGAACTCAGTTCGCTTGATCGGCAATCGCGGTTCGGCTGTTGGTCAGCCGCTTCAAGTCTGCCAACTGTTGCTCTTTGGATTTCGGCGGTACGACGGGCGGGTCGGGTTCGCGGTCGTCAAAGGTGAGACGTTCGGCCAGCTTCTCCGATGCGAAGTGTGGCCCGGTGAGCTTCGGAACCTCTCGTTGCTCAAGCCGGCGTGTGACCGGCTCGCCTGCGACGTTTGGTGACGTGAGGCAGCGGATTTGAGCCACGGGGATCGGTGCCGATGCGTAGCCCTCTCGCCCGTTGCTGATTTCGATGATGCCGGCCAGGCGTTCGGTTTGATCGGACGGCAGCTTGACCGAGCACAACGCCGAGTAGGTCGCGACGAACCGTTTTTCGAGCCAGTGCATTTCGTCGATCGGCGTATCGCACAGCAGCGGCCAGCCGCCGAGTTCACGGATCGTGGCGTTGATGGCCGCGTCGTCGAATGCCGGCGAGTCATACGCTCCGACTTTCGAGATGGCTCCGCGCACGGCCTGCCATGCGAGCAACGGTCGATCCTTCGCGTCGATGCGAGTCTCGGCCGCTCCCGACAGCTTTCGCAGTTCGTGAACGCTCGGCATGAATTGGCAATCGCGAATCGCCACCATCACACCGCGCTTCACCGCGTCGATGTCCAAGTCACTCAAGCCGAGTTCGTAGGCCCGCACGGTTATCGGCGTGATTTTCTGCCGCCACGATTCGGCCAGGATCGTCACACATTCGAGAATCTGTTCGGGGCGTGATTTGGTCTCACTCATTGCTCCGTCCCTCCAAACATTTCGAGATAGTCACGTCCGGCAGCACGGTTGCCACGCGGATCGTCCTGTTGAGCCGGCCGCTGGCCGTTCGCTTCCGCTTCAAAAATTCCTGACCAGCCGCCTGCGATGGAACGATTGACCGCCGCGACGAATCGCTCTGAACCTTTTGCGGCCCATTCGGCCAACAGCTTCGATTCCTGAATCGGAGTCAGCCGGTTCCGCTTTTGGCGTCGATGTTCGCGCCACTCTTCCAACGCTTGCCGCGTTTCCGGCGTGTCGAGTTCCGCAGGAACCGGGATCGGCTCTTGAGCCTTGCCCGTGTCTTTGGCCTTCAAGGCTTTGGCTGGCCGAACCTCACCAGCGGCGGCAGCCGCGCCTTTGTTTCTCTTCTCTTCAGTTCTGTTCTCTTCAGTTCTATTCAGCGGCACAACGCTGACGGATGCCGTCAGCACCCTGACAGATTCTGTTAGCGTGCTGACAGATTGCGGATCGTCAGCCGCCAGTTGTTCGACTTCCAACCAACCGATTTTCGGATGGCAGAGCATGTCGAACGCCTGCGCGAAGACTTCGGCGGGGCAACCCGTTTTCATGGCCAAGTCTTCGGCCGTGAGCGCCCCGTCTTCATCGGCGAGCACTCCACGTTGCGGACATTTGCTGGCGACTTGGACGATCAACACCCACGCCGCGAACAATGCCGGCCCGTTCTCCAGCGCGATGAGCCGGCGATAGCCCTTCCCGTCATGCTTGTTCGGGATCGGCACCCAATCGAGTTTCTTGTAATCACGCGACCGGGAGTTCTCGAAATGAACTCCCCAATCGCGCACGCGATACCGCATCGACATGCTTAGCCCTCCCCGTCGGAGAAGAGCGTCCGCTGTGCCGGCCGAGTTCGCCCCGCCGATGCGGCCAACGTCGTCAGATATGCGCGGCTCGTGTCGGTCGCTCGATATCGTCCGATCCTGCGACCATGCGCGACCGAGCGGCGAGTGTGCGCATCGCCCACGCGACGAAGCACACCCTCCGCCAGCAGCCGCGTCGTCACCGCGCCCCACGCTCTCTGCTCTACGCTCGACGGTAGCTCGTATCGGGCGTGAGCGTCATCGGTCGATGCCTCGCCCGTGTCGATGACCGCACAGAGCAGTGCATACGCTGCCTGCGCCTGTTCCGCCGCCGTAGCGCGGCGACGATGTCGTGATGATCGGCGAGCCATCACACACCGCCTTTCGGCCGGACGATGCGAACCGGCTTGCAGCCGCCGGCAATCCATCCCTCGATTTCGTCCAAATCCCAGCGGCGTAGCGCGCCAATCTTGTAGCCCCACGGCATACGGCCAGAGTCGGCATAGCGCAGGACCGTCCGGCTATCCATGCTCGTGATTGCTTCCACGTCGCGAACCGATCCGAGCCGTTTTTTCGGCGGGTTCGCCTTCTCATTGACCACCACGTTTTCCGTCATCGCTCAATTCTCCGAATCTGTGCCCGCGATGGCGGCCGACCCATTCGGGCGTCATTCGCGTGCAGGTACAGACCACAGAATTGATTGCGTTTCGGGAAATTGCGTTTTGACAGAAGGGGACAATGAAACAGTGGTTATGTCAGAAGCCGACCCCCAAATTGATTTCTGAAAAAATCAATTTGTTGCTTCGGAAGTCAATTTGTGGTCAACTTCGCTCGTTTCGTTTGTTTCGATTAGCCGATGGGAAGCCTGTCGGTCGGAGAAATTGAAATGGTCGCGTCAGCGTTGGAACTGCCGGAAACCTTCACGCCCTCGGAAGCCGAATCGCGGCAGGCGTCCGAGTCGAGCCGTCGCTTGTCCAAGTTTCTCGGATCGAATCGCAAGCGTGCGTCGGTCCCGATTCGCGTTCAACCGGACGACGAATCAGCGGAACCCATTTCGATCCCGATGTCGGCCTTTCGGATGCTCAACGACATCCTGACCGAAATGGCCAAGGGGAACGCGGTCACGTTGATCCCGGTTCACGCCGAACTGACCACGCAACAGGCGGCCGATGTGCTTAACGTGTCACGTCCGTACTTGGTCAAGTTGTTGGAGGAGAAAAAGATTCCGTTCCACAAAGCCGGGACGCATCGGCGAGTTCACTTCCGTGATGTGATGGCGTACAAAAAGCGGATCGACGCCAAGCGACTGAAGACGCTTGAAGAACTTGCCGCACTCGACCAGGAACTTGATCTAGGCTACTGACCGTGAGCCACTTCACCGCGCTGTTTGACGCCTGCGTTCTGTACCCGGCTCAACTGCGCAGCCTGTTGATGCACTTGGCCCTCACGGACCTGTTCCGAGCCAAGTGGACTGAGGCCATCCACGAAGAATGGATGCGAAGCGTTCTCGAAAAGTATCCCGACCGCACCCGCGCTCAGGTCGAGCGAGTCCGCGACTTGATGAACGAGCATGTTCGCGACTGCCTTGTGACTGGCTACGAAGACTTGATCCCCGCGCTGTCGCTCCCTGACCAGAATGACCGCCACGTTCTCGCCGCCGCGATTTGCGCCGGTGCGGACGTGATCGTCACCAGCAACCTCACCGACTTCCCCGCCAAGACGCTGGCCAAGTTCGACATTGAAGCTCAACACCCGGACGACTTCATCACGCACTTGCTCGACTTGTCCCCGAACATCGTCTGCGAAGCGGCCAAACGCCAACGAGCCAGCCTCAAGAATCCACCCAAGTCTGTCGCCGAGTTTCTGGAAGCCTTGGAACGCGCCGGCCTACCTCAAACCGTTGCCGGTCTCAAACAATTTGCCGCGCTGATTTGACGACGTGCGAGGCTCGATTCGCGACAGCAACGATGGACCGCCTCAGACTTCATCAGCCTTCACGACGCTGCGACCCTTTCGGCCTCGTCGCGGTGAATATCGGTTTTCATTCATCGCTGTGTTGGCCCGCGTCCAATGCGTCTCGAATGTGGCGAAGTTGTCGGGCACTTCGTAGCCGGTCAAATACATCACCATCGTCTCGTCTTGGCCGTTCAGATCGAACTCGTTGTTTCGACACCAGTCCCAAACCTCTTTCGCTTCGCAATGTTCTTTTCCTGTCACCGCCTCAACGTACTTCGCGGCGTAATACGCTTGCCACTGACAGCGGAGGAGCTTCGCGGTCTCTTCGGTGTCGGCTGTCGCCGCGGCTTCGATCGCTGGTTGGGGCGGGGTCGCTGTCGGCGTTGAACTCTCACCGTCAGGCGTCTTACCGGTGACAACTGCGGACCTGTCAGCAGTAGGTTCGGCGGGCGAGTGTGTGGGCGTTTGTTGTTGGACAAGTTCAGCACGGGCCTTCGCCTTCAATGCCCCAACAACAGCGCGTGCCCCCACAATCAAGTCATCAGTAAGACCGCGACCGGGATACATCGCGGAATAATGCAGTTCGGAGAGTTGCCACGATTCTAAACCGTTGATTTCGGCCAACGTCGTGAGTATCGCGGCATCATCTGCCCACTGCTCCCAATCGTCTTTATCCCAAACCAACGGATTGTGGTTGCCATTCAGCCAGGCCGTCAGGACATTTTCAAAGCGCGTGTATAATTCAATGCGTAACTGAGGGTCGCTGCGCAAATTGTCGGGGAGTTGCCACTCAGAAGAGTAAGGGTCGTTTTGAGCTTTTTGCATCGCCACCTGCGCTGCGATGTAGAGCGCACCACCATCGGGTGACCATTCGTTCGCGGTCGGTGCAGGTTGCTTTCCGCCGTCGTCGGCCGCCGCATTCGTCTTCAACGACTCGACGGGCGGACTGACCCTCATTTTGCTGTCGTCGGCCAATTTTTCGGCTGTCCATTGAAGCGAGAATCGCAAGTCGCGAATCGTGAGCACAGTCATTTCGACTGGACTAAATCGCTTCGCAAACTCGTCACGAAGAGAGACGGACTCTCGTTCAAGCCGCGTCTGCAATTCCTCCACAACAAGTTGAGCGGGATCGTCGGCAGTCAGACTCACTTTGACGCTTGATGGGCCAGGATCGGCATTTCCTTTTGCAACCGGCAACCAAACGCTTGCGTGATAATTGATCCGCTTGTCTCCAGGTTCGGCGTTGAACCGCTCAAGCTGTTGCGTAATCCAGTCACCCAGCGGCATCGAATCAGGGAGCTTGCTTTGCCTGTCCGCTTCCGCCTTCGGAGTCGGCGTCGATCGGTTGTTGCTGCGGGCTTCGTCCACCCAATGCAACAGAATGTCGATGGCTTGCACCGAAGCGGCAGCGAAGTCGGGCAGCGTCGCGTACCAATCGGTATCGGCAGGCAGACCGGATTCGGGGGCGAAGGCCGCTTTGGCTTGATCTCCGGTGCTTGGATACCGCCGGTTGCACCGAAGCGGAGACCAGACGACGTTTGCACTTCCCAACTCAAACACGGCCAGCACCCAACGCTTCAGCCCGTCACCCAACAATTGATGTCTCGCTGGCAAACCGCTCCACAGTTGTTTTTGAACCGCAGTGGGCAGCCCATACAACAGCCGCGCCGCGTCCTCACAAATCGCCTCCAAACTCTGATAACCCTTTAGCTGCACGCATCGCTGGATGACAGGATCTTTGGGAGGCCCGACGACCGGCCCGATGGGAGGGACAATGGCAGGGACGCCCCGAAGTGACCAAGTGGACGGTGATGACTTCACACTTGGCGAATCGTATCCGTCGGCCAACCCGAAGATTGGCGGTTTCTTGTCGCCCTTGTCGTGAACGTGAACCATCCACGCTTTGCTCGGTGAGCCAGGATCATTGACGGCTTGGAACCGCAACTTGAGTTCGTCGAGCGAAGACCGCAGACGATCAATCGGGACAGCATCCATCGCCATCGTAGCCCCCTTGTCATTCAGAGCGGGCCGTCTGGTGGGGGAGCGGGACAAGAGAACCGCTCACCCCACCAGACCGATTTCAGCGAAGACGGTTTGCAACCCGCTTCGCACCCGCAGAAAGATTATCGTTCTCTCACCGCCTCCGCGAACTGCGCGTTGAAAACGTCCAACGGTTGGACTTCGGCGCGCCGAGTTTTGGTCGTAAGAAAGAAAAATGGTAAAGCTGCCTAGTGGGTATGTGGTAACGGTGAAAAACCTTGCCGGAAGTACCTTTGTAGGGGGGAGGGGTGTCCGGTCCGCCCCGCCGATCACAACGCCGCCAGTTGCTCAAACATCTTGAGCCAGCCAGACGGATCGGCGGCAGCCGGCGTGATGTCATCGCCACCGAGTTCACGCAACGCCGATCGCAGTTCGTCACCCGTCGGAGCGTTTTCCTCAAGCCGCTCCAACGTGTGTCCGAACGCGAACGAGCCGCCGTCGAACTCGTTTTCAAACTCGGCCGGAATGCCGAGTCGCTCACAAGCCTGTCCCCATGCGTCGCGCTCTCGCTTCAGATTGAAGAGCGTCACGTCCGCGATGGCTTTCCATCGCCGCCGCTCCGCGACCGGGTCGCGTTGTTCCTTCGGCCCTGACTCCGCATCGTCGCGTCGAGCTGGCTCGCCCGGAACACCCGCGTCCGCCAACGCTTGATCGACCACGTCACTCTCGGCGAGCAGCGCGAACGTCATCGCAAACCAATAATCCGCAACCGCCGCCAAGTGTTCGTGTCGAGCCAGAGCGGTCAGCATCCACGCCGCCCGAACGTGCCCGCAGTGATGCCCGATGCGCCACGGCTCCAGCGGAGCGGAAGCGAGCAACCGCTGTTTCTCGACTTCATCACGCCGCACCACTGCGGACAACAACGCTGTCGATCGTTCCTTCACTGTCAGCCGGTCGTACAACTTTGCCAATCCGTTCCCGGTCATGCCGCGTCCCTTTCCTTCGGTCGTGATTTCAAGATCGACTCCAACGCTTCCACCCGCGCCGCCACGTCCCCCGCGTCGATCGCTCGCAACGCGATGCCGGCCAGATACCCAACCGCCTTTGCCCGCTCGACCGAGCCAAGCGAGCCATCTTGCCGCACCGCCGCCACTTGTTCATCAAGCAACGCCAGCACGTCCGCCGCCGTCTGCAATCGAAACTCGACCGGCAACCGGGTTTGACCGGGAGTTTGACAACCGCCCGCCCGTTGCAGCCGCTTGTAGTCCCGTTGGTAACTCCGATTTTTCTCAGGATCAGCGAACGGCATGACTCCCCCCGTGGCTCTTCTCCGGCGAGCCAGCTTGCTCCGCCATCAACCGCCGCACCGCGTCCGCTTTCTCCGCATCCGACAACGGCAGCGAAGCAATCATCGCCAGCGCGGCAGCGAACGAATCCCCCTTGATCGGCAGCAACTCCGCCCGACTCGAAACCGACCCGATGCCCCCTTCGCCGCGTTCGTTTTCCGGTGAGTTGGTGAGTCCGTTGGTGAGTCCTGTTCCGTGACTCGCCGGAAGTTCTTTGATACATTCACTTCCGTCAGAGCATTGCTGCGTTCGCAATGCAGAGGTCGAGGGTTCAACTCCCTTCCGCTCCACTCAATTGAACAGAAAGCCCTTCGGCGAGCACGTCGAAGGGCTTTCTCATTGTGGAGCAACGACTTGCGTCATCCAGCCCATAGTTCAACTCGAATTCTGGACAGCTCCGCTATTGTGTGCGTTTTCGCATAACTCATTACGCCGCTGCGAATGACGACAACCCGAAATAGAACATGGGCTTGCAGCCCGGTAAAAAGAATGGGCCTCGGGTCACGTTCCACGGCCTTGCGGAGGCGGTACGGTACTGGGGGAACTGGGTCAAGGAGCAGGCGGAGCTGGAGCTGGCGGAGTTCTATCCCAAAGACCCGGATGGCAGCACGCCGATCGCGTATCTCTGGGCGCGGACGATCCTCAGCGAAGCCCCCGGACAGGGAGACATCCCGTTCGAAGTGCCGCTGATCCGCAGCCTGTGGCTGTGTAAGAAACCGAAACGCAAGGTGGCCCTCCGCTGGGTGCGGGACAAGAACGGCACCGTGCAGACGGAGACGGTCGACGTGACCTACGCCGACGGTATCACCAGAACCGTCCGCCGCCCCCTGCTGGAAATCTTCGAGCCGAAGCGGGACAGTGAGGTTGAAGGGGGAACCTCTGCACGAGGAAAAGCAACGTGTCCGGTCACAAATCACACAACACCGGCAAAAAGCGTGCGAGTTCAGTTGGGACAACGTCCATCGAAAGTGATTACTGTTGCTTAAGGGGCATGAGCTTAGCAGCACTGAGAATTCCAAAGTCGAGGTCATTTCGCAATCGGTAGAATCGTCCAGCTTCATTCACCTTTATGGTCACTACGACGAGAAGGCGCCCATCGGTACTTCCACCCCGACGCCGGGGGGAGCTTGAATCCGATCGTTGGTGATCAGGCCCCTTTGCGGCGGCGTTTGGCGTCCTGGAGGCGGTAGCTTTCGCCTTTCGTCTCCAGGATATGACAGCGATGTGTCAGCCGATCCAGTGCAGCTCCGGTGAGGCGTTCGCTGCCCAGGACTTCGGTCCAGTTCTCGAAAGGGGAGGTTCGTCGTCACGATCAGGCTGTTCCGCTCATATGCTGTGGCGATGACATCGAACAGCAGTTCGGCTCCGGCTTTGCTGGCGGGGACGTAGCCGAGCTCGTCGACGACCAGCAGATCGAGCTTATTCAACGCTTGCCGGTACCGCAGGAGTTTGCGTTCTTCTTTGGCTTCGAGCAGTTGCGTAATCAGTTCGGTCAGACTACTACGATTACTACGGCCCGGTGTTCGGCAACGGCGTGGAAGGAGGTCTCTCCTCCGGTTTCACAGCAATTCGGCTGGAACCTGACCGCCGGGCAGCAGGTGAGTCGGTCGTCCCGAGAGGTCCATGATGGTATCGTCCGACTTCAGGCCCATGGCGTGGTAAACAATTGCACAGAAATCCTCGACACCAACCTTGCGCGAAACAGGATATTCCGCTTTGTCGTCCGTACTGCCAATGACCTGACCGTGACGGTATCCACCGCCAGCCAGCAGAATGCTCTGAGCCTGAGGCCAGTGGTCGCGACCAGCGTTGCCATTGATGCGAGGTGTGTGCCCGAATTCTCCAGCGACCACTACCAGCGTATCGTCGAGCATTCCTCGATCATGCAGGTCCTGAATCAGGACTCCAACGCACTTGTCGTGTCGCGGCAATTTGTCTTTCAGTGCTGACTCAATGTTTGCGTGATCATCAAAATAACCGGTGTTCAACGACACATATCGCACGCCGGCCTGAATCAGTCGCCGAGCCAGCAGAGCTTGTTCGCCCCAGCCAACTCCATAGCGTTCTCGCAGCGACGGATCTTCTTCAGAAACATCGAAGGCCCTGCGGACCCGTCCCGACAGGACAAGGTCCATGGCCTGATGATCCACCGCATCCATCTGATCAAACAGTCTGTTCTTATCAATCTTGTTCTTCAGCCTATCGAGCTGAGTTCGAAGCGACGACCGATTGATGACTCGCGATTCCGACAATCCTTCGACCAGTGAAAGACTCCTGTGATCGCCCGATGGCAGCTGGCCTGCTTCGTTACCGTAGCTAATGTCACCGTAGCGAAACGGATTCGTGTTCACTCCCAGCCACGCACCGCCGTGATATCCAAAACCGCCATCGTTCATGTTGACGTTGGCAAGTGAACCCGCCTGAGTCGGTCCGAGCAGATGTGACGCGACAGCCCCCATCGACGGATAGTGCGGCGTTTTGGTGTTGCCGTTTGGACCCAGTCGACCGGTTAGCATCCAGTGGGCTGCAGCCCAGTGATCCCCGTTGTCGTGCGAGAAACTGCGGATCACCGTACACTTATCCATGACCTTAGCGTGCTCAGGTAACAGCTCACAGATTTCAAGCCCAGGCAGGCTGGATGCTATCGGAGAAAAACTGCCACGATATTCGGCGGGAGCGCCCGGCTTCATGTCAAACGTGTCGAGCTGTGACGGTCCGCCATGCATCCAGACCAGGATGACAGATTTCTTCGATCGGGACGCCGACTGCATCGTTTCGGATTGCTCGGCTCGCAGGAGTCCCGGCAGAGTCAGTGAAAACGTCCCCAAGGCTCCTATCTGCAGCATTCGACGACGTGAAACGCCGTCACAGAACTGATTCTTCCCTGCAAACTGACTGATGAGATTCAGCACGCTTTAATCCTCGCGGGTGACTAAGTGGAGGGATCGAGTAGTTGGAGGGCGGCGGAACCAAAATTAAGCTAACTGACTGATCGGAAATTGTCGACCCGATCTTCATTCGGCGCGGCCATACGGCCATGGAGTGGGACCTTCCTGGCAGGGAAACTCGGGAGATATTCCTCGTGGCTACGCGGCACGAGGCAGCTCGCGAGGCACATAACCCTGAGACCGCAGACGCGTATCCGACGACTATCGCCTCACGAGCCTTCCTCCCGCTCTCGCGCGATGACCTGGGGAGACAGAACACTTCATCGCAGAGATGTTCCAGCGCGATCTGCCCCTCGCCAATCTCATTGACTCCGACTGGACCATGCTTAACGAGCGCCTCGCGAAGCACTACCACATCGACGGCGTGGTCGGGCCTGATTTCCGACGCGTGAGTTTGGATGGCAACAGCTTTTGCGTTGCTCGATGATCCGTATGGTGCGATCGAGGCGTTGGCTCCGTATGCCTTCTCTGTCCATTTCAAGGATCAAGCGCTGCGCGAGTACGAGCATTGCTTCCTGCTGGCCGACATCCCGCTCGGTCAGGACAGCTTTGACATGAAACGTATCGCGGCAATTCTCAAACGTGCGAAGCCCGACATCCGCATGATGCTGGAACTCATCACCCGCGATCCGCTCAAGGTCACCTGCTTGACCGACAAGTACTGGGCGACGATGCCGCACGTCTCCGGCAATGACCTCGCCCGAAAGCTTCGCTTTGTCCGCGAGCATCCGGCGAAGAGCCTGCAAGAAGTCGGCTCACTGTCTCTCGACAAGCAGGTCGAACTGGAAGATGCCAACATTGCGGCCAGCGTCAAATACGCGAGAGAGGAGCTGGAATTATGACATTTTCTCGTCGCGAGTTTCTCGGAGCAGTCGGTATCGCCACCGCCTGGACAATCACCGCGAAGGCTGAGTCCGAACGATCCGCCAACAACATCGTCCGTGTTGGCGTCATCGGCACGGGCGTCCGCGGCAAGTACTTGATCGGTAATCTGCCACCGTCGGTGACGGTCGGAGCGATCTGCGATTGCGGGTCGCTGCGGATTGCCAGCGTGATGGAGCCGAAAGGTGAGTTCGCCAAAGTGCTCGCTCACTTCACGCAAGCCGATGCCGCGAAGTGCGCGACGTTTCAGGACTACCGCCATTTACTCGATCGAGCGAAAGCCAAAGACAAACTCGACGCCGTCATCATCGCGACGCTGGATCATCATCACGCACAGGCTGCGATTCTCGCGCTGCAAGCGGGACTGGATGTGTATCTCGAAAAGCCACTCACCGTGACCATTCGCAAAGGCCGGTTGCTCGCCGACGTCGTGAAGCGCAAGGGCCGAGTCCTGCAAGTCGGCAGCCAGCAACGCACGATGGAAGTCAATCGCTTGGCGTGCGAGTTCATCCGCAATGGCGGCCTCGGGAAAATCTCGAAGGTCGAACTGCCGAACTACCCGGGACCTCTGCCGATGCCGTCGCTCGATCAAGAGCCAGCATTTGGCGGAGTCGACTTTGACCTCTTCTGCGGTCCGGCTCCGTTGCGTCCGCATCATCGGCACTTGTGGATGAAGGAAGATCTCGAAGTCGGTGACTTGCTGTGGCGCGGCTGGGATCTGTTTCGAGACTACTCCGGGCACCTGATGACGAACTGGGGAGCACACACGGTCGACATGGTGCAACTCGCCCTCGGTCGCGACGACACCGGCCCGGTTGAGGTACGAGCGATCGAGCCGGCCTCCGTCGCCGACCTTTGGCCGCATTGGAAGTCGAAGACACCGGCTCCCGTGGGTTGGGATTCCATCCCGACCAATAATAAACAACCGCCAGCCAACCAAGAGAAAGGTCGCGATGGAATCGCAACCTACGGTGATCGCCGCTTCTGGCCGGTGACGATGCGATACGCCGACGGGATCGAATTGCACTTCACTCCGTGGGATTCAACGCAGGCTGGAAGCCTGAAAAGCGGCCCGGACTTCATCGTCTTTCACGGCGAGAAGGGTCGCCTGAAGATGCGTCGCAACCATTTCGAACCGACCCGCCCGGCCTCATCTCAAACGGCCCGGACGCCGCCGCAATCGACAAGTGGAAAGGAGGCGGCCATGTCGCTCGCCCGCATCTGGAGAATTGGCTCGACGCGATCCACTCGGGCGCGAATCTGAACGCCCCCATCGAAGCCGGCCATCGCACCGTGACGATCTGCCACTTGGCCAACATCGCGCGCGAACTGAATCGCCCCTTGCGCTGGGATCCGGTTCGTGAACAGTTCGCCGAAGACGCCGCAGCCAACGAATCGCTGACCCGCCCGCGCCGGAATGGCTTCAGCCTGTCTTGAACTCATTGGTCCGAAAGTGGAAGCGGCATACTCTGTTTGATTCCGGCGTCACTGAGACGCTCTTTCCATCATCGCTTTTCGACACGCACGGGCACGGCGGTTGTTTAGACATCCTCACTGCGTCCCTTGTTGGCGAGAACGCAGAACTCGAACTCACTCCGAACGCACTTTTGTGTCATGAACGTGGCCCAGCTATGACTCGAATCAGCGCACTTTCGAATGGGGAGAAAGAGCTGACCCCGGTCAGAAAAAGTTCTATTGGTGTCCTCCCACCTCCACTGGAAAAGCCTTGTTCGCAAACCCTGCGAACAAGACTTTTTCGTTAGGTTTCGCGGGGTTTTCAGCGAGCCAGTGAGTCGAGCCGGCAACTGCGGTCGGAGTCGGCGAATGTGTCAGCGAGTGGCTCGGAATGGCCTCGCTTGTACCGATTTTTCCAAGCCCTTGTCCAAGCAAACTTCGGGCGTGATCCGTCCCGGTCGCTCTGGCGGATTCACGTTTTGGAATCGGGGAATCAGTCAGCGGCAACGATGGCAGAGCATCCAACGCAACTTGCACGTCCAACAACTTCGGGTCGGTGTAGGTCGTCATCGTCAACGCGATGTCGGAGTGACGCATTGCGGCTTGAGCGGTTCGCGGAGTCACGCCCCCTTTGCTCAACAGCGTGTCGAACGAATGTCACAGAGCTTGAACGTCGATCGTCCGCCCGCGTTCGTCACGCTTCGGGATGCCGGCCGCAACCAAGTCTCGGTCGAGAATGCGGACCAATGCTTTCGGGACAGTGAACAGCGGCGTATCGAGCGGCAGAGCCTCGCCCGCGTCGCGTTGAAACGTCAGAGCGATTCGCTCGCCGTCCGCGTCGCGATGCTACTCCGCGCGCGGTGAGCCGACAAGAACCGTTCGTCGAGTCATTCACCAACGGATCGCGGTAACAACCCAGCCGCGGACACAAATCGTCCGCCACGACAAACAGCACATTGAACTTCCCCGCCGCCAACAGCGGAGCCGCCAGCACCATCAACAACCCAGCCAACAACACGCGACGAACGCTGCGAGCCTCCATGCTGACCTCCGGCTATGAGAGACAAGGATCGGGCCGGAATCTTCTAAATGAAGCGGTGCGATAAACACAGCGGCGCGACTTCGGTCGCGTGCCCCGGCTTCTACCTCATTCGACCTGGGGGCAATCGAGAATGCAAAGTGAAAATGTTTTCGCGATTTCGGTAGAAAATCGACGTTGAGCGGCAACTCTCTCGCGTCAGGCGACCACATGTGATCGAGTACTTGGCTGGGGAATTCCGAAATGGGGCAGAATGTCGGAGCACGATGAGGAATTGGTCGGACGTGTTCGGCGCGGGGATCGCGAGGCGTTCGGGCATTTGTACGACCAGTATGCGGGGTTGGTTCGGAGCGTTTGCTTTGAAGCGACAGGCGACATCGTCGATGCTCAGGACTTGGCTCAGGAGGTGTTTCTCATCGCGTTTCGGCAGCTTGATCAATTGAGCGATCCGGGGCATTTCGGCGGTTGGATCGTCGGGATCGCGAGACTCAGCGGGCGAGAGTGGCGGAGGACTCGGCATCGCGATCGGCATGAGTGGGCCGGTGATGCGACCGAGGAAATCGCTGAACCGGAGCAACTGAATCACGACGATCAGTGGTCTGACTTGAAGTCGGCGCTGGCCGGCTTGTCGGAAGACGAGCGGCTCGGCATTCACCTGTTTTATCTGGAAGAGCAACCGGCGGAGTTGGCTCGGCAATTGTTGAACCTGTCGTTGTCGGGCTTCTATCGCCTGCTCGATCGAGCACGCGAGAAGTTGGCGCAGCGGCTCAGGATGAAGGAACTCAAGCCATGACCTCAACGGAAAACGACCGGCTCAGCAAGCTGTATCGCGAGCTGAATCAGGATCACGAACATCGTCGTGAAGCGTTGCTGCGACAACTGCCTGCGACTGTGTCGACAGACACGCAGCGCAGCGGCTCGGAGACGCCGCCACAGCGACGATCAACTCGCCGTTGGTGGCTCGGCAGTGGAGTCGCGGCTGCGGCGGCAATGCTGGTCGCGGGAGTCTTCGTGCTGAAGCCGCGCGATGTTTGGGCTGACGTGGCCAAGGCCGTTCGGCTGCAGAAGTGGATTCACTTCGTGCAGAAAGGTTTTGACGGAAACGTTTCGGAGATTTGGGAATCGCCGTCCGCCGAGATCAGTGCTTCCAAATCGGCGACCGAGATTCGTTTGGTGGACAAGTCGACGTCGCTGATGCAGGTGTTTTATCCCGATCAAAAGAAAGTCGTTCGGCTGGAACTGAAAGACCAGGAACAGACCGACTCGATGCAGCTTTTCATCGACGTGCTGCTCGGTCATTCGGAGCGGTTGCGTCATTTGGTGGTGACTGATCGCCAGCAACGATCGGTCACGGAGAACGGCCAGACTTGGGACGAGGTGCGTCTCACGGCGCAACCGATCGGCGGGATGCGAATGATCTGGATTGCCAAAGTCGATCCGAGGACACATCTGCCCCTGACGTTTCGAGTTGAACTTCCCGACGTGGCGGATCCTCCGAAGCCGTTGCCCGAAGCAAGATTCGATTACCCAACAGAGGGTCCAACGACTCTCGCGGCGCTTGGTGTTCCAGACGATGTGGAATTTGAAGACCGCGTCCCGAAGGAGAGCCTGAAAAACATCTTGGCCGAAATGAAAACGCAGCGGCGAAAGATGGGTGCCTATCACCTGAAACTCTTCTACGCGGACACGCCGCGTATGTGTCGCGAAGCGTGGAAAGATGGCGTGAAGTGGCGACAAGACCACGAGAGTCCCGACATCTGCGACGGCCGCGAGTTCTGGAGCAAGCACATGGGTTATTGGCAGATGATCAAGAAGATTCCCGCCGCTCCGACCGAGGAATTCTGCCGACTTAATCCGCAGTGGTATTACCTGGAGAACATGACGTACCCGTTCCTGTCAGCAACGCCGGAATTCGATTTGGTCGTCCGGCCGGAACGCACCGATGGCCCCAGCGGCTGCATCCTGGTGGAACGAGTCGCGATTCCCGGTGCGAACCCGATTCTCGTTCATCGCTTCACGCCACGCCGCGAGCAATATTGGCTCGATCCCAACCGTAACTTCGCGCTCGTCAAACGAGTGCTCACCGATGTCGAAGCTCCCGAAGCCGAGTGTCACTCAAAAGGAATCACGAAGCACATCGAAGCCACCTTCGACGACTTCAAACAGGCTTCTGGTGGCGTCTGGTATCCGACAACCGTTAAGACAACTGGCACGATCTGGGTCAAGCAAGTCAAACCAATGATCGTTGAGCCGCTCGACCAACACTGGAAGCTAACCGTTGAGTTCAAAGACTCGCTGCCGAATGACCTGTTCGACATCAACGCCGCCAAGAAACGGTCGCCACGAAGTTGACGAGCGATTTTGAAGGTGAGCAAAGGTGGTTCAAATCAAAGTCCGGCTCGCTGAACTGGGCTTTTTGTATTATGGGCCAAGTGTCAGTCAAAGGTAGTCACCCGCGTGTCAGTCAACGGTAGTCAGTGGTAGAAGGAGATTCTTTCAAGGGCAATGGAGATGGTTCAAAAAGTCGGTGGAGAATGTTCGTCGCGGAATGGTGTCGCAGGTT
>SXGT01322571.1_pt1 | contig 28306 bp, 23 predicted proteins | sample 3176221 | NCBI WGS metagenome assembly SXGT01 (sample SAMN11356862, study PRJNA531348) | freshwater metagenome | isolation source: freshwater sample F1-120 | place: China: Fuxian Lake, Yuxi | collected 2017-12-25 | reverse complement strand
CTGTGGAGCACCGGTGTGCTGAAGCTCGTGCCTTCACGATAGAAGAGCGCGACGCGACGGTTCGTGGCGCCGCTGTGGCACGCCGCCTCGTCCTCGAGCCCGTCGTTGTCGAAGTCGCGCACGACGAGCCCCTCGAGGTGCGAGCTGCCCGGCATGGAGAGCGCCGCCTTGGCGACGAAGTCGCTTTGCCGAGGTTGTGCACCACCTGGATCGAGTGGCTGTCGTACTCCGCAATGGCGAGGTCGCCGAGGCGCAGCAGGCCGCGGGTGAAGGAGAAGCCGCCGACCGCCCCTTGGGCGTGATGTCGATCGGGCTCTCCGGGCGGGCACTGAAGAAGCCCGAGCCGTCGTTGATCACGATCGACAGCGAGCTCGAGAGCTCGTTGATGGCCACGAAGTCGAGGCCACCGTCACCGTCGGGCCCGTTGGTCTCGAGCTGCTTGGGACCGGCGCCGAGCTGGATGCACGCGATCTGCACGAGGTGCGCGTTCCCGAGGGTGTGGAAGACCCACAGGTCGTTGGTGTCGGGGCCGAGGACCGCGACGTCCAGATGGCCGTCACCGTCGAGGTCGGCAGCGGCCACGTTCTTGGGGTCGTCGCCGGTGTGGACCGGGTCGAAGGACTCCAACTGGATCTGCGCCGCGGCCACAGATGCGAGGGCGAGCGCCAGCGGGACGCTGAGGGATGCGCACTTCACGGCTCCACTTCCTTGTGGAGTGAGCCGTCGGCTGGCTGGCGCGGGTCCAAGCGCAGTTCGCGAGGTCGGGCGCTTCACGCCCACGCCGGGCCGCCGGCCATTCGCATCCAAGCCCCGCGTTGCGTCGAGCTCGACTCGTCCCGAGTCGGGACCTCGCGCGCACGCACTGCGTAGCGGCCCCTCGCGGCACCGCGTACTCACCTCAGGCGCAGGCTGCGCACCGTGAGCTCGAACTGCGCCAGCGCGCGGGCGGCTCCGGTGGGGGATGCGTGGCCGAGGAAACGCAGCTGACCTTGGGGCCGCGGCACGAGCGCCGCGTAGCCAAGCCACTCGCCCTCAAGGCGTGGATCGCGGACGCGAGCCACGAGCTCCCAGCCCCGCAGGCCGCTGAGCTCGGCGCGCCCCGAGCGTTCGACGCGCGCGATCGTCGCCCCGACGGTCGCCAGCGCGGCCGCGAGGCTCTCCGTGCAGGCTTGCTCGAGTCGTGAGTCGTCGAGGGGCTCGGTGCTGGAACTCGCGAGCAGGAAGGAAGTGCCCAGCGGCACGGGCGAGGGCGCCCCGACGGCGACGTAGGCCTTGCTCGAGCCCTCGTCGGAGACGAGCACGAGCCCTTCGGCGGGGCGCAGCTCGAAGGCCAGTGCGGAGTCCGTTGCGCGCTCCCAGCGCGCACCGAGCAGGCACTCGCGCAGCAGCCGCTCGAGCGCAGCCCGCGCCCGCGCGTCGCACTCCGCGACGAGCAGCAACGCTCCGCTCTCGTCGCCGACCAGCGCCATCCAGCCGTGGCGCGCGACTCCGTTGGCCTCGCGCTCGTACTCGAACAGTCGTCCCGCATGCTCGCAGACCTCGGTCGGCTCCTCACGCCGGAGCGTGAAGCCACCCTGCGACCAGCTCTCGCGCGCATCCGCAAGCGCGTCCGCGAAGCTCATGGGCAGCTCGAAGACGCCCAGCTTCGCCGCGCCATCCGCGCGCTCGAAGCCCTGCACCTTGGCCGAGGGTTCGAATCCTTCCGGCGGGGCGAGCGCGACGCGCGTGCCCGGGACCGCGATGTAGGGGCGAGCCGCCGAGCCGCTCGTCGCTGTCGAACGTGCCTCGGGCTGCGGAGCCTCAGAACAGGCCGCGAGCGAGAGCAGCGTGAAGACGAACGTGGCGCGCATCGCTGCGCGCCACGTTAACTCGCGAGCGCTGTCGCCGCTCTCTCAGTCCATGTGCGCGACGACGCGCTCGTCGCCCATCTGCAGGGCGACCTCGATGTTGCGGGCGCGCGCGGCGAAGCGGCTCTGGAACTTCTTGAAGAGCACTTGGTAGACGCGCAGGACGCCCTTCGTCGACAGGCGGTACAGGAAGTCCACCCACGTCCAGTAGCGCGGGCCTGAGAGCCCCTGCGCGCGCGAGTAGATGCCCGATTGCTCGGCGACGAGGTACTCGGCGTGCAGCATGAACAGGATCAGGTACGGCCGGTACATCAACTTCGGCTTGATGAGCTTCGGCAGGTACTTGACCATCCACGGGTTGCGCACGGCGAGCGGGAACAGCTTGTGCAGGTTCTCGATCTGGTGCTTCTGGTCGCTCTCGACCGGCAGCGAGCGCCGGAAGTTGACCGGGAACTGGTCGAGGCTCGACACCGCGTAGCCCATCTGCTGGGTCGTGTCGGTGATGTCGAACATCGGGTAGGGCTGCATCAGGCTGACCATCGGGTGGTCGACGCCGCACTCGACGTTGAGGCGTACGGTGTCGAGCTCGTCCTCGATCGTCGCGCCCGGCGCGCCGAGGATGTTGAGCGATCCGAGGCGAATGCCGTGCTTCGTGATCCACTGCGAGGCGTTGATGAGCTGCTGGCGCGTCGTGTTCTTGCGGAAGATCGCGTTGCGCACGTGGTCATTGGCGGCCTCGATCGCGATGCGCGCGTACACGCAGCCCGCCTTGCGCAGGAGCTCGATGTGGCGCTCCGTCGTCAGGTTAGCCATCAGGATCACGTCGAACGGCAGCCCGACTTCCTTCGGGAAGCGCTCACAGAACTCCTCGAGCCAGCTGTTCTTCAGGTTGAAGATGTCGTCGACGAAGTGCACGAACTTCAGGCTGTACTTGGCGCGCACCGCGTTGATCTCGGCGATGATGTGGTCGACCGAGCGCTTGCGCGTGTACTCCTTGTTGTTCGAGTTGTAGACCTTCTTCTTCCACGCGTGGTGGAAGCAGAACGAGCAGTTCATCGGGCAGCCACGCTGGGTCACGAACACCTTGCGGTCGCTGTCGCGGTAGATCGGCGCGGCCTCGTAGATCACGTCGCGGTCGGGGTGACCGAGTTCGTCGAGGTTCTGCACCAGCGGGCGCACCGGGTTGCGCGCGATCTCGCCGGTCTTGCGGTCCTTGACCCACAGGTTCTGGACATCGCTGTAGTCCGCGCCGGCGGCCATGCGGTCGAGCAGCTCGACGATCGCCTGCTCGCCCTCGCCGCGGCAGATGACGTCGATGCCCGACGTCTCGATGTACTCCGGCGTGAAGGTCGTGTGCGGGCCGCCGAACACCGACACCACGTGGGGGAGCTCGGCCTTGACGCGCTGGTTGAGCTCCGCGAGGTACACGTGCATCCCGGTCGTGACCGAGTAGCACACCACGTCGGGGTTGTACTCCTTGACCTTCGCGACCCAGTCCTTGTCCGGCACGAACAGTGCCTTGGTCTCGTGCCCCGCATCCTTGATGGCTCGGCTGAGCCACATGATCCCGAGCATCTCCTGCGGGAGGTACTCGTCGAGGAACAGGACTTTCATCCGACGCTGGGCGACGCTCTGGACCACGGTGCTTCTCTTGGGTGCTTCGATGCAGGGGGCGTATGGCTGAAACCGAGACCCTCCCTATCGACGCCTATCCTACCCCATCCCAACTGACCTTTACGGAACGTTCAAAAGCCGCCCCCCCGCCCTCCTCCGCAGCGATCCCCGTGCCAACCCCCGCACCTGCCGCCAGACCGTCGGGCCAGCCTCGGGACTCCAAAGCCACCGCGCAATCCTCCCCGCCGCCGTCGCAGCGCGTAGCGAGCACGCCTACCGGCCACGATTCGGCAAGGCCACCCTGCACGACCAACCCAGCCCGCCTCGCCGCCTCTGGGGCGCGGCCCAAGCCAGATGGCGGAGGCGGAAGGATTCGAACCCTCGAGGAGTTGCCCCCTGGCGGTTTTCAAAACCGCTGCAATCGGCCGCTCTGCCACGCCTCCGTGGCAGGGATGGTAGCGCGCGGCGGCGCTCAGGTGGGGAGGTTGCGGGCGCGTTCGCGCAGGGCGGCGGCGCGGGCGTGGGCCGAGGCGGCTTCGGCGGGCTGGGAGCGGGTGGTGGCGAGGCGCTCGCGGGCGTCCCAGGCGGCGGCGCAGCGCTCGAGAGTGTCGGCGTCGAGGGCCTCGGCGTTGTGGTCGACTGCGGGGTCGTCGAAAGCGGTCTCGACGAGGGTGGCGACCTCGCAGGCTCGCTCGACCACCTCGTCGGCCTCGGGGGCCTCGCGGTCGAGCTCGATGCCGGCGAGCGCGACGAGCTCGGCGAGCAGCTCCTCGTGCTGCGCGGGGCCGAACTCGCCGTCCTCCTCCTCGCCGTCATCTGGCCAGGCCATCTCCACGAGCTCGAGCGCCAGCTCGCGGGCGCGCTCGAGCTCGCCGCACTCGCGCGCGAGGTCGCGCACGATGCGCAGCGTCGCGTGCCAGTCAGTGACGAACGACAGGTTCGCGTCGGCGGAGTCCTCGAGCCGCTCTAGCGACACGAGGCGCAGCGCGAGGCACTGCTCGTAGAGCTCGAGCGAAGCCTGCGGACGCCCGCGAGCACGCAGTGCGTCGGCGACGCGGAGGATGGCCACCGACAGATCGCGGCGCGCGGCCGGAGTGCCCAGCTCGTCGGAGATCGCGCGCATGCCGTCGGCGATCTCGCGGAAGCGCGCGAGGGCGGAGTCGGTCAGGCCTTGGCGCTCGTCGAGGTTGGCGAGGTGATCTAGCACCACGAGCAGGTCGCGGCGGCAGTCGGGCGTGCCGACGTCGGCGGCGAGCTGGCGGTGGATCGCGAGCGCCTGCTCGTAGCCGCGGCGCGCGCCCTCGAGGTCGTCGCGCGCGAGGTCGATGTCGGCGACATCACACAGGAGGTGCGCATGGCTGGTGAGGCCGGCAGTGCTGTCCTCGGACTCCCCGCGGCTGTCGCGCGCGAGCTCGAGTGCCTCGCTGTACGTGACGCGCGCCCGGTCGAGCTCGTTGCGCTCTTCCTGCAGCGTACCGAGCGCGCGCAGCGAAGCCGCGAGCTCGCGGCGGCTGGCCGGCGTGCCGAGTTCGGCGACGAGCCCGCGCGCGATGCCGATGGCCTCCTCGAGCCGACGCAGCGCGGCGCCACGTCGACCGCTGTTACGCTCGATGTCCGCGATGCTGCGCAGCAGCTGCGCCACCGACCAGCGGTGGGCGCTCGTGCCGAGCCGCTCGGCGAGCTCGCGCTCGATCGTCAGGCACTCCTCGTACTTCTGCGCCGCGGCCTCGAAGCGGCCGAGCTCGTGCTCGATATCCGCGACGCACTCCAGGCCGTTCTCGAGGTCGTGGCGCGCGTCGTCGCTGTCGAGCTGCTCGGCGAGCTCGCGGCGGATCGCGAGACTCTCCTCGTGCATCCGCTGCGCATCCTCGAAGCGACCACGGCGGTAGTCGATCGTGGCGAGGTTCGAGAGCGAGAGGAACAAGTCCCGGCGCGCTCCGGGCGAGTCGTCGTCGCTGGCGAGCTCGCGGGCGATGGCGAGGCTCTCGACGTAGACGTCGCGAGCGAAGTCGAGTTGGCCGCGAGTGGCCGCGAGACCCGCCACATTGTCGAGCGCGATCGACAGGTTGCGTCGCCGCAGGGGAGCCGTGTCGCCTGCGACGCGTGCGCGCATCAGCGCGAGCTGCTCGCCGAAGGCGAGCTCGGCTCCGGGATTATCCCCGAGCTCCCACAGGCTCTGGCCGAGATCGCTGAGCGCGTCGGCGAGCTCGTCGATGCCGGTCTCGGAGTCCTTGAGCGATTCCCCGCGCTCGCGCAGCAGGTCGACGCGGCTCGTGCGGATCGCGAGCGCGAGGCGCGGCAGGCCCGCGGAGCTGATGCGGCGCGCGAGTGCCTCCCGCCCTGCGCTGCCGATCACGGACTCGGGCACGCGCGCCCAATTCACATGCTCGAGCCGCGCCGCACAGCGACGCGTGCGCGACCACAGCTGCTCCTCGGCATCGTTCTGCACGGCGATGCGAATGGCCCGCAGCGCCGCTGCCTGCAGCGGGTCGTTCCAGTCCGCGTCCCGCTCGATCCTCAGCTCGGCCATGGCCATGTCGAGCAGGTCGCGCAACTCCGCCGTGCGCTCGAGGGCGAGCAGCGCGAGCACGCTGTTCGGCGGCAAGGTCTCGGGGTCGGCAGTGTCGTGGGGGCGCCAGTGACCGTCCTCGCCGAAACTGGCGTTGATCCAGCGCGCTAGCTCGTCGCGGAGCACCTGCGACAGGACCTCGGCCTCGCGCTCGCCGAAGCGACGCCACAGCTTCTGGGCCTCGAGGTGGAAGGCGAGCTCGCTGCGGCCATGCTCGACGCGCGCGTCGGATGGCAGGCGTTCGAGCGGCGCGGCACGGGCCACGAGCTCGCGCTCGGCGAGCCCGAACAACGCCATACGCCGACCGTATTCGAGCGCGACGGCGCCGAGAAAGTCGAGCGCTGTCGCGCTGCTCCAGCCGAGCAGGCGCTCGACCGCGGTGGCGAGCTGGCTCACGCGCAGCTCGATGCGCAAGCGTCGCCCCTCGACCCAGTGAGCCAGCTCGGCCTCGCCGGCAGCCGACAGCGGCCGCTCGCGATTCCCATGAAAGAAGTTGCCCCGCGTCAGCTTGAGCCACGCGACACGTTCCTCGAGTTCGAGGACGTTGCCGGCTACGCCGGCGAGCAGCGTCTCGCGCTGGTGGGGGAGCAGTCCGGGCAGCAGGCTCCCGACGAGCGTCGCGAGCTCGGCGCTACCCGCGGGGGCGAGGTCGATGCGGCTTGCCTCGAGTGCTCGCGCGAGCTCCGCGCGCGCCGGTCGCACCGGCTCGAACTCGTCGTCGCACAGGAGCAACAGCAGAGACGCGTGACTCGCGCGAGCCTCGCTCCACAGGGTCGCGAGCAGGGCGAGCAGATCGTCGCTGGCCCATTGGGCATCGTCGATCCACAGCACGGTGGCCGTCGCACCCGACTCGCGCGCGAGTGCGGCGCGCAGGCCTGCGAGCGCGCGCTCGCGCGGCCCTGACTCCATCTCCCCTTCGCGGGCGAGAGCGAGCGCGAGCTCCGCGCCGAGTCCTCCGAAGCGCTGGCCGCGACGGGCGTGAAGTTCGAGCTCGCGCACGAGCTCGTCCAGCTGCGTGCCGCGCTCGGTCTGCAACGTGCCGAGGCGCTCGCAGGCGCGCACTCCGAGCCACAAGAAGCGCGCCACGTCACGTGCGGCGGGTGCCTTGCGCAGCTCCGGGTTCACCGGGCGAGCCGTCGGCCCCATCGGTATCTCGGGCGGCCAGTAGGCGCTCTCCGGCGGGTTGCGGTCCGAGCTAGCCGAGAGTCGCGCGTAGAGCTCGGAGACGAGCCGCGACTTCCCGCTGCCGCTGGGCCCGCGGAGCTCGATGGCGAGCGGGCCCGCACCGCTCGCGACGCGCTCGAAGGCCGAGACGAGCTCTGCGCACTCGCGTTCCCGCGCGACGAATTCGAGAGGCTTGGTCAGGGGACGCTCCGCTGGCGCTGCGGGGCATTCACGCCGCAGGCACGCGCCCCAGTCTAGGCCACGCGCACACGATCTCGCTCGCTCAGGGGGCGGGCGGAAGCGGGTCGGGGCCCGCGGAGTCGCTGCGGACCTGCTCGAGGATCGGCTCGGCGATGCGCACCGGGGCGCGCGCCCGCAGGGCCAGCGCGATCGCGTCCGACGGCCGGGCGTCGACCATGGTCGGCGGCTCGCCTGGCGCGGTCGCCAGCGCGAGCTGGGCGAAATACGTGTTCTCCTGCAGGTCGATGATGTCGGCACGCAGAATGCGCGAGCCGAGGGCCTCGACCATGTGCAGGGCGAGCTGGTGGGTCAGCGGACGCTGGGGTGACTTGCCGTGGACGATGCGGTGCAACTCGTCGGCTTCGCCACGCCCGATCGTCATGGCGAAGGCGCGTTGGCCGTCGCGCTCCTTCAGCAGGATGTGCTGCGAGCGCTCTTGGTCGCGCAGCACGATACGCGCGAGCACCAACTCGATCATGCGCACGGCGGGTTCGGAGGCCATGGAGAGGAGCGTGGCCCGAAAGGGCCTGCAGTTCAAGCGCGATCACTCGCGCCGGCGATCCCGCTCGTGGAGCACGGTGCCCTCGAGCGGAACACCCTCGTCCTCGGCGAGCAGGAACGAGCTCGCGGTGGCGTCGCGGAATCCGCAGCGCGTGCAGCGCACGCCACGCGTGGTGCGACGGTCGAGGCGCACGAGCCCGGGACGCTTGCACTCGGGGCACGTGCGGTCGGCCTTGGCCGGGAACAGCGAGCAGACGAGGATCCAGCCGAGTCCGAGCGCGAGCACGGTGCCGAAGAGGATCCCAAACAGCCCCTCGGGACCGCGGAACACGAGCAGCATGCCGGCCGCGATCGAGACCAGCGCGAGCGGGGCGACGAACCAGCCGGAGAGCGCGCGCAGGCGCGAGGCGCGCGGAGATGTGGGCATCGGGGGCAGCACGGCTTCCTTCTGAACGCGCAGGGCGGGGTCGATCGCGGGACGACCCAGCGGCGACGACTCCCCCCGGGAGCGCCGAAAGGGCTCGCCGCGAGAGCCACGGTTTCGATCGAAGGGCAACATGGGTCGGGATTGTAGTCCATCGCGACGGCCTCCACGGCTCCGGGGCGCGCCCGGCGGGTACGATCCCGACACCGCCATGCCCGCACCGCGCACCCAGCAACCCCTAGGAACGGCCGAATCCGCCCCTGACTTCGCCGGTGAGCGCTGGCCCGAGAACCCGATCGTCGCTCGCACATGGCGGGGGAGTCACCTCGAGAGCGTGCACCGCGGGGCTTGGGTACTCGTGGACGCTGCCGGCGCGGTCGTCGATGGAGCGGGCGAGTGGCACCACCCGGTGTTCGCGCGCAGCTCCACCAAGTCGCTGCAGGCGCTGCCGTTCGTGGAGAGCGGTGCGGCCGAGCGCTTCGCGATCCGCGACGACGAGCTCGCCCTCGCGCTCGCTTCGCACCACGCTGAGGACATCCACGTGAGGCGCGTGCGCGAGCTGCTCGCGCGTCTCGGGCTCGGACCGGAGCACCTGCAGTGCGGGGCGCAGCTTCCGACGGACAACGAGGCGCGGCGTGCGATGACGCTCGCGGGCGAGAAGGGCACGCGCGCGCACAACAACTGCTCTGGCAAGCACGCGTGCTTCCTTGCGCTCGCTTTGCACCTCGGCGTCGACCCCGCGCGCTATCTCGAGCGTGACAACGCTGCGCAGTCGCTGGTGCGCCGCGCAGTCGAGGAGATGAGCGGCGTGCTGCCCGGAGAGCTCGATGTGGCCATCGACGGCTGCAGCGCGCCGACGTTCCACTTGCCGCTGGTGCGGCTCGCGACGGCGATGGCGCGCGTCGCGAACCCGGAGGCGCTTGCCGAGCCGCGACGGCGCGCATGCGAGCGCTTCGCCCGAGTCGCCGCAGCGCACCCCGAGCTCATCGGCGGCACGCGCCACAGCATGTGCACGGATCTGCTGCGCGCGAGCGAAGGCCGGCTGTTTCCCAAGCTCGGCGCCGAGGCCGTGTATGTGCTCGGCATGCGCGAACGCGGGCTCGGGCTGGCCGTGAAGATCGACGACGGCAACTATCGCGCGATGCATCCGCTCGTCATCGAGCTGTGCGAGCGCTTCGGGTTCCTCTCGCGCGATGTGGCGCTCTCGCTCTCCGAGTGGAGGCAGGGCAGCTTGCGCAACTGGGCGGGACTCGAGGTCGGCCGCATGGAGGTCGTCGCGTGAGCACGCAGGAACGCTCACTCGCGCCGCCCGAATTGCCCGAGGATGCTCACAAGGGCGACGCAGGCCGCGTGCTCGTTGCCTGCGGCAGCGCGAACATGCCGGGCGCGGCGCTGCTCGTCGCGCGAGCGGCGCAGCGGGCCGGCGCAGGGCTCGTGACCGTGCTCGCGACCAGCGAAGCCGTCGCACAAGCGCTGCCGATCGCGGCGCCGGAAGCGGTGTTGCTGCGTGTCGCCAGCGTTGCGAACGTACCGTTCGAAGTCTCGCAGCGTGGCTTCCATTCCATCGTCGCCGGTTGCGGCCTCGGGCAGGGCGAGGACGCCCAGCAGCTCGTGCAGGCGCTTCTCGGCCGCGCTCCGGCGATCCCGCTCGTGCTCGACGCCGATGCGCTGAACGTGCTCGGCGTGGTCCCCGAGAAGCTGAAGGGCCGCGCGGGAGCCACGGTGATCACGCCCCATCCCGGCGAGGCGGCGCGGCTGCTCGGGCGCGAGGTTCCGCGCGATGCCGCGGGCCGCGAGGCGGCCGCGCGCGAGCTCGCGGAGCGCAGCGGCGCGATCACCTGCCTCAAGGGCCGTGGCACGGTCGTGACCAACGGTCGGCTCGTGTACGTCAACGACACGGGGAACGCCGGGATGGCGACCGCGGGCTCCGGCGACGTGCTCGCCGGGATCGTCGCAGCGTATGCGGCGCTGTGCGCGACGGGCGCGTTCCCTCAATGGACTCCCTTCGATGCCGCCTGCGCCGCTGTCCGCGCTCACGGGCTCGCGGGGGACTTCGCCGCGGCTCACCTCGGCAAGCGCGCGTTGATCGCCGCGGACCTGATCCAATGGCTCGCGCAGGCGCAGCGGCGGCTCTCGTCCTGAGCTTCAGCCTGCGCGCACTCGCGCAGGATTCGGGGCAAGGCTTCGCCGACTCCGTCGAGCGCGAGTTCGCGATTCGGCGCTGGGCGCAGGGCCTCGGCCTCGAGGACGCTTCCGCTGCAGGCGCTACAGCGCTCGATGTGCGGGTCTCCCTGCTGCGTGCGCACGAGCGCGCCGCCGAGTTTGCGACGTTCGATGCGCCTTGGGCGCGCGCCGGGACATGGGAACCCATCGGCGCGGGCTCGGCTCCGGATCTCTTGTGTGCGGCGCTGCGGCTCGGACTCGTACAGCGACCCGAGGATCGAAGCGCGGCGGCGCGGCACCCCCTTCCGACGGTGCGCCTCGCGGCGCTGCAGTCCGAGACCGCGGCCCCCTTCGAGGCGCAGCTGCTCGCGGAGCTCGCGCGCGATGCCGACGAGCGCGTGGCAGAAGCCGCGCTGGATCACGCCGTGACTCTGGCGCTCGAGAGCGAGGCCGCGCAGGAGTTTGGTCGCCGGATGCTCGAGCCCCGCGATGCGCGCATCTGGTTTGGACTGGCGCGACGTTTCGAGCGCACGCCGCCGAGCGGGGGCTGGATCGAGGCGCTCGAACAGGCGGCCGCGGACGAGGCCCAGCGTGCGATCGTCGCGACCTTGCGGCTGCGTTGGTCGGACGCGAGCGCGAGCGCGCCGAGCGAGTTTGCGCGCATCTCGGCCGCATGGCCGGGCCCGGAGCGCCACGAAGAACTCTTCACCGCGGCAGCGCGCGTCTCGCGGGCACCGGGGAGCGCCCTCGGCGCTGCGTTGCTCGAGGCGCTGGAAGCCAGCGCGGACGAGCTGCGCTGCCTTGCGCTGCTGCGCGGCTCGCTCGAGGCTTTGCCCGCTGGAGAGGTCGTCGCTTGGATGCGGGAGCGCCCCGAGACCGCAGCGCGGCTCGGTGGCTATCTCTTCGAGGCGCTCGCCCTGCACGCCGGCGAACTCGAGCCCGAGCACTTGGCTCCTTGGCTCGAGCCGCGAACGCCGCTAGATGAACGGCGCGCTGTCGTCGCGCTCTTGCGCACGCTGCTCGTCGACGAGCGCCGTGCGGAGTTCGGCATGTTGCTTGTCAAGGCGCTGGAGGACGCCCATCGGGAAGTCGTCGACGACGCATTCGTCGCGTTGTGCGAGGCGCGGCCCGTCGAGCCGTGGATCGAGCCGTTGTATCGCCGCTGGCGCACGGTCGATGCGCGGCGAGCAGAGTCGCTGCTCGCGGAGTTGCCGCGCGGCGTGCGACTCGAGCCATTCCACGCGGAGCTGTGCGCGATCGCGAGCCTCGGGGGGGCGTCCGGCGCCGCGGCGCTCGAGCTGCTCGCTCCGCTGGCGCCCGACGCTGGCATCGCGGCGATCGCGCGCGAGCGGCTCGATGAGGAACTTTCGGCGCTCGAGCGGCTGGGACTGCGTGCCACCGAGTTGCGCGCAGCGGCGCTCGTTCGGGCGCTGCACGAGCAGGCGGGGCCGTCCGCCCATGCGGAACTGGAGCGCTTGATGCAGCGCACCCGAGAGCGCGCCGAGGTCTCCAAGGTCGCGGCGTGGGCGCTCGGGCAGGACGCTGCCGGGCGAGAGCGTCTGGCCAAGTGGATCGCGCCGGATGTGCCGCGACGGCTGCGGATCGAGGCCGCGCTGGCGCGAGCTCCGTGGGGCGACCTGCGTGCCGTCGCCGCGCTGCGAGACGACTGGCGGGCTTGCGACTTCGATCTGCGCACGCGCGCCTTGCGCGCGGTGGATGCGGGCGGGACCGAGGCGGGACTTGCCTTGCTGAGACGTGTGGCGCTCGAGAGCTCCGAGGACGACCTGCATCGCGAGCTCGCCCTCGACCTGCTCGCAGCGCGCAAGCCGGCCGAGGTCGACACGCTGGCGGCCGTGGCTCTCGACCGCAACCTCGACTTGCGGCGCCACGCGCTGCTGGCGCTTGGTTCCTGCGGCGATGCGCGCGCGAGCGCATGGCTGCGCTCGCGGCTCGCTGCCCACGACGGCGAGCTCGGCACGCCCGAGCTGCGCACGATCCGGGAACTGGAGCGGGAGGCGATCTGGATGTCCCTCGCCGCGGCGCAGGCGCTCGACGCGCGACTCGTCGACGCGTGGCTCGCGGCTCCGCTCGATGCCGCGGACGAGCAGCTGCGCGCGCGCTTCTTGGGGCGCGCCCAAGGTGGCACGGAGTTCTCGTGGCGCGCGGAGCTCGCGGTGGGGGAAGAGCTGGCTCGCTCTGGTGCGCTCCCCGAGGCTCTCGATCGCGCCGGAGCGTGGTGGAATTGCGATGCGCGGCTGCTCGCGGCGCTCGGCGAGCGCGCTCTGGCCCGCGGGGACCTGGCTTCGGCCCGTCGACTGCTCACGGCCGCCGCCGTTGGCCTGTGCGGCGAGGCGGAGGGGGAGGAGCGCGAGCTGCGACTTTTCGAGGTGCGCTGTTCCTTGCTCGCCGTGTGCGACGCGCTCGGGGCCTTCGCGGTGCATGAGACGCTCGTGCGTCGCATCGAGCGAGAGGAACGGCTCGGCCGGGGCCCGCACCGCGCGTTCGAGCGCGTCTTCGGATCCTTCGACCCCACGCGCGGCATCGACGGGCTGGCGCGGCTCGTGAGCAGCGCGCCCGCGCTGCGGGCGCGGGTCCTCGCCTCCCGTGGCGAACTCGACGCCGCCCGGCAGGCAGCCGCGGAGGCTGCCGCTCTCGCCGGTCACTCGAGCGCTGCGCGGGCGACCCTTGCGGAACTCGAGCCGCTGCTCCGTCGCTAAAGGGGCCTCCGGCTCTCTAGACTTCGGTCCATGGCCGCTTCCAGCACGCTCCCCATTCCCGATGGCGCGGTTCCGACGCTCGACGATGGCATCGGCTTCGTCGCCTGCGTCGACCGCATGCAGCAGGACCCCGCGCTCAAGGTCGTCAACGCCGCGCGCATCAGCTATCAGAAGCAGAAGGCGGCCTTCGACGACGGCGACCGCAAGCTCGCGGGCTTCCTGTGGAAGCACGGCCACACCTCGCCGTATCGCCACAGCTTCTACACCTTCCACTGGAAGGCTCCGCTGTTCGTGTTCCGCCAAGCCTTCAAGTACCAAGTCGGCAGCGGTTGGCGCGAGTACGAGGTCAACGGCGAGAGCGTCTCGCTCGAGGTGTTCGACGTGCTGTTCGACACCGACAAGGGCTGCTCGTGGAACGAGATCTCGGGCCGCTACGTGCAGTGGGCGCAGGAGTTCTACGTGCCGCAGGTGATGCGCGCGAACCCGCCGCACGGCAACAAGCAGGCCTCCTTCGACCTACCCGCAGACTTTGACCACGCCGGCGAGCGCGAGCGCATGCTGGCCGAGTGCCGCCGCACCTTCGACCTTTACGAGGAGCGCATCCGCCGCGGAGTCGCGAAGGAAATCGCGCGCATGCTGCTGCCGCAGAACCTCTACAGCCAGGCCTACTGGACCGTGTCGCTGCAGGGCGTGATCCACTTTCTGACGCAGCGCATCGAGCCCGACGCCCAGTACGAGATCCGGCGCTACGCCGAGGCCGTGTTCGAGCTCGTCAAGGACGATCTCGCGCGCGTCGGCATCACGCGCGAGACGCTCTTCTAGCGCTCGCGCACGTCGATGGACGTGAAAAGCTCTTTCTTCGTCTTCACCAGTTCGAACTCGATCGTCTGGCGCAGCGTGTCGGCGTCGACGCGCGCGTAGCTCACGGCCGTCGCGCCCTCGGCGGAGCGGGTGCCGGCGAGCTCGACGCGCTGCGGCGCGAGGGCGTGCAGCGCGAACACGGAGATTTCCTTGTGGTTGTCGAGCACCTCGAGCTGGCCGTGCAGGTGGCGCAGGCGCAGCACCCGTCCGCTCTCCTCGACGGAGACCTGCGAGACTTCGACGAAGGCGCACTTGCCGTCGCGGCGCACCTGCCGGGACGTGCCGACCATGGCCTTGCCGGGCGGGGGCAGCGGCGCGGGCCCAAGAGTCGAGGAGCAGGCCGAGAGCGCGAGCACGCGGGGTAGGCCGGAGCGGGCGAGGCGCATGGCGGGAAGGACCGCGAGGGCGCGTGGCAGCGAGCGCGTGAACCGCGGCGGCGCAGCATGCGTTGGGTTGGCTAAGCTGCTTGCTCGCCATGCTCCGAACCTTCGCCGTCGCAGCCCTGCTCGCCCTCGTCGCCCGTCCCCAGGACGCCGGCCCGCGCCGCCCGCTCACGGAGGCGGAGCGCAAGCTCATCGAGACGCTCGCGCAGCAGGACATCGCGCTCGATCCCGCCCGCGGCCTGTGCGTCGTGCCCGCCGACGTGCTCGTGCGCGACGACCTGCTCGAGTACCTGCTCGTCGGCCCGGCCGGCGCCGCGCACGAGTCGGCCTTCATGACGCCCGCGGCGCCCAGCGTGCTCAACGTCGCGCTGCTCGCGCTCGGCGCAACGCCCGGCACCAACGCGACCTGGCGCCGCAAGGACCCCGCGCCGAGTGAGGCCGAGGTGAAGGCCGGCGCGAACCCCTATGAGGTCACGCTGCCGACCGGTACGGGCTTCTGCCTGTACGTGGGCTGGCGTCAGGGGCAGGAAACCTACTTCTATCGCGTCGAAGACCTCGTGCGGAACCTCTCGAGCGGCCTCGCCATGAAGCGCCACGAGTGGGCCTACCTCGGTTCGCGCATGGTGCCCAACGGACGCAGCGGCGCTGACGCCGCCGAGGTGTTCGCGGCGGACGTGTACCAGAATCTGATCAACATCGCGTTCTTCAGCGAGGGCTACACACTGCTGTCGGGCGCGCAGTCGGACTGCGTCGAGCAGGGCATCTGGGCCCTCAATGCGTGGCTCTTGCCCGAGCGCGGCACGCGCGTGGCACTGGTCTTCTCGCGCGGGCGCATCGAGTTGCTCGACGCGGAGCTCGCGGCGCGGCTGCCCGAGGTCGACGGCGGCGCGGCGTCCGCTGGGGGACGATGACCGAGCGCGATCCGATCGACGCGCTCGTGCGCGCGGCCCTGTGGCGCACGCGTGGAGCGCGCGCTCTCGAGTCGGCGCTGCTCGGAACTTCGGCGGCGCTCACGACCGCGCTGGCGTGCGAGCTGTCGCAGGCCGACGCACTGCGAGCCGACGCGCTGGCTGTGCAGGCCCTCGCGGCGCTGGCCTGTGGCGGGAGCTGGTGGGTGGAGCATGCGCCGGATGCGGCGTCCGTGGCCCGGCGCGCTGACCGCGAGCTCGGCTGCGAGGGGGCGTTGCTGACGGCATGGGAGCGCGGCTCGAGCTCGGGTCCGCTCGGCGCGCTGCTCGCCGAGCGCGTGCGTGGCCGCCTGCCGACGGACGCGGTCGGTCGGGCGACCCGCAAGCCGCTGCTCGCGCTGCTGGCGGCGCCACTCGGACTTGCCGCGCTCTGGCTCGCCTTGCCTCCGACGCCGGGGGCCATGCCGAGCTCGACCCTCGAGCTCGTGGCGCGCACCCGCGCCTCGCTCCAGCGCGCTGCTCCAACCGCGCCCGAGGGCTCGACGCTGCGCGTCGAGCTCGAGCAGGCCGCCCTGGATCTCGCCGCGCCGGTCTCCGCGCCGCAGCAGGTCGCGGCCGCCCTCGAGCGCGCTGTCCAAGCCTTGGAGCGGGGACTCGCCGGGAAGGCCTCGGGCGCGGAGCCTTCCCAGCTGGCTGCGCTCGACCTCGCGCGGGCCAGCTTGGACGAGCTCGGCGGCCCCGCAGACAGCGCACGGGTCCCCGGAGGGGCCTCCGGCGGATCCTCTTCCGCGGAAGGAATGCAAAACGAGTCGCTGCTGCGCACAATGACGGGCTCCCCGCAGGACTCGACGGCCGGCGGGACCCCGACGAGCCCCGTGTCCTCCCCCGTGGCTCCCGCCGAACGCACGCCCGAGCCGGGCACGACGGCGGGACGCTGGTGGTCGCCCGAGGACGATGCGGTGGTCTCGGCCTGGCGCACCCGTGCCGGGCAGGTGAACCGATGACGAAGAACGACAAGCAAGCGGCGAGCGCCTCCGGCCGCGTCGGCGTGTGGCTGATCGGTGCGCGCGGTGCCGTGGCGACCTGCGTGGCCTACGGGCTCGCGGGCCTGCGGCGTGGCCTCGTCGCCCCGACGGGCATCCTGACCGAGAGCGAGGAGTTCGCGCGCGTGCCGCTGGTGCCGCTCGACGGGCTCGTGCTCGGGGGTCACGACGTGTGCACGCGCGGCCTGACCGAGTCCGCCGGCGAGCTCATCCGACACCACATCCTGCCCGCTGAGCTCGTCACAGCCAGCGCCCAAGATGCGAGCGCCTACGAGGCGCGCATCCGGCCCGGCGCGCTGGACTCCGCGGACGTCGGCCTCGCGGACTTGCACCCGACCTCGGCCGCACTCGGCGGGCTGCCGCCGCGGGAGCAGGTTGCAGCGCTGCGGCGCGACTTCGAGGCGTTCCGCGCGGAGAACGGGCTCTCGACCGTGGTCGTGGTGAACCTCGCGAGCACCGAGGCCTATCGCGATCCGCGCCCGGAGTGGCGCACGCTCGCGGCTTTCGACGCCGCGCTCGACGATGGGAAGCAGCAGCCGGCCTCCATGCTCTACGCCTACGCGGCGCTGTCCGCGGGCTTCCCGTATGTCAACTTCACGCCCAGCCTCGGCTCGGCCCCGGCCGCGCTGCGCGAGCTCGCGCGCGCCCAGGGCGTGCCGCACTGCGGGGCCGACGGAAAGACCGGCGAGACGCTGGTCAAGACGGTGCTCGCGCCCCTGTTCGTCGCGCGGCGGCTGAAGGTGCTCTCGTGGCAGGGCTACAACATGCTCGGCAACCGCGACGGCGAGAACCTCGCGGATCCGCTGCACAAGGAAGCCAAGCTGCGCAGCAAGGATGACGCACTGCGCGCGCTGCTCGGCGACTCGCAGGTGCACACCAAGGTCGGCATCGACTACGTGCCGAGCCTGCGCGACTGGAAGACCGCCTTCGACTACATCCACTTCGAGGGTTTTCTCGGTGCGCAGATGTCGCTGCAGTTCACTTGGCACGGCAGCGACTCGGCGCTCGCGGCGCCGCTCGTGATCGACCTCGTGCGGCTCGCCGAACTGGCCCTGCGCAACGGCGAGTCCGGCGAGCTCCAACACACAGCGGCGTTCTTCAAGAGCCCGCTCGGCGGCGGCACGCACGACTTCCACGCGCAGTTCGAGCGCCTGCTCGGGTACGCGCGGCAGCACGCTCGCTGAGCGTTCGCGAGCGCGCTCGTCATGGGCTCGCATTACGTCCACGGCTCGGCGCCCTCGGAGCGTGCGCGTCTCGGGCTCATGAACGAGATCTTGAACGTGCCGTGCCGTCGCGAGCTCGCGCTGACGGGGCACGAGCGCGTGCTCGACGTCGGTTGTGGTCCCGCGCGCTTCGCGGCCGAGCTGTGCGACGCGTATCCGGGCGTGAGCGTGCTCGGGATCGAGCGTGACGCGGCGCAGAGCGATAGCGCGCGAGCCTGCGCGCGACCCGCGCTGGAAGTGCGCGCGGGCGATGCCTACGAGCTGCCGCTGCGCGCGGACGAGTGGGGGACCTTCGATGTAGCGTGGGCGCGCTTCGTGCTCGAGCACGTCGACGATCCCTTGCGAGTGGTGCGCCAGATGGTGCGCGCGGTGCGGCCGGGCGGGCGCGTCGTGCTGTGCGACGACGACCACGATCTCTTTCGGCTCGATCCGCCCGCGCCCGCTGCCCTGCGCGTCTGGGAGGCCTACCAGCAGACCTACCGCGAGCACGGCAACGACCCGCTCGTCGGGCGTCGCCTGCCGCGGCTCCTGCACGAGGCCGGCGCGCGCCCGGCGCGCGCGACCTGGGTGTTCTTCGGCAGCTGCGCGGGCGCTCCCGACTGGCGCCTCGTCAACGACAACTGGCGCGGGATCCTCGAAGGAGCGCGCGGTCAGGTCGAGCGTTACCTCCAGCCCGGCGAGTTCGAGCGCGGGCTCGACGAGCATGCGCGCTGGGTCGAGCGACCGGATGCGTCGCACTGGCTGCCGCTCGCGTGGGCCGAGGGGCGCGTTGACACCTGAACCGGCGCGCCGCGTGTGCTAGGTTCCGCCCGCGCTCCACTTCGCGCCGCTCGCGGGCCGAAGCTCCGCTCGAAGCCCCACACGGAACCTGCATGATCCCCGCCGATCTCGACGCCCCGAGTTTTCTCGCCGACGCCCGCGCTGCGCTGGCGCAGTCCCGCACCACGCTCGAGCGCTTCCTCGCGCTGCCGCAGGACGCCTCCCTGGCCGAGGTGGTGGGAGCCTTCGACGCCATCGGCCGTCCGCTCGACCGCGTGCGCGGCGCGATCGGTCTCGCGAGCCAGGTTCACCCGCTCGAGGCGGTGCGCAACGTCTCCAACGAGTTCACGGTCGAGCTTTCGACCTACTACTCCGAGCTCTCGCTCAACCGCGCGGTCTACGAGCGCCTCGCGCGCTTCGACCCGGCCACCGCGCCCGGCCCGCTCGAGGAACGCCTGCTGCGCAACACCCTGCGCGACTTCCGTCGCAGCGGCGTCGATCGCGACGACGCGACGCGCGAGCGCATCGCGAAGCTCAACGACGAGCTGACCCTGCTCGGCATCGAGTTCGATCGCAACATCGCCGAGGACACGCGCTCGATCACGATTGCCGACGGCCGGCGTGGACTTGCGGGCCTGCCCGCGGACTATGTCGCTGCTCACCCCGAGAACGAGCGTGGCGAGGTCGTGATCACGACCGACATGCCCGACTACCAGCCGTTCATGTCCTACGCCGAGCGCGGCGACCTGCGGCGCGAGCTGTATCGCGCGAGCGTGACGCGGGCGGCGCCGAAGAACGTGGGCGTGCTGCAGGCGCTGCTCGAGAAGCGTCACGAGCTCGCCACGTTGCTCGGCTACGAGTCTTGGGCGGCCTACGTCACCGAGGACAAGATGATCGCGAGCGCGGGCAACGCCTGCGACTTCGTGGCGCGCACAGCCGCGGCAGCCCGCTCGCGGCTCGACCGCGAGGTGGCGGACCTGCTCGCGATGCGCCGCCGTTCTGACCCCGCGGCCAGCGTCGTGCACGACTGGGAGAAGGGCTTCCTGCTCGAGCGCATCAAGGCCGAGAGCCTGCAGTTCGACTCGGCTTCCGTGCGGCCCTACTTCTCGTACGCATCCGTGCGCGACGGTGTGCTCGCGACGACCGCGGCGCTGTACTCGCTCGAATTCCATCGCAACGACGCGCAGCCGTGCTGGCACGTGAGCGTCGAGTGCTTCGATGTCGTCGACGGCGGCAAGGTCGTGGCGCGCTTCTTCCTCGACATGCACCCGCGCGCGCAGAAGTACAAGCACGCCGCGATGTTCGACCTGTGCGTCGGCGTCGACGACGGGCTCCCGAAGGCGGCGCTGGTGTGCAACTTCCCGCGCCCCGGGCCCGGCGAGCCCGCGCTCCTGCAGCACGGCGACGTCGAGACTTTCTTCCACGAGTTTGGCCACCTGCTGCACCACCTCTTCGGCGGGCGCCAGCGCTACCTCGCGTTCAGCGGCATCGCGACCGAGTGGGACTTCGTCGAGGCTCCGAGCCAGATGTACGAGGAGTGGGCCTGGGACACCGGCGTGTTGCAGCGCTTCGCGCGCCATCACGAGACGGGCCAGCCGATCCCGGCCGAGCTCGTGGCGCGCATGCGCGCGGCCAAGGAGTACGGCAAGGGCCTGCAGGTCGCGACGCAGATGTACTACGCGGCGCTCGCGCTCGAGCTGCACACGCGCGATCCCAAGGGGCTCGACACAACCGAGCGCATGGTGGCGCTCAAGCGCACCCTGCTGCCCTTCCCGCACGAGGAGGGCACGGCCTTCCAGGCCTCGTTCGGCCACCTCAATGGGTATTCAGCGATCTACTACACCTACATGTGGTCGCTGGTGATCGCGAAGGACCTCGTCAGTCGCTTCGACAGCAAACTGATGGATGCCGGCGTCGCGGCGAGCTACCGGCAGGCGATCCTCGCGGCGGGGGGCAGCAAGCCGGCGGCCGAGCTGTGCCGGGACTTCCTCGGGCGCGAGTACAGCACGGGGCCCTTCGAGGACTGGCTGAATCGGGGCTAGCCGCCGCCGGGGAGGGGTTGTTTCGCTGGTAAAAGTATCGCCGCTCCCTAACATGAGGGACCGGAACGCGTAACTTAATCGTGCCGGTCGGGTTAGTAGCCTCCGGATCGTCCCAGTCGCCCGCGGAGCCCCCAAGCCATGCCCCAACGCCAGTTGCTCGCCCTCGCTGCAGCCTTCGCGCTCGCGGTCTCGGGTGTCGCGGCGTGGTACGTCGCGGGTGAACTCGAGGCGGCTCGCGAGCGCCTACGGCCTCGCTCTTCGCCGCCGCCGACCTCGATGGCCGAGCCGTCGGTGCGTCCCGAGCGCGCCTAGGCGCGCGTTGGCGTCAGCCCGTTCAGGGCCAGCACTCGCGCTCCCAACGGTCGATCTCCGCCGCCGCACGGGCGAGCACCGCGTCGAGCGACTCGCCAGCCGCCTTCGGACGCTCGAGCGAGTGGTCTCCACCCTCGATCACTTGCAGCGCGGCTTGCCCCGCGTAGCGCCGGAGCGCGCCGCGCAGTGCTTCGACCGTGCCAAACTCGTCGCGCGTGCCGTGCAGGAACAGCGCGGGCTGCACGCACATCGCGAAGTGTTCGCTGCGCTCGCTCTCCGGCTTGCCCGGCGGATGCAGCGGGTAGCCGTAGAGCACGAGGCCATGCGCCGCTGCGCCCTTCGCGGCGAGGTGCGTCGCCATGCGCGCGCCCATGGACTTGCCGGCGAGCAGAACCCGACGCGGCTCGAGCCGTCGCCGCAGTTCCTCGAGCGCGAGCTCGTGCACGGCCTCGAGCGTCGGCGCGCGATCAGGCGGCTGCGCGCGGCCGAGGTCCACCGCGCGCTGCATGTAGGCGTACCGGAAGCGCAGCACAGCAAAGCCGCGCGACACGAGCGCGAGCGCCGCGAGTTCCATCCACGGGTGCTCCATGTCGACGCCCGAGCCGTGTGCGAGCAGGACCGCGGCCTCGCGGGTCGCTCCCGACGGCCGGTCGATGCGCCCTCCGACGGCCATGACGCGCGGGTGTTCGACCGCGATCTCGAAGCGCTCCGTGGAACCCTGCGCACGCGTCACGCACGCAGCGTAACCTCTGCGCCATGTACAAGCCGCCGCTGAAGCTCCAGACGACCACGCTCTGGTACTACCCGTCGCAGCAGCACGGGCACGAGCCGCTGGGCGATCCACGCTACAAGGGCGCTACGCCCACTTACGTGATCTGGAACGTGCTCGAACGCTACACGCGCGAGGAAGACCTCGTGGTCGATCCGTTCTGCGGAGGCGGCACGACGCTCGACGTGGCGCGCGAGTTGCGCCGCCGCGCGCTCGGCTACGACGTACGCCCGACGCGGCCCGACATTTTCCGCGCCGACGCGCGCAAGCTGCCGCTCGAGGACGGCAAGGCGGACTTCGTGTTCATGGATCCGCCCTACGGCACGCACATCGACTACTCCGACGAGCCGGACTGCATCGGCAAGCTCGACGCCTTCGACGGCAGCTACTTCGCGGCCATGGAGCAGGTCATCGCTGAGGCCGATCGCGTCCTGAAGGACCGCCGCTACCTCGCGATGTACGTTTCCGACACCTTCGAGAAGAAGCGCGGCTTCGTCGGCCTCGGCGTGCAGCTCTTCAACTTGCTCGCGCAGCGCTTCAAGCCCGTCGATCACGTCGCGGTCGTGCGTGGCAATCGCACGCTCGAGAAGCCCGCGTACCACAAGGCCGCGGCGGAAGGGAACTTCTACCTGCGCGGCTTCAACCACTTGCTGCTCTTCAAGAAAGAGCGCGGAACGCGCGCGAAGTGACGCGGGCCGCCGGACGGGGACGTCCGACGGCCCGCCAGTGAACCGCTGCGCGCGGTGTGCGCCGCTAGCCGCCGCCCGTGGGCTGCGCGCCTTCGTGGTCGTGGGCCGAGTGGTCTTCCGCTGGCTGCATCGGCGGCGCGAGCGGCGCGTCGAGCGAGGCGTCCTCGACGGCGCCCTCCGCGGGCGCGTCCTGCTTGAGCAGGTCGACCAGCTTCTTGCGCAGGTTGGCGGCGTTGTAGCCGGGGACTTGGAACACCCACGGGCTCCAGCGCGCGTTGAGCTCGTCGACTTCTTTCTTCACGAGGTCGAGCGCCTTGAGCTCGGTCTTGACCGCAGCGGCCTCGCCTTCGGCCGGCGGGGCCTCGGGGCCCGCGGGAGCCGCGCGCTGCGCCTCGTCGAGCCGCGCCGCGAGCGTGATCCACGTCTTGCCGTCCTTCTCGATCGACTGCGCCGTGACGACCAGCCCGTCGAAGCATGAATAGTCGGTGATGACCGCGCCCGCCATCTCGACGCTGCCCGCCGACAGCACGTCGTCGAGGCTCATGTACTGCAGCGCGCTGGCGATACCGTTGGCGACGCCGTCCCACTGCAGCTCCTTGCCCTCGGGCAAGTTCTCGACCGCGAGGTTGGTCTGGGACTGGTCCGCGCGCGACACGGCGAGCGTCTCGCCGCCGGGGTGCGCGACCGTGGCGCGCCGCACGCGCTTCTCCTCGACCTTGCTGATATTGCGGTCGAACCAGCCCGTGCTCGCCGTATCGACGGTGATTGAGCCGGTGGCTTCCCACGCCTGCTTGTCGCCCTGCGAGCGCACGTAGAGCGTCGAGCGTGAGGACATGCCCTGCGACGCCTTGGCGCGGCCGAGAATCACATCGGCGAGCACCGTGCCGCCCGCACCCTTGATCGTGACGCGCTTGCTCGTCGCGCCTTCGGCCGTCGGGTCCTCGACGCCGAGCTTCGCGTGCAGGTCAGCGTTGCTCGTCATCGCCTCGACCTTCTCCATCTCGGCGATGCCGAGCACGAGCGCTTTCACCTTGCCGAAGTCGACCGGGAAACCGCCCTTGTCGACGGCGCCCCAGCTCGCGCCTTCCTTGCGCAGCGTGCAACTCGTGCTGCCGCTCGCGATCGTCACCTCGGTGACGTCGTTGACGCGCGACTTGAGTTCGGGGAACAGCGGCCCGGTGGCGACGATCTCCGCGGCGTGGGGGCTGGCACCCCTGTCGGCAAGGTAGACGGCTCCGACGAGCAGGGCCGCGGTCGCGAGGCCCGTGATCATTAGGGTCTTCGAGTTCATGGCGTCCTCTCTCAGGCAGTCTTGCGACGGTTCTGGCGGTAGAAGGCGACGAGCAGCGCGATGGCGATCACGAGCAGCGGCACCAGCACGATGTTGAGCACCTTGAGGCGCGTGCCAAGGCTCTCGACGTCCTTGTTGAGGTTGAAGCGCACTTCGCGCAGGCGCTTGTTGGTGTCGACGAGGGCCTTGCGCAGGTCCTCGATCTTGCCCTGCACTTCAGCGCTCATCAGCACCTGCTCGGCATTGTCGCCGGACTTGGAGAGCAGGTCGTTGAGCTCGCGCTCGGTCTTCTGGCGCTCGTCCGAGAGTCGCTGCTCCTCGGCGCGGAAGCTCTGCTCTGCGATGCGCTTGATATCTTCCACGCGCTGGAACGGGTAGGACGACACGCCGCGCGCGCGCAGACTCACCAGGTCCGTCGAGCCGCGCATGAAGTCGAGCGTATTGACGACGAAGTCGCCGTTGTCCGCCATCTTGTAGGGGATGCGCTGGCCGAGGAAGTTCTGGATCTGCACCCAAGAGCGGTCCTCGAGGAAGTCGACGTCGGCGACGACCACCACGGCGATGTCGCCCTTCGACTCGGCGAGGTGCTCGGGGCCCGTGCTCGCGTCGACGGTCGAGGCCGGGCGACCGTTGGGGAAGGCCGTCTTGCACTTGCCGCCGAGGCGCGCCGCGAGCGTGAGCTTCTTGCCCGAGGGGAAGAACTCCGCGAGCAGCTTCGGCGGGTCGGGCGAGAAGCGCACGGTGTCGGCGCCGATCTCCATCGACTCCTCGGAGGTCTGCACGAGCGGCGTGAACGTGGTCGTCGCACCCTCCTTGACCTCGAGGAAGCCGGGGTACTTGAACATCAGCATGTTCAGCTCGCTCGTCGACACCTCGCCCTCGGCCACGCCCTCGGCCGGGATCGCTGGCCAGGCCGTGAACGGGACCTGTTCCATCGTGCCGCGGCGCTGCCACGAGACGCCGGTGGCGAACTTGCGGTCGGTGGCGAGCTTGTCCTTGGGGCTCGAGATGCCCCACGTATCGAACAGCGTCGGCAACTCCGAGTTGCGCACGGCGGTGTAAGCGGCCATCGGGTTCTGCGGGTCCTGCGGCGGCATGTCGACCTCGCAGAACGGGTCGACGAAGCACAGGAGCTTGCCGCCGCGCAGCACGAACTGGTCGAGCGCGTAGAGCTGCTCCTGTGTCACGCCCTTGGGGTGCACGAGGAACACCACGTCAATGTCGGCGGGCACGTCGAGCGACGTCGGCTGCAGCGGGCGCAACTCGTAGAAGTCGCGGATCTGGTCGACGATGGCCCACGGCTGCGGCGCCTCGCGGCGCATGTTCATGGGGTCCATCTGGCCCTCGATCGGCAGCGAGGAGAGCACGCCGACGACCGTCTTCTTCGGGCTCGAGAGGTCGTAGACCAGCTTGGCGAGGTCGTACTCGAGGAAGCGCTCGCGCGCCGGGCTCAGGAAGGCGATGGCCTTCTCGTCGCCGACCGTGTTCGAGCCGACGACTCCGAAGTAGAGCTGCTCGTCGGAGGCGAGCGGCGGGCCCGCGTAGGCCTTCAGGCCCGCGGCGATGGCGCGTTCTTCCGTTTCCGAGTAGGGCTCCGGATCGAGCAATTCCACCTGCAGGCGGCCGCTCGCGGCGGTCTCGAATTCGCGCAGGAACTCCTCCACGCGGCGCGAGTAGGGGCCGAGATACTTGTCGGCTTCCTTGCGCGAGCGGAAGAGGCGCAGCTTCACGGGCTCGGTGAGGCCTGCGAGGATCGAGCGCGAGCCGTCGGAGAGCGTGAACAGCTGGTTCTCCGTCAGGTCGAGGCGCGCGCCTGTGACGAAGGCGCGCGACACGAGGTTGACGGCGACGAGCAGCCCGAGCGCGATGCCGAGGCCGGCGAGGGAGAAGAGGAAGCGGTTCTTCATGTTGCTAGTCCGCCTTCTTGAGCTCGATCACGATCGCGTTCATGAACAGAAAGACGCCGATCACCGACGCGAAGAACACGAGGTCGCGCAGGTCGATCACCCCGCGCGCGATCGCGCCGAAGTGCGTCATGAAGCTGAAGCTGCGTACGGCCTCCACCAGCGCCTCGTTCGGCAGCACGCCGGCGAGCACCTCGGAGACCTGCGGCAGTCCGGGGATCAGGAACAGCATGCAGGTGATCACCGCGAGCACGAACGCGATCACCTGATTCTTCGTCCCGGCCGAGATGCACGCACCCATGGCGAGGTAGCCGCCCGCCATCAGCCAACTCGCGAGGTAGCTCGCGAGGATCACGCCGTTGTCGGGGTCGCCGAGGTAGTTGACCGTGATCCACAGCGGAAAGGTGAGCGCCAGCGCGATGCCGGAGAAGACCCACGCGGCGAGGAACTTCGAGAGCACGAGCTGCGGCAGAGTCACCGGCAGCGTCATCAGGAGCTCGATCGTGCCCTGCTTGCGCTCCTCGGCCCACAGGCGCATCGAGATGGCCGGGATGAGCACGATGTAGAGGATCGGGTGGAACTCGAAGAAGGCCGAGCCCAGCGTGGCCTGCCCGGCGTCGAAGAAGTTGCCCAGATAGAAGGTCAGGATCCCGCACAACAGCAGGAAGATGCAGATGAAGACGTAGGCGACGGGCGTCGAGAAGTAGCCCGCCAGTTCGCGCTTGAAGAGGACCAACGTGTTTCGCATGGCTTCGTGGCTCCTAGTTGCGGGTGCCGGCGCGGGTCAGGTCGTGGAACACCTCGTCGAGCCGGCCGTGCTCGACGTGCAGGCCCTCGAGCTTCCATTGCTCCTTCTGGGCGCGCTGGCTGATCTCGGGCAGGATCGCGCGGCGATCCTTGGTGGTGACGAGCAGCGTCGCGGGGCCGAGCTTCTCGACGTGCGAGGAACCGTAGGCATTGGAGAGCGCCGACTCGACGCGGCCGAACTCATCCGCCTGCAGCTCGAGGCGCACGGCGTTGTGCCACTTCGACTTGGCGGCCAGCTCGGCCGGCGTGCAATCGACCACGAGTCGCCCGCCCGCGATGATGATCACGCGCGAGCACAGGGCCTCGACTTCCTCGAGGATGTGCGTCGAGAGGATGATCACCTTGTCCTGCTGCATGGAGCGGATCAGGGCGCGCACTTCCTTCTTTTGGTTGGGGTCGAGGCCGTCGGTGGGCTCGTCGAGCACCAGCACCTGCGGGTCGTGAAGGATCGCCTGCGCAAGGCCAACTCGGCGCTTGAAGCCCTTCGAGAGCGTCTCGATCGGCTGGCGCATCACCTTCTGCAGCGAGACTTTCTCGGCCACCTCGGCGACGCGCGCACGGGCTGCGACACCCGCGAGGCCGCGCACCTCGGCGATGAACAGCAGGAAGGCCTCCGGCGTCATGTCCGGATAGAGCGGCGCGCCCTCGGGCAGGTAGCCGACGAGCTTCTTGGCCGCGAGGCTGTCCGTCTGGATGTCGTGACCGCCGATGCGCGCCGTTCCGCCCGAGGGGGGCAGGAAGCCGGTCAGCATCTTCATGGTGGTCGACTAGCCGGCGCCGTTGGGGCCGAGGAAGCCGAGCACGGTGCCGCGCTCGACCTGGAAGCTCACGCCGTCGACGGCCGTGATGGCGCCAAACCTCTTCTGGAGGTTCTCGATTTCGATCATCGCGCCCATGGGACGGTTCGCTCGCGAAGGAGATGGGGGGAAGGAGGGTGGAGTCTTGGGACCGAGCCCCGCGGCAGTGCCGAGGGGAGCCGGGGGCCGGGCGTCCGGCGTTCCCCGCAGGCGGCCTGGAAGGGGCCAGCGGGGGCTCTCCGGACGCTCTACGGGGCGCCTCTTTTACTCATGGCCGCAGAGCGCCTCAAGCGAACCGCCCTCCCGCCCCCTTGGCAGGGTCGCGGGGGCGGGTTCCCTCGAAGCGAGGCAGCGGTACGAAGCACGGCCGACGGTGTTGGCGCCCGAGGGGCGCGCTAAGCTGCGCCGGACGCTTTTTTAACCGACAGGGGAGTTCAGGAGCCAACATGCCCACCGGGATCCGCTTGCTGGTCGCGCTCGCCGCGCTCGGGTGCCTCACGGGGTTGCTCGCCAGCGCAGAGTCTCCCGCACCCGCTGCCAGCGCGCCGAAGGCCGACGAGGCCGCGCTCTCGGCCGAGTTCGACGCTCTCGAGGAGGCCTTCGAAGCCGCCGAGCAGGAGTACTACCAGAAGCTGAGCGCGCTCTACGCGCCGTTCCGCGAGCGCGAGCCCTCGGCGGAAGAGCTCGCGGAGCTCGAGCGCAAGGCCAAGGAGCTCGAGCCGCTCGATCCGACCCGGTCGTTCACGCCGCGCTACGCCGCCCTCGCAGCCAAGGCCAAGGGCACGGTCGTCGCGGCCAAGGCATGGCTGCGCGTCGTGAGCTCCGGCGGCAGCGGCGAGTTCACGGCCGAGGGGGCGATCGCCACGCTGCTCGCCGAGCACATCGAGCGGGTGGAGCTCAAGGAGCTCGCCTCGAACCTCGCCTACACGCAGCTCGCGCCGGAGCTCGTGCGCAGCACGCTCGGTACCCTGCGCGCGAAATCGCCCCACGACACTGTCAAGGCGGCTGCGACGCTCTCGCTGGCGGTGAACAGCCAGCGCGAGGACGTCGCCCGCGCGAAGGAGCTCTACCGCGAGCTGGTCGCGAAGTACGCGGCCCTCGACGCGGGCTGGGGCGGCACGTACGGCGAAATCGGGACGCGCGCGCTGTTCGAGCTCGAGCGTCTGCAGGTCGGGATGGTCGCACCGGACTTCGAGGCGAGCGACGAGAACGACGTGAAGTTCAAGGTCAGCGACTACCGCGGCAAGGTGGTGGTGCTCGACTTCTGGGGCTTCTGGTG
>SXGT01628683.1_pt1 | contig 28310 bp, 14 predicted proteins | sample 3176221 | NCBI WGS metagenome assembly SXGT01 (sample SAMN11356862, study PRJNA531348) | freshwater metagenome | isolation source: freshwater sample F1-120 | place: China: Fuxian Lake, Yuxi | collected 2017-12-25 | reverse complement strand
GACCATGACCGCCCTCGCGGCGGTGGACATGGCGCTGTGGGACATCACGGCCAAGGTGGCGGGGCTGCCGCTGTACCAGCTTCTGGGCGGGGCGTGCCGCGACGGTGTGATGGTGTACGGCCACGCCAACGGCGAGACGGTGGACGAGACCGTGGCCCAGGCGGCGGACTATGTGGCCAGGGGCTACAAGGCGGTGCGGCTGCAGACCGCGGTGCCCGGGGTGAAGGGGACCTACGGGGTCTCGAAGGACAAGATGTTCTATGAGCCCGCCGACGCGGCCCTGCCGACGGAGACGCAGTGGGCGACCGAGCCCTATCTGAGGACAGCGCCGCAGCTGTTCGACGCGGCGCGCGAGGCGCTGGGCTGGGACGTGCATCTGCTGCACGACGTGCACCACCGGCTGACGCCCATCGAGGCGGGGCGGCTGGGCAAGGACCTGGAGCCTTACCGCCTGTTCTGGATGGAGGACGCGGTGGCGGCCGAGAACCAGGCCGGGTTCCGCCTGATCCGCCAGCACACCACCACCCCGCTGGCGGTGGGCGAGGTGTTCAACTCCATCTGGGACTGCAAGACCCTGATCGAGGAGCAGCTGATCGATTACATCCGCGCCACGGTGGTGCACGCCGGCGGCATCACCCACCTGCGGCGGATCGCGGCCCTGGCCGATCTCTACAAGGTGCGCACCGGCTGTCACGGGGCGACGGACCTGTCGCCGGTGGCCATGGCGGCGGCCCTCCACTTCGACCTGTCGATCCCGAATTTCGGCATCCAGGAATACATGCGCCACACCCCCGAAACGGACGCGGTGTTTCCCCACGCCTACAGCTTCGCGGACGGGATGATGCACCCGGGCGAGGCGCCGGGGCTGGGCGTGGACATCGACGAGGATCTGGCGGCGCAGCACCCGTACAGCCCCGCCTGTCTGCCGGTCGCGCGCCTGCCCGACGGGTCCATGACCGACTGGTGAGACGCCGCGCCCCGCGAGGAAGGACCACGAGATGAGCGAGATTCAGGTTGAACGCGGTCCGCGCGCCTTTCGGGGCAACTACCGCTGGGTGATCTGCGCCCTGCTGTTCCTCGCCATCACCATCAACTACGTGGACCGGCTGATCTTCGGCGTGCTGAAGCCGGTGCTGGAGGTGGAGTTCGGCTGGAGCGAGAGCGACTACGCCAACATCGTGGTGGCCTTCCAGGGCGCCTACGCCATCGGCCTGCTGCTGGTGGGCCGCCTGATCGACCGCATCGGCGCGCGCTGGGGGCTGGGCATCGCCATCGGGGTCTGGAGCCTGGCGGCGGCCGCCCATGCCGGGGCCAGCTCGGTGATCCAGTTCGCCATGGCCCGCTTCGCCCTGGGCGTCGGGGAATCGGCGGGCTTTCCGGGTGCGGTCAAGGCGGTGTCGGAGTGGTTCCCCAAGCGCGAGCGGGCGCTGGCCACCGGCATCTTCAACGCCGGGTCCAATGTGGGCGCCCTGCTGACGCCGATCCTCGTGCCGATCCTGGTGCTGGCCTTCGGCTGGCGCGCCGCGTTCATCGTCACGGGCCTGTCGGGGCTGGTGCTCATGGCCGTGTGGTTCCTGGTCTATCGACGCCCGCGCGAACACCCGCGCGTGACGCACGCCGAACTGGCCCACATCGAGAGCGACCCGCCGGACGCGCCGGGAAAGATCAGCTGGGGGCAGGCGCTGAAGCGACGCGAGGCCTGGGCCTTCATCGTCGGCAAATTCCTGACCGATCCGGTGTGGTGGCTGTTCCTGTTCTGGCTGCCCGACTTCTTCGGCAAGACCTATGACCTGAACCTGCTGACGTTCGGGCCGCCGCTGGTGGCGGTCTATCTGCTGGCCGACGTGGGCAGCGTGGGCGGCGGCTGGCTGTCGTCGCGGCTGATCCACCGGGGCTGGTCGGTGAACCGGGGGCGCAAGACCGCCATGCTGGTCTGCGCCCTGTGCGTGACCCCGATCTCGATCGCTGTGTTCGCGGACAACCTGATCGCGGCGGTGGCGGTGATCGGCCTGGCGGCGGCGGCGCATCAGGGGTGGTCCGCCAATCTGTTCACCCTGGTGTCCGACACCTTCCCCAAACACGCGGTGGCGACGGTGGTGGGTCTGGGCGGTTTCGCCGGCGCGATCGGCGGCATGTTCATCGCCAAGGTGGCCGGCTGGACGCTGGAGGCGACCGGCAGCTATGTGCCGCTGCTGGCCTTCGCCAGCGTGACCTATCTGATCGCTCTTGGGGTCATCCATCTGCTGACGCCCCAGCTGAAGCCCGCGGCGCTGCCCCCCGCCTGATCCGATCCGAGTCGAGGCTTTCCAGCCGCGCGGGTTTCGCCCGCGCGGCTGATGCGCGTGCGGGCGTCAAATATTTCACCAGCAGCAATTGGTTGCGCTAACAAAACAGACCCTGTAGTAGAAACTTATTGCATATTTGAAAATGCCGGTGAGGTGAGACACCGGCGCGGATGTGCACATGGGAGAGCACCCTCCAAGCGCCGGCCACAGGCGTCGAGGGGCATTTGAAACGGGGAGGGGCACAAGATGTCTCAAGGTAAAAGCGTCTCGAAATTCGCCCTGTCTCTGGGCGTGTCCTTGATCGCTCTGGGCGCCATGAACGCCCCGGCGTTGGCCCAGACGGCGCAGGAGCCGGATGAGGCCACCGAAGTCGAGGAAGTGGTCATCACCGGTCTTCGCGCCAGTCTTCAGAGCGCCCAGGACATCAAGCGCAACTCCGATGTGATCGTGGACTCGATCACCGCCGTGGACATCGGCGCCCTGCCGGACCGGTCGGTGTCGGAGGCCCTGCAGCGCATCTCGGGCATCACCCTGCAGCGCACCAACGAAGCCCGTGACCCGGCCCGTCTGGCCGCAGAGGGCGGGGGGGTCTTCATCCGGGGCCTGTCCTGGGTCCGGTCCGAAACCAACGGCCGGGACATCTTCTCGGCCCGCAATGGACGGGGCCTGTCGTTCGAGGACATCTCGGCCGACCTGCTGGCGGGCGTGGACGTCTACAAGAACCCGGCCGCCAACCAGATCGAGGGCGGCGTCGGCGGCACGGTCAATCTGCGCACGCGCCTGCCGTTTGACCAGGGCGGACGCCTGCTGGCCTTCACGACCGACTACAACTACGGCGACATGATGGAGGAAGGCTACTGGTCCGGGTCGGGCATCTTCAGCGACCGCTGGATGACCGGGGCGGGCGAGATCGGCCTTCTGGCCAACATCAGCTATTCCAGTGTCGGCAACCGCACCAACAGCATCACCACGGACCGCTTCGACCCGGTCACGCGGCTGGACGGCACGACAGTGTATCATCCGAAATATCTGGGCTGGCGTGACGGCCGCTGGGAGCAGGAGCGCACCGCCGTGGCGCTGGCGCTGCAGTGGAGCCCGACGGCGGACCTCACCCTGACCTTCCAGGGTTTCCACTCCGAGGCCGACCCCACCAATATCGAGCGCGTGGCCGGAATCCAGGACGCCACGACCCTGTGCCCCAGCGCGGGCCTGACCTACCAGAACGGCGTGCTGACCGGCGGCGCCCTGACCGGCTATCACGAGGGCGGCTGGGGCTGCTGGCCCACGGGCAACTTCGTGGGCGGGCCCCAGGGCGGGACCATGGAGGGCATCACCTATGACGGCAACACCCGCTATGGCGAGGATCACAAGGAGACCTCGGACTATTCGCTGAGACTGGAGTACACGGCCGGAAACTGGGATTTCAGCGGTGACATCCAGTATGTGGAATCCATCGCCGACATCCTGAGCTTCACCGTGGGCACCCAGCGGTCAATGCTGGGCACCACGCCGCTGGAGGCCATGATCAACATCGGCGGGGGCGTGCCCAGCATCAATGTGACGGGCGCCGACCTGAACGTAGCCTCGGACTATTACTGGGGCTTCGCCATGGACCACATCGAGGCCAACGAGGCGGACTCCCTAGCCTGGCGCGGCGACGCCACCTATCACTTCGACGACGTCGGCGGCTGGCTGCGGAATTTCACCTTCGGCTATCGCGCCACAGACAAGACCTACATCACCCGTCAGTCCAACTGGAACTGGAGCATCCTGTCGGCCCAGTACTGGGGCTTCGCCAACGACAACGGCGGGACCTGGCACTATCCGGCAGTCTATCTGACGGACGCCGCACCCAGCCCCGGCCTGCCGTCCCATGCGGAATACTATGGGTTCAACAATTTCTTCCGGGGCGACATCGCCGTGCCCGGCGGCTTCTGGCTCCCCACCGCGTCGCTGGTGAGCCGCGGCACGGCCTACGCCAACACCCTGTTGAGCCCGATCACCGGCCGGCCGTGGCCGGAAGGGCAGGGCTGGGGCTGGTCGCCGCTGGTGGCGGACTGGGACAACTACAACCCCACCGGCGACAATCCCACCGGCGGCGTGACCCAGCAGGACGAAGAGACCCAGGCGGCCTACGCCCTGCTGCGTTTCGGCCACGACAGCGCCCTGCCCTGGCCGGTGGACGGCAATGTCGGCGTGCGCTTTGTCCGCACGGAGACGGCGACCGAGGGGCGTGTGCAACTGCCCGTTCCGGCCGCAGCCGCCTGTCCGGCGGTGAATCCGGCGGATTGCGGGGACTTCAACGCGGCGCAGCAGTTCAGCCAGGGCGGGGTCCTTGACGGGGTTCCGGCGGGCGGCTCCTACGACAACGTCCTGCCCAGCCTGAACATCCGCGCCCATCTGTCGCCGGAGGTGCAACTGCGCTTCGCCGCCTCGCGCGCCATGGTGCGGCCGGACTTCAACCAGATGCAGCCCTACACGCAGCTGGCCATCAATTTCGAGGCGGACGGCTACACCCTGAATCCGGTGTCGCCGTTCACCGGCACGGCGGGCAACCCGGACCTGCGCCCGATCATCGCCGATCAGTTCGACCTGAGCCTGGAGTGGTATTTTGCGCCCCAGGGCAGCCTGACGGGCGTGGTGTTCTACAAGAAGGTGAAGGACTACATCTATTCCGGCGTCAGCCAGCAGACCTTCACCAACAACGGGGTCACCTACACCTTCGACGTCACCCAGCAGCAGAACGGCGAGGAGGGCACGGTCCAGGGCTTCGAGATCGCCTACCAGCAGTTCTTCGACTTCCTGCCGGGTTGGCTGAACGGCTTCGGCCTGCAGGCCAACTACACCTATATCGACAGTGACGGCGGGGCGAACACGGCGGTCAACATCTTTGATCCCGTGCAGGTGGGCGGCGCCAATCTGGCCCTGCCGCTGGAGGGCATGTCGCCGTCCAGCTACAACATCGCCGCCCTGTACGAGCGCCAGGGCATCTCGGCCCGCCTGGCCTGGAACTGGCGCGAGCAGTACCTGCTGACCACCTCGGCGGCGAACATCAACGCGCCGGTGTGGGCCGAGGACTACGGCCAGCTGGACGGGTCGATCTTCTTCGACGTGACCGAGAACGTGAAGCTGGGCGTGCAAGGCACCAACCTGACCCAGGAACGCACCGTCCTGCGGGTGGGCTATGCCGACCGCATGCCGCGCTACAGCTGGGTCGACACCGACCGGCGCGTGGCCGTGGTGCTGCGCGCGCGCTTCTGACGTGACCGAGACCGCGCCCCGGGCGATGATCCCGCCCGGGGCGCGCGACCGCCGCCATTCCTGTCGACGACGGCCGAGATTCCGATGACTTTTTCAGCCTGCTACCGATCCCTCCGCCCCCTCGTGGCCGCCCTGGCCGGCGCCGGGCTGATGCTGGCGACAGCCTCATGCGGGGAGGGCGCGGGCGAGCCGATCCCGGAGATCGTCAGCGAGAATGGACGCCATGCCCTCATGGTGGACGGCGCGCCGTTCTTCATGCTGGGCGCCCAGGTCAACAACTCCTCCAACTATGAGGCGGCGCTGGCCGACGTCTGGCCGGCGGTGGAATTCATCGGCGCCAACACCGTGCAGGTTCCCATCGCCTGGGAGCAGGTGGAGGCGGTGGAGGGCGAATTCGATTTCTCGTTCGTGGACGAGCTGGTGCGGCAGGCGCGCGAGCAGGACGTGCGGCTGGTGCTGCTGTGGTTCGCCACCTGGAAAAACACCGCGCCGAAATATGCGCCGGAGTGGGTCAAGCTGGACACAGAACGGTTCCCGCGCCTGATCCAGCAGGACGGGACCCCGTCCTACGCCCTGTCGCCGCACGGAGCCGAGACCCTGGCCGCCGACCGGCGCGCCTTCGCGGCCCTGATGGCCCATATCCGCGACATCGATTCCGTCCACCGCACCGTCATCATGGTGCAGCCCCAGAACGAGACCGGCACCTATGGCTCGGTGCGCGACTATTCCCCGGCGGCGCAGGCCCTGTTCGACGGGCCCGTGCCGCAGGCCCTGCTGCAGCGGCTGGACCGTCAGCCGGGAACCTGGGCGGAGGTGTTCGGCGAGGACGCCGACGAGTTCTTCCACGCCTGGTCCATCGGCTGGTACGTCGGTCAGGTGGCCGAGGCGGGCAAGGCGGAATATCCGCTGCCCATGTACGCCAACGCGGCGCTGCGCGATCCGGTCAACGATCAGGATCCCATGACCTATGCGTCGGGCGGGCCGACCTGGAACGTGATCGAGGTCTGGCAGGCCGCGGCCCCGGCGATCGATTTCCTGTCGCCCGACATCTATGAGCGCGGCTCGGTGGTTTATGAGGGGCATCTGGACCGGTACGCCCGGCCGGACAACGCCCTGTTCGTGGCCGAGACGGGCAACGACGCGCCCTATGCCCGCTATCTGTTCGAGGTGATGGGCCGGGGCGGGATCGGCTATTCGCCCTTCGGCATCGACTACACCGGCTACGCCAACTTCCCGCTGGGCGCGCGGGAGGTGACGGAGGAGACGCTGGCGCCGTTCCGGGATGTCTATCGCCTCGTGGCGCCGTGGCAGCGGGTGTGGGCGCGGGCGGCCTATGAGGGCGCCGTCTGGGGCGCCGGCGAGCCGGACGACAGCGCCGAACAGGTGCTGGATCTGGGCGACTGGACGGCGACGGTGCGGTTCCGCCTGTGGCAGTTCGGCATGCACGACTGGACCTGGCTGGGCGACATCCCGCCGCGCGAGCGCGAGCATCCGGACGGCGGGGCGATCGTGGCCCGGCTGGGTGAGAACGACTACGTGGTCACCGGCCGCTGGGCGCGGGTCAGCTTTGACCGCAAGCCGCTGGAGGACGGCCGCACCGGCCAGATTCTGCGGGTCGAGCAGGGCCATTTCAACGACGAGGGCGAGTGGGTGTTCGAGCGCCGCTGGAACGGCGACCAGACCGACTATGGCCTGAACTTCACCGACCGGCCCGTGCTGCTGCGGGTCCGGCTGAGCGATCAGGCGCGAGCGGGCGCGGTGCGCGCCGTGGGCGCCGACCAGAACTGACGGGAGTGGATTCGATGAGACAGTTGCTGACGGGCGCCGCCATGGCGCTGGCCCTGGGCGTCCCGGCGGGAGTGATGCTCGCCCCTGCTCCGGCTGCGGCGGTGGTGCAGGCCGAAGAGGCCGGCGTCGAACGCACGGCCACAGGGGTGATCGTGACCCCGTCCGAGGGCCCGGCGCGGCGGGTGCGGCTGCGGGTCATGGGGCCGCGCATCATCCATGTGACGGCGACGCCCGAGGCCGACTTCGCCAACCTGCCCGACAGCCTGATGGTGACGGCGGAGCCCGCCGGGGCCGGGTTCGAGGTCACGACGCGGGGCGGCCATGTCTTCGTCTCCACGCCGGAGATGACCGCCGAGGTGTCGCGCGCCACGGGCCGGGTGCGGTTCCTGGATGCGGCGGGCGAGGTGATGCTGGCCGAGCGCGAGGGCGGGCGCGAGATCAGCCCGTTCATGGTCGAGGACCAGGACGGGGTGCATTCGTTCCACTCCGTGCGTCAGCTCTTCGACGCGGCGCCGGACGAGGCCATCTATGGCCTGGGCCAGCACCAGCAGGGGCTGATGAACCAGCGCGGCGCCGATGTGGAGCTGACCCAGCACAACATCGATTCCGGCGTGCCGTTCATGACCTCCAGCCGCGGGTATGGCGTGCTGTGGGAGAACAACAGCCTGACCCGGTTCGGCGACCCGCGCGAATACGGCATGCTGGACCAGCGCCTGATCGTGCGCGACTCCGAAGGCAATTTCGGGGGGCTGACGGCCAGCTATTTCCAGGACGGGGAGCTGGCCCTGTCGCGCATCGAGAACCAGATCAACTACGAGTTCATCCGCGATCACCAACGCTGGCCGCCGGGTTTCAAGGTGCAGCCGGGCCAGCCCGCGCAGGTGGGCGACATGGGCCGCTCGGGCCAGCCCGGCGTGACGGTGAGCTGGGAAGGGACGATCGAGCCGACGGTCTCGGGCGAGCACAAATTCCGCCTGTACGCCTCGTCCTACGTGAAGGTCTGGGTCGACGGCGAACTGGTGATGGACCGCTGGCGCCAGAACTGGAATCCGTGGAACCACGACTTCCAGATCCAGATGGAGGCCGGGCGCCGGGTTCCGATCAGGGTCGAGTGGCTGCCCAACGACGGCTACCTGGCGCTGCGCCATCTGGACCCGCTGCCGGCCGAGCAGGATGAGGCCCTGTCGCTGTGGTCCGAGGTCGGCCATGCGGTGGACTATTACTTCGTCGGCGGGGAGGATCTGGATCAGGTGATCGCCGGCTACCGCGACCTGACCGGCGACGCGGTGATGATGCCGCGCTGGGCCTATGGCTTCTGGCAGAGCCGCCAGCGCTACAACACCCAGGACGAAGTGCTGGCGGTGGCCGAGGGCTATCGCAGCCGCAATCTGCCGATCGACAACATCGTGCAGGACTGGTTCTACTGGCCCGAGAACGCCTGGGGCAGCCACGAGTTCGAGGCGTCGCGCTTCCCCGATCCGGGCGGCATGGTCGACCAGCTGCACGACCAGAACATCAACATCATGATCTCGGTCTGGCCCAAATTCTATCCGACGACCGAGCACTACCGCGAGCTCGAGGCCATCGGCGGCATGTACACCCGCAACGTCGAGGTGGGCGCGCGCGACTGGGTCGGGCCGGGCTACGCCAACAGCTTCTATGATCCGTATCACGAGGAGGCGCGGGCGCTGTACTGGCGCCAGATCCGCGAGCATCTGCACGGGCTGGGCTTCGACGGCTGGTGGCTGGATTCGGTGGAGCCGGACATGCACTCCAACCTGGACCGGCGCGAACGGACCCTGCGCATGGGTCCGACGGCGGCGGGCCCGGCGGCGCTGGTGTTCAACTCCTATCCGCTGGTCAACGCCGAGGGCGTCTATGAGGGCCTGCGCGAGGCCCAGCCGGACCGCCGCGCCTACATCCTGACCCGCGCCGCCTGGGGCGGTCTGCAGCGCACGGCCTCGACCCTGTGGTCGGGCGACGTGGTGCCGCGCTGGGACGATCTGCGCGAACAGATTTCCGCGGGCGTGCAGGTGGGCCTGTCGGGCATTCCCAACTGGACCCACGACATCGGCGGCTTCTCGGTGGAGACGCGCTACACCACCGAGGACATCACCCCCGAGGATCAGGCCGAGTGGCGCGAGCTGAACCTGCGCTGGTTCCAGTTCGGGGCCTTCTCGCCGATCTTCCGCTCGCACGGCGAGTTTCCCTATCGCGAGATCTGGGAGATCGCGCCGGAGGGCACCGAGGTCTATGGGGCGCTGAGCGACTACCTGCGCCTGCGCTACCGGCTGATGCCCTACATCTACACCCTTGGGGGCGAGGCCTATCACCGCGACGGCACCATCATGCGCGGTCTGGTGATGGACTTCCCCGACGACCAGCAAGCCCGCGAGGTCAACGACCAGTACATGTTCGGACCGGCCTTCCTGGTCGCCCCGGTGCATGTGCATGAGGCGCGCAGCCGTGAGGTGTGGCTGCCCGAAGGCGCGGACTGGTACGACTTCAACAGCGGCGCGCGTCACGCGGGCGGTCAGGCGATCACGGCGGATGCGCCGCTGGCCCGCATGCCCCTGTTCGTGCGGGCCGGGTCGATCGTGCCCACGGGCCCGGCGATCCAGCACACGGCCGAGGCGCTGGACGGCCCCATCACCCTGAACGTCTATGTGGGCGCGGACGGCTCGTTCGATCTCTATCAGGACGAGGGCACGACCTACGGCTATGAGCGCGGGGCCTTCGCCACCATGCCCATCGCATGGGACGACGACGCCGGGGTGCTGACCATCGGCGCCCGCCAGGGCGACTATCCGGGCATGCCCGCCAGCCGCACGGTCCATGTGCGCTTCATCGACGGAACAGGCGAGGCGCCGTGGAACGTGGACGCCGCGCCGCAGCAGACGGTGACCTATGCCGGTTCGGCGCTGACCATCCGGCGATAGGGCTTTCGCCGCCGGAGAATCCGCGCAACCATCCCTCGATCAATCGGGGGATGGTCCATGTGGGTGCTTCTGGGGATCGCGGTCGTGGTGGCCGGGTTCGTGCTGCGGCTCAATCCGCTGCTGGTGATCCTGGCCGCGGCCCTGACCACGGGCGTGGCCGGCGGGCTGGGCCTGGTCGAGACGGTCGAGGCGTTCGGGTCGGCGTTCAACGACAACCGCTACATCTCCATCGTCTGGCTGGTGCTGCCGGTGATCGGACTGCTGGAGCGGTCGGGCCTGCAGGAGCAGGCGCGCATCCTGATCGGCAAGGTGCGCGGGGCCACCACCGGGCGGCTGCTGCTGGGCTATTTCGTGGCCCGCCAGGTCACCGCCGCCCTGGGCCAGACCAAGCTGGGCGGCCATCCGCAGATGGTGCGGCCGCTGATCGCGCCCATGGCCGAGGCGGCGTCGGAGACGCGGCACGGGCCGCTGCCGGACGCCGTGCGGTTCCGCATCCGGGCGCATTCGGCGGCGGCGGACAACATCGCGCTGTTCTTCGGTGAGGACATCTTCATCGCCATCGCCTCGATCCTGCTGATCAAGGGGTTCCTTGAGCAGAACGGCATCATCGTGCAGCCGCTGGAGTTGTCGGTCTGGGCCATCCCGACGGCCATCGTGGCGCTGCTGATCCACGGCACGCGGCTGGTCCTGCTGGACCGGCGCATCGCGGCGGAGGTGGCGAGCGCCAGACCAGATGAGGATGCGGCAGGGGAGGTCAGATCATGATCACCCTGCAGTGGATCTACATCCTGGCCGGCGCGGTGTTCGTGGCCTTTTCGGTGCTGAGTGCGGGGGATCGCGAGAACCCCAAGCGGTTCAAGAACACCGCCTTCTGGGGCCTGCTGGCCGTCAGCTTCCTGTTCGGCGGCTATTTCAGCGATCTGATGAACGGGCTGCTGGTGATCGGCTTGGTGCTTCTCGCCGGTATCGGCGGGCTGGGGCAGGGCAAACCGCGCACCACCTCGCCGGAGGAGCGCGCGGACTCCGCCGTGAAGTTCGGCAACCGGCTGTTCATTCCGGCCCTGATCATTCCGGTGACGGCGCTGCTGGGCACCCTGTGGCTGGCCGAGGTGGAGATCGGCGGGACGCCCCTGTTCGACCCGCGCGACCCGACCCTGATCGCCCTGGGGCTGGGGGTCGTGCTGGCCATCGGCGTGGGCATGGCCATGCTGAAGCCGCCGGTCATGGCGCCGCTGCAGGAAGGGCGACGGCTGATGGACGCGGTGGGCTGGGCCGCCATCCTGCCCCAGATGCTGGCGGCGCTGGGCGCCGTGTTCGCCCTGGCGGGCGTGGGCGAGGTGGTGGGCGGGCTGATCGCCGAGGTCATCCCCATGAACGCCAGCCTGATCGCGGTGGTCGCCTATTGCGTGGGCATGGCCCTGTTCACCGTCATCATGGGCAACGCCTTCGCCGCTTTTCCGGTGATGACCGCCGCGGTGGGCCTGCCGTTCGTGGTGTTCCAGTTCGGCGGCAACCCGGCCATTGTCTGCGCCATCGGCATGCTGGCCGGCTTCTGCGGAACGCTGATGACTCCCATGGCGGCGAACTTCAATGTGGTGCCCGCGAACCTGCTGGAGCTGCCGGACCGCAACGCCGCCCTGAACGGGGTGATCCGGGCCCAGATCCCCACCGCCTTGATGATGCTGGTGGCCAATATCATCCTGATGCAGTTTCTGGCGTTCCGCTTCTGATGACCACGCTGACCCCCGACATCGCCGCCCTGTACGCCCGCACAGCCCTGGGCCATGTGACGCGCGAATATCCCAACAAGATGGATCATGTGCTGGCGGGGCCCGAGGATGTGCAGGGGCCCCGCGCGCTGCACCCCATCTTCTTCGGCAGTTTCGACTGGCATTCGTGCGTGCACGGGTGGTGGACCCTGTTCACGGTGCTGCGGCTGCATCCGGACATGGACGAGGCGGCGGCCATCCGGGCGCTGGGCGACGAGCTGTTCACCGAGGCCAATGTGGCGGCCGAGCGCGCCTATCTGGACCGGCCCACCAGCCGGGGGTTCGAGCGGCCCTACGGCTGGGGCTGGCTGCTGGCTCTGGCCGCGGAACTGGACCGGCACGATACGGACGAGGGGCGGCGGTGGGCGGCGACGCTGAGGCCGCTGGCCGAGGCGTTCCGGGACCGGTTCATGGCCTATCTGCCGCTGGCCACCTATCCGGTGCGGGTGGGCACGCACTACAACACCGCCTTCGCCCTGAGCCTCGCGATGGACTGGGGCGACGCGGAATTGAACGCCCTGATCCGCCGCAAGGCCGCCGCCTGGCACGGCGAGGACCGGGCCTGTCAGGCGTGGGAGCCGTCGCAGGACGAGTTCCTGTCGCCCGCCCTGATGGAGGCGGAATTCATGCGGCGGGCGACGGCGCCGGACGCCTTTGCGGCGTGGCTGGACGGCTTCCTGCCCGGACTGGCGGCGAGAGAGCCCAAGACCCTGTTCACGCCCGCCAGCGTCAGCGACCGGACCGACGGCAAGATCGCCCATCTGGACGGACTGAACCTTTCGCGCGCATGGTGCTGGCGCGGGATCGCCGGGACGATGAAGTCCGGGGACCCACGCCGCGCCGTCGCCCTGAAGGCCGCCGACGACCATCTGGCCGTCAGCCTGCCGCAGGTGACGGGCGACTACATGGGCGAGCACTGGCTGGCCAGTTTCGCCCTGCTGGCCCTGCTGGCCGGACACTAACGGGAGGAGGACCCCATGCGCCTGAAGGCGATGATTGCGGCCAGTGTTCTGGCTCTGAATGTTAGCGCTAACACATATGCGCATGAAGCACAGGAGCCGTCGGTTCCGCCGGTGCGGCTGAGCCAGGTCGGCTTCGAGACGGACGGGCGCAAGATCGCGGTGGTCCCCAGCGAGGCGACGGCGCCGCTGGACTGGCGGGTGGTGGATGGCTCCGGCGCCGTGGCGGCGTCAGGGACCAGCGAGCCGTTCGGCATGGACGACGCCTCGGGCCAGGCGGTGCACCGCATCGACTTCAGCGGCGCGACCAGGGCGGGCGAGGGCTATCGCCTGATCGTCGGCGACATGGAGAGCCGGCCGTTCGCCATCAGCGAGCGGCCCTGGGCCGGGCTGGCGGCGGATGCGGCGAGCTATTTTTACCAGAACCGCAGCGGGATCGAGATTGCGGCGGCGCATGTGGAGCGGCCCGATCTGGCGCGCCCCGCCGCCCACGTGGACGAGACCCTGACCTGTTTCGCGGGCGAGGACATGCACGGCAATGTCTGGCCGGGCTGCGACTATGCGCTGAACGTGGGCGGCGGCTGGTACGATGCGGGCGACCACGGGAAATATGTGGTCAACGGCGGCATCGCCCTGTGGACCCTGCTGAACGCCCACGAGCGTTTCGGAGCGACCACCTACGCCGACGGCGCCCTGGCCCTGCCGGAGGCGGGCAACGGCGTGGGCGACCTGCTGGACGAGGCGCGCTGGCAGATGGAATTCATGCTGGCCATGCAGGTCCCGGAGGGCGCGCGGCTGAGCGTGCCGGTGGGCCGGTTCGGGCGCGGCGCGACGCTGACCTTCACCGAGATCGACGCGGGCGGCATGGCCCACCACAAGGCCCACGACGTGCGCTGGACCGCCCTGCCCATGGCCCCCCACGACGATCCGGAGCCGCGCTTCCTCTATGCGCCGACCACCGCCGCGACCCTGAATCTGGCAGCGACGGCGGCCCAGTGCACGCGGGTCTGGCGCGAGGTGGACCCGGCGTTCTCGGCGCGCTGCCAGACCGCCGCGCGGCGCGCCTTCGCGGCGGCCGGGCGCAATCCGGAGGTCTACGCCGTCGGCCAGTTCCACGGCGGCGGCGACTATGGCGACAGCGATCTCCGGGATGAATTCTACTGGGCGGCGGCGGAGCTCTACGCCGCGACGGGGGAGACGGCGTTCGAGGAGAGGATCCGCGCTTCGCCCCACTGGCTGGGCGCGCCGGGCGACGCCCGCGCCAACACCGGCCACATCAGCTGGCCTTCGGTGGGGGCGCTGGGAACCCTCACCCTGGCGACGGTCGAGACTGGGCTGCCCGAGGCGGACGTGGCGCGGGCGCGCTCGGCGATGATCGGGGCGGCGGATCGCTATGTGGCGCTGCGGGACGGCGAGGGCTACGCCATTCCGTTCGGCGCGGGCGACTACACCTGGGGCTCCAGCGGCGACATCCTGAACCGGGCCATGATCCTGGCCGTGGCCCATGACCTGACGGGCGAGGCGGAATACCGCGAGGCCGTGGTGGATGCGGCGGACTATCTGCTGGGCCGCAATGTGCTGGACCAGTCCTTCGTCAGCGGATGGGGCGCGCGGCCGATGGGGCATCCGCACCACAGGTTCTGGGCGCCGTCGCTGGGCGATTATCCGGCGCCGCCCGCGGGGGCGTTGTCCGGCGGGCCGAACGGACGCTCCATGGCCGATCCGGTGGCGCAGGCCATGCGCGGCACGTGCGCGCCCCAAGCCTGCTGGGCCGACGATGTGGAGTCCTATGCGCTGAACGAGGTGGCCGTGAACTGGAACGCGCCGCTGGTGTGGGTGGCCGCCTGGCTGGATCAGTAGCCGGCGTTCCAGGCCGTGACGAAGGCATGGGCGCGCTCGCCCACTTCGGCCGCGCCCATGCCGGGCTTGTAGAGCGCGGAGCCGATGCCGAAGCCCGAGGCGCCTGCGCGGCGCCAGTCGGCCAGGGTGTCCGGCGCCACCCCGCCCACGGCGTACAGGCGCGTGTCGGACGGCAACACCGCGCGCAGGGCCTTGAGCCCGGCCGGTCCGGCGATCTCGGCAGGGAACAGCTTCAGGGCGTGGGCCCCGGCGGCCAGGGCCGCGAACGCCTCGGTAGGCGTGAACACGCCCGGCAGGGACAGGGCCTGCAGCCGGCGGGTCTCGGCGATCACCGCCGCGTCGGCGTTGGGTGAAATGATCAGGCGGCCGCCCGCCTCCACCGTGTCGCGCGCGGCCTGGGGCGTCAGGACGGTGCCGGCGCCGACCAGGGCGCGGCCCTCGAAACGCCCGGCCAGAATGCGGATGCTGTCCAGCGGCCGGGGCGAGTTCAGGGGAACCTCCAGCACCCGGAAACCCGCCTCGACCAGGGCGTCGCCCACGGCGGGGGCCTCCTCCGGCGTCAGGCCGCGCAGGATGGCGATCAGGGGCAGGGCGTCCAGGGTCTCGATGTCGGTCATGGGGTTTCCTTCCACAGACGCCACAGGCCGCGCGTGACGGCGGCCTCGGGATCGACCGGCGTCGAGGCCCGTCCGGCGCGGGCCAGGGCGCGGCCGTAGCGGTCGTTCAACGCGGGGGCGCCGATCAGGTGAACCGGCCCCGCGAACCCGCCGCCCGCGCCCGCGATCTCGGCGCCGATCAGCAGGCCCGACAGATAATCGGGCGCGGCGCTGGGCGCCAGACGGCCGTCCAGCCCGGCGGTGCGCACCGAGAACAGGGCGGCGGTGAGGGCGGGATCGGCGAGCCCCCGATCCACGCCCTCGTCGAAGGCGGCGGGGTCGAACGGGCCTTCGGTCATGGTCCGGCCGAGGATGGAGTGGGCGCGCAGCACGGCGAACAGTTCGCCGGTCATGACGGTGCGCAGGTCGGTGATGCGGCCGCCTTCCATGCGCACCCATTTGGAATGGGTGCCGGGACAGACCGCCACGCCGTCGGTCAAGGCGCCGAGCACCTGAACCTCTTCACCGCGCATGACGTCGATCAGCCGGCCGTCCGCGCGCTTGCAGACGCCGGGCGTGATGCGCACGCCGGGCGCGGCCCCGGTCAGGTGCGGGGTCAGATCGGCGAGGGCGGCGGGCGTCTCCACATAGGGCGCCTCGACCCAGCCGCCGCGAGCGCCGGCACTGCCGCAGATCAGCACCGGCGCGCTGTCGGCTCGCCAGTCCCTGACCACATCGTCCAGCACGGCGGCGAAGGCGTCCGGGGACAGGCCCGCCGCGCCACGTCCATCCGCGCGACGGTCCAGCACCGCGCCCTCGCCGTCGAGGGCGAAGGCGCGCAGGTTGGTGCTGCCCCAGTCGACGCCGACCAGGGCGATGCGCGACGTGTCGATCATGCCCGCCAGTCTAGTCGGTCGGGCACACCGCGTCGCCTTCGTTGGAGGCCAGCCGCACCGTCTCGAAGCTGACGGCGAAGGCTGACGCCGTGCTCAGGCCGAAGGGCTCGGACACCTCGGCCACATTGGCCCCGGCGTCGCGCAGGCAGGACAGGCGCACCTTGATCTCGCGCCATTCGCCGATGGGCGCGGCGCCGAAGATACGGGTCATGTCGACCATGCCTTCGTCCAGCGTCAGGAAGACGGGGCCTGTGGGCGCCGCGTCCACCCGGTAGCGGAAGCCGATGGCCATCTCGCCGTTGGTCTGGCGTGTCAGGTCCACCGGGGCGGCCGAGATGTTGGCCACGCCGCCCTCGCCGGAGAACACCAGCGCGCGGGCCGATTCCTGGGCCGAGCCGTCGGCGGAGCGCACGGTCACGCCGTCGCGCGGGCTGGCGCCCGAGGCTTCCTGACCCAGGCGCCGTTCGCCGCCCGCGTCGCGCAGGGCCAGCGACCACGGCGGGGTGAAACGGCCCTCGGTGAAGTAGCGGTCCGGATTGGCCGCCGCCCCGGTGACGCCGGACTCTTCGCTCAGTTCCGGGACCTCGCCCGGCCGGGCGTAGGACAGGCCGTGGCCGTAGGCGAACAGGGGGTCATAGTCCGGGTCGCCCGCGTTCAGCGGTCCCTGCACCGCGGTGCGCGGCCAGGAGAAGGACAGGGTTCCGGTGAAGTCGTGGCGCGGGGCGCCCGAGGCGTCCCCGATCAGGACGTCGGCGATCCCGCCGCCTTCGGCGCCCGGAAGCCCGGCGGCCACGCAGGCGGCGGAGGCGTTGATCTCGGGATTGGTCCACATGGGCCGGCCGGAGAGGAACACCGAGACGGTGGGGATGCCCTGGGCCTGCAGCGCGCGCAGGGTCTCCAGCGGTTCATCAGGCACGAAGTCCAGATGCTCCACATCGCCCTGGAATTCGGCGTAGGGCGTCTCGCCGAAGACGACGATGGCCACGTCGGGACGGGCCTCGAACGACCCGTCCGCCGACAGGGTGGCGGCGCCGCCCGCTTCGGTTACGGCCTCCTCGATGCCTTCCCAGATGGACTGGCCGTTGGGGAAGTGTTCGCGCCGGTTGCCCGTGCCCTGCCAGGTCAGGGTCCAGCCCCCCGAGGCCTGGCCGATGTCGTCGGCCGCCGCTCCGGCCACCAGGATGTTGGCGTTCGCACGGATCGGCAGGACGCCGTCGTTCTTGAGCAGCACCAGCGACTGGCGCACGGCGTCGCGGGCCACGGCGCGATGCTCGTCGGAGCCCAGATGCTGGAACTGGCCTTCCAGGGCGCGGCTGGCCGGACCTTCGGGCTCGAACAGGCCGAGCTTGACCTTGACCCGCAGGATGCGGCGCACGGCCTCGTCCAGACGCGCCATGCCGATCTCGCCGGAGCGGGCCTGCTCCAGGGTGCTGTGATAAAGGGCGCGCCAGCTGTCCGGCGCCATGAACATGTCGATGCCGGCGTTGAACGCGGCGGCGCAGCTCTCGTTGGAGCAGCCCGGGATCTGACCATGGGCGTTCCAGTCCGAGACCACGAAGCCCTGGAAGCCCAGCGGGCCGCGCAGCACATCGGTCAGGATGGTGGGATTGCCCGTGTGCTTGGCGCCGTTCCAGCTGGAGAAGCTGGCCATCACTGTCAGGATGCCCGCGTCGATGGACGGCGGATAGCCCGCCGCGTGGATGTCGATCAGCTCCCGCTCGGTGATCTGGGCGTCGCCCTGGTCGGCGCCGTTCAGGGTGCCCCCGTCGGCCAGCCAATGCTTGGCCGAGCCGGCGATGCGCCCGGCCGCAAGCGGCTGGCCGGAAACCAGCTCGCCCTGCAGGCCCAGCGTCACCGCGCCCGCGTAGGACGCCACGATCTCGGGGTGTTCGCCATAGCCTTCATAGGCCCGGCCCCAGCGGTCGTCACGGGGCACGGCCACGGTCGGGCCGAAGGTCCAGTCGGCGCCGGTAACCGCCACCTCCAGCGCCGTGACCTCGGCGATGCGGCGGATCAGGTCCGGATTGCGCGCGGCGCCCAGACCGATGTTGTGCGGCAAGAGGGTGGCCCCGACCACATTGTTATGGCCGTGCACGGCGTCGATGCCGAAAATCAGCGGGATGGCCGCGCCGCCGCGCGCCGCCGCCGCCTCGCGGAAGGCCACCGCCAGATCCAGCCAGGCCTGGGGTGAGGCGTAGGCGTCGCCGCCCGGCTCGGAATTGCCGCCCGCCAGGATCGAGCCCAGCGGATAGGTGGCGAGGTCTTCGGGCGTGATGGCCGAGATGTCCGCCTGGATGGTCTGGCCGACCTTCTCCTCCAGCGTCATGCGGCTCATCAGCTCGGTGATGAAGGCCTCGGTCGCTGCGTCCGTGATGGCGTCCGGCGTGGCGCTGGCGGGCCAGTTGGCCGGATCCGCGCGGGCGTCGTCGGGCAGGGGGATGTCCGCGCCGGCCGGAACCGGGTCGGGCAGATCGACCGATTGCGCCGAGGCGCAGGCGGCGGCGGACAAGGCCAGGACGGCCGTGGTCGCGGTCAGGAAGCGGCGGCTATGGATCATCAGGACCTCCCCAGGACTGATTTTTGGCGGGCGGACAAAGAGACGGCGCGACCGCGGGTGCGATCGCGCCGGAAGTTCGCTCAGGGTTCGGACGCAAACACGCGGGTCGTCACGCGAGGAAGGCTCAGGGGAAGGGCGCGGCCGTCGGCCATGCAGATTTCACTCCCCCGGAGCCGGCTCGACTGGCGGCCCTCGTTTTTACCAGTGCAAACTTGATGCATAGGTGGCAATCGTGTCAACTGTTATTCCGTTAGCGCTATCACTGTCGCGCGAGAACGCCGGAACGGCAACCGCGATCTGAGGCCCTGGGAGGGACCGCCATGTCTGCACGTTTGAAGGTCGTTCTGTTTCTGGCTCTCCTGTGGCCGGTCACGGCGACGGCGCAGGATGCGGACTATGTCTGGCGCAACGTAACGGTGGGCGGCGGCGGCTTCATTCCCGGCGTGGTGTTCAGCCCTGTAGAGCCGGGTCTGGCCTGGGCGCGTTCGGACATGGGCGGCGCCTATCGCTTCGACGCGGCGCGGGACCGCTGGATCCCGCTGCAGGACGACGAGGTGGAATCCAGCTTCTACGGCGTGGAGAGCATCGCGCCGGACCCGGTCGATGCGGACGTGGTCTATGCGGCGGTGGGCATGCACCGCGGCGGGCGGGCCGCCATCCTGCGCTCGGCGGACCGGGGCGAGTCCTGGGCCACCCATGCCGTGGACTTTCCCATGGGTGGCAATGAGGACGGGCGGGGTCTGGGCGAACGGCTGGCGATCGATCCCAACGACACGGCGGTGCTCTATTTCGGCTCGCGCCACCACGGACTTCAGCGCAGCGGCGATCATGGCCGGACCTGGCGGCGGGTTGAGAGTTTTCCGCACGCGGGGCTCGGCGTCCCGCCCCAAGGCCAGCCCACCAATCCCGGCGTCAGCTTCGTCCTGGTCGACGCCCGCCGCGGTGCGCCGGGACAGGGGAGCGCCGTCATTCTGGCGGGGGTGGCGGACGAAGGGGCGCAGGGCCTCTATCGCTCGGATGACGGCGGCCAGAGCTGGCGAAGGCTGGAGGGCGGGCCGGACGGCCTGTCGCCGGTCAAGGGCGTGATTGACGGGCGCGGCGTGCTCTACACCACCTGGACCCGGGGCGTCGGGCCGAACGGGGTGACCGACGGGGCGGTCTGGCGGCTGGACCTGGACAGCGGCGACTGGCGCGCCATCACCCCGCCCCACGAGCAGGGCAGCGGCGGATTCATGGGCGTCGACGTGGCGCGGGGCGAACCGGGCGTGGTGGTGGTCTCGACCCTCAACCGCTGGCGGCCCGGCGACACCCTGTGGCGCACCACCGACGACGGCGAGAGCTGGACCAGCCTGCGCGAACAGGCGGTGCGCGACGTGAGCGAGACGCCGTTCCTGTACTGGGGGCGCGACGAGCCGGACTTCGGCTGGTGGATCGCGGCCCTGGCCATCGACCCGTTCGATGCGGACCACATGGTCTACGGCACCGGGGCGACACTGTACGCCACGCGCAATCTGGGCGCCGTGGATCAAGGCGCGCCGACCCTCTGGCGGCCGTGGGTGGACGGCATCGAGCAGACCGCCGTCATCACCCTGGTCAGTCCGCGCGAGGGGCCGCCCCTGCTGACCGGGTTCGGCGACATCTCCGGCTTTGTGCACGAGGATCTTGAGACCTCGCCGAGGCTGCAGTTCACCACCCCGGTGTTCGGCAACACCAATGTCATCGACTACGCCTGGCATGCGCCCAACGTGGTGGTGCGGTCGGGCACGCCGCACGAGGGCGTGGGGTCGGACGATGCGGACGGCTCGACCCTGGCCTGGTCGGACGACCATGGGCGCAGCTGGCGGCCGCTGGGCCGGCCGGCGCCCGCCGCCGATCCGGAGGTGGCGCAGAACCCGCGCATGGACCTGTACCGCGATGCGCCCATCACGGTGTCGGCCGACGGCGAGACCTTCGTCGTCGCCACGCCCCGGCCGATCCTGAGCCGCGACCGGGGCGAGACGTGGCGGGTCGTGCAGGGTCTGCCTGTGCTGGCGCGGCCGGTGGCGGATCGGCATGATCCGCTGCTGTTCTATGCGCTGGACTTCGCCTCGGGCGACTGGTTCGTCAGCGTGGACGGGGCGGCGACCTTCGCGCCCGTGCGCAGCCGGGGCCTGCCCGACGAGCTGTGGCGGGACCAGCCCCACTGGCGCGAGATCGCCTTTCCCCTGCGCGCCACGCCGGGGCGGGACGGCGACCTGTGGTTCGCGTCCACGCGCGGGCTGTTCCGCTCCATCGACGGCGGCCAGCGTTTCCAGCGGGTCGACAGCGATGTGGCCGTGCGCTCCATGGACTTCGGGGCGACCATGCCGGGGCGTGATTACCCGGCGCTCTACGCCATCGGCGAGCGGGACGGGGTGCTGGGGATCTACCGGTCGGACGACGCGGGCCGGTCGTGGCTGAGGGTCAATAACGACCGGCATGAGTATGGCCGCCGCTACCGGGCCGTGGCGGGGGACCCGCGTATCCCCGGCCGGATCTATGTGGCCACCGACGGCCGCGGCGTGGTCTATGGAGAACCGAGATGAGCGACGGATTTTCAAGACGCGGCCTGCTGGCCGGCGCGGGCGGACTGGCCCTGGCGGGTTGCGCCACGGTCCCGGCGGCGGGCGGGCCGTTCCGGGCGGACTGGGGCTCGCTGATCGCGGGCTACCGGACGCCGGACTGGTTCCGTGACGCCAAGCTGGGCATCTGGTCCCACTGGGGGCCGCAGTGCGTGCCCGAGGCCGGGGACTGGTACGGCCGCCAGATGTATCAGCAGGGCAACCCCGTCTACGACCACCACCTGGCCACCTACGGGCACCCGTCCGAATTCGGCTTCATGGAGTTCATCGGGCGCTGGCGGGCGGACGCCTTCAACCCCGAGGCGCTGCTGGATCTCTATGAGGCGGCGGGGGCGAAATACATCGTCTCCATGGCCAACCACCACGACAATCTGGACATGTTCGCCAGCGCTCACCACGACTGGAACACCACCCGCGTGGGGCCGGGGATCGACATCGTCGGGACCTGGGAGCGGGCGGTGCGGGCGCGGGGGCTGCGCTTCGGCGTCTCCAACCACGGCGCCCACGCCTGGCACTGGTGGCAGACGGCCTATGGCTATGACCCCGAGGGCCCTCGCGCGGGCGTGCGCTATGACGCCTGGCGGCTCCGGCGTCAGGACGGGATCGGGACGTGGTGGGAGGGGCTGGACCCCCAGGCGCTCTACACCGGCGCCGCCATGGCGCCGCCGGACGGCATCGACAGCATCGCCGCCATGAACGCCTTCCACGACGCCAACAGCGGCCAGTGGATCGAGACCATTCCCGCCAACAACCCCGGCTTCGCGACGAACTGGGCGTTGCGTCAGCGGGATCTGGTGGACCGCTACCGGCCCGACTTCGTCTATTTCGACAACTACGGCCTGCCGCTGGAGCATCACGGGCTGGAGGCGACGGCGCACCTTTACAACGCCTCCCTGAACTGGCGCGGCGAGCTGCCGGTGGTGACGGGCAAGCGGCTGACGATCGACCAGCGCCGGGGCGTCACCGAGTCGGTGGAGCGCGGCTTTCTGACCGAAATCCGCGACGAGCCGTGGCAGACCTGCACCTGCATCGGTGACTGGCATTACAATCGCGCCCGGTTCCGCGACCGGTCCTATGTGCCGGCGAAGGCGGTGATCCAGCGGCTGGCGGACGTGGTGTCCAAGAACGGGACCCTGCTGCTGAGCATCCCACAGCGCGGGGACGGCTCCATCGACGCCGAGGAGGCGGCGATCCTGCGCGACATGGCCGCCTGGATGGCGGTCAACGGCGAGGCCATCCACGGCACGCGGCCATGGCGCGTCTGGGGCGAGGGGCCCACCGAAATCCGCGAGGGCATGCACGGCGAGGGGGCCGTGGGGCCCTTCACCGCGGCCGATGTGCGGTTCACCACCAAGGGCGACGTGCTGCACGCCATCGCCATGGACTGGCCCGAGGATGGGCGGCCGCTGCGCATCGCCAGCCTCGGGCGGCGCGCGCTCAGCGGTCGGGCGGTTCAGGCGGTGGAGCTTCTGGGCGCGGGGGGCGCGGCCTTCGAGCAGGCCGACGACGCCCTGATCGTGCGCCTGCCCGGGACGCGCCCGGTCGCCTTCGCGCCGGTGCTGAGGGTTCGCGGCCTGATCTGACCCGCACCAGCCCCCCTTGGCCACGGGGAAAGCCTGTGAAATGGTAGCGATAACAAGAGGCGTCAAAAGACGCCGATGATCGCCGCTCGGGCGACGGGAGGACGACCATGACGCGGGCCCTGCTCGCCGCGATGATCGCGGCCGCTCTGTTCCTGACCACGGCCGCCGGGGCGGCGAAGGCCGAGGACGGCTATGACCTGTGGCTGCGCTATCCGGCGGTGGAGGCCGGTGCGGCGGCGGACTACCGCGCGGCGGCGACGCAGCTGGTGATCGCCGGAGAGTCCCCGACCCTGGGCGTGGCTGTCGACGAGCTGGAGCGCGGGCTGTCGGGCCTGCTGGGCAGGGCGCCGGAACGGGCGAGCGCGGTCAGCCGGGACGGGGCGCTGCTGGTGGGGCGCGCGGAGGATGCGGCCATCGCGGCGCTGGGGCTGGACCTCTCGGGGCTGGGCGCCGAGGGCTATGTGATCCGCAGCGTGATTATGGACGGCCGTGCGGCGACAGTGATCGCGGGCGGCGGGGATGCGGGCGCGCTGTATGGGGCGTTTCACTTCCTGCGGCTGATCCAGACGCGGCAGGCGCTGACGAATCTGGACATCCGCGAGGCGCCGGCGGTGAACCTGCGCCTGCTGAACCACTGGGACAATCTGGACCGGACGGTGGAGCGGGGATACGCGGGGCAGTCGCTGTGGGACTGGCACAAGCTGCCCGACCATCTGGACCCACGCTACACCGACTACGCCCGGGCCAATGCGTCCATCGGGATCAACGGGACGGTCATCAACAACGTCAACACAGACGCGCTGAGCCTGACGGGGCCGTGGCTGGAGAAGGCGGCGGCGCTGGCGGAGGTGTTCCGGCCCTACGGCATCCGGGTCTATCTGTCGGCGCGGTTCTCGGCGCCGGTGGAGATCGGCGGGCTGGAAACGGCCGACCCGCTGGACCCGCGGGTGCAGGCGTGGTGGCGTACGAAAGCAGACGAAATTTACGCCCTGATCCCCGACTTCGGCGGCTTTCTGGTGAAGGCCAATTCCGAGGGGCAGCCGGGACCGCAGGACTACGGGCGCAGCCATGCGGACGGGGCGAACATGCTGGCCGACGCGGTGGCGCCCCACGGCGGCGTCGTGATGTGGCGGGCCTTCGTCTATGATGACGGCGTGCCCACCGACCGGGCCATGCAGGCCTGGGACGAATTCGTCCCGCTGGACGGCCAGTTCCGCGACAACGTCATCGTTCAGGTCAAGAACGGCCCCATCGATTTCCAGCCGCGCGAGCCCTTCCATCCGCTGTTCGGGGCGACGCCCGAAACGCCGCTGATGATGGAGTTCCAGATCACCAAGGAGTACCTGGGCTTCGCCACTCACCTGGCCTATCTGGGGCCGCTGTACGAGGAGGTGCTGGACGCCGACACCCATGTGCGCGGACCGGGGTCCACGGTGGCGGAGGTGGTGGACGGCTCGCTGTTCGGCCACCGGCTGACCGGCATGGCGGGGGTGGCCAATACGGGCAGCGACCGCAACTGGTCCGGCTCCCAGTTCGACCAGGCCAACTGGTACGTGTTCGGGCGGCTGGCGTGGGATCCCGGGCTGGGCGCCGAGGCGATCGCCCGCGAGTGGGCCGCCATGACCTTTACGCCCGATCCCGCGTTCGTGGAGCCGGTGACGGCCATGATGATGGGCTCGCGGGAGGCGGTGGTGGACTACATGACGCCGCTGGGTCTGAACCACCTGATGGCGACGGGGCACCACTACGGGCCGGGGCCGTGGGTGGACGACCTGCCGAGGGCAGACTGGAACCCCACCTATTTCCACCGGGCGGACGCGGAGGGGATCGGCTTTGACCGCACGGCCTCGGGCAGCGATGCGGTGAGCCAGTATGCGCCCGAGGTCGCGGCCGGATTCGCGGACCCGGCGGCGATCGACGACCGGTTCCTGCTGTGGTTTCACCACCTGCCGTGGGACCATCCCATGCCGTCCGGACGGCCGCTGTGGGACGAGCTGGTGGCGCGCTATGACCGGGGCGTCGATGCGGTGGGCGAGATGCGCCGGACATGGGCCGGGCTGGCCGATCACGTTGACGCGCGGCGCCATTCCGAGGTCGCCGACTTCCTCGCCATTCAGGAGGACGAGGCGCGGTGGTGGCGGGATTCGTCCATCGCCTACTGGCGCAGCCTGAACGGCCTGCCGATGCCTGAGGGCCATGCCCCGCCGGCGCATGATCTGGCGCACTACCGGAACCTGAGTTTCCCGCATGCGCCGGGACATTGGGACTGAAAAACAGTGCAATCGGCGTGCAACTTTTTCGAGTTTCCTGAATGAATTCAGCGAAATTGAATTTCGCCGTTGCACTCCGCGGACGCGGCATAGCGGCGTCGGGCGACTGACTGATCGCGCTTGGACGTGGGCGGGGCCGGGTTGGACGAAGGGCATCCGGCCAGTATGGGGCGCCCGGAAGCAGGGGGGGCAAAAAGGGGGCTGCGCGGCCGCACACCCTTGTCCGGCAAGGCATTGGACTGCGGAAATGCGGGATTCCGCTTCCTTCGCGCCTGAGGCACGGATCAGGGCTTGCCGTATCCCCCGCCGCCCGGCGTTTCGATGATGAAGACGTCGCCGGGATCCATGTCCGCGCGGGCGGTGGAGGGCAGGTCCTCTGTGCGGCCGTCGTGGCGTTCGATGCGATTGACGCCGGTGGCGCCCGGCTCGCCGCCGTTCACGCCGAAAGGCGGGACGCGGCGGTGGTTGGACAGGATCGAGGCGGTCATGGGCTCCAGGAAGCGCAGGCGCCGAACGGTTCCGTCGCCGCCCCTGTGCGCGCCCGCGCCGCCGGAGCCGCGTCGGATGGAGAATTCCTCCAGCAGAACGGGGAAGCGGCTTTCCAGCACCTCGGGATCGGTCAGGCGGCTGTTGGTCATGTGGGTCTGGACCGCGGCGGCGCCGTCGAAATCCGGGCCGGCGCCCGAGCCCCCGGCGATGGTCTCGTAGTACTGGCGCGCGTCGTCGCCGAAGGTGAAATTGTTCATGGTGCCCTGGCTGGCGGCCAGCACGCCCAGGGCGCCGTACAGCGCATCCACCACCGCCTGGCTGGTCTCCACGTTTCCGGCCACCACAGCGGCGGGATGGCGGGGGTTCAGCATGGAGCCTTCGGGCACGATCAGCTCGATGGGTTTGAGGCAGCCCTCGTTCAGGGGAATGGCGTCGTCCACCAGGGTGCGGAAGACGTACAGGACCGCCGCGCGGGTGATGGACAGGGGCGCGTTGAAATTGGTCGGCCGCTGGCCGCTGGTCCCGGTGAAATCGACCACCGCACGGCGTCCGGCGGGATCGATGTCGATCTTCACGCGGATAACCGCGCCGTCGTCCATTTCGTAGTCGAAGTCGCCGGGCTTCAGGGCGGCGATGGCGCGGCGCACGGCCTCCTCGGCGTTGTCCTGGACGTGCCCCATGTAGGCGGCGACCACCGGGCGGCCGAACTCTTCCACCATGCGGATCAGCTCGTCGGCGCCGCGGGTGCAGGCGGCGACCTGGGCCATCAGGTCGGCGAGGTTCTGGTCGACGTTGCGCGACGGATAGCGGCCCGAGGCGAACAGGGCGCGGGTTTCGGCCTCGCGCAGGGCGCCTTCGTCGATCAGCAGGAAGTCGTCGATCAGCACGCCTTCCTCGTCCACCGTGGTGGAGTCCGGCGGCATGGAGCCGGGGGTGGTTCCGCCCACGTCGGCGTGGTGGCCGCGCGCGGCGACGAAGAAGGCGGGGGCGTCGTCGCCGTCCAGAAACACCGGCATGATGACGGTGATGTCGGGCAGGTGGGTGCCGCCGTTGTAGGGGGCGTTGAGCATGTAGACGTCGCCGCGCCGCATGCCCCTCTCTTGGCCTCGTCCATCTGAACGCTGGCGGATCACGGTGCGGATGCTCTCGCCCATGGAGCCCAGGTGGACGGGGATGTGCGGGGCGTTGGCGATCAGGGCGCCGCCGGCGTCGAAGACGGCGCAGGAGAAGTCCAGCCGCTCCTTGATGTTGACCGAATAGGCGGTGGCGCGCAGGGCCTCGCCCATCTGTTCGGCGCAGGCCATGAAGCGGCTGTTGAACACCTCCAGCAGGATGGGATCAGCCTCGGTCCCCAGGGCCGTGCGGGCGGGCAAGGGGACGACGCGCTTCAGGATCAGATTGGCGTGGGCGTCCACCGTGGCGCGCCAGCCCGGCTCGAGCACCGTGGTGCCGGTGTCTTCCAGAATGATGGCGGGGCCGTCCACGGCGGCGTCGGCGTCCAGATGCTCGCGGCGCCAGACCGGCGCGTCATGATCGGCCCCCGCCATGCGGACGGGGACGCGGGCGACCGGTTCGGCGGCGGTTGCGGCGGGCGGGGCCAGGTCGCCGGCGCCCTGGTCCGAGGCCGCGACGGCCTCCACCTCAAGCGTCTCCACCACCAGCGGCTTGCCCTCGGCCACGAAGCCGAAGCGGCGTCGGTGGGCGGTCTCGAAGGCGGCCGTCATGGCGTCGGCCGGGCCGAAGGTGACCGTCAGCGGCGTGTCGGTTCCGGCGTATTTGATCTCGGCGCGGGGCAGGGTCTGCAGGGCGGTGTCGGCGAAGCCCTGGGCGGTCAGTTCGGCGCGGGCGGCGGCGTCCAGATCGGCGACGCGGGCGGCCAGGTCGGGGTCGTTGTCGGGCGACAGGGGCAGGGCGGCGGTGGCCTGGCGGATGGCGCGAACTTCGGCCAGACCCATGCCGTAGGCCGACAGCACGCCGGCGAACGGGTGCAGCATCACCGTGGTCATGCCGAGGGCGTCGGCCACCAGACAGGCGTGCTGGCCGCCCGCGCCGCCGAAACAGTTCAGGGCGTAGCCGGTGACGTCGTGGCCCCGGCTGATGGAGATGGCCTTGATGGCCTCGGCCATGTTCTGGACCGCGATGGCCACGAAGCCCTCGGCCAGATCGGCGGGGGCGAGGTCGCGGCCGGTTTCGGCCTTCACCTGATCCGACAGGGCGGCGAAGCGGGCGCGCACCACCTCGGCGTCCAGCGGCTGGTCCGCCTCGGGGCCGAACACGGCGGGGAAGAACTCGGGCCGCAGCTTGCCCAGCATGACGGTGCAGTCGGTCACGGTCAGGGGGCCGCCCCGGCGATAGGCGGCCGGTCCGGGCACGGCGCCGGCGGACTCCGGCCCGGCCCGCATGCGCCCGCCCTCGAAGCGGCAGATGGAGCCGCCGCCCGCCGCCACCGTGTGGATCG
>SXGT01567042.1_pt1 | contig 28333 bp, 22 predicted proteins | sample 3176221 | NCBI WGS metagenome assembly SXGT01 (sample SAMN11356862, study PRJNA531348) | freshwater metagenome | isolation source: freshwater sample F1-120 | place: China: Fuxian Lake, Yuxi | collected 2017-12-25 | reverse complement strand
GTCGCGGACCTGGCAGTCGCGCACCACCGGGTCGCCCCACACCGCGATCCCGGCAGAGGCGTTGCCCACGACCTCGCACCGCTCGAACGTGCCCTTCCCTTGCGTGTGCACGTAGATGCCAACCTGCTTCCCATCACGGACCTGGCAGTCGCGCACCACCGGGTCGCCACCGTCCTTCACCGCGATCCCGGCATAGGCGTTGCCCACGATGCCGCACCGCTCGAACGTGCCCTTCCCCTGCTCGTACACCCAGATGCCGTACTCCTCGCATCCGTGCACCACCGTGCCGGTGACTGACGGGTCCGCATCCGCACCACGGACCACGATGCCGGCACCCATCGCCGAGGACGCGTCGCAGTCCACGATCTCCGGGCGTCCACCCGCGATGCGAAGCGCCGGGACGCTATCGAGGAAGTCCAGATCATCATCGCTATCCACCACCACCCGCAACGTCAGCCCCTGCACCAGTGACCGCCCCGACGCCACCTCGACCGCGCACGTGCCTGTGCCCACGATCACTACCCGGTCGCGCGGACCCTCGGCCACCAGCCCGATGTCATCCTTCAGCACCACCGGCCCGGCATAGGTTCCCGGGCGCACGGCAATGCGCGCGCCCGGCGTCGCCACGGCGACGGCCTCGATGACCGACCGGTGCGTGCCCCTGCCGGAAGCGTCAACCACAAGTGCGTCAGTGTTCATCGCACGTCACGGTAGCGTCGGCCACCACCCCTGGTAAGTGCACAGGAGTTTCCACAGCATGCCATGCCCGTGGCGCGCCAGCCAAGTGACAAGGGCGCCGGATTGGCGCCCACGCGATCAGGTCGACCGAACCGGGAAGGGCCAACGCTACCCGCGTTGCGTTGACCACGGCTTCGCCATGATCCGCGCCATCCCCGCCTCGTCAATCTCGACCCCAAGTCCCGGCGCGTCCGGTACCGCCACGCACCCGTCGTCGCCGACGACGAACGGGGCGCGCAGGTAGCCCGCACCGATCACGGTCCTGCCCCCCTCGCGGGTGTCGTTCACCTCGTTGTGTTCCTGCACCAGGAAGTTCGGGATCGACGCATCGAGTTGCACCGAGGCCGCGAATGCCAGGGGACTCAGCGGGCAGTGCAACGCCACCGTCGCGTACGCCGCCTCGGCGATCGCCGCGATTTTCCTGCACTCGGTGATGCCGCCGGCGTGCGCCAGGTCTGGTTGCACCACGGCCAGCAACCCGCGCGACAACGCATCGAGGAAAATCCACTTCCCCATCCACCGTTCACCGGCCGCCACCGGTACCTCCGACCCGGCCACCGCCTCGGCAAGTGCGTCGACGCGTTCGACCGGCATCGGTTCCTCGACGAACAGCGGCCGGTGCGGCGCAAGGGCCCGCAGCATCTGGCGGGCGATCGCCGGGTGCGGGTTGTGGATGTCGATCGCCACTGGCACTCCCGGCCCGGCCCCCTCGCGCGCGGCAACGAAGCACGCCACCATCGCATCAACTCGGTCGGTGCCGAACGGCGTCTCGCCCGGCGACACGTGCGCCTTCAGTGCCCGGAACCCCCACTCGTTCACCAGTTCGGCCGCGGCAGCCCGCCACGCCTCCGGGCTTCCCGGAACTGGATCACCCGGGCGCGGGTCGCATCGGCCGGCCCGGTACGGGTCACCGGGTTCGACCACATGCGGCCTTCCGCCTCCCACGGCGCGGTAGACCAGCACGCGCTCGCGCGACTTTCCGCCAAGCAGACGGTGCACTGGCAGTCCGGCAGCCTTTCCGGTAATGTCCCACAGGGCCATGTCGATACCGGAAATGGCACTCATCGTGACCGGCCCGCCCTTGTAACCGCTGCCCCCCTCGTACAGTCGGTGCCAAAGCCACTCGATGCGCGTCGGATCCTGGCCGATCAACAGCGGTTCGAGACGGATGACCTCGGCGATCACGCTGTCCGGATGGTTCTCGAGGTACGGTTCGCCAAGCCCGGTGATGCCCGCGTCCGTATGGACCTTCAGCCAGACCCACGACGGCGGCACCTTGATCAGTTCCAGTGACACTATTTTCATGGGTCACCAGTGTGCCACCCCGTCCCGTTCGTGTCGCCCGGGAACTGTCAGTCGAGGCTCAAGGTCTCGATGGCTTGTTGGATGACGGCAGCCGACCGATGCAGGGCCTCGATTTCGTGGGCATCCATCGACAATGCGAGATGCTCACGCACACCATCGCCGTCAATCACGGCCGGCAGGCTCATGGCAACATCGCGCAGGCCGTACTGCCCCCGCAACACGCAACTCACCGGCAGGATGGTCTGCTCATCGCGCAGGATAGCCTCAAGCAGCCGCATGATCCCGGAAGACACGGCGTAGCAGGTTGCACCCTTCCGCTTGATGATCTCCTGTGCCGCGTCCCGGGTCTGCGCAAAGATGCCGTCAAGGGTCGCCTGATCGTGAGAGCCACCCTGGGCCTCGCCAAACTCGTGCAACTTCATGCCGCCGATGGTCGCCCGGGACCACACCGGCACCTCACTGTCCCCATGTTCGCCAATGATCAGCGCATGGACACTGCGTGGATCAATCTCATAATGCCGGCCGAGCAAGGCGCGGAACCGCGCGGTATCCAGGATCGTGCCGGTGCCGATCACCCGCCCTCGCGGCAGGCCGGATATTCCCCACGTGCCATAGGTAAGCACGTCAACCGGATTGGTCGCAACGACGATCAATCCGTCGCGGTTTGCCTCGATCAGTTGGGGAATGATGTTGCGGAAGATTGCCCAGTTGCGTGCGAGAAGTTCCAGACGCGTCTCGCCAGGCTTCTGATTGGCACCCGCAGCAATCACCGTCACCTGAGAACCGTGACTGTCGGCATAGGTTCCGGACCGCACCCGTACCGGCATGCCAAAGGGCACCGCTTGCGAAAGGTCCATCGCCTCACCCTCGGCACGGGCCTCGTTGCTGTCAATCAGGACGAGTTCCGAGCAGAGACCTGAAAGTATCAGCGCGTACGCCGCCGTCGCGCCAACGTTGCCAACCCCAACGATGGTGACCTTGCGTCCGCGTGCATTCCACCCGGGTTCGTTGCTCACCATTCACCCACTCCCGGGACGCGTTCACGCCGGGTCTCCAAACGCCTTCCAGACGACGCCATTTTACTCGGTCACACTCGCAACCAAGACGGCTTCTCCCACAGCTCCCGCCGAAACGGCGAGGAGTTGGCAGCGGCGGTCTCCCGCCATCCCAGGTGCCGTACTCTGCGGGCATCATGTCGGCATCTGCAGTCAATCGCGGGGTCTCCATCGACGGCATCGTGTCGGGACTTGGCGCTGCATCCATCTGGGGTGGCATGTACGTGGTCAGCCGGATGGTCCTCGAAGTCATCCCTCCGGTTACCCTCGTCTTCATCCGCCTCGTCCTTGGAACGGTCACCCTTGCGGTTGTCATCCGCCTGACGGCAGCACGATTGCCGTCAAGGGGCGACCTCAAACTGATGGCCGCCCTCGGATTGGTGGGCATGTGCATCAGTCTCGTTGCCCAGTTCGCCGGTACCCACCTCGCCGGGGCCGCGAACGGCGCCCTCATCACCAGCGCCACGCCGGCGTTCATGCTTGTCTTCGCCTGGCCAATCCTGGGAACCCGGCCAACCCTCCGCCAGGTCGTCGCCCTCATCCTCGCCACCACTGGCGTACTCGTCGTCAGCCTTGTCGGGACGGATGCCCCCACCGAAGCGCCCGGATCGCACCTCGCGGGAAATACCTTCCTGCTTGTTGCCGCCATCACCTGGGCCCTCTATTCGGTCCTCGGTGGTCGCGCGTCATCCCGGTACGACGCGCTCGTCACGACCGCGTATGCCACCGGGTTCGGTGCCCTGTTCACCCTCCCACTCGTCCCGTGGGAGCTTGCGTCCACGCCCATGGGCACACTGGACTGGCCGGTGTGGACGGGCATCCTCTACCTCGGCATTGTCTCGACCGCCGGTGCCTTCTATCTCTGGAACCGCAGCATCGCCCGCCTCGGCGCAGCGCTACCCGGTCTGCTCTTCTTCGCCCAACCCGTCGTTGGAGGTCTTCTCGGTGCCACTGTCCTCGGTGAGGTCCTCGGCACCGCGTTCTTCGTTGGCGGGGCCCTCGTGGCGAGCGCGGTTGTCCTGAGTGCCCGGGAAACCTGATCCCCCGCCGTCGTATTCTTTGCACGATATGACTTCCACCAACGCAGTGACCGATACGCCTGCCCTGTTCCAGCCGATGACCATCCGTGGTGTGACCCTCCGGAACCGCGTCGTTGTTTCCCCAATGTGCCAGTACTCGTGTGAAGCGCGTGATGGACGGGCCACCGACTGGCACCTCGTGCATCTCGGCGGGTTTGCCAAGGGCGGTGCCGGTCTCGTCATCGTCGAGGCAACCGGTGTCGCCGCCGTCGGGCGCATCTCCCCCGAGGACGTCGGACTGTGGGAAGACGCACAAATCGAACCCCTGGCCCGTGCCGTCCGGTTCATGCACTCGCAAGGCGCCCTCGCCGGGATCCAGTTGGCCCACGCCGGTCGAAAGGCGTCAACCGCGTCACCGTGGAAGGGGCATGGCCTCGTCCTCCCGATGGATGGCGGCTGGCAACCTGTCAGTCCGACCGCCACCCCCTTCAGTACCGGGTACGCCGTACCTCACCGTCTGACCACGGCCGAGGTTGCTGCCATCCCCGACGCTTTCGCCGCCAGTGCGCGTCGCGCCGATCAGGCCGGGTTTGACGTGGTTGAGATCCATGGTGCCCACGGATACCTGCACCACTCATTCCTGTCGCCAATCTCCAACGACCGCGATGACATCTACGGAGGGGACTTCGCCGGACGCACGCGCCTTCTACTGGAAACCGTCGAAGCCATCCGAGGCGTGTGGTCGGCCGATAAGCCCCTGTTCGTCCGCCTGTCAAGCTCGGACTGGATTGAGGATGGTTGGAATGGCGATGACACCGTCTCGCTCGCCCGTGAACTCGGGGCGCACGGCGTAGACGTCGTTGACTGCTCGTCCGGGGGCGTCGCGCCACAGCAGCAGGTCAAGCCGGCGCCGGGATATCAAGTGCCGTTCGCGTCGCGAGTACGTCACGAATCCGGAATCGCCTCGATGGCGGTTGGTCTCATCACGACGGCTTCGCAGGCAAACGCGGTCATCGCCGATGGTCATGCCGACCTCGTTGCGCTCGGACGCGAACTCCTGCGGGATCCTCACTTCGTGCTGCGCGCATCGCGTGAACTCGGCGGGCCATCGTTTGCGCCACCGCAATACCTGCGCGCCATATAAATCCCCGCGGGTGGGTCGGTGTGTTCGTGCACCGATCCGCCCCAGGTCACACCTGCGCGTTCAGCCCCCTCAGCAAATCGCAAACGAGGGCGACCCTCGGAACGTCAACCCCGGCGCGTTCGGCCCGGGTAACGACATCACCGAAGACCTCTTCAACCTCCATCGTGCGACCGGCAAACAGGTCTTGCGCCATCGACGGGTATGCACCGGGTGCGATCGGTCCGGACCGGCCTCCCGGCACCAGTCCCGACGCGTACTCGACGTGTTCGGATGCCGTCATCTGGAGATAGCGCCTGATCGGGAACCCCACGTAGTCGCCAACGGCAACCCCGTGTGCCCGTGCCACGGCATCCGTTTCCCGGATCAGGACACGGAAAGCCCGCACAAGGTCAGGGTTCGACCACAAGGACGGTCCCGGGAGGCGGGTCAGGACCGTCACGCCAAAGATCCCGACCGCATTGCACGCCTTCGACCACAGGACCGACCGGATATCCGGCGCGACTTCCGCAGGAATGCCGGCCTCGGCCATCCGGGCGACAGCATCGGCAACCCGTGCCGATGGAGGCGCATCGAACTCGCCGAGGTAGGTCATGCCCAATCCCCCGATGCGCACCGCACCATCCGCCTCACGCCCGGCACCGAGGATACTCACCGCCCCGATGGTCCGCGACGATCCGAACGCGTCCGCCAGGAGATCGTCCTTGACGAGGCCGTTCTGCACACCAGCCACCCACCAGTCCCCAACCCAGTCACCGCCCCTTCCAGAAACGGACCGGGACGTTTCGCTCGGGCGCGACGGCAACGCTGCCACCACCTCTGCAATGGCTTCCGGCAACTGGTGGGCCTTCGTCGCGAAGAGGATGCCCGAGGCACCGCCCTTCCGGTCGACCCCACAGACATGCTTCACCAAGTCCGCCGGATCGGTCGTCACCCCGATACACCCCCAACCCCGACCCGCCTGATTTGCAGACGCTTCGCTTGCCGGAGTACCCGGATCACCGACCGGGACCGTGATTGTCACCGCACCGATCAGGCGGACCTCACCCGCCTGCCTGAGACGTTTCGCAGTTGCAGCCGAAGCCAGGAGAACAACCGACTGGCCACTGGACGCAAGCAAGGCGCTGTAGGCCTGCCCCAACGACCCCGCACCGACAATCCCGATCACCGGCCATTCCGCACCAGTCGCCACGTTATCCACTCCGTCCTGCCGTATGTCCATTCGCCGTGACAATCCCCGCCAAACCACCGCAGATTGCCATACCCTCCGATTGCCCCAACCCCGCCTGTGTCATCCACGCTTCGCCCGGCGGGTCAGGCGCCAACTGGTGCGTGCGGAGCCTTTGCCAGAAGTGCCCCAAGGCTGTCCCCAAGGATCAGGTCCATGTCGGCCTTCGGGATGAACGGGCAATGCCGGCGCACGACGTCAAGCGTGTGGCGGTACGTCAGGTATTGACCCACCACCGGGTAGTCCGATCCCCAGTGCAGACGCGACGGGCCATATGCATCGTAAATCGCCTGCACAATCCGAATGCTGTCGCTATATGGGTACTCAAACCGCTCGGCCGACGAGTAGTGGAAGCCTGAGAGTTTCAGGTGGATATTCGGGATACGGGCCGAATGCAGGATCTTGGCAAGATCGGGATACGGCGCCGCTTCGGCAGCTTTCGGGTGACCCATGTGATGGACCAGGAACGGCACCTCCGGAAAACGTTCGGCAACCTTCTCCAGCCACCAGTGCAACCGGGGAACAATGGCCATGCTTGCGATGAGGCCCAGTTCCTGCGCCACTCCAAAGAACGCGGATCCCTCCTCCGAGAGGTACCAGGAACCATCATCGTCACCACGGACGTAGTGCGTGAACCCGGCCATCGGGTTGGCGTCCGCAGCGCGCCGGAGACGTTCGGCCGCACCCGGGGCGTGGTAAGTCGGCCACCACAGGCTGTCCACATCCGCCACCATGCTCAACTTGTCGGCATGCGCACGAACCGCTCCGGCAACGTAGTCGTTGTTGTCCGGATTGTGGTCGTCGTTTCGCGCACAAACGATCATGGCCCGTCCGACATGGTTCTGTTCCATCTCGAACAGCAACTGCTCCACCTTGCCCCGGCTTGCCGCATCCGGGACTGGCGGGTCGTATGGCCAGAGGCGCCAAGCGTGGCAATGGCTATCGATGATCATCCGGACATCTCCTCACGTGGTTCGCCGACCGGGCGAACGCCCGGTCCCTCCGCCGCATTATGGCCGACGCGCGCGCATCGCGGACCCCTGGGCATGACATTCCGCCCCAATTGCCCTGGGGGAAATCGGGAATGCCTCGCCGTGCCTGATGCAGTACATCCGGGCCAAAACAGGGTTCGTCCGGCAGGAAGCCAGGCATGTGCATGCCGGAAACATCCCCGATCACGTGGATCGTCCATACCAAGCCGCGGAAGCGCACACGAAGTCACCCCGACCGGTCTGGTGCGTCCCGATGCCATCAAGGACCCATCACCCATCACAGTTAGCCTGCGAGTGGCCGGCCGGCACATCGTGCGTCTTCGTGTGGATGAGGTTGGTCATGAAGGTTTCGTTGTCCATGACCCGGTGCGCCCAGTTCGCATCGCCACGGACCTTCCCAGTCGCGTCAAGGGTCAGACAAAACCGCTTCGGTGTCAGAACGAAGCACATTCGCGTCTGGCGGGGCGGGGTTGGGGGTGTGACCGGCGTCTCATCGATGACCTGTACCGCCGGGGTCACGCCGTGGGCGGAACGCTGTTATGCCGGGGTCCGCTTCGGCTTCAAGATGATTGGGCATTCGGTTGCCTGTCGTTAATGCGAACACCGTGCGACCCACCGAGAACATGGAACCGGGCGCCCTTGCCAACCGTCGCAGATGTACGTGTCGGCCTCGGCCTCAAACCTCCCGTGGTCATCGATCCCGCCCTCGTACCGGCCCTCGTACCGGCCCTCGGGTATCGCGACGAATTCACCGGCATTCGGTCGCCGTGCCCGCGCGGCCACTGGCCCTGGTGCCACACGCGGCAGGTCTGCACAGGTCTGGGCGTTCTCGATCAGGCGGTGATGCCCGTTCCCGCCACATGCGCATCACCGACGTCCGCGATACCGATCACAGGCCGGCTAGGGGCAGGCAAGCGAAGCGGAAGAACCGGGCGACGTGGTGGGGTGGTCGGGATCGGCGCACTCACTGCCATCAAGGTTCCGTCCGACCCAATGCATGTCCAGGCTTCCGCACCCGGCACCGACACCCGGTGTACTTCAGTAATGTGCGGTCCAACCCCACCAAATGACGAACTTGTCATGCCAGGTCTGGGGTTAGAACCAAGTGAGAATCCCGCGCCAAGGTACGATCTTCACAAGTTTCCGTAGGTCACGCGGGGCCGGGAGAGTTGCTTTTGGCACTTCGGCAAGCAACGCTCGCAAGCGTGCATTGATCGGATGGACTGGGCTACCGCAAGGGAATCGACGAATGATCGTGACTGTTTGGACAAAGACGTGGTGCGGATGGTGCGAGGAGGTCGTCGATCTCCTCAACGCGCGTGGAATTGCCTTCGAGGAACGTCGTGTGACCGGAAACCAGGATCATTATGATGAGATGGTCCGGATCTCGCGCCAGTCCAAGGCACCGGTTGTGGACATCGACGGACACCTCCTCATCGACACCGATGCCGACGAAGTTGGGGACTATCTGGACAAGAACGCGATTGTGAGATAGCCCCCGAGGCGGCTACTTCAACAGCACTATGATGTCGTCCTGCACCGGCGTGTAAACCCGTGCTCCTTGCGGGCCCATCACCGCATTGAGTTCAAGTCGCACGCCGAAGTCCCCGCGCAGGTAGATCCCCGGTTCGACCGAGAACGCCACATCAGACAGCACAAGGCGCGTGTCGTGCGTCTCGAAATCGTCGAGGCATACCCCTGCCGATCCGTGAAGTTCCTCCGGTCCGAGGTTGTGACCCGTTCGATGGGTGAAGTACGGCCCGTATCCCGCCTCTTCGATGTGGTCGCGGACGGCACGGTCGATTTCCCACCCGTGAGGTACCCGGCCAGCCTTGGCTGCCACCTCAAGTTGGATCAGCGCAAGGTCACGCGCGGACTTCACCACATTGAAGACTTCACGGATGCGCGTCGGAACTGGTGATGGACCGGTCCACGCGACCCATGTCACGTCGGCAAACGGCGATCCGGGGATGTTCATGCGCGCCCACAAGTCGATCAGCAACCACGAGTCACGTTCGATCGGCAAGGCCGTATGCGCCAGCGGTTCGTAGTGCGAATTCGCCGAGTTCGGTCCCACTGCAACCGTTGGCCGGTAAACCGACACCAGGTCGTTCGCAGCAAAGTGATCAACAATGAACTGCTGAACCTCAAATTCGTCGATGGTTCCACCTGTTCGCAGCCGTTCCGCAACAAGCGCAAACGCCGCGTTCTTGGCATCGTCGACCAACCGTGCCGCGGTGTCATGTTGCGCGATCTGGGTCTCATCCCACTGAGCGATCGCCACCTGCAGGAGGTCGGCCGAGGTCACGACGTTCGCGCCAAGTTCGCGCATCATGTCGATCGTGCCACCGTCAACACGCGACACGTACGGAAGCCCGCCCCCTGGACTGTATTCCATCGCAACCTGCGCCGCGGCAAGCGTTCCCCCCGGCCCAAGGGCCGACAGTTGCCCACGCAGGCTGCCAGCATCGTGATAGGTGCGCACCTCCCACCGGGGATCATCCATCGCGCTTGACTCGATCGCGTGGGCAATCACGACCTCGCGCGCATGGGGGTCGGCGGGTAGCCACGCGAAGGTGCGACGCGTCAGATGACCACCAGACGCACCGCGCCCGAGGGTCTGCGCGAACAACGGGTTGTTCCCGCGGAAGTCCATCAGCAGCCACCCGGTTACACCCTGGGCCGCCATCAGCGCCCGGACCGCGTCGCGGTGCGTCCAGTAACTCATCGGGGTTCCTTTTAGTGGTTCGTGACCAGACTTGGAACTGGTTGGCGCGTCAGGCCACGACCACATCGGTGTGTGACCGCGTTCCCCCTCCCTTTGCGTCGGCAGGGGGCGTGTGGTCCTGTCCGTGGGTCGGAACGCAACCGTGCGCCAGTTGTCAGTGGATGCGTTCGGGGACATGCACCCCGAGATGCGTCGCGGCCTTGGCGATCACGTCCCACGTGTCCGGCGCAATGGGCACACCGTGTTCGTGACGCGATGCACGGCTATGTGCCTCCGGGCCACCGGGAAGGAGGACCTTTTCAACACCTGGCGCAGGCGCAACTGCTTCGACCGAGGCAGACATGTTGTCGATGGTCGCATTGAACTTTTCAAGGGTTCCGAATGCCCTTGGATCAATGGCAATCACCACCACGCCACTGCCCACCCCGTTGTCTGGAGGCGTCTCCGCGGTAAGGCCGGCACCGATCAGGGCCGCCACCAACGAGAGGCCATATCCCTTGTGGCCCGCCGCCGGCAGCAGCATGCCACCCGCGTAAAGATCCTCGGCGTTTGTCGACGGATTCCCGTCCTTGTCGACGATGCATCCCGGAGGCAGGGACACATGCTTCGCCCGCGCGACCTGTACTTTGCCTTCGGCGACAACCGTGGTCGCGAAGTCAACGATCACGGGTTGCGTGTCGTGCGATGGCACACCAACCGCCCAGGGATTGGTACCGAGATGACGGCGGGCCCCGCCGAATGGCGCGGTCAGGCCGGCCCCGGGGCCGGCATTGCCGAAGATCACAAACGCAATGAACCCGCGCTCAGCCGCTGTTTCCGCATAGTGGCCCAGACGGCCAATGTGCCCGCAGTTACGGACACTGACCACGCCGGCCCCGGCCTCGGTCGCCTTCCGCATCGCGACCTCGAGGGCGTACGCCGCGCTTACCTGCCCGAAGCCACCGTGAGCATCCACGATGGCCGTCGCCGCGGTCTCATGCACCACTTCGGGCCGGCCACCGGCGTCGAGGCGCCCGGTCTCGATCTGGGTCAGGTACGCCGGTATCCGGATCACCCCGTGGCTGTCATGACCGGAGAGATTCGCCTTCACGAGGTGGTTCGCCACTTCGGCTGCCAAGTCCGTCGGCGTTCCGGCGGCACTGAAGATCGCCGCGGTCAGCGTTTCCAACGGGTCAGGCGCAACCACATACATCTCCGCCATCGTCACCGGTTCCTCTCCCTCAGCTGGCCCACCCGAGACCACGCTGATTATAGGCCGCCTTCCGGTTCCGGGGTCGAGATGACGAAGTGACGCCTGAAGTGCCTATCCAACGGTCTCTCGCAGCGCCGGTGCAAGTTCGCGTACCAGCAATGCACCGTCCTGCGGACGCACCATCGGGATCCACTTTTCAAGCACCGCATCACTGGACGTGCCGATCTCTTCACCCGTCTCCGCCGCCAAGTCGCGCGCCGTCTCGGTGAGCGTTGCGCGCAAGCGGGCAGCCACCGGGACTTCGTCGCCTCGGGCGTCAGCCACCCGAAGGAAGGGCCCGATCGAACATTCCCCGATGCACGACACCGGCACGATGGCCACCGACCGGTCAATCCGGTTCGCCACGACTTCACGTCGGAGCGCACTCACGAGCGCACGGGCACCTTCACGGGTGCAGCATCCACCCCCACAGACCATCATCCGTACTTCCGGGAGTTCCGCGCGAGTTGCCACCCGGCAATCCGGGCAGAGACGCGGGATCGGAGGGCCACCGCACGTCGCCGGCAACGGTTCGGTGCGTGTCCCGCATGACGTGCATGCCCATGGTTCGGCAACCCACGCAAGTGGGTCGAACGTCCCCTCCAGTAAAGCGACCTCAACTGGAAGACGCCGGATCACCGGGGACGCCAAGGTATCGGCGAGCACGCGTCCCGCCTGCCCAATCCCGAACCGCGGTCCCACCACCGGTGGTGCACGGCGAACATGCGACGGACGCCCGATGTGGCCCGCATATCCCGTCGACCTCGCCACCGCCTCGTCAAACGGACCATGCCTGCCGGGTAGCAGGACATCCGGTGCCAGCGCCTGCAATGCCCTTACGACCGCCAAATGCCATTCAATCGTCCGCCCTTCCGTGGCGAACCGCGAATCCGCCGGTGGTTCGTCGAAGTAGGGCGTCTGGCCAGCAACAGTCAGGGCGTCACCGGTCACCGCAATCCAAGCCACTCCACCAGAACCATCAGCCGCTTTCGCAACCTGGACCGTCCAGCAATAGGCAACCTGGTTCCACGCCTCACCACTCAAGGAAAGCCCGTGCGGTTCGGGGGATCCGCGGAGGGGTTGGTCGTTGCCGTTGCCGTCAGCGTGCACTTCTGCCGTGAGGTGCGCCGGAGCCGGCAGGACACCCACCCGGATGGCACCCGGCAAGTCTCCCGGGTGTCCCGGCGTGAAAACGCGATCCACCCCGTGCGGCATATGCGCCGGATCACCCGACGCCCATGTCAATGCACCGCGTGCGCGCCAAACCGAAGCCAATGGTGCAAGTCGCGGATCGGTCAGCAGGATGGCGCTCACCGAAGCGTCACGAGTGACAACTGCGAGCAGCTCGTCCGGCATCTCCGGCGGATCGATCAGGATCCATCCGTCAGGCGAAGCAACGGCCGTGCCAACGCGGTCGACGACAACCCCGTCATTCCATCGCCATACGCCGGGAAGGACCTCTGCCACCCGTTCAGTTTGGCCGTCCGACGCCTGCGTGCCTGTCATGCCGTGATCCTCCAGTGCGTGGTAGCCGAACCGTCAGTACAACTGGTGTGGTGCGATGGGGACTGGCCGATGCTCCGTTGGGAACCGTTCGCAAGTAAGAATTCTTCAAGACCATAGCACGTCGCGTCACAATGTCGGCCCGGCAATGAGGCAACCAGTCACACACGCGCCTCGGAAATACCGGCGCCCTCGCCGGCAGGATTGGTCTCGAAGCCAACGCACCGGCACGAACCCTGCCGTTGCTCAGGTAGACTGGTCATTCTGACCGAGTACCCAGATCACGAGAGGACGCGCGGATGACATCTCCCGCGAGCAATCATTCCTCGCCTGCGTGGGAACATACCCATCGGGCGAGTGCCACCATCAACCCACTCTCCGCCCTGGCACACCGCATGGGAGAGGCCGCCACCACCTGGCTGTCGTCACTGACCCCCGGTCAGCGAAGCCACGCCGTCTATGCCGTTGCCGATGATGAGCGGAAGAACTGGCACTACATCCCGCGCACCCGAGCCGGATTATCCCTTCGTGAACTCAGTGGCGGACAGCAGAAGCTGGCGTTCCGTCTCCTTGCAACCGGCCTGAGCGAACGCGCCTATGGTCAGGCCCTTGCCATCATGTCCCTCGAAGCGGTCCTCGCGGAACTCGAGGGTCCGGCACGGACGAACCCGCGTGACCCTGACCGCTATCACTTCACGGTATTCGGCACCCCGTCAGACACCGAACCGTGGGGATGGCGCGTCGAAGGCCACCATATCTCCCTGAATTTCCTCATTGCCGGCGGTATTGCCAGTGCCCCCCAGTTCTTCGGGTCCAACCCCGGGAAGGTACCCGCGCACGGCTTGACCGACTCTGGCCTCGCCGGAATGGCCGGTTTCCGAGCCCTCGCACTCGAGGAAGACCTCGGTCGACGTCTCGTCACGATGCTTGATCAGGCGCAGCGTCATCGCGCCATCATCCTGCCCGAAGCACCACGCGACATCCTGACTACCTTCCAACGGAATGTCACCCGGGAAACTGCCATCGGCCTCGCCGCATCATCCATGACCGAGGATCAGCAGCATCTGCTGCACACCCTCATTGAAACGTATGCCGGGCGCATGCCCGAAGCCCTCGCCGACCACCAACTGGACCGTATCGCCCGCGATGGCACGGGACACATCCACTTCGGGTGGGCTGGTGGCGAACATGTCGGTGACCCCCACTATTACCGACTGCAGGGACCGGGATTCCTCGTCGAGTACGACAATACCCAGAATGGCGCCAACCACATCCACACTGTCTGGCGCGACTTCGACGCCGAGTGGGGCGACGACCTCCTGGCAAACCACTACGCCGAAAGGCGCCACGGGGATCACAGCGACCACGCCCACGGAGACTATGGCTCGCATGGACATGGCCCAGAGGACCACGCCGACCATTCACACGACAACGATGACCACGCGGGACACAAGCACTGATCAGGGTCCGACGTCCAGGGCGGACACCGAGAACCCGGAAGCAACAGTTCCCATGTGCCAAGCGGCGGGTGGGAACCCACCGGCCGGGCTAGATCGAAGCCCCGATGACGGCGCAAGCCTGACCGTCTTCTACGACGGAACATGTGCGTTCTGTACAAGCCAGGTGAGCCGTATCGCGCGCCATCTTGGGGAGACGGTCAGAACGGTTTCGACCGCTATGCCGGATGCCCATCAAACGTGGGGACTTGATCCGGCAGGCACGTCCGGGGAAATCATCGTGCGCGACCGCAACGGTCGTGAGTGGGGCGGCGCCGAAGGCATCGCCCGCCTGTTGCGGGCGTCACCGCGCCTCGCATTGCTTGGGCGAGCCATGACGTTGCCGGGTTTCCGGCAGGTCGCCCACCTCGGCTATCGAGGTGTGGCACGCATCCGCCACCGCCTCGCACGGTGGTCCTGACGCGCGCCACACCTCACCGACACTAGCGTTTGGTGTCGGACGGCCCGAAGAGTTCCGGGCGCACTACTCGCGCGACCGCCTCAAGGCCGTCGACAATCCGCGGTCCCGGTCGGCTCGTCACATCAACCTCGCGTTGGCTCAGCGCGACCACGCGCCCATCACGCACCGCCGGGACGACGTCCCACCCTGGCCTGCCGGCCACAGCCTCGGCGCTCTGGCCATACGGCGCATCGCCAAGTATCACCAGCTCCGGCGCGAGGCCAAGCACCGCCTCATCGCTGACGCTCGGGTACTGCATCCCCCGGGCCACGGTCTCCACGGCGTTTTCAGCACCCACCGCCTTCAGCATTGCGTCAATGAACGTGCCCGGCCCGGCAGCCATGATGCTTCCCGGGTAAGACGCATCAATCTCGAAGAGGACACGGGGGCGACCGGTCGCCTCCTTCGCCTTTGCTTCAACGGCATCCCAGCGTGTGCGCAACGACGTCGCCAGTGAGGCCGACGCATCACGCACGTTGCCGATGTTGCCGACCGTCTCGACGTTAGCCAGAACACCCGCGAAGTCCACCGGGTTCAGGATCACCACAGGCACCTTCAGCGCCTCAAGGTTGGCGATGATTTCGGCAGGAAAGCCTCGTACCGCCAGCACGACGTCGGGTTGTGCCACGATTATCGCCTCAGCGTTCGGCTTGAACCCGCCGATCTTGGGCACGGACTGGGCGTCCTCCGGGTAGTCGCAGAAGTCGGTCACCCCGACAACTCGGTCGCCAAGCCCCATCGCGAACACAATCTCAGTGGTGCTTGGAGCTGCTGAAACGATGCGACGCGGTTCCTTGGTGATGGTTACGGCACGTCCGTCGTCGTCGACCAGCGACAGCGGATAGGTTGTCGCGCCGAGGACGTAGGCCACTGATGGGGTTGGCGCAATCGGCGCATGGACGGCAAGGACGGTGGGGGTAGGCAACAACAAGGCAAGTGCAACGGCAAGTGTGCGCACAAGCGACGCAAGCGCGCCGCGACGGTTCTCAAGGATCATCGGGAAGTCTCCAGAGGAAAGATTGCAAGGGGGGCACGCGCCGGCAGAACCTGCGCCACCCCAACTACGGGGTGCGTCACGGTGTGCATGACTGGCCCAAAGGTTTGGGCCAGCACGCTTGGGGCGAGGGCAAGGGCGGGTGGACCGTCCGCCACGACCAGACCGCCATTGATGACGACCACTCGCCCCGATGCCAACGCGGCAAGGTTCAGGTCGTGGAACACGGCCACGACGGTCAGGCCCTCGTCACGATGCTTGCGCGCCACGGCGTCGAGAAGGCCCTGCGCATGTGCCGGGTCGAGGTGGGTCGTCGGTTCGTCCAAGAGAAGGACTTCTGGCTCCTGCGCAAGCGACATCGCCAGGGCGACGCGTTGACGTTCGCCCCCGGAAAGTTCCTGAACAAGGCGACCACGGAACTCGGTGGTGTCGGTCGCTGCCAGAGCGCTGTCGATCGCACGCCGGTCGGCGTCGTCGTCACCGTGCCAGGGCGAACGATGGGCGGTGCGCCCGAGGGCAACGAGGTCCGCGACCGTGATGTCAAAGGCAGGTTGGAGCCGCTGCGGCAACCATGCGATGCGTTTCGCAAGATCGCGACGTCGATGGTCCCGCAACGTCACACCATCGAGGGTCACCGTGCCCCGCGACGGTTCCACCAAACCGGCCAACACTTGGAGAAGCGTCGACTTGCCGGCCCCGTTCGGACCTACCACGGCCACGAACTCACCCGGTTCAATCGTCAGCGAGACGCCGCACAACGCCTCGGCGCCTGAGATTTCGTACGTGGCAGCGACACCCTCGAGGCGAAAGCCCCGGGGAACATGCAGGCGGATTGCCTCAGCCATCAGGATGCCCGCCGCGCGTGACGCAGGATAACCAAGAAGGCCGGGCCCCCGACCATTGCGGTGAGGATGCCCACCGGCAATTCCACAGGCGCCAGCACGAAACGCGCCAACAGGTCGGCAATGACGAGAAAGGCGCCCCCACCGAACGCACACGCCGGCAACAGCCGCCGGTGTGACGGCCCCGTCAAGCGTCGCAGCGTGTGCGGTACCAACAGGCCGACGAAGCCGATCAGGCCTCCAAGCGTCACGGCCGAGGCCGCCAGAACCGCACCCGTCGCGAGCGTTACCCGGATGGTCATCGCCACCGGCACCCCGACGCTTGCCGCCCCGGCTTCACCGAGAACCAACGGGTCCAGCCAATGCGCAAGCGCGTACGCGACAACGAGGCCGACCAGAACGACCGGGGCAACGACGGCAAGGTGCCACCAACCGTTGACCGCGATGCCACCGGCCAACCATGAGAAGACAAGGCGGACCCGCACCGCCATCTGATCGTTCAGCACTAGCAACGCGGTCGTTGCCGCGGTCAGCATCGACCCGACGGCAAACCCTGCTAGCAACAGATCGGTCAGCAGAAAGCCTGCGCCACGTCGGGAGGTCCGGAAGACCACGAAAGCCGTGACCACCGCACCGACCGCACCAGCCGCCGGTACGAACATCGCCTGCAAGCCCGCCGCCGTCGGGGCGAGGATGCCGACCGCCGCAAAACCCGCCGCCGGCCCGACAAGCAGCGCGAGGGTCGCCCCGAACGCCGCGCCCGATGAAATCCCAAGGACGAATGGATCCGCCATCGGGTTCCGGAACAGCCCCTGGAAAAGTGCCCCACTGGTAGCAAGGGCGCTGCCGGCAAGCGCGGCACCAATGACCCGCGGGAACCGGACTTGCCACACAATGGCATCCTGCGCGGTCGTCCACGTGGGCACCACACTGGTCAGGCCGAGGTGGTTGGAGATCACCCCTACGACCACGTGGGGCGGGATCACTACCGCGCCCCACGCGACACCGGCGACCACAGCGCCCACGAGGCCAATGCCAAGCAGGAAGACCAGGCTAGCCGTCGGGAACGCCAAGCCCAGGTCTCTGAGTTGCCGTCCTGGAAGAGTGGGCCACGAGACGTGGCGGCGTGCAGCGCCAGTCACGCCAAATTGCGGTGAGGGCAATGCCCTAGCCATGAGCAGCGTCAATCCTTTCTCGCGAAGGTACGCAGCGTGCCATGGGATGGGTAACCTGACTTTGCACCATGGTCAGCACGACGGACACCCGTCAGCTCACACCACGATCGCACTACAGTTGCGGGACAGCGTCGGCATTTGACCGACTTCCCCCACGTCTCGCTCCGAACCGGAGCAATTACCCATGGCGCGGGTGACCAATGAAGCCACCAACGTGTATTCAATTGCGGGCAATATACAGTCGTGGCGGTCTCTCAGTCCACCTCCGACCGCAGGATGCACTGGAGTGAAATACCCAATGACCACAATGAACCGGCAAGTCCAACTCCGCCGACGCCCAAAAGGGTTGCCCCAACCAGAAGACTTTGCGATCGTCGAGCTTCCAGTGCCCCAACCTAACCCGGGGGAACTCCTCGTTCGGACACACTTCCTCTCGCTCGATCCATACATGCGGGGACGAATGAATGATGGGAAGTCGTACGCCAGTCCGACCGCACTCAACGCCGTCATGCCCGGGGGCACTGTTGGCGAAGTGATCGCATCCAATGACCCATCCATTGCCGTCGGAAGCATCGTGACCGGCGGCGGAGGATGGCAGGACTTCGCAGTCCTCCATGCGCGTTCCGTCCGAGTTGTCGACGCCGGCCTGGCGCCGATCAGTACTGCAGTCGGCGTCCTCGGCATGCCCGGACACACGGCATGGTATGGCCTGAACGTGATCGGTCGGCCACTGGCAGGCCAAACCGTCGTCGTCGGAGCCGCTACCGGTGCCGTCGGGAGCGTGGTGGGCCAACTCGCTCGCCTGACCGGATGCCGGGTCGTGGGCGTTGCCGGGTCAGATGCCAAGTGCGCACACGCCTTGAATGACCTCGGCTTCGACGCCTGCGTCAATCACCGGTCACACGATGTCGCGTCACTATCAGACGCCCTCCGGCAGGCTTGTCCAGATGGGATCGACATCTACTTCGAGAATGTTGGCGGAACCACTCTCGCCGCCGTCCTGCCCAACCTCAACCGGGGCGCCCGCATCCCCCTGTGCGGCCTGATCAGCCGCTACAACGGTGAGGACCAGACACCGATGAACCTCGGGCCGCTCCTTTCCAACCGGGTCACCCTGCAAGGGTTCATCATCTCCGATCATCCGGAGACATTCCCGGCATTTTTCGCTGAGGTCGCCCCGCGCGTCCAGGCCGGGCAACTACGTTATCGCGAGGACATCGTTGAAGGCCTCGCGAACGCACCCCAAGCCTTCACGCGCCTGTTCTCCGGTGAGAACTTCGGAAAGTTGGTTGTCCGCGTCGCATCGTGACCGAATGCATCCCCAAGACGCAGCGAGGCCCCAGTCCAGAGCCGGACCGGGGCTTGCGCGTAACTTTCGCCAGATGAGGTACCACCTAGCGGGGCAGGTCGAGGATGTTCTGCAATTCGTCGTTCAAGGCTTTCAGGAAGGACGGTGTCGGTTCGCCCTGATTCTCCCAGACCTTGTTGACCGCGTCGCCGAGAGCCTTGTTGAACTCCGAGATCTTGTAGTTCCCCGGCACCTGGTAGGTCTCGCCGAGTTCGTTCGCATCCCGGTCGAGTTCCTGAAGGATCTTCGGGAAAACCTCGTGGTTCACGAACTTCGGATCGTTATAGACGTCGGGACGCGCGCCAGGGGTCGTCGAACCGGTCTTCTGCATCGCCAAGGCGAGACCGGTGTCCTTGTTTGTAAGGAACTGCAGGACTTTCCACGCCTGATCAGGATTCGGCGAAGTCGCAGAGAGTTGCAACGCGTCCGGCACCCAGATGCCACCACGTCGGCCCGTTGGCCCCTTTGGCGCAAGGACGGCACTGTACTCGTATCCGAACTGCTTTGCTGCCGGATGGATCGCAGTCTTCGCGTTGAAGTCGAGGTTCATCAGCATCGCTGCCTTTCCCTCAGCGAACGTCTTCTGGATATCCGCTTTCGGGTCGGCCACCTTGCGCTTATGGAATGCATCGTAGAACCACGCGAACGCTGCTCCCGCCTCGGTGCTCGCAAGCATGCCTTTCTTGGCTTCCTTGTCGAGCAATTCGGCATTCCACCGGCGCAACGTTCCGGTAAGTGTGCGCGCATCCTTCGGCAGGGTGGTGGCGATGCCCCTCTGTGACCCATCAGACTTGGTCAATTTGACCGCAGCCTCCATGATGTCGGCCATCGTCGTGTTGGCATCGGGAACCTTGACCCCCGCCTGATCAAACAGCGATTTGTTGTAGAAGAATGCGACCGCCGCCATCTTGCCCTTGAACGGGAGCGAGATGATCTTGCCGTCTAGTCGACCGGCTTCGATAGCCGCCGCATACCACTGCTTGAGATCAACCTTGTCACGTGCGATGAGCGCGTCGAGGTCCTTCATCGACTTTGCGAGGTAGAGGCGCTGCGGTTGCGCCTGGGACGGGTGAGTGTGCACCACGTCACCGATGCTTCCGGCCGCGATCAGCGTGGTTATCTTGGCCTGAATATCGCCCTCGTGAAGGTCCTTCTCCGCAGTGATCCCGGGGCTTTCCTTCATGAAGACCGGGAGGCGCACATCCCACATCTCGGCCTCGGAGGCCGTGCGGGCGGTGATCTTGATCGTCACCGGCTTGGGAGCAGCGGTTGGGGCCACCGTTGGTGCGGGGGCAGCCGTCGCCGCGGATGCCATGGTCGGGGCCGGCTTCGCTGCCGTCGGGGCCGGGGCCGCCGCCGGGGCGCTTTCGCCACCACAGGCAACAAGCACTGCCGATCCACCGAACACCGCGGCCAAGCTCGAAAGTGAACCTCGCCGGGTGAGGCGAGACCTTACGCCACCTTCTGTCAGTTCGGACATGTTCCCCCCTCCGATGCCGTGCCATCCTGACCACCTACAACGGTGGGGAACGTACGGTTTCTGGGGATACTAACAGCCAATGACCACGTGCCAACGGTCACCGGCCCGACGAGGTGATCCGTCCGTGCATGCGATCACTGTGGGCTTGCGGGATTGGTCACCTGTCGTGTTACCGAGAATGGTGACCAGTTGCTCCCGTCCTGGTACACATCCGCAGTCACATCCAAGGCAAATGTACCGGTGGCAGCTGTATTGAACGTTGCCGTCCCCGATCCGTTATTGATTGACCCATTTGAAGTCAGATTGAACCCGTTCCGGCTCAGTGTGGCATTGAACAAACCGTTCGCCGTGGGTGTAACCCCAATCGCTGCAGTGCAGGTCTGTCCAATGCACGACAAATTGGAAACTGATAACGACGGCACCGTGACCGTGCCATTGGCAAGCAATGACGACATCGAGGTCTGGAACCACAGTTGGGGGGCGTCGAGGCCAGAAGACGTGCCCTTCCGGATCATCACCGAGGTCGTCGACGCATCCGCCGGGCGGTACTTGACCGACAAGGTGTCATTGGTCACCGTCTGGGACTGGAGACCGATACCGACAACTGTCGAAGGCACGCCGTTCGCATCGGCAGTACCGGTTGAAGCGCGAACCTCGACCGTCCACGTGCCAGTTGCGGCCCCTGCCGGGGCAATCGTGACGGTCCGGGTCGCCACTGCCGATGCCACAAGGCCCACCGTCGTGGTTCCGTTGGCATTCACGCTGATGGTGCGGTGGACCGGCACATCGTCTACGACAGACGTCACGGCGTAATTTCCCGGAGGCACGTTCAGGAAGGTGAACGCCCCACCCGCACCGACCTGCGTCCCAACCGATCCAGCTCCATAGCCACCGTAGGCATCATGCGGTACCAAGTTGACACTGGCACCAACCACACTCACGGGTGCGGAGAGGGTCCCGGACACCGCACCGCTACCGACCACGACCCCCGTATCGACACCGCCCGCGGGCGCACCAACCAGAGACGTGCTATCCCACTTGATATCGACCGAGGCCCGCGCGCCCTGATACCGGTTGTCGGCGGCCGGATCAAAGGCAACGGCGAAGGTGATTGCACGTTGCAACCCGGCCTCCCAGTCGTCAACGATTTTCCCGTCACGATAGTTCTTCACCATGACGCCGGAGGCAAGCGCCGGACTGATCCGGTCGCCCGACGCAATCGCTGCATCGACAGTGATGGCTGAGTTGGAGGTTTGAGCCAATGCAAAGGTGCCACTCGCGACGTTTGCCGCTGCGACCAAGGAAGCGCCCAAGGTAGGCCCGGCGCACGCGGCGATTGCCTCGCCGTCATTCGTGGCAGCCACAACGCGACCTTGCAACTCAGGCGCCCCAAGCACGCAGACGGCCCGACCCTGTCCGGCTAGGTAGAAGGCCGTCACCCGCAACACATCGGTGAGACGCCCACGACCACAGACATCCTCGTTGTTGACCATCAGCGCGTTGCTCAGGTCGCAGTTCGCCAAAGGGTTGTTTGTCAAGGTGATCGACGGCACCGTCAGGCGGACACGGCCCGCGGACAGTGTGCCGACATTGCCAACCGTCACCGAGTTCACCAGCATCATGCCCGGGGCAATGCCTCCATTGCCGTTTACCGCGAAGCCGGGGTTGTTTGGCAAGATGGGTGGCGTTGCACCCGGGAGCGTCGCCGACGCATAGGAAGCAATGGATGGGTTCAATGGTGCGAACACCTGGGTGCCACCAACGGTCGTCACTTGCGTTCCCGAGTTGACTGCACCATCGGCGGATGCAGACGTCGAGAACAACGCAGCCCCCGACCGTGTATTCGACATCTTGAGCGTGCCGACCTGGAAGGTATTGGCGGGATTGGTGGCTTGGGCGGCGAACAGGGCGTACGTCCCCTGCTCGTGCATGAGACTGCCGACGCCGACACACATCATCGCAAACAGTACTGCCCGAGCTGCGCTCATCTGACTTATCACTCCATCCCCGGGACCATCCCATCAACCCGGCCACCAGAACCCGTGACATGCCCTCGAATATTGCACTTGCCAGAACTGGCGAGACGTGACATTTTCACTGTTCAACGCTTGAGCAGGGCTCGGTGGACGTCAATGCCACCCATCTGAGAGGGTCATCGCCGATGCTTCGCGGGGCCACCACAGGTCAAAGCGCGTCTTCAAGTCGATGGCACGGCCTGTCCGGGCGGATTCATATGCAGCCATCTCTTGTTCGGCGATGTGCATCCCGATGTCGAGACCGCAGTGCAACGACGCCTCACTACGGATGGCACGGACGAAGTGGGCAAGGATTTCGCCAGTCACGTCGGCGGTTGGAACGGGAACCGTGTAGCAGTTCGAAATGCCGAGATATTCCACGGGTGTCCCATCGGGAGGTGCCTGACGATCACTCTTGATAACCAGTGGCTGTCCGTACCGACCCAGGAAGATTGCCCCATGGCGACCGTGCAGAACCGTACCGTTCGTCATGTACGACCGTGTCCAGATGGAATGCACGTTTCCATGCTGACCACCCTCGTACTCCAGAAGGACACTCACTTGGTCATCAACTTGTGAATCCACCCGTCCACCATCACCGGTCAGTCTATGCGGGATCAGGGTGTTGACGCGCGCCGTAAGCCGCAAGGCCGGTCCCATCAGCGCCGCCACTCGCGCCAGCGGATAGACCATCGTGTCCATCATGGCCCCGCCCTCGGCAGACGCGTCGTAGTACCAGTTGCTGCGTGGCGGACCGGCGAAGGAGAGTTCGGCCTCGATACCGGTAATGCGCCCGAGATAGGCCTCGTTGGCGTACTCCACCGCCTTCAGGAAGGCGGGCGTGTCCACAAACGGAAGTGCCATGCAGGTCACGCCACTGGCAGTCACCGCGGACTGGAGGGCGACGGCATCGTCCCACTTGGTCGTCAGCGGCTTTTCCACCAGGATGTGCTTGCCAGCATGTGCCGCGTCGGTCCCCTGCGAGGCGTGCAGGGCGTGAGGCGTCGCGATCACGACCGCATCAACTTCAGGATCGGCAAGCAACTGGCGGTGATCGGTGTACCAACGGGGACAGTTGCGTTCGGCTGCCTTGGCACTGGCACTCGCCTCGGTCCGTGCGCACGTCGCCACGAAACGGACATCCCAACCGAGTGCGTTGAGCGCTTCTGCCTGGTTGAAGAACCGTGTGCTGATCTGGCCGCAACCAATCATTCCCAGTCGCAGTGGCCGCTTGCCTGACCCGCTCATTGCCTGTCTCCTGACCGTTGCCGAGTATACGCACGCCCCATGCCATCCCGGTTCCGGGTCATGGAGGCCGCAACCTCCCGCGCATCACCACGAACGGAGGCGGTTGCGCACTCCCGGCAGGCGAAGCGCAAGCAAGGCCGCCACTCCCACGCCGTACGCCACGGGTAGCCGGATGTCGGCCTTGACCAGCCACAGGAAATGGACGACCGCAAGGATCGCCGCGAGGTACGCCAGACGGTGCAACTTCCGCCACCGTGAACCAAGACGCCTCTGCCACCCGCGTGTCGACGTCAGTGCAAGGGGTAGCATCAACATGAAGGCACCGGCTCCAGCGACGATGTATCGCTTTTCAAGAACCGTGTCCCAGATCAGGCGCCAGTCAAGCCCGTAGTCAAGTCCAGCAAATGTCGCCATGTGGAGCAACGCGTAGAAGAAGGCGTATAGGCCAAGTGGGCGTCGCAACGGCACCGCCCACGCCTGCCTGCCTACCCCCGCCAGGGGGGTCACGGCAAGAGAAAGCACCAGGCACACCAGTGCAGCCGTGCCGGTGCGTGTCGTGATTGCCTGGATCGGATTTGCCGTCAGGCCTCCAGTCAATGCATTCCAGACGAGCGCCACCGTCGGGACGATGGCCCCGGCGTGTACACCGGTCTGGATGACCGCACGCCATCGCACATGACGGACCCGGTCCCCTCCAGTTGGAAGGCGATGTGCTGGCGACTGTTCCGCCCCCACCACACTTGGCCCCACATCTGTGGGGCTTGCCAAACCGGTGCCACTCATGGTTTCACCTGCCGGAGTGGTCCCTTGTCAACCATGCCTCTACGCCTCACGCCCCACTCCCGCGCCCAAGGCCTCAATAGTTCCTTTTCAAGTCCATCCCCGCATACAAGCTACCCACGGCAGCGGCATACCCATTCATATAGAGGGTAGGGCGACGTCTCGTCTCACCAATGCGACGTTCAGTCGCTTGCGTCCACCTTGGGTGAGGCACCTCCGGGTTGACGTTGGCGAAGAACCCGTACTCGCTCGGCGCCGACGCCATCCACAGGGACGTTGGTTGCCGGGCCACAAGCTCGATCTTCACGATCGACTTGATGCTCTTGAACCCGTACTTCCACGGAACAACAAGCCTCACCGGCGCACCGTTCTGAGCCAGCAAGGGCTTTGCGTACAGGCCGGTGGCGATCGTCGCGAGTGGGTTCCGGGCCTCATCAAGCGTCAGTCCCTCGACATATGGCCAGGCATACGGACTGAACCCCCGCATGCCTGGCATCTCGTCCGGACGCTTCACCGTCTCGAACCGCAGATACTTCGCTTCACCGTTCGGGACCACTTTGTCAAGGATGCGCGAGATGGGAAACCCTTGCCACGGGATCACCATCGACCATCCCTCGACACAACGCAGCCGGTAAACGAGCCTCTCAGGCATGAACATCGAGTCCAGGTCTTCAACGGTGAACGTCTTTGGCTTTTCAACCAATCCCCCGACGGAAAGCGTCCATGGCGAGGTCTTGAAACCCTGTGCGAGTTTCGCCACCCCGTCTTTGTCGGTCGAGAACTCGTAGAAGTTGTTGTAGGACGTGACCGCCTCGAACGGTGTCAGAACATCCTCGTAACCTGGAGTTGGAACCACTGCGGAAGTTGTCTCCGCTGCACCCGGAGTTGGGACCACTGCCTGATCCGCAACCTCCTGCTGGCCACAACCCACAAGGCCCGCCCCCGCGATCATCGGCAGCACACCCGCGGCCTGCATGATGGCATGTCGACGCCGGTACACGGGTTCCGGGGTGATTTCGTCACGCAATTGCCGGTAATCCATCTCCGCTTCCCCTCGAATGACCCGCCTCTGATCGGACATCCCCCATCTTGGCGAGACAGCCGGGGGATACATATGAACAAGAGTACGCGCCGCCGGCCGACGTTACTATCCCCAGATCAGCTGGCGACCCAACGCCGGCGCGACGGTTCCGTGACAAAGGCCCCACGGATTGCGTCACTCTCCCCGGATTGCTTTCTCATAGACCGGCAGCAACTTCGAGATGTACGTCTCGGCGCCATACCGTGCCTCAACCCGTAGGCGCGCCTCTATTCCACAGGCAACCCGTCGCGCCGGATCCAGGCACAGCGCAACAACTGCAGACGCAATCGCTTCGGCGGTAGGAGGGACCACCGCACCGATCGTCTCGTCCACGATGTTCCGGGTCGCGCCGACGTCGGTTGCCACCACTGCAAGACCAGTGGCCATCGCTTCAAGCAAGCTTGAACTCCCAAGGTTCTCATGCAACTGGCATGACACGAAAATGGACCCGCGCGCCATGATCGGCGCCATGTCCACCGCAAAGCCCCGTTCGATGACTCCGGCAAGACCAAGTGATGCAATGGCCCTCTCGACATTTCCGGCTTCCTCTCCCTGCCCGTACAGCAGTGCGCGGACAGCCGGGACGCGCTTGACCACCTCGGACATTGCTTCGACGAACAGCCTCGCACCCTTCTCCGGGTGAAGCCTCGCCGCGTAGATGATCACGGGTCCATCAGACCCACTCACCGCGGGATCAACCGCCGGTCGATACCGGGCGGTGTCGGTGAAGTTGTCGATCACGGTCGCGCGGGAGGTATGGCCGGGGGCGACGACCTGAAGGTTCACCATTTCGTCAGCACTGCACACCACCAAGCGGCTGGCCCGCGCAATCGCCCATCGAACGGCCAATCGCTTCGCCATCCCGTAGAAGTGCCTCACATACCGCGCCTCGCCGGCAAGCGTGACGACTGTCCGGCCAGCACGCATCAGCAACCATGGCGCGAACGCGAAGAATGACGGAGCAAGCACGAGGTGAACGACATCTGGGCGCAGTTGTCTCCACACCGTCCAGAGACGCTGTTGCAGACGTGGGTAGGCCAGCATCCGGCCAAGAAGCCCCGGAGCGGTCGTTGCCGGTGCGACGGGAAACGCCGGACCAAGCGCGATGATTGTCAGGCCGCGGGTGTATTCACGCAGGAACGGGTCGGTCGCCACAAGGCCGGCAAACTCGTCACAAGTCAGGACGGTCACGCGTATGTGTGATTGCAGGGCGCGCGCTAAGGCAAGTGTCTGGTGTTCCGCGCCGGACGCCTGTCTGGCCATCAGCACGATCGCAACATGCATGCGTCGGCTGGCAACTGCTGTCGCCGACCTCTTCCCGCTACGCATCGGATCGGGTGTGACCATCTCGGGAGTGGAACGAAAGCGAGCCGCGCAAGACGCCACGGACCGTTCAGCAAGAGCTTCGTTCAGCCACGCATCCCGGCACGGTCCGCACTTGCCGCACCTTTCGCGGCCGATGCGCCAGGGTCTTCACCGACGGTGTACACGCTTTACGAAATACCGCGTGCGCCCGGAAGCCTCGTGTAACCACTGACACTTGCCAGGCGTGGAACTCGTGGCCTTACTCAGTTGAGCGCAGGCGCACTCGCCGACCACCCCCGCGTGGAGACATCACGGACCGACCAGCAAGAGCCTCGTCCCACCATGCAACCCGGCCAATCACGATCTTGGCGCACCTTTCGCGGTCGCGGCACCCGGGTGATCCCGAACGGTTTACACGTCTCCGAAATTCCCGCGAGGACCTACAAGTCAGGTTTCACCAATGCGGTTCGAAACTCCGGAGCTGCGCGTTCGCTTCCTGGAACCCGCGACACCCCAGCAAGCCAGCCCGACCCAATGACGCCGCAAACAACAACAGGGCATTCGAACGCGGACACTCGCAACGCTGCCGCACCTTTCGCGGCCGACGCCCTAAGCTCATCCCAGACTGTTTACACGTTTTCCAAGTACCCGTAGGACCCGGCAATCCCAATACCACCACTCACGCGTGAGAAGCCAGCAGCGATGTGGCCTCGCCACGGGAACATCGGCGCCCTCGCCGGCACGTCGCGATGCCGTCAATGCCACCAGTCCGGGCAAACGTCCCGGCGAGATCACCAACCGAATAACCGGCATCACTTTCCACGCCCTGAGACCTGCCTGGAAAGTTCGAACGCACCGGGCAGTTGCGGTTGCAACCACCGGGCGCGTTCGAATTCGGAGAGAGGGCGGGACGGCCACCCCGTACCTCAATCACAGTGAATTCAAGCGAAGCGTCCGTACTTCATGGGTAGACGAAGTACGGACGAGATCCACGACTACTTGAGGAGCTGCAGGGCCATCTGCGGGGCCTGGTTCGCTTGAGCAAGGACGGCCATGGTGGACTGCTGCAGGATCTGGGTGCGCACCATCTCGGAGACCGCCTTGGCGACATCGGCATCACGGATGCGGCTGTTGGCAGCACCAGCGTTCTCGGAAGCAACCCCGAGGCT
>SXGT01177167.1_pt1 | contig 28335 bp, 22 predicted proteins | sample 3176221 | NCBI WGS metagenome assembly SXGT01 (sample SAMN11356862, study PRJNA531348) | freshwater metagenome | isolation source: freshwater sample F1-120 | place: China: Fuxian Lake, Yuxi | collected 2017-12-25 | reverse complement strand
TGGGTCAGCGCCCAGGCGCGCTCGAGCGCCCTCTCGGTGAAGGCCTGGCCTGTCTCCGCGGTGTGCTGGGCGTACAGCTCGCGCATCTCGGCCTCGGTGAAATTGACGATGCGCAGCGACTTCTCCTTGATGTTGAAGGGGCTCGACGTGCCAAACCGCTCCGGCCCCCCGATGGCATCGATCTCGTCGAAGATCAGGACGAGCGGGCGAGGACAGACCTCGGACCAGCGGGCGAGCTGAGCCCGGAGGAAGCTTCCCGGATCGACATCGACGCGCGCCGGAGGCCGGAGGTCTTCGGGCAGCGCGTTGCGGGCGGACGCCTCGACCTCGGCCCAGACGGTCTTCTCCGCGGCCCCGATGTCCACGGAGAAGACCTGGGCGTTCTGGCAGGAAAAGCGCAGCGCCGCGTAGCCCCCCTCGGCCGTGAGCCGCCTGGCGAGCGCCTTCATCGCGGTGGTCTTGCCCGTCTGCCTTGGGGCGTGGACGACGAAGTACGCTCCCTTGGCGATGAGCGCCTCACAGCCGAGGAGCCGCCGCTCGGCCGGGAGCATGTAGTGGCGGGCTGGGTCGCACGAGCCGGTGATGTTGAAGAAGCGCACACCGGAGATCTACCCCACGCCGCGACGACCGGCCCCCCCCTATCCTCGCCCCCTTCGCCCCGGACGATCCGGTCGCCGTCCTGCTGGTGCGTCGCTCGGTCGCTTCCAAGGGGATCATCCCGGTCGAGGATCTGACGCCCTGAAGCCTGCTAGCCTCGGGCCTGGAGGCTCGAACCCTATGGACGCGAAGGAGATCTTGGAGGCGATGGCCGCGCGCAGCATCAAGAAGGTCAAGCTCGGCGGCTTCGACGTCGACGGCCTGCTCCGCGGAAAATACGTCTCGCTCGAGAAGTTCACCAGCGCCGCCAGGAGCGGCTTCGGCTTCTGCGACGTCATCTTCGGCTGGGACATCCACGACGTCCTCTACGACAACGCCACGGTCACGGGCTGGGACACGGGCTACCCCGACACCCACGCGGTCATCGACCTCGAGACCTTCCGGGTGCTCCCCAACGAACCCGACACCGCGGCCTTCCTCGTCGACTTCGTGACCAAGGACGGCGCGCCCCACCCGGCCTGCCCCCGCGGCCTCCTGAAGCAGGTGCTGGCCCGGGCGAAGGCGAGGGGGTACGAGGCCACCTTCGCGAGCGAGTTCGAGTTCTTCGTCTTCAGGGAGACCCCCGAGAGCGTGAGGGAGAAGGGCTATCAGAAGCTCTCTCCCCTCTCCCCGGGCATGTTCGGCTACTCGTGGCTCCGCTCCGCGCAGAACAAGGAATTTTGCCACGCCATCCATGACGAGATGGCGGCCTTCGACATCCCCATCGAGGCCCTCCACACGGAGACCGGACCCGGCGTCTACGAGGTGGCCATCCGTTACGACGAGGCGCTCCGCATGGCCGACAAGAGCGCCCTCTTCAAGACCCAGCTGAAGGAGCTCGCGTTTCGCCACGGCCTCATGGCCACGTTCATGGCCAAGTGGAACGCTGGCCTCCCTGGCTCGAGCGGGCACCTCCACCAGTCGCTCTGGGGCAAGGGCGAGAGGGGCGAGCCTAGCAACGTCTTCCACGATCCCGCCGGGGACGGGGAGCTGAGCGCCCTGGCTCTCCGCTACCTCGGGGGGCAGATCGCCCTCATGCCGGAGCTCACCGCCCTTCACTCGCCCACCATCAACAGCTACAAGCGCTACGTGCCCGGGGTGTGGGCTCCCCTCACCGCGACCTGGGGCATGGAGAACCGCACCTGCGCGATCCGGGCGATCGCCGGCGGGTCGGGAGGGACCCGGCTGGAGTACCGCCAGACGGCGGCGGACATGAACCCTTACATCTCGATCGCCACCTGCCTGGCCGCGGGGCTCTGGGGCATCGAGAACGCCAGGGAGCCGCCGCCCGCCTCTCGAGGCGACGCATCGGCCGGCGCCGATCCCGAGCTCGCCCTCCCTCGCACCCTGAAGGACGCCGTCGCCAGGCTCTCCGTGAGCAAGGCCGCCCGGGAGATCCTGGGCGAGGGCTTCGTCGATCACTTTGCCCGCACCCGGGAGTGGGAGGTCCGCCAGTACGAGCGCGCGGTCACCGACTGGGAGCTCGCCCGCTATTTCGAGGCCATTTGATGGCGCGAGCCGCGCCCCGGACGACGCCTCGAAAACCTTCCCGTGAGCGAACCCGGGCGAGACCAACCCGCACTCGCCTCGAGGTCGACGAGCGCAGGGCCCAGCTGATCGCCCGGGGCATCGAGCTCTTTGGCAGCCGGGCCTACGACGAGGTATCGATCGACGAGATCTCCCGGACGCTGGGCATCTCCAAGGGCCTCCTCTACCACTACTTTCCCACCAAGAAGGACTTCTACGGCGCGGTCGTCGCCGCCGCGGCCGAGTCGCTCCTCCGGAGGACCCTGGTCGACGAGAGCCTGCTCCCCGAGGACCGCCTTCGCCAGGGCGTGGGCGCCTACCTGTCCTTCGTGCGCGTCCACCGCCGCTCCTTCGTGGCCCTGATGCGAGGCGGGACCGACGCCGCCGTGGCCGGTGTGGTGGAGGGGACGCGAGAGCTCTTGCTCCAGCGCATCCTGGGCGCTCTCCCTCTTCCCCAGAAAGAGGACCCCGGGCTCCAGCTCGCGCTCCGAGGCTGGGTCGGCTTCGTCGAGGCCTTGAGCCTCGATTGGGTGGAGCGCGACGACGTCCCCATCGAGGTCCCGCTGGACCTGGCGATCCGGGTGTTCTTCACCGCGGTCGGGTACGCGATGGGGGGATAAGCCACGAATCCTCATTCAGACTGTATGCGAATCAATATTCGAATCAATCGTTCGAACTCGCGGAGGGCCGAAGGATATTGGCGTACGTCATCCGAAGCGGTCAAGGCGACGCGTCAGGATCGCCTGCCAGGAGCAGCCTCCGCACGAGCGCCTGGCAGAGCGTGGCGTCCCTCAGCCTCCGGTCGATGCAGCGCACGGCGAAGGTGGGAGGGCCCTGGAACGTGGGTACCTGGAGCTCTCCCTCCAGACAATGGAGGAGGAGACCGCGGTCGCGCTCCCGCTCGACCTGGCATCCGCTGCGCGAAGCCCCGCGAGCGATGAACGCCTGACCGCTCGGCCCATTGGGAACTTCGGTCAGGACGAGGGGGGCTCCACCGCAGGACGTCAACGTGAGGAACAGGGCCGGAGAGAGCGCGAGGGCGGCGAACCCGTGAATCGGCTTGCGCACGGGGAGTCATGTAGCCGCGGCCGCAAAATCATGTCAACGTCGCCGCGCGATGCCCAGGCCGTTGCTCCGTAGCTCCGTCGCCGCGCTCATGGCCACGACCCTGGCAATCCCGGGTGAGCTCCGCGCCGGGGACATGGCCTGTCCTCCCGGGATGGTGTTCGTACCCGGCGGCGCGGCGCCCCTGGGCCTCGCGGACGACGTGGACGCCCTGGCGCCCGCCGCGAGGGCGCTCGGGCCGCTCTGCGTCGATCGCACGGAGGTGACGGTGGCGCAGTACCTGGCATGCGTCGCCGGTGGGCGCTGTCCGGCTTCCCAGGGCACCATTTTCTTTCCAGGGTACGGCCCGCCCGAGCCGATGCGAAGCCAGCTCAGCGCCCACTGCAACGCTCCTCGCCCGGACCGCAAGGACCACCCCATGAACTGCGTCGACCAGGAGGCCGCGGCCCTCTACTGCGCCAGCCAGGGGGGCAGGCTCCCCTCCGAGGAGGAGTGGGAATACGCGGCTCGAGGCCCGGAAGCAAACCGGTATCCATGGGGCTCCTGGCGCCCTGGCGCCTCGTCGGCGCCGCTCTGCTGGGACCGCCGCCGCTCCGCCCTGGGGACGTGCCCCGTGGGGCAGTTCCCCGGAGGCGCCACCCGGGCGGGCGCCCTGGACATGGCTGGCAACGTGTGGGAGTGGACCGCGAGCTCGCGCTCGGGGGCGTTCATCGTGCGCGGCGGGGGCTGGACCAACTTCCTCCCCCGCTTCGTGAGCTCCACATATCGCTGGCCGCTCGCGGCGAGCACCAGGCTGAACTGCCTGGGCTTCCGGTGCGTACGCCCATCGGAATGACTTCCAGGTAACTCCGGAGGACCTCGTGAGCCCTTTCGCTTCCAAGTACGTCGAGGAGACTCGCTTCGGGACATGGTTCTTGCGGAGCCGCACGTGGCAGCACCGCGTGCTGCGCGTGGCGATAGACGACCTCAAGGGGCTCATCCAGGCTCCCTTGCCGGTGCGGCCGGTGCTGCTCGACGCGGGCTGCGGGCAGGGTAAATCGTTCAGCCTCCTGGAGGAGGCCTTCCGGCCGGACCGCCTGATAGGCCTGGACGCCGATCCGCGTAGCCTGGAGGAGTCGCGCGCCGAGGCCAGGCGCTCGGGGCTCTCGGTGGAGCTCGTCGCCGGCGACTGCGCGGAGATCACGCTCCCTCGGGCCAGCGTGGACATGGTGTTCTGTCACCAGACCTTTCACCACCTGGTCGAGCAAGGAAAGGCCCTGTCCGAGTTCTACCGTGTGCTCAAGCCCGGCGGGCTGCTGCTGTTCGCCGAGTCGACCGCGGCCTACATCGATACGTGGGTGATAAGATGGCTCTTCCGCCATCCCATGGACGTGCAGAAGAGCGCCGCGGAGTACCTCGGCATGCTCCGCGCGCAGGGCTTTGAGTTCGGCGAGCTCAACGTCTCGTATCCCTATTTATGGTGGAGCCGCGCAAAGGATTTCGGTCTTCTGGAGCGCTGCGGTCTGAGGGAGCCGGAGCCCTTCGGTCAGCGCGAGGAGACCCTGATCAACGTCGCGGCGCGGAGGCCGGGCGGCTCCTCATGAGCCGCCCGCGGGCGGGCCGGAGGCCCGGGCGCCGCGGAGGCGACGTATCGACAGGAGCGCTACCGCGAGGGAGAACGCCCAGCCGGCGGCGCCGCTCGAGCCTCTCCCGAAGCTGCAGTTCGAGAACTCGTTCCCGTCGCTGGGCCGGAGGTCGTCGTCGGCGGCGCGCACGGTCACCTCCTCCCGGAGGGCTCCCACCTGCGCCCGCAGGACGCGGTTGTTGGCTGCGCGGAAATTGTAAAAGAGGAGCTCCCCGGCGCCCAGAGAGCGCGAGTCCATCGAGAGCGAGGTGGGAGCGCCATATACGGGTTTCCCCTCGGCGTCGTAGGTCCTGGCGAGAAGCCCGAGCTGCTCCTTCTCCTTGGCCGAGCTGTCGTCCTGAACATAGACCTCCAGGGAGGCCAGCTTCGAGACGGGGAGGCCACGCACCGGGAACCTCGTCTCCGCGCCGCTCCCCTTGACGATCAGCTCACCTTGACCCTCGCCCGTCATGACGAGATCGAAGAGCTCTCGATCCTTGTCGTTGTCGACGAGGCTCGCGGAGGCGAAGGCCGGAGGCGTGAAGGTGAGGGCGCCCCGCCCGCGCAGCAGGACGTCGTCGCGCCCGACATAGCGGGCCAGCCAGCGCATACGTCCCCCCGCGACCTCCGCGAGCTCGCCGATCACCGCAGGGGGGACCTTGCCGTTGCGGGTCTTGATGGTGCCGACGAGCGAGTCGAAGAAGGGCACGATCGTCACGCGCTCGGCCTCCTCCACGGTGACCCGTGCCGAGAGCGTCGAGGAGGAGGACCGGAAGGTCACCGTGGCGGTGCCTCTCTTCTTGCCGACGACGAGGGCGACAGGCACCCCACATCGATCCGTGGCCTGGGCGTCAACGACGGCGACGATGTCGGGGGCGTCGCTCGTGATCTTGTAGGCCACGGGACTCGCCGTCTCCGGCCCGGGCGTCCCGGGCCGGAGGTGGGCGGTCGCCCCGAGGGCGATGGGCCCCGCGGCCACCCACGATCCGGCGGACAGGCAGCCCGGGTTCGAGGATGGACCGCCGGAGGACGAGCTCGCGCAGCCTCGAGGGGACTCCTCGGAGCTGGCGTTGCAGGCGAGCAGGAAAGCGACCATCAAGCCAAGGCGAGGAAGTCGGGACATTTTGGCCCCCCAAGCAATCGTCGAGCCAACGCCGCTCCGGACGTTCACACTGTTTTTTACCAGCAGGCAGGCGGACGAGAGCGCTACGGCATGATCTCGCGGTCGGGGATGGTGTGCAGCGGGCTTCGCAGGGCGCGGTCGACGAGCGAGCTACTGACTTCCGGTCAACAGCTATTGACTTATATTCAACAGGCTTCATCTTTGGACCCATGAACACCGAGGTCGTGTCCCCCAGGCCACCGCGCTCCATCCCGGTGCGGCACCCCAAGTTCCGCTTCGAGCCGCAGGGCGGCCGCCACTGGCTGGCGGGCGATCCTGTGCTCACCCACTTTGTCCAGGCGCTCTCCCTCACCTTCCCGGAGGGCGAGGCGTTCTTCATGGACTCCGTGGCGCACTTCCGGAGGCGCATCCAGGAGCCCACGCTACGCCACGAGGTCGCGCGGTTTCTCGCGCAGGAAGCGGTCCACGGCAAGGAGCACCGGGCGTTCAACGCGTGGTTCTCTTCCCAGGGCTTCGACACCGAGGCCCTGGAGCGCCGCATCCGGGACAACCTCGCTCGGGCGCGCGAGCTCCCGCCTCTGCACCGCCTGGCGATCACCTGCGCCCTCGAGCACTTCACGGCCATCATGGCCGAGCAGATCCTGGACAACCCCGAGCTCCTCGAGCAGTTCGACCCCGGGGTCAGGCAGCTCTGGCGCTGGCACGCGGTCGAGGAGGCGGAGCACAAGTCGGTCGCCTTCGACGTGTACGAGGCCATGGGGGGGCGCTATCCCCGCAGGGTCATCGTCATGCTCGTGGTGACGGCGCAGTTCATCTTCCAGATCACGCGCATTCAGGCTGCCCTCATCCGCCAGGATCCGGAGGCGCAGGGGGCTGGCAAGGCCCTCGGGGCGCTCTGGGTGCAGTGGGGCAACCCGGGCTGGCTCCGCCGGCTCGTACCCGCGTACCTCGATTATTTCCGCACTGGCTTCCACCCCTGGGATCGGCCCGCGTCCGAGGGGCTGGCCCGCGCCCAGGAGCTGCTCGCCGACACGGTCGTGGATACCAAACCTGCGGCCGGCGTCGCGTGAAGGAGCTCTCCGTGAAGCACTGCATCATCGGCGCTGGATTCTCCGGGCTCCCCGTGGCCAAGCGGCTCCTCGAGCTCGGCGAGGAGGTGGAGGTCCTGGACCGCAACCCGGGTATCGGCGGCCTCTGGCACACCGGCGTCTACCGCGACGCGCACATCATCTCGTCCAAGCACTCCACGGAGCTCCCCGATTTCCCGATGCCACGCGGCTATCCGGATTTCCCTGGCAAGGCGCAGATGCAGGCCTACTTCGAGGCCTACGCCAGGGCCTTCCACATCGACCGTCATGTCCGCCTGGGAGCCGAGGTCGTGAGGGTTCGCCGGGGCGAGGGCTTCGAGCGCTCGCCGGGTTGGATCGTGACCCTGGCCTCGGGCGAGGAGCGCCGCTACCGGACGGTCACCGTGGCCAACGGACACAACTGGGCGCCCCGTCAGGTGCGACACCCCGGGAAGTTCGGGGGGGAGATCTTGTATTCCAGCGCCTACCGCGATTTTGGCATGCTCGAGGGCAAGCGCGTGCTCGTCGTTGGCTATGGCAACACCGGCTGCGACATCGCGGTGGACGCGGGGCGCCACGCCGCATCGGCCTCGATAAGCATGCGCTCGGGCACCTGGTTCTTCCCCAAGACCTTCCTGGGAGTCCCCATGGCCGATATCCCGGGGAAGATTCCTGCCTTCCTCCAGAGGGACGCGATCGATCGCCTCTTTGGCCGCCTGGTGGCCAGGCTCACGGTCGGCGCTCTCTCTCGCTACGGCGTCCCCAAGCCGGAGTTCAGGCCCTTCGACAAGCACCCCATCGTGAACACGGATCTGCTGGCGGCCATTCGCCACGGACGCGTGAAGGTGCGCCCCGACGTCGAGCGCCTCGACGGCAGCCACGTGGTCTTCGTGGACGGGACGCGCGAGCCCTTCGATCTGGTGGTCTACTGCTGCGGCTACGAGGTGCGCCTTCCCATGCTGGAGCCTGACCTCGTCACCTTCGAGCGAGGGCTCCCGGTGCTCTTCATGCAGACGATGGTGCCGGGGCAGCGGGGGCTCTTCGTCGCGGGGCTGGGGCAGGCGCGCACGGGGGGAGGGCCGCTCTACCAGGGCTCTGGTTATGCGATCGCCCGGCTGATCGCCCACGAGGGCCGCTCCAGGGAGGGCACCATGGCGGAGCTCGAACGTCTGCCCATCGTGAGGGCGCTCTCAAGCGCGCCGCTGCGCAGGCTCACTGGCTTCCAGGTGGTGGGGCGGGCCGACATGAGATCGCGCGGCCTGGGAGACGCGAGCCGCCGCGTGAAGGGCCTGGACCGCCTCGCCGACGCGATAGGCGCCCCCCCGGGGCCCCGGCCCGGGGCGGCGATCTGCCCCGAGGATCTCGAAGTCCCTGCGCAGGGCGCCCCTCGCGCCGTAGCATCGGCGGGCCGGGCTCAGCCCGCGCTCCACCCTCGGAGGCTCCCTCGTGAAGAATCTGCAAGGTAAGGTCGTCGTCATCACCGGAGCTGGCTCGGGCATAGGGCGCGCCCTCGCGATCTTTGCTGCGACGCGGGGCGCGAGCCTCGCCCTGGCCGACTGGAACGAGGCAGGCCTCGAGGAGACCGCGGAGCTCACCGGAGCCTCCCCCGGCCGCCTCTTCACGCGCAAGCTCGATGTCCGCGACGACTCCGCGGTGAACGCCTTCGCCGCCGACGTCAAGGACAAGCTCCGCGGCGCCGACGTGATCGTGAACAACGCAGGCGTCAGCCTCTCGCACTCCATCGGCCTCATGAAGCGCGAGGATTTCGAGTGGATCATGGATATCAACTTCTGGGGCGTCGTCCGCGGCACGGAGGCCTTCCTGCCCCAGCTCCTGGCCAAGGAAGAGGGGCACGTCGTCAACGTGTCGAGCATCTTCGGGGTCATCGCGGTCCCTCGCCAGTCGGCCTACAACGCGAGCAAGTTCGCCGTCCGCGGCTACACCGAGGCGCTCTCCGCCGAGCTCCGCAAGACCCGGGTCAAGGTCACGGTGGTGCTCCCGGGCGGGGTGAGGACGGGCATCGTCACCAACGGGCGACAGTACGAGAACCTGAGCGGCCAGCCCACCGATCCCGCCACCCTCGGAAAGACCTTCGAGAGGATCGCGGGCTCGTCCCCCGAGGAGGCCGCCCAGATCATCTGGAGCGGCGTCCTCCGCGGCGCCCCCCGCGTCCTGGTCGGCCGTGACGCCCGCCTCGCCGATCTGGTCCAGCGCCTGTTCCCCACCCGCTACTCCCGGGTACTCCAGGGCACGACGCGCCTCGCGGGGAGGCTCCGCGGAGTAAGGCTTTAGACCCGACCACCGAGCGCGGCCAGACCCGAAATCGCCCATCGCAGCCGATCGAGCTCTCGACGCGTAGCCGAGCGGGCGCTAGCTTGCCCCGTCAGCACACTGGAAGCGCAAGGAGCCGGACCATGACCCCGCCGCCCAAGAACCCTCAGCCCGTCCGCCTCACCGCAGCCTCCATCACCCCCGCAGGCTCCGTCCGCGTCCGCTCCTCCGTCCGCGCCGGGTTCACCATCAAGCAGAAGGTCACGGAGAACGCGTAGCGTTTCGCAGCCGTCTTGCCTGTGCGCCTGCCCATCTACTCGGGATCGATCGCCGCGCTCCCCTCGCTGTCCGAGCGCTGGCTGGCCGGGGCGCTCCCAGGGCCGCTCCCCGCCGAGGAGCGGGCCACGTGCGGGAGCTGCGCGCTCGCGCCACCCGAGGGGGTCCCCCACGTCGCGGGGGGCCCCTTTTTCCATCCATCGCTCAAATGCTGCACCTTCGTGCCCTGGCTGCCGAACTTTGCCGTCGGCGGGGCGCTCCGGGGAGCGCCCGAGGGAGCGCGCCGCGTCCAGGCGAGGATCGCCCAGGGGGGAGGGCTCACCCTGCTCGGCCTCGAGGAGACGGCGAGGGAGGCGCTCCTCGCGCGCGAGGGACGCGCGGGCTTCGGGCACGCCAGGGCGCTCGCCTGCCCCTACGTCGCAGGTGAGGGCTCCTGCTCGGTCTGGGCGCACCGCAACGCCGTATGCGCCACATGGTTTTGCCGCTTCACCCGGGGCGAGACCAGCGCTCGCCTATGGCGCGCGGCGAAGCTCTACCTGAGCGCCGCGGAGCGCGCCGTGGCCACGCACTGCGCCCTCCGGCTCGAGCCCGGGGACGAGGCGCTGGCCCTGCTGGCCGATCCTCCTCGCGGCCTGCTCGACGCCCACCAGGTCGACGACGAACAGGATCCGGCGCTCGCTCGGCGGCGCTGGGGTCGCTGGCACGGCCGGGAGGCCGAGTTCTTCCTCGCTTGCGCCGAGGAGGCCTCGGGCGTGGACAGCGCGCGCCTGCGCGAGCTGGGCGGGGTGTCGCTCCTCGCGTTCTCCCTCGCTCTGCGGGCGGCGTGGCGCCCGCTCGAGGACGAGGGGCTGCCCGAGCGCACCGCCCTGGGCTCGCTCCGCGTGGTCTCGTTCGCCGGGGACAGTGTCACGGTCGAGGGCTACAGCCCCTACGATCTCGTCGAGCTACCCTCGGCCCTCGTGGAGCTGCTCCCCTTCTTCGACGGTGCCCCGGTCGAGGAGGCCCGGGCGAGGGCGCTCGAGGAGCGGGGCGTCGACGTGGAGCCCGGCCTCGTCCGGAGGCTCCTGGATCTGGCCATCCTCGTCCCCGCGGGCTCCTCGACGTCGCGTGAGAGCGCCGACAGCGTGACTGGCCGCGGGCTTTGATTTCACGTAGATAACCGGGGACATTGGCATCACTCATGCGAAGGGTCTCCACGGCGCTCGTCGCGCTCGCTCTCACCTCTTCTCCGCTCCAGGCTCTGGCCGGGACGGCGGACGCGGCGCTCGCCCAGACGCTCTTCGAGGAGGGGGTCCGCCTCATGGAGGCCAAGCGCTACGGCGAAGCCTGCCCCAAGCTCGCCGAGAGCCACCGCCTCGATCCGGCCGGAGGCACGATCCTGGATCTGGCGATCTGCCTGGAGAAGGAGGGCAAGCTCGCCTCCGCTTACGTCGCCTACGACGAGGCCCTGGCCCGCGCGAAGAAGGACGGCGAGAAGGGACGAGAGGCCACGGCCAGGGCCCGGCTCGAAGCGCTACGCGTCCTGGTCGCGAAGGTGATCATCGAAGTGGACGCCGGCGCCAGGCGGCTCGAGGGCCTCGATCTTCGGCTGGACGGAGCGAGCGTGAGGGAGCAGGCCTGGGGCTCGGCGATCCCCGTGGATCCAGGCCCCCACGTGATCACGGCCCAGGCGTCGGGCAAGCGAGCCCTCCGCGTCGAGCTGCGGGTCGACAAGGCCGGGGTGGTGCACACGGTGACCGTCCCTCCCCTCGTGGATCTCGCGCCGTCGGCCGTCCAGGCCAAGGGGACGAAGGAGCCCGGGGAGCCCGTCGGGGATGGGGGAGGGCGCAGGAAGGTCGGCTTCGTCCTGGGGGGGACGGGCATCGCGCTGCTCGCGGCGGGGACGGTGGCCGGCGTGCTCGCGATCGATCGCCACGCCGAGAGCGACCGGCTCTGCCCGGGTGGCCGCTGCACCAAGGAGGGCGCGGAGGCCGAGGACGCCGCCAACCGCCTGGCGTGGGGCGCCAACATCGCCATCGGCGCAGGGCTCCTGGCCGGCGGTCTGGGGGCCTATTTCCTCTTCTGGCGCGGCGATTCACAGGTGAAGATCGCTCCCTCCTTGGCGGGAGCCGCCGTGCTTGGCAAGTTCTGACCCATGGAGACCGCGACCGGGACACATGACGAGCCGCTCGCGGGGCGAGGCGAGGAGCGGCCGAAGCTGGCGCTCTGCATCGCCTTCGCGTCCGACGGGCGGACGGCCGGCGAGGTGCTGCTCGCGAGGGAGCGGGGCAGGACCTACCTGGTGGGGCGAGGCCCCAAGGACGCCGAGGATACGCTCCCTCGCCTCTTGCCGCTGCGGCAGAGGCCTGGCAAAAACGATCTCGGCCCTGCGCTCTCCGACGCTCAGCTCTCGAGGCAGCAGCTGCGCGTGGAGTCCGACGGGACCAGGCTCCGCCTCGAGAACCTCGGCAAGCGGGAGCTGCTCGACGCCGGAGGGAGCGCGAGGAGGGAGCTCTCGCTCGCGCCCGGAGAGGTCGCGGAGATCCGGGGGCGCCTTCTGCTCGTCTGCGTCGAGAGGCCGCCGCTCCTGCCGGCCGCCCGCAGCCTGGGCAAGACCCTCCACCCCTTCGGCGAGCCGGACGCCCAGGGCTTCGTCGGGGAGAGCCCGGTCGCCTGGAAGCTCAGGGATACAGCGGCGTTCGTCGCCGCGAGGGCCGCGCACGTGCTCCTGCTGGGCGAGAGCGGCACGGGCAAGGAGGTCGTCGCCAGGATGATCCACGAGCTGTCGAAGCGTGGATCGAAGAGGCTCGTGAGCCGCAACGCCGCGACCCTGCCCGAGGGGCTGATCGACGCCGAGCTCTTCGGGCACGTGGCCAACTACCCCAACGCGGGTATGCCCGAGCGCCAGGGCCTGGTCGCCGAGGCCGACGGGGGCACGCTCTTCCTCGACGAGATAGGCGAGCTGGGCCACGAGCTCCAGACGCGCCTGCTCAGGGTCATGGACGAGCGGGGCGAGTACCAGAGGCTCGGCGATCCCAGGCTGCGCACCTCGAATTTTCGCCTGGTCGCGGCGACGAACCGGCCTGCATCGGCGCTCAAGCACGACATCGCCGCTCGCTTCAGGCTCAGGCTCACCGTGCCCACCCTCGGGGAGCGGCGAGAAGACATCCCGCTGGTGGCGCGCCACCTCCTCCGCCGCGCCTCGCTCCAGGATCCCGAGATAGGCGCTCGCTTCCTCGAGGGCTGGGACGGCCGGAGCGGCGAGCCTCGCCTCTCGTGCGAGCTGGTGCGCGCCCTGGTCGCCCACGACTACCGCACCCACGTCCGCGAGCTCGACGCCCTGCTCTGGGCCTCGCTCGCCAGCAGCCCCGCCGAGAGAGCGGAGCTCACCCCCGAGGCCAGGGAGGCCCTCGACGAGGTCGGGGAGCGCCCCTCGCAGGCCCCCAGGGTCGACGTCCGCGAGCTGACCGCGGAGACCGTGCGGGCGGCCCTCGAGCGGGCGGGGGGCGTCCACGAGCGGGCCTGGAAGGAGCTGGGGCTGGCCAACCGCCACGTGCTAAAGCGCCTGGTCGCCAAGTTCGGCCTGCGCGACGACGGGTAGCGCGCAAACGGATCACGACGATATCCCTGACGGCGAGATGGCTATTTGCAATTGACTATTTGCATCTGCCCAGGGTGACCAGGACCCGCATCTGGGTGCTCCTCAAGCTCGAAGGCGCGACCACCGTCGACGAGCCCTTGCGGACCTCGGTGAGGTCGGGGGCCGGCACCAGGGTGCTCGGCGCGCCCGGCGCGGGTTTTCCCACGACGAAGAGCGCTCGGGCGGGAGCGACCACCCCCTGATCGGCCCCCACGGGGAGGGTGATGCTGGGCCAGCCCGTGCGGCTGGTCGGGACGTCGACGAACATCCAGCCGGCGGGGGCGGGGCCGCCCTGGAGCGCCGAGGCCATGTCGGCGGCGGAGGGAGCCGTCGGGTCGGGGGCGTCGCAGCGGCGCGACGAGCGCAGGACGAAGGCCTGAGGGTTGCGGTTCACCTCGTCCAGCGAGGTGTCCAGAGTGCCCACGACGCTGCGCTCGCTGGTCACGGTATCGAGAGTGAAGTTGCCATTGCGAGCGGGCTGCCCCTTCTCGTTGACAAGGTAGCCAGGAGCGCCCGGGAAGACCCCGCCGGCGTAGCTGGTGCCGAAGGTGACGCGCGTCTTCCCTCCGCTGACGGCGACGTTGATCACCCTGACCTGAATATAGCCGGGAGGTGGCCTGACCTCGCCCTCGAAGAGAGGGGGATCCGAGTCATAGCCTGTATCGATGACGCCGTAGCGGCCCTCGAGCTGGCTCTTCGGGAGCCCGAAGACCGCCGAGACGACCGCGCCGCTCGCGCTCTGGACCTGGGTGTGGCTCCCCCTCCCAGGGGCGCGATCCCCTTTGCACGTGAGGAGGAAGACGTCGTCGCCGGCCTTGGGCTTCCGGCGCCCGGTGAGGCCCTCGGCGTGGCGGAGCGTCACGGCGCCGTTCCCCTCGACCTTCTCGATCTTGGCGAGGATATGCCCCTTGGGCGTGGGCGGAGGCGAGGGGCAGGCGCCCCCTTGCGGCGCCTGGGCGCTGGCGTCTCCGGCCAGGAGCGGCGCCAGGGAGGCGAGCGTCAGGGAAGCGATGAGGGCTCGTGAGCTGTGCATGATGGTATCCTCCGGGCCTCGCGCTCACTTATCGCGCACGGTGGTGCATTGCCCCATCTTCATCTTGTCGGCCCAGCAGGTGTCGACCATGCGGCTGGGGCGCTTGGCGTAGACGACCGAGTCCCCCCTCGTGACGTTGTAGAGCGCGACCGACTTGCCGGCCTCGGCCTGGCCCGAGCAGCCCCTGAGCTGCCATTCGAAGTGCTTGGACTCGGGCTTGGAGCCGCTGTCCGAGCAGATATTGATCCCGACGGTCTGGGGATCGTGGCATTTCCGGAAATACTCGGAGCCCAGCTTGAGCGCGAAGGTCTCCCCGCAGTTGAGGGCCCCGGAGTTCCTGGCGACGAGCAGGGCGTTGCGGGGCTTGCTGCCGCAGGCCGCGAAGTCCCAGTCGACCTGGCCCATGTGCTTGTCGAACACCAGGCATTGACCCCGCTTGGGGCTCTTGATGTCGCACTTGGCGCCGCTCTCCAGCTTGGTCGTCGGTTTGCCGGCGGCGTCGACGCAGTTCTCGAGGACCCAGTCCGCGGGCTCGTCGGCCCCGGCGGGGGTCGAGGCGGCCAGGGTGGCGACGGCGGCGGAGACGAAAACGAGCGAGACGATCTTCTTCAGCATGGGATTCCCTCTTCCTGGGCGAGGCCCGCTCCTGGCGGGCCGGACACCGACCCCTACTGCAGCCCCCGAGCCAGCTCATTTGGCTTTGCAAACATTTGAAATTACTTCAAATATTCCTGGCACGACAGTCCAGGTGGCCGGGCGCGATCGGGCGCGCCCACGCCCCGCCCAAGCCCCGCCCAGTCACCCCGGTGTTTCGATCCCCGTAGGATCATCCCGCTGTGCGGCTGCGACGACCCCGGGAAGTCCCCGACGGGGGAGACCGCGGCCTACTCGCCTGGTCCCTGTAATTCCTCTTACTCGGGGCAGGGCGAGCCAAGCTTGGCGGGGGCAGGCACCACCGCCACTCCGTTCTTGCGGAAGGTCGAGTGAAAGCAGCCATACTGGTGACGGACGGCCTCGACGCGGCGGTAGATCCCGTGCCCGTCGAAGGCGCCGTTGTCGTTGTCGTACTGGACGATCACTCCGGTGTAGGGCTGTCCGCCCTCGCTCTTCAGGTTGTTCTTTACCGGATACTCGATCTTCTGGCCCAGCCCCAGGAGATCCAGGCCATCCCTCATGGTGGGCCAGATGGTGTCCCCTGCCTGGGGGTGCCCGTAGGCGAGCGCCATGGCGTCGTAGATCTGGGGCGAGAAGTACGAGTCGCCCTTGCCTGCGGGCTCGTAGATGCTCCGGGCGGGGTGCCCGGGGAGCGGGCGCCTGGCGAGGCGGTGCGTGGACACGATGGGATCGATCGCCTCCCAGCCCGTCTCGATCAGGTGCAGCGCGGGGTGCATGAAGGAGACCTGCTCCCGGGTGCCGATGAGCAGGCGTAGCAGGTTGTATGCGTTGGGGATCACGGTGGTGCGCAGCGCGAAGTAGGTCCAGTACCCGCCTGCGCCGGTGGGCACCGCGGCCTGGATGCGAGGCTCCACCGCCGACACCAGGTTCACGTACATCCCGCCCATGCTCTGCCCCTGCACGCTCAGGCGCTCCAGGCTGAACCTGTAGCCCGTCCGCCCCGCGGGGAGGGAGGGGCCCGGGCAGGCGTCAACCACGCTCTTGGGGAGGACGACCCTGGGGAGCGCGTCCAGCAGCATGCGAGACTCCAGGATCCCCTGGCGGAAGGTGTCCCTCATGGCGGGGGTATTCTGTAAATTCAGGTAATCGTAGTCGCCGGCGCCCGGGACGCGCTCGGGGCTGGACGGGAGGGAGCTGCCCGCCACGGCAAATCCCATGTTGGCCAGGGTGGCGCCAGGCCATACCTCGTAGGGATCGCCCTTGGTGCCTCCGTCCACGAACTCGCGGGCGAGCCCCCCCGAACCGTGGTAAAAGACGACGAGTGGATAACCCGCCTCCGGCATCTCCTTCTTTGGAATCGTGAACGAGACCGAGACGCTCTCCTCGCGCTGCTTGACGGGAAGCCCGTCAGGGCCGAACTCGAAGAGGCCCTCGCTGTTGTAGGGTGGGATCCCCTTCTGGAACTGAGGGAGCGTGATCTTGGCGGTCAGGTGGCAAAAGGGGGCACCTTGCAGGGAAGGAGTGCTCTCCAGGGCGAAATCCCTGAGCTCGGCGGGGTACTTGTCGGCGAGCTTGCGGGTGAGCTCCGCGGTGTCGGCCACCACGTCGCCCGTGGTGAACACGGTGGCGGTCACCACCTCGTCCCTGGGGACGCCCATCGAGTCCAGCGTGGCGAGGAGCGGCGCATAAAGGCTCTTCAGTGCCTCTCCCCGGTCCCCTCCTGGAGACTCTCCCCGGCGCAGCTTCTGGAAGGCCTCGGGCGCGGCGAGCACCTTCCCCTCCCGGTCGTGGAATCCCTTCTTCACGACGAAGGCATACTTGCGTGAGGGAGCGAGCAGCACGCCGGGGCGAGGCGAGATGGTGAGCAGGAACTCGGGCACGTAGGGGTCGGGCTGAGGGGCGCTGGCCACGACGGGGTAGAGCTTGCCCCGCTCGGGGGATCTCTCGTCCACGTCGACCAGCAGGAGGAGAGAGTCCTTGACGGCCCTGATGGGCGCCTCGGCGTCGCGCTCGGCGAGCGGCCTGTCAAAGCGGAAATAGGCGATGGACAGGACAGGGAATCCCTTTCGCTGGACTCCTATCTTCTTGAACTGATCGATGACCGGGAGCGCGGGGCTAGGGAATAGGGAGACGTCCGGAGCGCCGTCCTTGGTGAGGCGTAGATCCGAGGGGTAAGGCAGATCGAAGTAGGCCCCCTCCGCCCCGAGCTCCGCGTCTGGCCTGAAGACCGCGACGGCCCCCGTGGACTCCGGCGCCGTCACGGCAGGGGAAGTGGAGGACCCGGAGCACGCCGGCAGGAAGAGCGGGACACCCATGGCAAGCACCAGGCGAAGCGAAGCGCGCATGGAAGGGAGGGTAGCATTCGCGTAGAGTCCCGCGCGAGAATGCCCCCCGCCGCTGCCGCTCCCACCCGCATCTGGCTCTACGCCGTGTTCCTGGTCTCGGGCTTCGCGGCCCTGCTCTACCAGGTCGTCTGGCAGCGGGCGCTCTTCGCCATCTACGGCATCAACATCGAGTCGGTCACCATGGTGGTCACGGCCTTCATGCTGGGGCTGGGGCTGGGGAGCCTGGCCGGGGGCGCGGCGTCCAGGGACAGGAGGAGGCCCGTGCTCCTCCTGTTCTCGCTGGTCGAGGGGGGCATCGGGCTCTTTGGCTTCTTCTCGCTATCGATCTTCCACGCCGTGGGGAAATTCACCCTGGACATGTCGCCCCTCGGGACCGGGCTGGTCACCTTTCTTCTGGTGCTGGTGCCCACCGTGCTGATGGGCGGCACGCTGCCGCTGCTGGTCGGCTACCTGGTGCGCGTCTCTGGCAACGTGGGAAAGAGCGTGGGGACCCTCTACTTCGTCAACACCCTGGGCTCGGCCTTCGCGTCGGCCGCGTCGGTGCTCGCCCTGCTGGGGCACTTCGGCCAGGCAGGGACGGTGAGGGTCGCCGCGGCGCTCAACCTCCTGGTGAGCGTGGTGGCCTTCCTCCAGCACAGGCGCACGGGCTCCGGGGTCGCCGACGCTCAGTCCTCGCAGTCCTCGCGGGCTCGCGCCGACGCGGAGGTGGCCTCGTGAGCCTCGCGCTCGCGCTGGTGGTCGCCGCGGTCGCCGGCTTCCTCGGGCTCTCCTACGAGATCCTCTGGTATCGCGTCATCGCCTTCACGAGCTGGGGCGCGCCAGGCGCTTTCGGGCTCCTCCTGGCGGCTTACCTGTTCGGCATCGCCGTGGGATCCCGCCTGAGCGCGCGCTTCTGCAAGGACGGCGACACGGGCAAGCCCGAGAAGCTGCGCTCGCTCGCGGTCTTCACCTTCTTCGCCAACCTGGTCGCCTGGCTGGTCGTGCCGGCCTTCACCCACGGCGCCAAATCCCACGAATGGCCCGCGCCGCTGGTCGTGGTCGCCGTGGCCGCGGGGCTCATGGGATCCATCTTACCCTTGGTCGCCCACTTCGGGATCAAGCCTGACGACCGGGCCGGCGCCAGGCTCTCCTATGTGTATCTTGCAAATATCATCGGCTCCTCGGCGGGGAGCCTGGTCACGGGCTTCGTGCTCATGGACGCGCTGCCTCTGGCCAGGATAGGCCTCTGGCTGGCGCTCCTCGGGGTGATCCTGGTCTTCGGCCTGGTCCTGGCCAGCCGCCCCGGGCCGGCCGTCACCGGGGGGGCCCTGGGGGTGACGGCGCTGGCCACCCTGGGTTTTCTCTCGTTCAACGCCAAAGCCTACGATCGCCCTTACGAGCGGCTCCTCTACAAGAAGAACTTCGACGAGCAGACCAGGTTCGCCGAGGTCATCGAGACCAAGAGCGGCGTCATCACCGTGACCCAGGACGGCACGGTCTACGGCGGAGGCGCCTACGACGGCCGCTTCAACACCTCCATCGTCCACGATAGAAATGGAATACTCCGAGCTTATGCCATAGGGGCGCTCCACCCCTCGCCCAGGCGGGTGCTCATGGTGGGGCTGGCCTCGGGCTCGTGGGCCCAGGTGGTCTCTCACCTGCCGGGCGTGGAGTCCTTCACGATCGTCGAGATCAACCCTGGTTACCTCAAGCTCATCGAGCGCCACCCCGAGGTGAGCTCTCTGCTCACCAACCCCAAGGTGCACCTGGTCACGGACGACGGTCGCCGCTGGCTCACCCGGCACCCCGACGAGAAATTCGATGTCATCGTCCAGAATACGACGTGGCACTGGCGAGCCCATATCACCAACCTGCTCTCGGTGGAGTACCTGGAGCTGGTGAGGGCCAGGCTGCTGCCCGGCGGCCTCTTCTTCTTCAACACCACCTCGTCCGACGACGTGAAGAAGACCGCGGCGACCACCTTCCCCCACGCCCTCCGTGTCTACAATTTCGTGGCCGTGAGCGACTCGCCCCTCTCCTTCGACAAGGGCCGCTGGGAGCGCACCCTCGGGACCTTCTCCATCGATGGAAGGCTGGAGATCGACCGCACCACCGACGAAGGGAAGAAGCTCTACGAGGATCTCGTCAAGTACGCCGACACCCTCGACCAGCCTCCCACGGAGCAGGGCCTGGAGTCCCGGGACAGCCTGCTGTCCCGCACCAGGGACGCCCGCGTCGTCACCGACGACAACATGGTGCCCGAGTGGCGCTCCGTGCTCCGCTTCCCCGAGCCTCCATGAGGAGGCCAGCGCACATCTTCATTATGAAATAAGGTCGGCCTGAACTTCGCCGCCCACACGGCCACGGTGTGCTGGTTGAGGACGGAGTCAACGGGGTGAGGCTTCTGGAGCCGTCACTTCTGGGGGACGATGTTTCGCTTCTGGAGGAGATCCGCCAGGGTGCCAAACTTGGCCTCGCGCTTCACCTGAGCCCGGTACTGCTGGTAGGCGTTTCGCTCGGTGTCCTCGTTCATCGACTTGATGGACAGCTTCAGCTCCCCACGACGAGGATCGATCTCGATGATCTTGGCGTCGAGCTCCTTGCCCGGCGGAAACTCCTTGCGAAGATCCGCGCCTCGAGGAGTCCCGGTGCCGCCCGCGCTGATGAAGCCCCGGGCGTTGCGGCCCGTGGCGCCCAGGATACGGACCGTGAGGCCCGTGGCCTCGGCGGTGACGACCTGAACCTTCACCGTACGATTGACGGCGATCTTCTGGGGCGCCTCGTCCGCCGCCGGGCCCGAAGGCGCAGGGTGGAGCGAGATGCGGTGGGAGCCCGCCTCGACGTGCGCGACGACCACGTCGATGCTCTCGCCCTCCTTGAGGACCTCGCTCGGGTGGTTGATGCGCTTGACGGAGAGATCTCCGACCTGGATGAGGCCGTCGACCCCGGGCTCCAGCTCGATGAACGCACCGAAGGGCTTGAGCCTGGCGATCTTGCCGACGTGACGGGTGCCGACCGCGTACTTCTCGGCCACCGCGCTCCACGGATCGCCGACCGCAGCGCGGCGAGAGAGCCACACCTTTTGCTTCTCGTCGACCCGCAGGATCTTCACCTTCATGGTCTCGCCGACCTTGAAGACGTCCCTCGGCTGATCGCCACGGTTGTGGCTCATCTCGCTCAGCGGGACCAGACCCTCGACGCCGCCGATGTCGAGGAAGGCCCCGAAGGGGACCACCGTCCTGACGATGCCATCGACGACAGCGCCGATCTGGAGGTTCTTGAGCGCCTCCTCGCGCCTGTCCTTGGCGTCGGTCTCGAGCATGGCCCGTCGAGAGAGAACCACGTCCCGGCCACGCTTGCCGTACTGGGTGACGGCAAACCCAAGGCGCTTGCCGACGAAGGCCGACAGATCGGCGCCCAGGCGCAGATCCATGTGGGAGCCCGGAGCGAAGGCGCGGAGGCCATCGACGTCGACCTCGACGCCGCCCTTGATGACGCCCGTGACGATCCCGAAGACCAGCGATCGGTCACGCAAGGCCTGCGCCACGAGCGGCTTGGCCCGACGCGCCCTCCTGGGGTGGTGGGTGAGCACCACCAGACCGCCGCGCCCTCCGTCGTTGTGCACGACGCCGACGAAGGGAGCTCCTGGCTCGAGGATGACCCGAGGGAGCTGGGGCACCGCCGGCTCCTCGGCCTTTGCAGTGCGCCTTGCCTCGCCCTGCGCCGCGGGCGGTGAAGGTACCGCGACAGGCGCGGCTTCGACGGTCGACTCAGCCGCCTCTTGCGAGGCCTCGGCGGACGCCGAAGTTGCATCCGCCGATGCGTTCGAGGGAGCGCCGTCCGCGGGCTCCGCCCCCTCCACCCCCCGGGCCTCTGCGCGATCCTCGACGGCGTGATCGTCGTGGTCGTCGTGCTCCTCGGCGGCGAGATCGGCCTTTGCGTCCTCCTCGGTGATGAGGAGCTCGCGCAGATCGAAGATGGCCTTGGCCTTGCCCGACAGATCGATGAAGAGCACGTCCTCGGTGATCTCGATGACCTTGCCGAAGACCACGTCGCCCACGTTGAACGCGGGGCGCTCCTTCTCGGGCTTGGGCTTGCGGGGCGGCTTGGGAGGTCGCGAGGCGTCGGGACCTGCCTCGGCCGGAGGAGCGCGTTCTCCCTCGGCGCCCTGAGAGGAGGCCTCGCCCTCGCCAACCGGGAGCTCCGCAGGCGCGCCTTCGCCCTGAGCGTTCTGAGGCGCTTCGGCGGCGGCCCCGGGCTTCTTCTTGCGGCGGCGGCGGCGGCGCTTCTTCTTTTCGCCCTCCGCGGACGGAGCAGCTCCCTCCGCGGCTGCGCCTTCCTCGTCCTCGGGCCGCTCCTCGGCGTCGTCGGCGCTCTCTTCGCCTCCGTCGCCGGCCGTTGTGCTGGCAGCGGCGCTCGACGAAGCGGCGGGTGGAGAAGGGAGAGCCTTGCCCGCGGGAGGCATGGGCTCCGCGAGAGGCTCGGACGAAGATCCGGTCGTGCCAGGGCTTGCAGTCGGCTCCTTGGGCGAGGCCGCCGCAGCTTCCTTGGTCGACGGATCAGTGACCGGAACCGCAGGCAGCGCGGCGACGGGGGTTTCGGTGGACTCCGGAGTACTCATGGCTTCAGGTTTGGGGGGAGGACGATAGCCCATTTCGCTGCGTGGGGCTTCCCGTTTGCGTTCTTCTACACGCCCACGGAACGATTTCCCACAGGCAGCAGCACGGGTCAGGGGATCGCGGAGCTTGATTCTCGGTGCGGCTCGAAGCTACCTGAGCGCGTCGAACGCGACGCCGTGGAGCGAGAGGCGGTTCTGGTAGTAAAAGAGCAACCTCGTGTCGTGAAGCACCAGATCGCTCCCCCTCGGCGCCAGGACCTCCTGCGCGTGGTAGCCCGCGAACGCCCTGAGCGCGTCCTCCAGGACCCCCTCGCCGCCGCGGTTCTTCAGCCCCGGCGCGAGCACGATCTCGCCCTTCTCCTCGAGTGCCCTGAGGCGTGAGAGGAAGCGGTCCACCTCGAGCGCGAACTCCTCACGAGGTACGCGGACGTCGTCCTTGTGCCTCAGGATCGCGAAGAGATCCCCCTTGCCGACCGAGCGCCGCAGCCACTCGAACGCCACCGCCGCCACGACGTGCGTGGACATCACGACGGTGTCGCGCTTGAAGGCGCGCACGATCTGCTCGCCCAGCTCCCTCGTGTACTCGGCGTCGCGCCTGGGATCGCGCCCCCGGCTCCCGTCCCGGCGCTCGAGGAAGGACTCCGCGTCCACCTTGCGGCCCCGAGCGTCGTGGGAGTTTCCCTCGTCGTCGACCAGGTTGCCGAAGCTGTCGAGCGGCTGCCCGAAGCGCACGATGCACGCGCCGTCGAGCCCGAGAAGCTTCTGCATGAACGACGCGACCCGACCGATGCGCGTCGACTCGTCGTCCTCGATGAGGTAGCGAGCCTTGCCCTCCTCCTGGAGGAAGTCGTCGATGAGGGTCTCGGCCTCCAGCGTGAGCAAGTAATTGATCGTGGCGGGGACGAAGAACACCCTTCGCGGGACCCGTGCCTCCACCGTGCGGGCATAGGCCTCGAGCCCGGTGCCAGCGAGGCCCAGCTTCAGCTTTCGCTCGACGCCGCCCGAGCGAGAGCGGGTCCCCCCCGGAAAGAAGAGGCTGTGGTAGCCACGCTCTATCAGCACACACGAGTAGGTCTTGAGGACCTCCTTGTAGAGTGCATGCTTCAGACGGCGATCGACCCTGTAGGCGCCGAGGTTGTGCATGAAGTAGCTGAGGACGGGGTTGGTGAAGAGGTTCTTGCCGGCCCCGTAGGTGGCCGGCGGGAGCCCGGCCCGCTCCAGGGCAAAGCCGAAGACGACCGAGTCCAGGTTCGAGAGGTGGGTGGGCGTGAAGACCAGCGTGCCGAGGTCGGCGAGGCGCCGGATATGCTCCCTGGGCCCCTGGATCAGGACGCGGCCGTCGAGGGCGGTGAGGTCGAGCGCGTGGGGCAAGTTCTTCATCGTGGCGCGCGGGGAAAGCAGGGCTCCCAGCAGAGGCACCATGGCGCGAGACGCAAAATGATAAACTTTGGGATCGAAGTTGCCCGCGACGTCCCACGCGTAGCGGCGCGCGTAGATCTCCAGGGTGTCCCGGCACTCCGCCTCGGAGAGACGCCCGAGCTTCGCGGCCAGGGTGCGCCACTCGGCCAGCTCGGAGCCGCCGTGACCACCGAGGCGCCGCATCTCCTGGTAGGCGGCGTCGCTCAGGGTAAAGAGCGGGTCCTTGGTGCTCGCGCAGATCCGGGCCACCACCTCATCGACGATGGCTCCACGCGCCTGGTTGAAGCCAAAGATGGGCGCCGCAGGCGCGCTCACCTCCACACCACGCTGCAAGAATTGTTCGAGCAACACGGAGCGATGACAACAGAAAGGAGGGGTCTTCCACAAGCGGGAGGTGTCTCATTTCCTCGATGACGGGAGATCTTGCAGCCACGGCGGCGCCTCGACGGCGCCTTCGTGGGTTGTCTGCGGGTGGGGAAGGGTCACTGCGAACCTGGTTCCGCACTCGAGCGCGGACCACCGATCCGACCACGAGGCTCGAGCGTATCAAGACGGAACCGCAGCGTGCGCTCGCACGTGGCGGGCCCCGCGGCGGCCGGAGGTGCAATCTTTCCAGAACCGTCGACGAAGTCCTCCTTGTCTCGTAGGGTTTCCGGGGGGGAGTATCCACAACGAAGGCGCAGGTCGCGCAGAGTACCGAGTTATGAGCTCACCCACCGGCGAACGACAGGAAGAGCTGCTCTCGGAGGCCGTGGGGCTTCTGATCGCCGCCCGTCATCCGCGCGTCGAGCAAATGGTGCTCGACGGCTTGCCGGAGCCTTTCGTCGCGGAGTTCTACGCGGCCCGCGAGTCGCTCGCGGCGCTTGGGCTCGCTTTGCCCCCCGAGGAGCCCCCTGCCGGCCTGCGCGCGCGCATCCTGGGGAGCGTTGCGGCCCGCCCCAGGTCTCGCTCGGCGCTGCTCGTCGTGGACATGCTGATGGATCACCTGAACCCTGGTGGAGCGCTCGAGGTGCCGCGGGCCAGGTTGATCGTCCCTGCGCTCAGGGCTCGCATCGAGGCAGCCCGCAGCGAGGGCACTCCGGTCGTGTATGTTGTCGACGAGCACGATCCGGACGATCCCGATCTTGAGGCATGGGGCGCCCACAACGTGAAAGGCACCGGCGGCAACGATGTGTGGCCCGAGATCGCCCCTGACCCTGGGGATCATGTCGTCAAGAAGCCCAGCTATAGCGCCTTCGTCGGGAGCGAGCTCGAGCAGGTGCTCGACGGCCTCCGGGTCGATTCGCTCGTCCTCACCGGCTGCTTGACGGAGATCCAGCTCTTCACCACCGCGACGGACGCCTTGCAACGGGGCTACGCGGTGGATATCCCCGCCGACACCCAGGCAGGGGCGGCGGAGCAGTTCGAGCAGACGTGCCTCGCCACCGTGCGCCTCATGGCCCCCTTCGGTCCGGCGCGCAAGGCCAGGCTTGCGCGCCTTGCGGCTGCGGCCTGAGCCCGCTCGGCGAGGCGGACTGGAAGCTCCCTGACTTCTCGCGTAAGCTTGTGGGCTCTTCGACGGTGCCCCGGTAGGGCGAAGAAGGGGCAGCGCCCTTTCGCGCACGGCGGTCGATCCGTGACACGGGAGGAATCGAGTCCATGTCAAAGTTGCACGTAGTTGTCGCCCCGATCCTCGTAGCTGTTCTTGCCGCGGGGTGCGCCCTGGCACCCGTGCCCCCCGAGGAGGAGAAGGGCGAGGCTCCGCGTCCCTCTCGCGTCTTCCAGGTGCCGGGGTCAAGCGCCATGATTCGGGTCTGGAGCGAGCGCTCGACGGGAGGGCGCGACGTCCCCCACTACGAGATCACGGACGACGGCCGTGTGCTCACGAAGCGCGCGACCTCCTACGATCTAAAGCTGAGGAACGCCCGCTTCGATCCTCTCTCCGGCCCTGATCCGGGCCACCTGGAGCTCGGGGAAGCGGAGTCGACGTCGAAGGTCTACATCCTCCAGTTCTGGACGCAGTCGCTGCCCGGCTACCTCGGCGAGCTGGAGGCGGCGGGCGCCGAGGTCCTGGCCTTCCTCCCCGAGCACGCGAGGATCGTCAGGATGACGCCCGAGGCGCGTCGGCGGGTGGAGTCGATGCCCTTCGTCCGCTGGGTGGGACCGTACCGCTGGCTCTACCGGCTCGATCGCCCTCTCTGCGACGCGGCGCTCGCCAAGCACGACCTGCCGGAGGCGCGCTACAACATCCAGCTCTTCGAGCGAGGCCCTGGCCCTCAGGAGGCGCTCTCCCGGTTCATCGAGCGGAACGGCGGGAAGGTCCACGCCAGGGTCAAGGAGGGCTTCCGGCTCGAGGCCACGCTCTCCTTCGAACTCCTGGTCCGCGTCGCCAACCGTGACGAGGTCCTCTTCGCCGACCCCTGGGCGGCCCCCGAGGCGGACGATCCGATGGCGAGGGAGATAGGAGGCGCCGACTACCTGGAGCGGGTGGCGGGCTTCACGGGGCTCGGAGTGAGCGCCGAGGTCATGGACTCCGGGCTCCTCGCGACGCACCAGGAGTTCGCGGGGACCATCCTGGCTCATGGCCCGTTCGGTGTCTCGGCGCACGGGACCAGCACGGCGGGGATCAACTTCGCGAAGGGAGTCGACGATCCGCTGGCGCGCGGCATGGTCCCTGACGCCCAGGGCATCTTCGCCGCTTATGGCTCGCTCAACGCCGCGCACTCCCGTTACGAGCACACCGCCGAGCTGCTCGGCACCCCGTACTTCGCCGTCTACCAGTCAAACAGCTGGGGCTCCGGCCTGACGACCCAGTACACGACGCTCTCCGCCGAGATGGACGACATCATTTACCTCAACGATTTTGTCATCTTGCAGTCCCAGAGCAACACAGGCACGCAGAGCTCGCGCCCCCAGGCTTGGGCCAAGAACGTGGTGAGCGTGGGCGGCATCAGGCACTGCACTCCGCTCTGCTCGAACGACCAATCGACCCACACGTGGACGCGGGGAGCGAGCATCGGCCCCGCGGAAGACGGCCGTATCAAGCCCGATCTGGCGAATTTTTACGACAAGGTCTATGCCCCCACGAGCACGAGCAACACGGCGTACACCACGGGCTTCGGCGGCACCAGCGCGGCGACGCCCATCACCGCCGGTCACTTCGGCCTGTTCTTCCAGATGTGGCACGAGGGGGTCTTCGGCAATCCCACCGCCGCGTCCGTCTTCGACAGCCGCCCTCACGCCGCGACCGCGAAAGCCATCATGATCAACACCGCCCGGCAGTGGCCGTTCAGCGGCGCCGCGCACGATCGCACGCGCGTGCATCAGGGCTGGGGGCTCGCGGACGTCGCGAACCTGTACGACCAGCGCGACCAGCTCCTGATCGTCGACGAGGCCGATCCGCTCACCGCATTCCAGAGCACCACGTATCGTGTCACCCCCAGCGGCCTTGCGCCGCTCAAGGTGACCATGGTTTACCGCGACCCCATGGGTACCACCTCGGCCGCCCTCCACCGGATCAACGATCTGGACCTAACCGTGATCTCGCCGCTGGGCGACGTCTTTCACGGAAACGAGGGCCTGCTGGAGGAGATGTGGTCTGCGGCGGGCGGTGCACCGGATACGCTCAACACCGTCGAGAACGTGTTCGTCGAGCTGCCCGATCCGGGCACGTGGACGGTGACGGTGACGGCAACGGAGCTCAACGTCGGCGACACCGCCCCCTATGCGCTGGTGGTGAGCGGCATCAGCCCCTGATCGACACCTGATCGGACAGACGAAAGCCGCCAGCGCCGGCTACTGGGCCGGCCCCAGAGCGCAGTATTTGGGGAAGCTCTCCGGCAGCGTCTTGGCGTAGGGCTCCGGGCTGGCCTTGAACGGATGATCCTCCAGGAATTTCCATGCGCTCGGGCGCGCGCTGGAAGGCACCGTATGGCCCCCGCCGTGGTTGCAGAGAACCGAGAAGTGCCCTTCAGCCGTCAGATCACCGTGGTATTTCCTCGTCGTCTCCGCGAAGCTGATGACCTGGGTGTCCTTATCGCCGCCATAGAGCAACATGGCCGGATATTTGTTCTTCCCGTCCTGCGGATCGGGCGGCGTCCCCAGGCGGGCCGGTGAGTAGGCCACGATGCTCGCGAGATATCCGGACCGCCGGACGGCAAACTGCGTCGTATGCATCGCCCCGGCGCTGAAGCCCACGCTATGAATCCTACGTCGATCGATGCCCACCTTGGCGATCGCGCAGGCGACCACCTCGTCGGCGACCAAGAGATCGTTCTCGGCCGTCCCCCCCAACGCCAAGAACCACGGGAGCAGACCCGACCCAGGATCGTGATACGGAGCGACCACCACGCCTCCCAACGCAGTGATCTCGTCGATCGCGGAGCCGAGCACAAAGCTCGCTTCGGTCGGCGAGCCTCCCGCACCGTGCCAGAAGAATACGAGCGGCCCGTCCAGAGTCTTCGCCGCATCGCCGATCCACATCTGGACGTCACGAGGCTTGCCCCCAGGATCGAAGGTGGCCTTGCCCTTGGCAAACTCGGGGCAGCTGCCCGTCACCTTGGGGATGAACTGCGCCTCGGGTTCGTTGGCAGCGCCGACCGGAGCCGCCACCACGCCTCCCTCGGCGACGCCACCATCCGACGCCGGCGAACCCGCGATGGGCGCGACGCTCTCCGTGCACGCAAGGGCCGCAAGGACGAGCAACGAGGTGCCAAGGAGAACGATCCGCATCTCCCTAGTATAGAGACAGCAGCCCGATCCTGTCGAGAGCACGCGTGCTGCCCGGCTCGCCCCCGAGGAGCTTCCCGGGGAACAAGCAATGAAAAAGGCCTGGAAGGCGGCGTTGCCGCTTTCCAGGCCCTGGGAAAATTCCCGGCGGTGTCCTACTCTCCCACACGGCTTCCCGTGCAGTACCATCGGCTCCGAAGAGCTTAACTTCCGAGTTCGGGATGGGATCGGGTGTGGCCTCTTCGAGATTGCCACCGGAAAACTTTGGGTCAGGTACGCTGCGCGAGCGCAGCGGAATCGTTGATTCGTTCTGATGAGCGAGGATTCGCGACCCGAATCCTGCGCGTGAAGGCTCGATGGTTGCCTTAGAAAGAAGACCAAGCCGCACGACCTATTAGTACTGGTTAGCTCCTTGGATTGCTCCAATTCCAC
>SXGT01488099.1_pt1 | contig 28341 bp, 16 predicted proteins | sample 3176221 | NCBI WGS metagenome assembly SXGT01 (sample SAMN11356862, study PRJNA531348) | freshwater metagenome | isolation source: freshwater sample F1-120 | place: China: Fuxian Lake, Yuxi | collected 2017-12-25 | reverse complement strand
CTCGCGTACTTGAACAGCTCCACGGCCTGCTTCTGGATGAAGCAGGTTTGCCATAACAAGACGAATGCGTCCCAAAAACACACGACAGACCCTGCCCGTGCCGCATACGAATTTGCTGGGACCGCACTCGGCCCGATGCCTATCCCGAAATATTCGGTGTCTGTTCTGGCCAAGCTAGCGAGCCGGCTCGCTTCCCTGGCCGAGGAGCGGTCTGCCTGGCTCTCTGGGGCAGTGCTCCTTGCGCAAGAGGCAACGTGGAAGGATGTGGAAACACTGCGAAGAGCCGCAGAGGAAGGCTGGAGCGCTTACGACGACTGCACGCGGAGGGCGGTGTTCCTGCAGGAAGAGATCGACTGGTGTGTATACGAGGCCTTCAGTCTCTACGATACGTCGAAGGACGGCCCTATAAGCGAGGACCGGTGCTCCCTCGGGAGTCGTCCGTTCGAGATCGGAGTGGGCTACGATCCGGGAGTCTCAAGCAGGGTTCGAAGCTCGGCACTCGCAGGTATCGAGGGGGCCCGAGCGATCGAGGGCTGGAGTGCGCGTCAGAAAGCGTGTTCGGAACCGCTCCTCGAGATCCTGGAGTCACGCGCTTTCAAGCGCATGTGGAGGGACACGGAGAGCAACGTCGATCCGGGCGAATTCCGTGAAAACATGCTTCGCAACTGGGCGGAGCAGAAAGTGCTCTCGTCGCTGGAACCCCTGGTCGCCCGAGAGCCTCGGATCCAGCCAGCTCGTGCCCACGTGAGCGAGCTGGCTGTTCTTGGGAAGGTCACGGCGACAGCGGACCTGCTGGGCGAGGATGACTCGGCTCTCGTCGTGCGCCTATGTGGAGAAGAGGCTGTTCCCTACCTGGCCGCCTTCCGCTACACCGATTCCGGCCTTGAAAAACGTGCCCTCTGGGAGAAAACCTGGGATCTCCAGCGCATGGAGGACGCAGGACAGACCGTGAATATCCCCGTACCTCCCAAGTACGACAGCAAGGACTTTGCCAGCGCCACCTTCTGGCGCCTTCGAGGCAAGCTCGATGTCCCCAAGGAGCGCTTCATCTCCTATCCGGGGGCCGAGAAGGACGACGACAGGAGCCCGCTCTTCGGCTGGGCAGGCTGGGATCACCTCCAGCAGGCCACGGCCTTGGCCGGGCTCTATCAGGAGCGCAAGGACCAGGATGGTTGGGGAGCCGACGAGGGAGGGAAGGCCAGGTTGGTGCCGCTGCTGGCGGGGCTGCTGGAGCTCGTGCCCTGGTTGAAGCAGTGGCACAACGCTCCGGAGGACGACTTCGGAGGGGAGGGGCCGGGCGATTGGTATGAGCGCTATGTGGAGGGGGAGGCCAGGGCCATCGGGAGAGGGCTCGATGATCTGCGAAAGTGGAGGCCGGAGAGAGGGAGAGGGAAGAAGTGATCCGTGGGGTAGGGCGAGGGGCCCGGCCCCTGACCGCGGCTCGTCGCGAAGCCCTCTGACCGCGGCTCGTCGCGAAGCCCCCTGACCGCGGCTCGTCGCGAAGCCCCCTAACCCCGGCCCTTTCCCCCGTTATCACGGGGGCAAGGGAGTGTCGCGTCCACCAGAAAGCCCCCTGACCCCGGCCCTTTCCCCCGTTATCACGGGGGCAAGGGAGGTCCGCGTCCGCCCATTGTGGATTCCTTTATTTCGGGCTCGTCGCTCTTGTCTTCTTCCCTCCGCGCTTTGTGAAGAGGGCTGTCGCGCCGAACGTGCACCCTTGCCCCCGTCCTCGGGGGAAAGGGCCGGGGTTAGGGGGCTTCGGGAGCTGTCGCGCCGAACGTGCACCCTTGCCCCCGTCCTCGGGGGAAAGGGCCGGGGTTAGGGGGCCTCTCGCGACGAGCCGCGGGTAGGGCTTGCCCCAACACGCTAAGGCTCCACGGCGATGGCCGCTTCCGCGTCCATCTGCGAAGCCTCAGCGTCCTGACGCGGAGCTTCCGCACCCGTCCCTGAAGCCTCCGAGTCCAGATACAAAGCTCCAGCGCCCGTCCATGAAGCCTCCGCATCGAGATGCGGAGCTTCCGAGGGCTCTCCGAGCTTACGAAACGCGATTCGGAGGCCCTCTGGAGCCTCGCGGAGGCTTCATGGATGGGCGCGGAAGCTTCCGGAGCCGCAAAGGAGGCCTCCAGGGTCGTCGAGGAAGCTTCCTGGACCGCCTCGGAGGCCTTACGGACCGCCTCGGAAGCCCTTGGTTGGTGGTAGAGCGTTCGTGGTACCTTGGCCGGCATGACGGCGGTCGCGAGACGGCTCCAGATCGTGCACTACCCGGAGACGGATCACATGGGGGAGGACGCGCTCCAGCGCTTCATCGCGGAGCTCCTACGGCCGCTGATCGCCTGGTGGTTCTTGAACCGAGGCCTGCGGCGCTTCGTGGGGGCCGACCAGTTCATTTACATCGTCCAAGGCGACCCCACCCAACGCATCGCCCCCGATGTGTACGTGCTCCCCGAGGTCGATCCCGACTGCGCCCCCTCCTGCTGGAAGCTCTGGGAGCTGCCCCAGGGCCCCTCGTTCGCGCTCGAGATCGCGTCGCTCGACTTTCACAAGGACTACGACGACGCCCCCGTCGACCACGCTCGCATCGGCACAAAAGAGCTGGTGATCTTCGACCCCAGGGTGACGGCTCGCAGCCGGGTGCGCGTCCGCTGGCAGGTCTATCGCCGCTTGCGAGGGCGCGGCTTTCGGCTGGTGGAGAAGAGCAACGAGGACCGGATCTTCTCCAAGGAGCTGGGATGCTTCCTCCGGGTCGTGGGCGAGGGACCGCAGACGAGGCTGCGCCTCGCCACCGGCGAGCGTGGCGACGTGCTCGTCCCCACCCCGGAGGAGCGCGCCGCCGAGGCAGCAAAGCGAGAGGCCGAGGCGGCAAGGCGAGAGGCCGAGGCGCGCGCCGAGCTGGAACGTCAGCTCGCCGAGAACGCGCGCCTGAAGGAGGCGCTCGCCGCACGCAAGGGGCGGCGCACTCGAGGCTGACTCGGGCGCTGTGAAGCCCGGGGATGCGCAGGCCAGGCCACGCCGGGCCTCTTCTCGCGTAGACTCGCGGGCCCATGAGCTCCCTCCGAGACATCCTGGATCTGCCCCGGGAGGTGACCAAGAGCGCCTTCGTCGTTCGCCTGGCCGAGGCGGTGGAGCGCCCCGACGTGCTGATGGACACCTACGCCATCACCCCGGACATCCACAACGCGCTGGGGAAGGGTCTGGGCCTCATCGGCAACGCCATGACCGAGCGCCGCAACGACGCGGCCTTCGTGCACGGCAGCTTCGGCTCCGGCAAGAGCCACTTCATGGCCGTGCTCAGCCTGCTCTCGGGCAACGCGCCCAGGCCCTGGGCCGAGCCCGGGCTCCACGATCTGCTGGCCAGGCACGAGTGGGTCAAGACCAAGAAGATCCTGCGCCTCCACCTCAACATGATCGACGCGCCGAGCCTGGGCGAGAAGATCTTCGGCGACTACCTCTCGAGGACCCTCAAGCTCCACCCCGAGGCCCCCGTCGCTCCGCTCTTCGCCGACGGGGCGCTCTTCGCCAACGCCTCCGCGCTCAGGGCTCGCCTGGGGGACGCGGAGTTCTTCAAGGCCCTCGACGGGGGAGCCAGCCTGGACCGGCGCTGGGGCAAGGCGGCCGGGGAGACGTGGAGCGCGGCGCGCTTCGATGCGGCCATCTCCAGCGCCGAACCCAGGGTTCGAGGCGACCTCTTCAGCGCCCTCGTGAAGACGCATTTCCCGGCCTTCCGTAGCCAGGCAGGGGCCTTCCTTGCGTTCGAGCCAGGGGTCTTCGCCATGGCGCAGCACGCGGCGTCCCTGGGCTACGACGCCATCGTCTTCTTCCTGGACGAGCTCGTGCTCTGGCTGGCCAGCAAGGCCAGCAACCCCGAGTCGCTCAACAACGAGATAGGCAAGCTGGCCAAGCTGGTCGAGGGCCAGGCCGCCGATCAGGCCATTCCCATCGTCACCTTCGCCGCCAGGCAGCGGGACATCGGCGAGATGGTCGGAGAGCAGTACGCGGGGCAGGACGCCCAGACCGTGCGCGACAAGCTGAAGTTCTGGGAGGGGCGCTTCAACACCATCCGCCTCCCGGATCGCGATCTCCCCGCCATCATCGAGAAGCGCGTGGTGCACCCCAGGAACGCCGCGGCCAAGAAGACCCTGGACACGGCCTTCGACAGCATGAGGAGGACCCTGGGGAGCGTCGCCTGGGGGACCCTGCTGGGGGACATTGGGGACGAGGCCGCGTTCAGGCGCGTCTACCCCTTCACCCCCGCGCTGGTCGAGTCCCTGGTGGCCATGAGCCACTACCTCCAGAGGGAGCGCACCGCCCTCAAGATCCTCGTGGAGATGCTGGTCGGGCAGCTGGACGACTTCGAGGTGGGCAAGGTGGTCCCGGTGGGGGATCTCTACGACGCGCTCGCCGAGGGCGAGGAGCCCATGGACGGCGCCATGAAGGAGCGCTTCGGGGCGGCCAGGAGGCTCTACCAGGGAGAGCTCCTCCCGCTCATCCAGGCCCAGAACCAGACGGGCACGCCGCAGAGGTGCCAGCGCCTCCGGGGCGACGCCACCACGATCGGCTGCGCCAACTGCCGCGAGACCAAGTGCCGCAACGACAACCGCATCGCCAAGACCCTGCTGCTGGCCGCGCTCGCCCCCAGCACCCCGGTCTTCAGGACGCTGACCGCCAGCCGGGTCGTGCAGCTCAATCACGGGACCCTCAGGTCGCCGGTGCCAGGCGCCGAGGCCACGATCGCCGCGCAGCGGGTGAGGAGCTGGGCCACGGAGGTGGGGAAGGTCCGCGTCACGGGGGACGACGATCCGGTGGTGAGCGTCGTGCTGGAGGGCGTGGATCTACGGCCCATCCTCCAGGCGGCCAGCGGCATGGATACCCCGGGCGCTCGCAAGGCCAAGCTCAGGGAGCTGCTCTTCCAGGCCCTCGAGCTGGACGACGCCAGGAGCACCGTGGACGACTACAAGGTGCTCTGGCGAGGCACCGACAGGAAGGGGACGGTCCACTTCGGCAACGTGCGCGACATGGAGGACCAGACCCTGCGCGCCGGCGAGGACGACGCCTTCAAGCTGGTGATCGACTACCCCTTCGACGATCCGGGCCGCAGCCCCCAGGAGGACGAGCAGAGGATCGCTCGCTTCACGGAGAGCTCGCCGGACACGCCGAGCATCGTCTGGCTCCCCAGCTTCCTCGCCGAGCCCGTCCAGCGCGATCTGGGGGACCTGGTGATCCTGGACCGTATCCTGGAGGGCGATAGCTGGAAGTCCCACCTGGCCGATCTCCGCCCCGACGATCAGGCCCGGGCCAGGAGCGAGCTGCGCAGCCGGGCCGACCAGAAGCGAGAGCGCCTCCGGCGAGCGCTGGACGCGGCCTACGGGCTGCAGAAGGCGGGGGTGGGCGTCCTGGATCCCACGCGCCTCCTCACCCAGCATTTCCACGTGCTCCGGAGCGGCTCCAAGATCAGGGGCGTGGCCGCGGCCGATCTCAAGCGAGGGATGCTGATGGCGATCGAGCAGCTCCTGGACGACAGGTTCCCGAGGCATCCACGGTTTTCGGACAGGGTGACCCGTGGCAAGCTCGACAAGGAGCTGGAGATGCTCGTTCGCCTCTGCGAGACCGACGGGCAGCGCCTCCCCCTGGTCAAGGCCGAGCAGAGCGCGCTACGCTTCGCCGACGAGCTGGGGCTGGTGCAGGTGAGAGAGGGCCAGGCCACCCTGGCCTCCCAGACCTACGACGAGATCGATCGGGTCCTCCGGGCGCGCAACATCGACACCCCCGACGTCGCCACCCTCGAGCGCATCTTCGATCCCGAGCGGGTCAAGGGGCTCACCCCCGAGGTGTCCGATTTCGTGGTCCTCGCCTACGCGACGGCGCGAGGTCGAGAGCTGGCGCGAGGAGGGCAGCCCCTCAGGAGCCAGGCGCTGGGCAAGCTGGATCGGGACGCCGAGCTCCTGAGGCCTCGCCTCCCCGACGAGTCCTCCTGGCACCTGGCCCTCTCGAGGGCAGGGCAGCTCTTCGGGATCACGGTCGGCAAGGCGCACACGGCCAAGAACCTCAGGATCCTGGGCCTGCACGTCAGCGCCGCGGTCGAGCGAGCGCGCCGCGACGGAGCCGAGACGATCGCGTCTCTGCTGGAGAGGCGCTCGGCCTTCTTCGAGGGTCGTCCACCACGCCTACGCACGGCGTCGAGGGTGGCCGAGGTGCTCGCTCAGCTCGCGGGGCGGGACGCGCTCTCCCAGGTCCAGACCCTCGCCTCGCTGGCGCCAGAGACCTCCGAGACGGCCATGCAGAAGCACATGATCGCTGCCTTGGGGGTGCGCGACGTCCTCGCCAACGACGTCCACTTCGTGGCCTTTCCCGCGCTGCAGGGGAGGGAGGATGGAGAGTCGAGGGAAGTCCTCGCGGAGCTGGCCAGGGTGCTCGAGGCCGACGAGCTGCAGACAGGGCTGGCGGCTGCGCTGAACGCTCTGAGCATCCGGGCCCAGAAGCTCCTGCACTCCGGACCCGAGTCCAGCCGGCCGGTCCAGCCGCCCCCGGTCTCGCATCGCCCGGTCCCCGGAAATCAGGGCGATGGCCAGGGCGTCCGGTCCATCCGGACCCGGGCCGAGCTCGATGTCCTCCTGCTCGATCTGGCGCGGGATCTCGAGGCCCTTGGCCCTCTCGAGGTCACATGGAGCCGCGGCACCTGATGGATGTCCCTCACCTGAGCATGGCCGATCTCGAGGGCGAGCTCTCTCGCATCCACCGGGTCGAGCATCGCACCTACACCACGGCGCTGTATGGTCGGGGCGAGCCCGCCGAGCTCCAGGTGACGGTGCGAGGTAAGGTCGTGGATTTTCGCGTCCGCCCCGTGCACTGCGAGCTGGATCTGCGCCGCGCCCTCGCCCGCTGTCCCGGCGAGGAGCATCTCCTCCTCCTGGTCGACTTTCCCGCCGATCAGCTGGCGGCCGATCTCCATGGACGCCTCGCCTCCGGCCGGGTGTGGTCCGCGGATCGGGCGACGCGTATCGCCCGCCTCTTCAAGGCGTCCGAGGTGAGCAGCGAGCTGCTCGCGTGTCGCCCTTTGTGGGAGGCCATCCTCGCCGATCCTCGCCCCTTTCCTGTGGCGATCCTCGGCACCACGGTCGATCTTCCCACCGCGTGGCGCGCGCTCCTGTCGCGTCTGGCGGATCTGCCGACCCAGGGAGAGCTGTCGGAGGAGCGCCTCCTCGAGCACCTGGTCACGCGGTCGGTGCCTGGCGGTGCCCAGGCCCTGGGCCCCGAGACCGCCGTGGGCAAGGAGCTCCTCCGGCACCTCGAGAAGGTCGCTGGCCCGGTGGCGCCTGTACTCTGGAAGGCGTGGCTCGCAGGGCAGGGGCGTCGAGTGGCGGCGCTCACCTTCGTGCTGGACGCGGGGGCGTCCCGGGTGAAGAGCGACGCGGGCCTCCGCGCCAGCCTCACCGCGGTGCTGGTCGGGATCGATCCTGCGCTCCGGGACGTGCCTCGCCAGGACGCCCCGCTGCTGGAGCGCTGGGGGGCCCTGGCCGACGGGCTCCGACGGAGGCTGTCCAACGAGCCCGCGCACGATCTGCTGGCGCGCGAGATCCTGGCCGAGGCCGACGCGCTGATCCCCGACAGCGAGGTGGCCGCGACGCTCCACGAGAGCCGCTACCTGAGAGCGGCCTTCGAGGCGGGCCTGGGAGCGCTCGCCGAGATCCTGCGCGAGGGCGCGTCCGAGATCTCTTCGCCGAGGGCCATCCAGCGCGCCCGAGAGCACCTGGATCGCCTGGCGCTCCACGAGCTGGGACATACCCACGGGGGCGCCGAGCTCGTCCTCCGCGCCCGCATGGCGGTGCGCCTCCTCGCTTACCTGCTCTCTCGCCCGGATCTGGCAGAGGAGTCCGCGGGCATGGGCTCGAACGGCGCGGTCTTCGCCCTGGCCAGGCACCACGTGTCCGACGGAGGCCACGTGGATCTGGCGAGGGATCGCGCTCGCGGACCCTCGGACAGGGAGATCGAGAAGGCGATCGACGCCGTGCTCGCTCGGGTGGACGCGCTCCGCGAGCGGGATGACGAGGCCTTCGCGACCGCCTATGGGAGCTGGCTCTCCAGCGGCAGCCCGCAGACGCCCCACGTCCTGCCCATCGCCAGGGGCCTCGACCACTTCGCCGCCCGCTTCCTGAAGGACCAGCCCCACCGCCGCCTGCTCGTCCTGCTGCTCGACGGGATGTCGTGGGCCAACGCGGTGGAGCTGCTCGAGGACTGCGAGCAGAAGGGCCACGCCCCCCTGCGCTTTCGTCGGGAAGAGCCGCTGCGCCCCATGCTGGCGGCGGTCCCTTCCCTCACGGGGATCAGCCGCTCCTCGCTCTTCGGGGGCAAGCCGATCCGGACCGGAGAGGTCCAGGCTACCGGGAGGGATCCCGAGCGCTTCGCGATCCACCCCGAGCTTCGCAAGGCAGGCGTCGAGGACGCGGTCCTCTACCTTAAGGACTCGGTGGAGATCGCGTCGGGCGATCTTGGCCCGAAGGCGATCGAGCTGGTGCGGTCCAAGGAGCGCCTCGTAGGTGTGGTGGTCAACGCTCTGGACGATCAGCTCAAGGGCGCGCGCCAGCTCCGGGTCCCGGCCGATCTGTCGCACATCAAGCCGCTCGAGCGCCTCCTCCGAGAGGCCAGCGACGCCCGCCGCGCCGTGCTCCTCATCGCCGACCACGGGCACGTGCTCACCTCGCGCATGGAGTCGGTAGGCAGGGCAGGGGACGGGCGTCGCTACCGGTTCCTCGATGCCAGCGAGGCTGCGGCTCCTCACGAGGTCGTGCTCTCCAGGGAGCACGCCTGGGTGGCGCCAGGCAAGGCCAGGGTCGCCTTGCTGTACCGCGACCGCGACTCCTATGGCACCACCCCCGCGACCGGAGAGCACGGAGGGATCTCGATCGCCGAGATCGTGACCCCGGCCATCCTGATAGGGTCCGAGCAGCTACGGCGCCAGGTGGAGACCTTCGAGGGCAAGGACGACGCGGAGCTGGAGATCGCGCCTCTCCCTCGCCCCGACTGGTGGGAGCTCCAGGCGCCTCCGGCGGCCCGCAGCCCCAGGGCCGAGGTGCCTCCGGCGAAGCCCGCCCGCCCCGTCAAGGTCGCCGCCACGATGCCGCTCTTCGACCCCCCACCTCCTGACGAGGCACTGGCGAAGGCGCCTCCGTCGGAAAGTCCGTGGGTGGCGCGCCTCCGGACAACCAAGGCCTTCGACGCGCACCCTGCTTCGCTGCGGAAAAGAATTCGCGAGGTGCTGGCCGAGCGCATCGCCATCCTGGCCGAGGCGGGGGGGACGCTGCCCTCGGACGTCTTCGCTCGCAAGGTGGGGGTCATGCCTCGCAACGTCGGGGGCGTGGTCTCGGAGCTTCAGGAGGTGGTGGGCTTCGACGGCTACCTGATCGTCGAGCACGATCACGTATCCAGGCGGGTCACCCTCCAGGTCAAGATGCTAGAGGCGCACCTCGCGGAGCTTTCGTGATGGACCTCGGGATCATCCGTCGCAAGGAGATCCTGGCCCCGCTCCGCAACGGGACGGTGCCGAGGCGAGGGCTCGAGCACCTGGCCGTGGGCCTGGGCCGCTTCGAGCAGGCCATCGACGACGAGCTTTCGCACGTCGCTCACAAGAACGGCTTCTTCAAGGCGGTGCGCGGCGACTACGGCAGCGGCAAGACCTTCTTCTCGCGCTGGGTGCAGCACAGGGCGCAGCAGAGGGGCTTCGCCACCGCCGAGGTGCAGATCTCGGCGAGCGAGACGCCCCTCTACAAGCTCGAGACCGTCTACCGCCGCGCCCTCGAGAACCTGCGCACCCGGGAGTGGGACACGGGAGCGTTCAGGGCGCTGGTCGATCGCTGGTTTTACAGCCTCGAGGAGGAGGTGCAGGCCGAGCACCCCCCGCGCCTGGGCGAGCTGGCCACGGCCACGCTCGCGGACGCCGTGGGCTCCCTGCTCGAGGCTCGCCTCAAGGCCGTGCGCGACACGCAGCCGCTCTTCGCGACCGTGCTCCGCGCCTGCCACAGAGCGCGCATCGAGGAGGACAGCGCGACGGCCGACGGCCTGCTCGCGTGGCTCATGGGCCAGCCCAACGTGGGCGCGCGGGTGAAGCGCCCCGCGGGCGTGCAAGGAGACGTGGACGGCACGGCCGCTGCGGGCTTCTTCCGGGGCGTCATCGCGCTGCTCCAGGAGACAGGGCGCAAGGGCCTCTTGCTCGTCCTCGACGAGGTCGAGACGATCCAGCGCATGCGCTCGGACGTGCGCGAGCAGAGCCTCGACGCGCTCCGCAAGCTGGTGGACGACGTGGACGGGGGACGCTTCCCCGGGCTCTACGTGATGATCACGGGCACGCCATCCTTCTTCGAAGGACCCCAGGGCATGAAGAAGCTGCCGCCCCTGGAGCAGCGCCTCTACCAGGATTTCTCGGGCGATCCTCGCTTCGACAGCGCCAGGGCCACCCAGGTCCGCCTGATGCCCTTCGACGTCGAGCGCCTCGTGGAGGTAGGACGCAAGGTGCGTGAGCTCTACCCGTCGCTCCACCCCGAGCGCGTCGCCCGGTTGGTCGACGACGCGGTGGTGCGCGATCTGGCCGTGGCTCTCACGGGCAGGCTCGGGGGCGAGGTGGGCGTGGCGCCCAGGATCTTCCTGCGCAAGCTGGTGGGCGAGGTGCTCGACAAGGTGGACGAGCACGAGGACTACGATCCCAGACGGGATTTCAAGCTGGTCGTGGACGCGGGCGAGCTCACCCGGGTCGAGCGGGAGGCCGCGGGGATCGAGGCCACCGTGGACGACGTGGCGCTCTCGCTCGATCCGGTGCCCGAGTGAAGGGCTTCGACCGCCTGACCGGCGCGATGAAGTACCAGATCGTCAACACCCTCGGCTTCCAGGACCTCCGCCCGGTGCAGCTCCTCACCCTGGACGCGGTCCTCGATGGCAAGAACTGCGTGGTGCTCGCTCCGACGGCCGGCGGAAAGACCGAGGCCGCCTTCTTTCCGGTGCTCTCGGCCATGGACGAGGGCGACTGGAGGCCGGTCTCCGTGGTCTACCTCTCGCCGATCCGGGCCCTCCTGAACAACCAGGAGGATCGCATCGCCCGCTACGCCGCCGCGCTGGGCCGTCGCGTCTTCAAGTGGCACGGCGACATCGGCCCGGGCCCTCGGCGCTCCTTCGTCCGCGAGCCCGCCGATATCCTGCTCACGACGCCCGAGTCCCTCGAGGCCATGCTGATGAGCCCCAGGGTCCCGGCGGGCCGGATCTTCGCGGGGCTGCGGGTGGCCATCATCGACGAGATCCACGCCTTCGCGGGCGAGGATCGAGGCGCGCACCTGGCCGCTGTCCTCGAGCGCCTCTCTCGCTACTGCAGGGCCGACGTGCAGCGCATCGGCCTGTCGGCCACGGTCGGGGATCCCGACGCCATCCTGCGCTGGGTGCGGGGAGGTTCACAGCGAGAGGGGCTCGTCGTGGCGCCGCCTGGGACAGCCACCGTGCCTCGGCTGAGCCTCGACTTCGTGGGGAGCACGGCCAACGCCGCCAAGGTCATCGCCTCGCTCCATCGCGGCAAGAAGCGTCTGGTGTTCGTCGACTCTCGGCGGGGGGTCGAGGAGCTGGGCAAGGCGCTACTGGAGAGCGAGGTCGACACGCATATCCTCCATGGCTCTCTCGCCCCGTCCGAGCGGCGCGACGCCGAGCGCGCCTTCCAGGAGAAGCAGGACTGCGTCATCGTCTCGACGAGCGCCCTGGAGCTGGGTATCGACGTGGGAGATCTCGACCATGTGCTCCAGATCGACTGCCCGTCCACGGTGGCGAGCTTCCTCCAGCGCGTGGGGCGCACGGGGCGCCGCCCTGGCTCCGTCCCCAATTGCACCTTCCTCACCACCAAGGAAGACGCCACCCTCCAGGCCGCGGCGCTCCTGCGCCTGCACGCCCGAGGCCAGGTCGAGGCGGTGCGCCCCTCTCGCCGGGCCTTTCATATCCTCGCCCACCAGCTGCTGGCCCTCTGTATCCAGCAGGGCGGAGTGCGTCGGGGGGAGTGGTTCCCCTGGGTAGAGGGCGCGACGCCCTTTGCCGACATCTTGCCCGAGGAGCGAACGCGGCTCGTCGACCACATGCTGGCCTCCGAGATCCTCTCCGATCAGGACGGGGCTCTCTGGCTGGGCCTGGAGGGTGAGCGGCGCTACGGGCGTCGTAACTTCGCCGAGCTCTACGCGGTGTTCTCGAGCCCTCGCCATGTCACGGTCCAGTGGGGGACGCGCGAGGTGGGCACCGTGCATGCCGACTTCCTGGAGTCGCTGGACACGGATATGAGGCGAGGGGCCTTCTCGCTCGGCGGGCGCGCCTGGGAGGTCGTCCGGATCGACTGGAGCAAGGGCATCTGCGAGGTCACTCCCGTCGAGAGCGCCCCCTCGGCTCGCTGGTCCGGGACGCCCACCTTCCTGGGGTATTCGCTGGTGCAGGCGATGCGCGAGGTCCTGGTCTCGGACGATATCGATCCCTGGTGGTCGCGACGAGCGACCGAGGTGCTCACCAGGCTACGGGACGGCAAGCGCTTTCTCAGGGACGAGCCTTCTCCCATCACCGATGAAGGCGACGGCCTCACCTGGTGGACCTATGCAGGAGGCCGCGCCAACCTCCTCCTGGCCAGGCTCCTGGAGGAGGAGCTAGGAGGACGCTGCGTCGTGCGCAACACGTCCATCTCGTGCAAGGAGGGCGCGGGCCAGAGCCTTTTGGCCTTGCGCGATGCGATCCGCCGGCTTGCCTCTGCCGGCCGCCCCTGGCCCGAGGACGCGCTCCGGCTGGCAGGCGTGTGCGCGGGCCGGACGCGCCTCTCCAAGTTCCAGCCCTGCCTGCCCGAAGGCCTGCTCGAGGAGCTCCTGACGGGCGCCGTGGACCGCGAGGGCGCGGCGAGCGCGTTACGAAGAGCCCCCGGCTTGCCCGAGCGCGGCTCTTCACGTCGTTGAAAGCCGGGGCACCGGCAGAGACCGTGGAAGCCCGGCAGCCGGGCTACCCGTGGTGGGGTCCCAGAGGATACCCCAATGGCAAGCCCGCTTCGGGCTTTTGAGCCTCTGCCGGTGCCCCGGCTTTTCCTCAAGCCGGGGGTCCGTGTGGGCGAGCCCGCTCTCGACGCGCGCGTTCGGCGAGCTCGGCGGATACGACATCGCCATCAATCCAGAGCGGGTGAGGATCGGCCTTGGCCTCGGCGATGGCGCGGCGCTCCTCGTCCCCCATGGGTCGGTCATCCTCCGGCGCGTTCGCGATGGCTTCGGCGACCGGATCGACCTTGGCCGCGGGAGGTTGGCTCATGGTTGTAAACTAGCACGAGTCAAAGCGGCTACGACCGGGCTCACTCCCAGGCCTCCGCCAGCTCCAGGGTCCTGGCGTTCTCCTCCACCCGCTCCAGGAAGCTCGCCCTCCACTGGGGATCGCTGATCAGCTCGGCCCGGGCGACGATCCTGGCCCTGGCTCCCAGGATGGCCCTCTTGGCCCTGGCGGGTTCGCCGCTGGCGGCCAGGGTCTCGGCGTAGGTGACCCTGACGAAGCTCTCGCCCTCCTCGATGCCACCCAGGCCGTCCAGCTCCAGCATGGCCTCGTCGATCGGCTCCCTGGCATCGTCCACCCGCCCGGCGTCGAGCAACGCCCTGGCCAGCACCGCGAGGGCATAGACGTTCACGTGGGGGGCGGCCTGGGCGACGGCCAAAGCCCCCCGCACCTCGGCCTCGGCCTCCTCCACCCTCCCCGCCTCCAGAAGGATACGTGCGCCATACACGTGAGAGGCGCCCATCATGCGGCGGTCGCCCTGGGCCGAGAAGGCCCTGGCGGCCTCGCTCTGCTGGGCAAGGGCCTCGTCGGTGCGCCCCGTCCTGGCCAGGGCCATGCTGAGGATGTGGCGGGCGCCGGCGGTGACCGAGGCCAGGCCAAGGCGCTCGGAGGAGACCAGGGCCTGCCGCAGATCGCGCTCGGCGTCGCCCCAGGCCCCCAGCTCCAGGCAGACCGAGCTGGACTCTACCAGGGCTCTGGCCGCGCTCCGGGCGTTGCCGGCCTCCTCGAAGCGGGCGATCGCGTCCTGGTAGAGGGAGAGGGCGAGGGCCGGATCCCCGTGGACCGCGGCCCGGTAGCCGCGGGTGGCCAGGACGTGGCCCGACGCGTTGGGGTTGCTGTCGATCAGCTGGGGCGCGGCCTCGTCGACGTAGGCCAGCAGGCCGTCGGCGGAGCGATAGTCGCCGGCGCGCAGCAGGGCGACCGTGGCCCTGGAGAGGGCGACCAGGTGGGGGGCGGTGGTGACGCCCCGCTGGCTCCTCTGGGAGAGCAGCGAGACCAGCTCCTTGACGCGCCCGTCGTCCCCCAGCGCGGACGCGGCCTCCACGGCCTCGGCCAGGGCCCGGTCGAAGCGGGTGGAGGTGCGAGGCAGGAGCGCCATCGCTTCCCTGGCGTGGCGCTCCGCCTCGGCGTACCGGCCCCTCCAGCGCTGGGCCTCGGCCTTGCGAAGGAGCAGGCGCCCCCGGACCTCCCCGTCGGCGCCGCAGGCGATACCTCGCTCCGAGTAGTGGATAACCGCCTCCAGGTCGCTGCCCTCGAGGGCCTGGGCGGCCGCGCGGCGCCAGAGCATGATGGCCCGCCTGGGCGCTCCCCCGGCCTCGAAGTGGGAGGCGAGCGCCACCGGATCGCTCTCTCCGACCTCCTCGAGCCACTCGGCGGCCCGGAGGTGGGCGCCGACCTTGTCCTTCTCGGTGAGCATGCCGTGGGAGGCCTGGGCCAGCAGGTCGTGGCGGAAGGTCCACTCCTGCTCCCCGCGGAACCGGCTCGCCTCGTTGCGGGTGACCAGCTCTCGCTCGGCGAGCTCCTCGAGCCAGGAGCTCACCTGCGCCCGCTCGAACTCGCCCTCGAAGAGGGCGGTGACGCCCCCGGTCCAGAAGGTCTTCCCGAACACGCTGGCGGCGCGGAGCACCCGCCTCGCTTCGGGCTCCAGGGCCTCGATGCGCCCCTGCGCCACGGCGATGACCGTGTCGGGCAGCCTGGGGCCGTGGCCCTCGGCGACGCTCCGTATGAGCTCCTCCAGGTAGAACGCGTTCCCCCCTGCGGTGGCCACGATGCGGGCGACCGTGGGCTCGTCGGCGCCCTCCCCCAGAACCTGGCGCACCAGCCGCTCGCTGGCCTTCCGGGAGAGATCGCCCAGGGGCAAGATCTTGGGCTGGTGTTCGGCCCATAGATCGGGGAAGAGCTGGTGGACCTCGGGGCGGGCCAGGGCAAAGACCATGATGGGGCGGCCCCTCACGCGCAGCGTGGCGTCGACCAGCTTGACGCTGGGCAGATCGCCCCAGTGCAGATCCTCGAACACCAGCACCACGGGCTGGGCCGCGGCCTCGGCGGCGATGAAGTCCTCCCAGGCCCGCTGCATCTGGTCGCCCATCAGCCTGGCGTCGCCCCTTGCGGCGTGGAGCTGGACGTCCTCGTCCCCCGGGCTGGTCGCGCCGATCAGCTCGGCCAGGAACTGGGTGACCCGCCGGACCTCTCCCCTGGGGACTCTCCTGGCGACCCTGGCCCGGATCTTCTGTTTTTGCACGCTCGGGGGCTCACCGTCGAGGACCCCCGCGGCCCCCCGGACGATCTGGGCGATCATCCCGAACGACGACCGCGCGTGCATGGGATCGCCGGTCGCGACCCAGAGCTCCACGGCCTCCCCTCGCATCTTGAGGCTGCGCAGGGTCTCGTAGCGGAGCCTGGATTTCCCGGCCCCCGCGGGTCCTGTCACCACGACGGCCCTGGCCACGTCGTCCGAGACGCACTCGGCGAACACGGACTCGAGCAGCACCAGCTCCCGCTCCCTGCCGACGCAGGGCGTGGGGCGCCCCAGGAGCATCCGCCCCGCGTCCTGGGCGCTCCGCTCCCCGACCAGCACGATGCCGGCTCCCTCCCGGCGGACGACGAAGCGCCCGTCGAGCAGGCCGGCGGTCACCTCGTCCACCCAGATGGGCAGGGCGGCGGTGGGGCTGGCGGAGGGGGACGAGGCGTCGATCCCCTCCTGCTCCAGCATGGCGACCGCTCGATCCAGCGCGTCGCCCACGAGCGGACCGTCGTCCATCATGGCCCGGCCCGTGACCAGCACCATGGCCACCCTGGGCGCGGCCGCCCTCATGGCGAAGACGCACCTGGCGGCCCTGACGGCCTGATCCGTGGCGCTGTGCCTGCCCGCGAGGGTGCACACGATCATCCGGTTGGGCAGGGTCTCCAGGCTGGCGGCGAAGGGCGCGACCGCCAGCCGCAGGCGCCTCCCTATCAGCTTCATGCCCTGCCACTTCCCGTCGACGATGGTGGCCTCCTCGTCAGGGAGCCCCTGGGCGGCGACGGCGACCAGGCTCACCAGCCTCTGCTCGGCGTACATGAGCGCCTCGGTGCCGGAGGTCACCCCCACCATGACCGACCCTGGCTCCAGATCGCCCAGGGCTGCCAGCTCCGCCCCCACCACCCCCGCGTCTGCCGGGCGATCGTCGGGGTTTCTGGCGAGCATTCGGGAGATCAGCTCGTCCAGCTCCGCGGGCACGTCCGAGCGCACGTCGCGCACCCTCGGCGCGTCTCCGTGGAGCAGCTTGGTGATGACGGCGATGGGATCGTCGGCGTCGAAGGGCGGCGATCCCGCGAGGCACTTGTAGAGGAGCGCTCCCAGGGCAAAGACGTCCGTCCTCGCGTCGATCTTGCCCACGCCCCTGGCCTGCTCGGGGGCCATGTAGCCCAGGGTCCCCAGCACGCTGCCCGCCTGGGTGATGCTCGAGCCGCCCGACTGTCCACCCCTGGCGATGCCGAAGTCGATGAGCACGACGCGAGCGAGATCGTTGTCGCGCAGGATCAGGTTGCCCGGCTTGATGTCGCGGTGGACGATGCCCCGGGCGTGGGCGTACCCCAGGATCTCGGCGATCCTCTGGGCCAGCTCCACGCTCTCCTTCACGCTGAGGCCCGTGCGTATGAGGCGCTGCCCCAGGGTCTCCCCCTCGAGCCACTCGATGGCCAGGAAGGCCGCGCCGCTGTCCAGCTCCCCGTGGGCGACGTACTTGACGATGCCCGGGTGATCCAGCCCCAGGAGAAACTCTCCCTCCCGATCGAGGCGCTCCATCTGATCCTCGGCCATCTCGCCATAGAGGATCTTGAGCGCCACGATCATGCCGGTCTGGAGGTCCTTGGCGCGGTACACCCTGGCCGTGCCTCCCACGCTGGCGCAGTGCTCGATGAGGAAGCGATCGGCGACTGTGGCTCCTGTGTGCAAGGGACTCCAGGAGGGAGGATAGCCGAGGTCCGGAGGGCAGCGCACCTCCATGCCGCCCGTGACGTCGATGCCCGGCTCGAACGAGGGGAGAGCCTCCGCGCGGCAGCACGGCGCCCTCGCCGCGAGCCCTTCATCGTAGCGCCACCGCCGCCCGCACGGGGTTGTGGTCCGAGCAGCGCCCTGCATCGACGACCTCGATCTCCTCGATGGTCGCCCGGAGGCCCACCACGTGGTCGATCCAGGAGTCGGGCTGGCCCCCGCCTCCCGTCCGGGTCGCCCGCTGGCCCGAGTGATCGGCCAGCTCGAAGGGCGGTGGCATCGCCTCGCGCACCTTCCCGGGTTGGACATTGAAGTCGCCCACGATCACCGCCGGGCCCGGGTTGGCCAGGGCCTCTCTCGCCAGCATCTCGAGCTGGGACCGCCCCCGCTCCCGTCCCGAGACATGGGCGTTGATCACGACGCAGCGCTCGCCCAGGTGCACCGCGAGAAATCCCTTTCCAGGATCGTTGTCCGCGTCCTGGGCCCTCCCCCTACGGGCCTCGTGCCCGGAGACCAGGGTCACCAGGTGCTCGCTCGGGTCCTTCAGCGGCGCCGGCCCCGGGGTCGGCTCCCTCAGCCGAGGGAGCCTCGAGTAGGTGTGCTCGAACACCTGCACCTCGGGAGGCAACCGGGCGTGGAGCTGCCCGAGCAGATCTCCGCTCACCTCCTGGAGGGCGATGATCTGGCACCCCGAGCCCAGCAGAGAGAGGACCCGCCCGGCCACCTCGGCCAGGCGCTCTTGCTCCTCGGGGTAGAGGGAGAGCGGGCTCTCTCCCCAGTTCTGGGCGTGGATCCGGTGAAGCACGTTCCAGGTGGCCAGCCGCAACCTGAGGATCGGATTCGGTTCGAGCATCCCGCACATTGCCACGCGGGCCCGCGCCACCTCACAAAGTCCCCACGTCCTTGGCACGAACGTCGCTGCCTTGGGGACCAGACTGCGTGATCAGCCTCGGGGTCGCCATCGCGATGGTGAAAAAGCCGGTGGAGTGTCTGCTCTGGTCCCCCGTCGCAGGGGAATTGAAGGATTGATGGGCGACCGTTGGGAACGGCGCGGCTCGTGAACGGTGATCGCGGGGCAACCCTTCACATCCCCTGCGACGGGGTACTAGCCGGCTGTTCTTCTTGGTGTTGTAGGCGCAGGGGGATTTGAACCCACGACTTCCACCGTGTGAAGGTGGCACTCTACCGCTGAGTTATACGCCCGAGACGTGGAATCGAAACCTAGCGGAAGCTCCAGGCGGGCGCAAGCAGGAAGCTTGCCTCCCTGGTCCCGTCCGTGCCGCTCCTCGCCGCGTTGTCGGGTCCCCGCGTTGTCGGGTCCCCGCGTTGTCGGGTCCCCGCGTTATTGGGGCTCGGGGACCCTGGACGCGGGAAGCACCCGGGAGATGTCCTCGAAGATGCGGTCCAGCCGCTCTGCGAACGCTCGATCCTCCACGAACACGCCGACGTTACGGCTCTTCAGGAAGTAGTCGCCCTCCCAGTTGCTGGTGCCCAGCCAGGAGCGAGCCCCGTCCACGACCATGTACTTTGCATGGATCACCCGGGCAAACGGGATCTCTCCTCGGGGGGAGGGGGGGACCGTGAGGACGCGCACGGTGATCCGGGGCACGGCAGCCAGGGCGCGGAGCGTCGCGTCCCCGGCGCTCCAGGGAGCGACCTGGAGCTCGATCGGGATCCCTCGGCCCGCGGCCCTGCGGAGCGCCTCGTCGAGGGTGGAGAAGGGAGAGCCGTCCCTGGACGAGGCCTTGTAGGCCAGGAGCTGAACCCTGATCCGGCTCCTCGCCCCGTCGATCATGGCGACGATGCGAGGGAGATCCCAGGGGACGCCCTCGGGGAGATGACCCTCGGGGCTGGCGGCCAGGAGCAGATCCTGCTCGAGCTGCGAGGGCGGGGGAGCCCGGGGAGCCTCCCCACCGGAGGCCCGGAAGTCGTCCCGGAAGACCCGGACCAGCGCGTCGACCGCGCTCCTTCGACGGAGGCGAACGCCGAGCTCGTGGATGTGAGAGAGCGAGCGCCAGTCGAAATTCTGGCTGCCAAGGTAGGCGTCGCGGCCGTCCACCACGAAGTACTTCGCGTGGAGGATGCCCCCCATGGTCTGCCGGGCGTCGAAGCGCCGGAGATCGATGCCAGGGTGGCGGGCCAGGCGATCCGGGAGCTCGGGGTACCTGGAGTGGAAGCTCGAATCGACGAGCACGCGCACGGCGACGCCCCGATCGGCCGCCCGCAGGATGGCGAGGATGATCGGCGTGAGGCGGCTGGGGGGCTCGTCGACCATGTAGAACTCCGCGATCTCCAGGCTCTCCCTCGCCCCGTCGATCATGGCCAGCCATAGATCCGCGGCGTCGGCGAGGCCCTGGCGCGAGAGCCCCGCCCCCTCGGGGACGGACACGACCAGCTCGACGGGCGAGCCCTCAAGGGCCGGACGAGCGGCGGGACGAGGCGGCACGAGGTCGGCGCGAGGTGAGCACGAGAGCAGGGCGAGGGCCAGCCCGAGAGCGCAAGAAACGCTCTTCATGGGCCAGGCTTCGGTGGGCCAGGCTTCGGTGGGCCAGCGGCGGGCGTGACCTTCACGGCCTCCTCCACGTTCCGGACCGTGGCCCTGAGCGAGCGCAGGTTGGTCGCTCCGGCGACGACGAGGAGAAATCCCCAGCTCGAATGATCGATCGGGACGAAGCGGTTGGGGAGCTCGAAGGGGTTCAGCACATAGGTCTTTCCCCAGCCGTGCGAGACCTCCACCCCGATCACGAGCTCCGTGCTGTCGCCGTAGGAGCTGAAGCCCACCGAGCCGGTCAGGCGGTTCTCTCGGGAGAAGGCGGTCGTGCCTATCTCGGGGCGGGTCGAGAGGGGCGGCGAGGACGTGAAGCTGGTCGATGTGCCTCCGAGCAGGCCCAGGCGAGGCCTCATGAAATACTCGAACCCGAAGGCTGTATTCACCACCGGCTGGAGATCGGTCGTATAGGTCGCGCGGAAACTGCGCTCGACCGCGGGTTGTCCGGACAGCGCGGTGAGCTCCTCGACCTTCGAGAAGGTCGACTCGGTGGCCTGACGGCGCGGAAAATAGAAGGTGGTGTTCAGCTCGATATGGGTGCGCGGCAGGTGGGCCGCCAGGCCCGCGCCTATCTTGGCGGGCATGGACGCGCGGAACCCCCCCTCGCCCCGGCGGGCGAAGGCATAGTCGGTTCCGCCCGAGTACTGTGTTTGATAGAGCGAGGCGTAGCTGCCCAGGACGTGGAAGGTGGGCAGGGTGGCCGTGAGGCCCAGGGTATAGGTCCGGTTCACCTGGTAGGTCAGGCCCAGCGAGGAGTTGATGTCGAGGGACAAGGCGCTGGCCACGTTGTGGACGCTCACCGCGAGGAAGCGCCCTGTCGTGGAGTAGATGCTGGTGTTGCCCGACCAGAGCGAATCGAGATTCGAGGCAATCGCATAAGTGGATATGCCGATGGCCAGCGAGTCGCTCAGCTTCCCGCTGTAGGCAGGGCCCGCCGCGAACCTGTTCCAGCTGTTCAAGAACGACTGCCCCTGCTCGACCCTCGCGGCGCTCGAGCCTCCCCGGTAACCGATGGCGAGGTTCGATGTGTCCTCCCGCTCCAGGGTGCCGAAGCACAGCGACAGGCGGTGGTGCGTCAGGTTCAGCGCCTTCGCGTCGGAGAGGTTCACGAACAGGCATAGCGTGGACGGCAGGAGATCGACCTTGGTGGTCGTGAAGCGGGTGCCGTCCAGGGAGATATCCCCGAACTCGGCCTGGTCGACCGAGCCAGGTTTGTGGAAGTTCTTTATGGATAAGGTCTTTATCGAGAGAAACGCCGCCGAGAAGGCGAAGCCCGTGTCCCTGATATCGGTGATGGTGGCCGGGTTGAGGAAGGCCGCCGCTCCGTCGCGCCCTATGGCGATCCCGGTCCCCCCCATGAGCGTGGAGTGGCCTCCGAGGGGGGCCGTGCGGTAGTTGCTCTGCGCCCCGGCGCTCCGTGCCAGGCTCGACGCGGCGAGGAGCGTGGCCAGAGCGAGCACGGAGGGACGCATCGTTCGAGACGATACAACAGACTCACGCCGGCGTGCCCCCGAACGGCGAGGCGTGCTAGGATGGTTCATCGTGAGTCGAGGGCGACGCAACCTCATGCTCGGGTTCCTGGCGGCCGCGATCGCCGCTCCCTCCGCGGCAGGCGCCGAAGGGCGCCATCGCACGCGGGGCGTGGTGAAGTCCTTCGGCAAGGAGCGGCGCTACGTGAACATCGCCCACGAGGAGATCCCGGGTTACATGGCGGCGATGACGATGTCCTTCGAGCCGAGGCGCCCCGAGCAGCTCGAGGGGCTGGCTCCGGGGGATCGCGTGGCGCTCTCCTTCACCGACGAGGGCGTGCGCCGCCTCATCGACACCATCGAGAAGCTCTGAGCGGCCTTCGCCGTCGCCCGGAGGTCAGGTAGCGCTCGCCCTGGCGATCCACGCGTCCTGCCAGGCGCGCTGCCCGGGAAACCGGTCCTCGAGGTAAGACGCCAAGGTCTCCTTGTCGGGGAACTCGCCCCGGGACGCGAGGAAGGCATCCAGGTCGCGCCTCAGCTCCGCGGCCGTGCCATAGCGGTCGTCGGGGGCGACCGCCACCGCCCGGCGGACGATGAGCGCGAGGCGCTCGGGCAGGCGAGGGACGAGCTCCCTCACGTCGGGGATGTTCGCGTCCCAGACCGCCTGGAGGGTCTCGGCGTCGGTCGAGCGCTTGAAGAGGCGACGGCCCGTGACGACCTCCCAGAGCGTCGCGCCCAGAGCGAAGACGTCGATGCGGCGATCGATCGGCCCCTGCGCCGCCTGCTCCGGGGCAAGATAGGGGATCTTGCCCTTGACGATGCCGTCGCCTGTGCGGGCCCTGCGGTGCCTGGCCCGGGCGAGGCCGAAGTCGATCAGCTTGACCTGGCCCTCGTAGGTCAAGAAGACGTTGGTCGGATTCACGTCGCGGTGGATGACCTGGAGGAGCCCTCCCTCCTCGTCCCGGAGCGCGTGGGCCGCGTGTAGCCCCTCGGCCACGCGAGCGCAGATCCACGCTCCGAGGGGGAGCGGCATGCGATCGCCCTCGCTGGCGTGGGCGTCCCAGGCCTCGGCGAGGGTGTGCCCCCGGAGGAGCTCCATCGCGATGTAGCCATGCCCCCCCGACGTGAAGCCGAACTCGCGTGTCTGGACGACGTTGGGGTGCGAGAGGCGAGAGAGGATCCCCGCCTCGTCGAGGAACATGTGGACATGGGCCTCATCGCTCGCCAATCCCTCCTTGATGACCTTGAGCGCCACGAGTTCGGAGCTCGCGCTCCCGTCGGTCGGGCACCCAAGGTAAAGCGTGGCCATACCTCCGTCTGCGATCTTCGCGGTGATGATGTAGCCTCCCAGGATCACCTGGCGGGGCGTCTCGTTCACGGACAATGGCGCTCCTCCATGAATTACTTACACGATGCAGCCCTATTTCCACTAGGCCCGCGGGCGCCTCGCTTCCGGGCGGGCGCCCTGCACGGATCGGCCTCCGGGCTGGCGCCGTGAGCCCGTGACCCGCTCATGCTAGCGTGGTCGGATGCTGCGCCTCGTGAGCACGCTCGTCTTCGCCTCGGTCCTGTGCGCGCCGCTCGTGGCCCGCGCCAACATGAAGATCACGGAGCCCCCGGCCAGGAGCGGCGCGGACAACCTCACGGGAGAGTTCTGCGGGGGCGTGCCCAAGGGGCCACCAAGGCAGCTCCCGGTCGGCACCACCCAGCTCCAGGTCAAGATTGCCGATGGCGTGAACGACGGCTCCATCGGCTGCTTCCAGCTCGCCTTCCTCAGGAACGCGGACGACCTCATCAACTCCAACAATTTCCCTCAGATGGCAGATGACATGGCGGCCAGCGGCCCGCGCGAGCTCAGCTTCGGCAATATCCAGATCCCTGGCTCTTGTCTGGGAGGTGCCACGTGCAGCGTCCATGTGCGCCAGTTGGTCGGGACGCCCTGCGCCGGCGGCCCGACCACCAGCACCCTGGGCAAGGGCAGCAACACCTTCTATTCCTGCGCCGACTTCAGCGTCGCACAGCCGCCGCCGGACGCGGGCCCGGACAGCGCGCCTCCGCCCGGAGACGCGGCCCCCGAGCGGGACGGCGGCTCCGGCCCGGCCCCGTCCCCGTCGCCGCCTGGAGACTCGGGAGTGCGCATCGCGGATCTCGATCCCAACGCCGAGGCCGACTCCTGCTCGGTCGCCCATGTCGGCGCTCCCGGCTCGGCCCTTGTTTGGGTCGGTCTTGGACTTGGTCTGGCGCTCGCTTCCCGCCGTCGTCGCTGATCCCTCCGCGGTCCTTCCAGAGTCCAGGAGGCAGTCCTGCCGAGGTATAAGCCCTTCCACGAAACAGGCGAGGGGGCAGTCACCGGCGGAGGTCGTTACCTCGTGGCCTCTTCCCCGTGATCGACCTTCGTACAGCTCAGCGAAGGGCTCAAACTTTGGCAAGGACTGCCCTTCAGGCTTTCCCACGGAGCCCCACGCGGGCGCTCAGCGTCTGGATCTGACGATCCAGCTCGGCCCTGGGTACGCCCATGGCGTCGCAGGCCTTGTGAAGCATGCTGCGCTCGGCCGGATCGATCGTGCCATCCACCAGGGCCGCGGCCACCAGCCCGGCGAGGAACCACTCCTGCGAGGTGGCCTGGACGGGGCCAGGAGGCTCTCTCGCAGCGAGGATGCGCGCGACGTCGGGCGCGGCGATGCCCCAGCGCTGGGCGCAGAGATCGACGAGCTTTCGCTCGCGCCGGCCCAGGCCTCCTTGCTTCATGAGCGCGACCATGTGACCGAAGAGCAGCGCTCGCTCCCGAGGATCGGCCACGTTGGGGACGAGCCAGTCAGGGAGCGCCTCGCCCGGGGCGCGGCGAGGGGGGACGAAGGCGCCCGAAGGCTCGAGGCCGTCGAGGACGAAGGCCTGATCGCCCGAGGAGAGCGCCGCGTTGCAGTGGTTGCAGGAGGTCCGGTCGCTGTCGTCGAGGGTGCCCCCGCAGACCGAGCAGATGAGCGAGGTCATGCTGGCGGAGCTCTTGACGTTGGTCTTGCGGGTGAGCGTGAGCACCGCCTGCGCCGGCGAGGCCTCGCTCGCGCCATGCCATTTTCCCGACCAGAAGATCTTGACGAAGACCCGGTCCATCCCGTCGTCGCTCGCAGGGTCGCAGAGCAGGACCTCGGCTCCGCCCACAGCGATGTCGCGGGCTCCTGCCGGGAGATCCAGGTGAGCCCTCCCGGCCAGAAACTCCTGGGTCGCGCACTTGCGGAGGGGAGCCAGGGTGCGCATCCGGGCGGCCTCGACCCACTTCCAGAAGAGATAGGAGGCCCGATCCTCGAGCGTGGCGACGGCGATGTCGGGATCGTAGTGGCGCAGCTCGCGAAGGCCAGAGACCTCGTGGTTTCCCGGGTACCACTCGGACGTCTGCGTGATCTCGGCCAGCACCCAGTCATGCTGGCCGGAGCACACCAGGGCGTTGCAGTAGCGGCACTTGATGATCTCACCGCCGTCGAGGGGTGCGCCGCACGCAGGGCAGATCGTGCCGACCCTGGACGCGTCGAGCCGGGTGGTCGCGCCGCGCCGACGAACAAGGGTCCAGATCTCGGTGTAGCTCGAAAGCGGGGTGCGCTGGAGCGCGGCCTGGATCTCGGCGGGCGACGAGGCCAGTGGGACGTTCACGTCGCGCGCCTGGGCCGTGAAGCGCACGTGCACGACGTCGAGGGGGTCGGCCTCCTCGACGCCCTCGAGCACGATGTAGAGGGGCCTCGCCTCCGCCATGACGTTGCGAACGCCCTCTTGCCGCATCAGAGCGAGCTGCACCTTGTAGCGGCTGAAGATCGCGTCCGAGACGAAGGCCCTTGCCGGGGCCATGTCGCCGTTGCACCAGGCATCGCGCAGCACCTCGCTCATCCGGTGTACCCGGCTGGAGATGCTCTCCTCGGTGATGGCAGGATCCCGGGCCCGGAGCGCCTCCAGGCTGGCGCGGCGGGCAGGGGCCGTCTGGGCCTGCTGGGCCTGGTAGACCGCGTTCCACGTCTGGCGGTTGGCGGCGTTGCTCGACTGTGAGGCGCGGGCCACGGCCACCACGACCACCAGGACGACGAGCACCAGGAGCAGGGCGATCGGCGAGCCCACGCCCGAGCCGCCCCCCCTGTACGAGCCGCCGCTGCTGCCGCTGCCGCGAGAGCCCCCGCCCCCTCCGCTGCTCCCTCCTCCGCTCCGGCTCCCCCCTCCGCTGTAGCTGCCTCCTCCTCCGGGCCGCGCCTCGGCCTCGAGAGGTGAGAGCGCGGCGCCGAGCGTGAAGGCGAGCGCGAGGGTGGCGAAGAGAGCACGCAGCAGGCGAGCGATGTTGGAGGAACGCAAGGAGGGGCTCACTTGGTGGGGAAGAGATCGCGTTGCTTCCATGCGTCGAGTTCGCGCATGTCCGCCCAGACTTCGCGCGCGGAGGTATAGCGGAAGGCCTCGCGGCGCCGGAGCATCTTGGCGATCAGATCTCCGAGCGGAGTGCTGATGGCCTCGGCGCGGCGCCTGGGCTCACCCTCCGACACGCAACGGACCAGGTCCGCGTAAGGGAGGCTGGGCATGGCGGGTTCGCCGGTCACCATCCAGTAGAGAAGGAGCCCTACCTGGTAGAGATCGCTCTGCTTGCTGGTATAGCCTGTGGCCAGGATCTCCGGCGCCATGATGGCGTGGTGCACGACGTTGGGGCGGATCGCGGGGAGGCCCCGGAGCTCGTGGCTTATCCCGAAATCGCTGATCTTTACCACGGGGCGATCGGTCGCGTGCGTGATGAGGACGTTGCCGCCGTGGAGGTCGTCATGAACCACGTCGTTGTCGTGGAGGAACTGCACGGCCGCGAGGAGCTGCCTGGCCAGCTCGATAACGAGCCCCTCGCGCATGGGAGTGCCCAGCATGGCCTTGAGCGAGTGATCGCACTTCTCGAGCGCCAGAAAGAACAAGCTGCTTTCCTCGAACGCGTCGTGGATGTAGACCACGTTCGGGTGCCGCAGCGAGAGCAGCCGCTGCACCTCGAGCGCCCACTCCGCCTGCACCTCCGCGTAGGGGCGGTTGGCGGGGCGGATCATCTTGAGGGCATAGCCTTGATCGAAGGGGCCCGTGCAGTCGTAGACCGCGCCGAACTCGCCGGAGCCCAGCACCTTGGTGACGCAGTACTGCCCCCGGACGGACGAGAGCACGGTCCCAGCTTGGGGGAGCAGGACGGTGATGCGATTGCCACCGGGGGCGATGGGCATCGGTGCGGACATCGGCCCTGTCGTCGGCCTCTGGCCAGGGCCGAACTGAGGGTACGGATTGGACGGAAATGGGGGTTTCGGCGCGGGGGCGGGCGCCTGGGAGGGGGTCTGGCCGGGGACCTCGGGGGGCCGCCAGCCGGGGTAGGTGCGCGGATCGCTCACGAGCAAAGTGTAGAGGACGCGCCGCCGTTGACGAACGGAAAGCGCGTCCTTTCAGGGCCCCTGGTGGGTTGACCGTTCAGTAGCCCAGATCGCTCATGCCGCTCTTGTTCATCTTGAGGGCCTCGTCGCGCTGGACCGGTTTCGGCGCGGCGGCTGCGCGGGCGACGTTGGTGCGGGCGGTGCCTATGCTGGCTGCCTGCTCGCTGAGGCGTTTCTTCTCGGGCGCGCTGGTGGTCGCCTGGGCCTGGGCCTCGAGTCGGCGCTGGGCCAGGCCGAGATCGCGATCGGCCGTGCTGAAGTCGCCGCCGTTGATCGACTGCGCCACGGCGATCTGGACCTTGGCGGCGTCGACGAGGGTGGCCATCGCCTTGACGCGATCGTTGACCGAGCGGGCCACGGCGTCCGTGCTGGAGCTGAAGCCCACCCGGGCGACGGTCTCCTGGACACGTTCGAGATCGCCGTCTCCCGGGTCACGGAAGACGAGGCGCACGCTGGCGAGAGGCCGCCTGCCCTCGGTGGCTTCCACGTTGTCGAGCGCCACGCGGACGAGGGCTTCCCGGTGCTGCCCCGCGAAGAGAGCGCCGAGTGGGATACGGAACGACCGGCCGTTCCACTCGCTGTGGACCCCCTCCGCGCCGATGATACGGATGCCGGGTGCCGGCACGATCTCCACGGTCGCGTCGCTCGCCACGGTCTGGCCGAGCAATGCCACCTCCCGGGTGAGGGTCGCCACCATCTCGCGAGGATCGCCGATGTGGTAGAGGCGCCCGCTCGAGCGGACCGCCAGGGCGTTCAGGGTGCGCTCGTCGTAGTCGAGGCCGACTCCCAGCGAGGTGACCTGGACACGGGAGCGGAGTCCCCGCTCGGCCAGCATGCCCAGGGCGTCGGGGGTGGACGGTCCGACGTTGGCGCGGCCGTCCGAGATGACGACCACGCGCCGCACCGAGTGGGACGCGGGGGCGGAGAGCACGTGTGCCTCGCCCAGGTTCAGCCCGTCGAACATGTTGGTCGAGCCCCCGGTGCCGAGGCGGGAGATCGCCGTGAGGAACTTGGAGCGGGTCTCGACGTCGAGGGTGGTGGGGGGGACCAGGGTCTTGGCGGTGTCGTCGAAGGTGTCGAGGCTGACGATGTCGCCGTCGGAGAGGTTCTGGATGAAGGTCCGGGCAGCGGCCCTGGCGCTCTCGATCTTCTGTCCAGCCATCGAGCCCGACGTGTCGATGACGAGGGCCACGTCCATCTTGGGCCTGGCCGAGGGGCGCACCTTGGGGACGTCGACCCAGACGCCCAGGAAGGCCTCTCGAGCCCCGGTGAAGAGCAGCTCGCTCTCGGCCGCGGCGCCTACCCAAGCCCCGTTGGCCTGGGGGGGGCGGTCTGCCGGCTCCTTGTTGTCCGCCGGCTCCTCGCCCGTGGCCAGGGCCAGGGGCGCGCTCGCTGCGCTGGGAGTGACCGCAGGCAACTTGCTCTCCGCCGCGCAGCCCGTCACCACCAACACCATCGCCATCCAAGCTGCGTTTCGCATGTGCCCCTCGTCTGTTCTTGGCTCCCGCGCGAGCCGAGCGCCGAGTGCGCCGGGCCTGGTCCAGGAGTAGCCGGCCTTCTACGACCCGCGCACTGAAAAGTTTTGTATCTTGCAGACATCGTGACCGCTGGCTCCAGATCGTCGCG
>SXGT01634630.1_pt1 | contig 28342 bp, 20 predicted proteins | sample 3176221 | NCBI WGS metagenome assembly SXGT01 (sample SAMN11356862, study PRJNA531348) | freshwater metagenome | isolation source: freshwater sample F1-120 | place: China: Fuxian Lake, Yuxi | collected 2017-12-25 | reverse complement strand
TCTCGTGGCCGAAGAGCTCGGACTCCAGGAGGTTCGGGGGGATCGCCCCGCAGTCGACGATGACGAAGGGACCTCCCTTGCGAGGGCTGTCGCCGTGGATGGACTCGGCGGCGGCGCCCTTGCCGGTGCCTGTCTCGCCCTCGAGCAGCACGGTGGCCCCGCTGGCCGCGGCCTTCTCGAGCAGCGAGAACACAGCCCTCATGGCGGAGGAGCGCCCCGACAAGGTCCCGAAGCGATTCCTCTCGGAGAGAGGCAGGCGGTTGTGGGTGGTCGCCGCCCGCAGCTCCATCACCGTGCGGCCCACGCGCAGCTGGTTGCCCCCCTGGACAAAGGCCTCCCTCACCCGGATCCCGTTGACGAAGGTCCCGTTGCGGCTCCCTAGATCCCGCACCAGCGGGCCCTCGCGCAGCACGCGCACCTCGCAGTGAAAGCGGGATACCAGAGGATCGCCTAGGACGATATCGTTCGAGGGGTGAGCGCCGATCGTCGAGCGATCCGTGTCCGACTCTTTGGAGAGCCCGGCGTCCGGCCCCTCCAGCACGGTGAGGCGGAAGCGGCGCACCTGATCGGCCAGCGAAGGATCTCCCTCGACCGTGGGGCGCGCCCAGTCGTCGTCCGGTGTGGCGCCATGCTGGGACACCTGCTCAGGGTACCATGGCGTTCTAAGGCCAGTGCGGTATAGGCAGGCCCTTGCGGAAGGCCTCGGCCTGGAGGCGGCGCCTCTCCTCGGGGCTCGGCTTGGCGGAAGGAGCGGCGCTGGCGCCACGTGGAGCCGAGCGCTCGTCCTTCACGGTGCGCGTGGGCTCGGCGACCGAGGGGGCGGGCGTGGCGGAGTCGGCGCTCACGAGCTCCGCGCCAGCGTCGTCGCCCGGAGCTGGAGGTGCAACAGGAGCCACGCTCGGCGCCTCGCTCGCGACCGGCGCGACCTCCGTGGCCGCGCGCCAGGTGAGCCACCCCGCTCCGGCGACCAGCAACGAGATCGCAGCGGCGAGCGCTCGCCGATCGAACGGGTGAGCGGGGCTCGGGGCTCGAGGGGGAGGCTCTCCGGGCGCCGTCTCTGGAGGCGTCACGAGCTCTTCCGGTCGTGGCTCCTCCGGTCGTGGAGCGTCGTCTTGCCCGGTGCGCGTGAAGCCACGCTCCCTCACGCCGGGCCTGGACGCCGGAGCCTCGGCCGTGAGGTGCAAGGGCGCGAAGTCCTCGCCCGAGAGCCCGCGGGAGGCGTCCTCCAGGGCCTCCGCCATCTCGCGCGCCGACCCGAAGCGCTCTCTCGGGGCCTTGGCCAGGGCGCGCAGGATCACCGCCTCCATCGCGACCGGCAGCTCGGGCCTGATGGACCGAGGCGAGGGCGGAGGATCCAGGGCGTGCTGCTCCAGCAGATCGAGCACGGAGGCGGCCGAGAAGACCGGGGCGCCCGTCATCCCCTCGAACAGGATCGCGCCGACCGAGTAGATATCGGCTCTCCCGTCGCCGAGGCCGCCTCGCGCCTGCTCGGGCGCGGCGTAGAGGGGAGTGCCTATGAAGGTGTTGCTGCGGGTGAGCCTCTCGCCATCGCCCTCGAGCCTGGCGACGCCGAAATCCAGGATCTTCGGGTGTCCCTCGGGGGTCACCATGACGTTATCAGGCTTTAGATCGCGGTGGAAAATGCCCTTGTCGTGGGTGGCCTGGAGCGCGGCCAGCACCTCCTGGACGAAGCGAGCAAAGCTGCCGACCGGCAAAGAGCCCCGGGCTCGAAGGAGGGCCGAGAGGGGTGTTCCTTCGACGTACTCCATGACGATGTAAGGCGCGTCACCGGGGAGCGCTCCCAGATCCATGATGTCGACGATGTGCTCGTGACGCACCAGGTTGACGGCCTTCGCCTCGGCGAAGAAGCGCTCGACGCGCCTGGGCTCGTGTCGCCCGCCGGAGAGCACCTTGACGGCGACCCTTGCTCCGATGTGAGGCTGGACGGCCAGGTAGACGCGGCCCATACCGCCCTCCCCGACCAGCCTGGCGACGCGATAGCTGCCTATGCTCTGCCCCAGGAGAGCGTCCATACCTCTTGGCTCGAGCGTGGCCCCGTCGTGCTCGCACGGCCCGGGATCAGGGGATGAGGCTCCGCAGCGGGGGCAGACGTGCTCGAGCATGGCCTCGCTCATCATGCATCACCTGGCCTGGACGGGCCTGCCTCCTTGTGCGTCCGGCTTCGAGACCTCGCGGATCGACGAGGCCAAGGACCTTGGCGCGGCCCTGTCGTGGCGAGGGAGAGGGGCCCACGTTTGCTCGCTTTGGCCTGGTAAGGGACAGAGAGTCGGTCTCCTTTGCTCGCCTTGGCCTGGTAAGGGACAGAGAACGGGTCTCTTCAGCCTGCTTTGGCCTTGTAAATTCCAGGGGCCAGGTCCCAGTTCAAGGGGACCGCTCACGATAGCCCTCTGCCGCCCTGTAAATTCCAGGGGACCGGTCACAGCAGGCCAATGCAGTCACGAAGCCGGTGAACGCCTACGACGAAGTAAGCGGGCGCGCCTCGGTTCGCAAGGAGGCGCAAGGCGAAATTTGCTTGTGGTCCCGCCGAGAGGGCCGTTGCTCTAGAGTCGATGCGATGGCTCGACGCGAACGTGGTCTCTACGAGGTCCTCATCACGGAGGCGCTGGGCCTGCACCTTGGTGATCTCGGTGACCTGCTGGAGGCCCGCCGCAGCGAGCTCAGGGTGGCGGAGGCCGCGGACCGGATCGCGCTTCACCTGGCCCGGGTGGTCCAGCGCGCCGTCGCCGCGATCGACGAGGACGAGCGCGTGGCCGTCGGCATCGCGCTGGCGCGCAGACTGATCGAGCAGATCGACGCGTCGATCGCCAGAGCCGGGGTCATGCCCGAGAGGCCGCTCGAGCCCGGGGCCGTGCTGCGCGCGGTGACCTTGCGGCAGCCCGACGGGAGCCAGGAGACGATCGCCGAGCCACTCATCCCCCTGCTCGACACGACGCTGCTGACCAACGCGCCGGGGGAGCCACGGGTCGGCAACCAGGTGCTCACCGAGATCCATTCGGCCGACCGCGTCGATGTGGTCATGGCGTTCATCCGCCACAGCGGCATCGCGCCGATGCTCGAGGCGCTGCGCGTCCACTGCAGCAACGATCGGCGACTTCGCGTGCTGACCACGATCTACACGGGTTCCACGGAGGCCCGCGCGCTCGACGCGCTACGCCAGCTCGGCGCTTCGATCCGGGTCTCGTACGATACGAGCACGACCCGCCTGCACGCCAAGGCCTGGCTCTTTCATCGCCGCTCCGGATTCTCGACCGCCTATATCGGCTCGTCAAACCTGACCCACTCTGCCCAGATATCCGGCCTCGAGTGGAACGTCCGCGTGTCAGGGGCGCGGAACCCCGATGTGGTCGAGAAGGTCGGCGCTGTCTTCGAGAGTTACTGGAATGGCGGTGACTTCGTGCCCTACGACCGCGACGAGTTCGTGGCGCGGACCGGCGATCCGTCGCGCCCGGGCTCCTGGATGTTCTTCAGCCCGGTCGAGCTCCGCCCGGAGCCCTTCCAGGAACGACTGCTCGAGCAGATCGCCCTGTCTCGCCAGCGTGGCTTCCACCGGAACCTGCTCGTGTCCGCGACGGGCACCGGGAAGACGGTCATGGCGGCCCTGGACTACGCGAGGCTCCGCGACGAGCTCCCCCGCGCTCGTCTCCTCTTCGTCGCCCACCGGGAAGAGATCCTCCAGCAGAGCCTCTCGACGTTTCGCCACGGCCTTCGCGATCACGCCTTCGGTGAGCTGTGGGTGGGCGGGAAGAGGCCTCTAGGCTTCGAGCACGTGTTCGCGTCGATCCAGAGCCTCAACGCGGCGGGGCTGTCCAGCCTCGAGCCCGATCATTTCGACGTGGTCATCGTCGACGAGTTCCATCACGCCGCTGCCCCGTCCTACCGGGCGCTGCTGGACCACGTCCAGCCGATCGAGCTGCTCGGCCTCACCGCGACTCCCGAGCGAAGCGACGGTCTGGCGATCTTGGGGTGGTTCGATGACCGTATCGCGGCGGAGCTCCGGCTCTGGGACGCGATCGACCAGCATCGGCTGTGTCCCTTCGTCTATTACGGAATCCACGACGGGCTGGATCTCCGCGATGTTCCATGGCGGCGAGGTCGTGGGTACGACGTCCTCGGGCTGTCCAATCTCCTCACCGCGAACGATGCGTGGGCGAAGGTGGTGCTCACCCAGCTCCTGAAGCACGTCGACGATGTCCACCTCGTGCGGGGGCTCGGGTTCTGCGTCAGCGTCGAGCATGCGCGGTTCATGGCGAGAGTCTCCAACGAAGCAGGTATTTCAGCGACGGCGATATGGAGCGATACACCCGACGAGGAGCGCCGAGCCGCCCTCGCCGATCTCGCGGCGCGCCGGATAAACCTCGTATTTTCCGTCGATCTCTTCAACGAGGGCATCGACGTACCCGTCGTCGACACTGTCCTCCTCCTCCGCCCCACGGACAGCCCGACCCTGTTCCTCCAGCAGCTGGGCCGGGGTCTGCGTCGCAGCCCAGGCAAGACCGTATGCACGGTCCTGGACTTCGTCGGCCACCATCGAGCCGAGTTCCGCTTCGATCGGCGGTTCAGGGCGCTGCTCGGCGGGACCCGGAGAGACCTGGCCGACCAGATCCAGGGTGGCTTTCCCTTCTTGCCGGCGGGCTGCCACATGGAGCTCGATCGGGTCGCCGCCGACATCGTCCTGCGAAACATCCGGGAGGCCGTGCCCTCTCGCTGGACCGCCAAGGTCGAGGAGCTACGGCAGCTCGCCCGGGGCTCCGGGGCCCCTCGTCTGGCGGCCTACCTCCTCGAGACCGGGCTCGAGCTCGAGGACGTCTATGCGAGCGGCAAGACCTGGTCGGACCTCTGCGCCGACGCAGGTCTTGCCGTGAGAGCGCCCGGTCCGAGGGAAGAGGCGCTGAGGCGGGCGTGTGGCCGTCTCCTCCATGTCGACGACATGCTCAGGATCGATGCGTTCCGAGCCTTCCTCGCGCTCGACGAGGCTCCCGATCCGCGCACGCTCTCCGTCCGTGATCGGCGCCTCCTGCGGATGCTCGTCGCGTCGATGGCGGACAAATCGGTGACCAGGACGACGACCCTCGAGGAGGGCTGCGCCTTGCTCTGGGCGCACCCTCAGGTGCTCGCCGAGCTCTCGGAGCTGCTCGACGTGCTCGCCTCGCGGATCGAACACGTATCCCATGCCCTCGATGCGCGCCCGGACGTGCCGCTGGAGGCTCACGCCCGGTACTCTCGCATCGAGATCCTCGCGGCCTTCGGCATCGGCGAGGGCGCCAAGGTCGCGCCCTGGCAGACAGGGGTATACTGGGCAAAGGCGGCAGCGGCCGATCTGCTGGCTTTCACGCTCGACAAGACGAGCGGCCAGTTCTCGCCCACGACCCGGTACCGCGACTACGCGATCAGCCGGGATCTGATCCACTGGGAGAGCCAGTCGACGACCCGCTCCGACAGCGAGACAGGGCTCCGATATCGGAGGCACCGGCAGCTGGGCACCGAGGTGATGCTCTTCGCTCGACTCCGCAGCGACGATCGCGCCTTTTCGTTTCTCGGCCCGGCCACATACGTCGAGCACGAGTCCGAGCTCCCCATGGCGGTGACCTGGCGGTTGCAGCACCGGCTACCCGGCGATCTGTTCGCGTCGTTCGCCGCCGCGGTGGCCTAGCCAGATCCTACCTACTCGCCAAGGCTCCTCGCGCAGCCCTCCCTCGTCCGCCGGGAGCCGCCCTGAAGATCAGGGCAGGGTCACACGCCTCGAAGGGTGCAGATCGCCGCGACTTCGGGACGGCGAAGGCGGCTCAGTGAAGGCGAGCGCGCCGGCTCCTGAGCTCCCAGGTTCCCTAGCCCCGCGTGCGCGTCCAGGCAGCGGAGATCGCGATGCAGCGCGCACATCAGCAGCCTGTGCGCGCCCTCGTCGTCGCCGGCCCAGCGGGGGCGGAGCCATCGGGGTTCGGCGTCGGTGCCGCCGTGGGAGAAGGTTCCCGCGGAGGTTGGCTCCACGTCAAGAGGTTTGCACGATCGCCGCCATGGATGATTCTGCTCTGGGGCTCAGCGGCGAGGGCTTCGTCGCGCAGCTCGAGCCACGTCTTTGCTCCCAGCCCGCATTACGCGCTAACCTGAGGGCGCCCGCCGTGGCAAAAACACCGCGAGGGTGAGGGTGAATTGGACTTCGAGCTCACATACAACCACCTTCAACGCGCCTCGGTGCGGAGGAGGTCCGCCGTAAAGGCGCGCTCATCGGCCTCATCGACGTGAGAAATAGCGATATCGGGTTGGTGCAGCGGGAAGAGCGCTGGATCCTGGGCCGGTTCGAAGGGAGGCGGTTCGTGCCCGTCCTCACGGCCATGCCGCCCGTGAACATCGATCCTCACGTAGAGCTGCCGCGCGCCGGGGAAAATACACTCTATTTCGGCAAGTTCCCGGTACACCGCGACGGGTGGCCGTCGGGGGCGCCCCGAGCGTGGGAGCTGGCAGGCTCCGGCCGGAGCCCCGAGGAGCTGTGGAAGCGTCTCCGGGCGCTGGGCGATCGTTCCGATGGTTGACGCCGGGAAGCCCAAGCGAAGCATGCGACCCTCATCCTTCCTCCGGAGGGTCACGCTCCCATTCTGTTCGACTGCGCAGACGACTCGGTCGTTGAACAGTTCGTCGCCAACTGGGGACTGCGAGAGCTCTCGGCTGTGATCGTGAGCCACCTCGACAGGGATCATATCGGCGGGATGGCGTGCTTCCTGCGAAACTTCGTCGAGGCGGGCGGCCGAGTCTCCAAGGTGTTCCTCTCGGTGGACAGCAGATCCGTCAAGGACACAATCCCTGGAGATGACCTGGCCAAATCGCTGATCGACTATGTGCTCACCGAGGCCGAGAGCGGTCGCTGGGACTTGTATCCAGTCACCGTATCGCACGCCCCGATCGCCTCTGGTTCCAACTGGTCAGTCCGCCTGCTCGCCCCCACCCAGGAAACGAGGCTCGCCCTGGAGCGCTCAGGGCAGCGGGTTCCCAACCTGCTCTCCGGCGCGTTACGCATCGAGATCGGTGGTCACGCCATGATCGTAGGCGGGGACGCTCCGCTCAAGACATGGGCATCGCTCTCCTCGGAGGACCTTCGCGCTCGTGTTTTCCGCATCCCCCACCATGGAGGTGCCCTCACCGACGGAGGCGAGCCCGCAGGCTGGGATGTGGACCGTCTCTATGATGCCGTCCATCCCGAGGTCGCCATTCTCTCGGTGGGCAGGGGGTACGATCACCCCAACCCCGACTGGATCCGTCCGGTCACCGGAGGCGGGAGTTGCCGTCTGCTCTGCACGCAGGTCACCCGCCGTTGCGAGCCTGCTATGGGCGGAGAGCCGCCTGTGCTTCGGGCGTCCGCGATCCGATCGCCACATTTCGTCGAGCCCCCGTGGCGCCATCTGGACGATCGGACCGGCCTGCGGCGCAAGCGATACGAGATTCCGTGCGCTGGCACAGTGCTCGTCGAGCTCTGCGAGGACGGCACGCTTCGTGTGCAGCCGGAGCCAGAAGGAGCGCACAAGCGGCTGGTGGACGGCTGGCGCACCCCCCTTTGCCGCCCGACCCCGGCGTGAAAGGGGCGGATAGTCTCTACGGTCCAGCGGATTAGCGATCCAAATGGGTTACGGACCTCGCCCCTTCCTGCCCTTCGCGCCGAGCTCATCGACGGCGTCCTCGTGGGCCTGGGGTGGCCCTGGGTACCGAGAGGGTGGATGTTACAGGGAGGGAGAGGAGAGAAGAGAAGGGAGGTGAGCGGGGGCTCGGCTGGCGCGCAAGGCCCCTCTCTCCTCCATGTAAAATACACCCTTTCTGTCCGATATACCCTCCCAGTAAAATCCTCTCCCTCTGTCCGGAAGGAGGCGGACATGCTTCTACTGAAGGGGCATTCGCTCACTCGCCGGCCAGGCGGGCGATCCCCAAGCGATCGGTGTCGACGGTGGCCGTCGGGCCCTGGGTGGCCGTGAAGCAGAGGACCGGCGAGCCGTCCGGCAGGACGCGGACATGATCGGCGTCCACGTGGCCGTGCACCGTGCCCTCCGCGTGGAGGGCCTCGAGCGCTCCCCGGAGGAGAGCGGCCTCGCCGGGAGAGAGCGGACGCGGGAGAGGGGTGGGAGGCAGGTGGGCCAGCCAGAGAGAGCCCCCCTCGCGATCGACGCGGAGCACCGGCTGGAGCGCGGGGTGGTCCACCCTGGCAAAGCTCCGCGCTCGCTCCAGGACGTGCTCCTCGAGGGGGAGGCAGTCGATGGCTCGATCCAGCCACGAGTCCACCAGCACCCCGTCGGCCCGGAGGACCACCCGGCCGGAGCCAGGGGTCAGCGGGCTGGGGAACTCGGACCTCTTGCGGAGGGAGGTGCGCTCGATGGTGCTGGGCCACCGTAGCGCTGTGAGCTCCCGGCGCGCGGCGAAGGCGTCAGGAGGCCTGTCCTCGGGGGACTCGGCCAGCAGGCGGAGGACCGCGCTGTCGTGGCGCACGTCCAGGTCGCGGTGCATCCCGCTGGGCCGGGTGCGAAGCTCCTCGGTTGCGCTCGGTCGCTCGCCGGTGAGCATCTCCCAGAGGATCGCGCCCACCCCGTAGAGATCGCTCTGGACGGTGGCCGGGCGCCCCTCCCGCTGCTCGGGGCTCATGTAGCCCAGCGTGCCGATCAGCCCGGCGGTGGCGGTGGCGGAGAGATCGCCCAGGTGAGCCGCGCCGAAATCGCCCAGGCGAGTGACGCCCGCGTCGTCGAAGAGCACGTTCGCAGGCTTCACGTCGCGGTGGAGAACGCCCATCCGGTGGGCCTCCCCCAGCGCCGAGAGGACAGCGCTGGCGATCTCGACGGCGCGCGCCGGGGCGATGGGCTCCTTGGCCAGCATGTCCTCGAGCGTCCCTCCCCGCATCCACGCGAGGACCAGGGCAGGGCCCTCGGGCAGGTAGTCGCGGAGCGGCAGGACGTTGGGGTGGTCGAGCGCTCCGAGCACCCTCACCTCCCGCTCGAAGCGGGCCAGAGCGTCGCGCCCGGCGCCCCGGGCGTCGTACCCTGCGAAGATCTTCACGGCCACGTGCTCCGAGCGCACGGTGTCCATGCACTCGACGACCCTCGCCGAAGGGGAGCTCGCGACCTCGCGGAGCACCTCGTAGCGCCCGAAGATGCGCGCCCGGACCGAGACCTGGGGCCCGTCGTCGGCCGCCTCCGCCAGGGGACCTCCCAGCAGCGAGAGCTCGTGCGAGGCCTCGGCCTGGGCCTGGGCGAGGCCCAGCTCGCCGAGGGCCTTGCAGAGGAGGACGAGGGCCGAGCGGCGCTCCTCGGCTCCGGCCGGGACCTTCTGGAGCGCCCTGGCGGCGTGCTCGGGCTTGCCGTAGCGCAGGAGAAGAGCGCCATAGCCCACGTGGAGCGTCCAGCGCTGAGGATCGCGCCGCATCGCACCCTCGAGCACCCTGGCCGCCGCAACCACGTCGTGGCTCGCCTCGAGGAGCTTCGCGGCCTTGAGGCAATCGCCGCCCTTCTCGTAGGCGCGCGCCGCGTCGCGCTCCTTGCCGACCGCCTCGAACAGCCGGGCCGCCCAGAGAGCGTGCCCCCGCTGCTCCAGCTGGAGCGCCACCCGCTCGCCCCCCGGCCCCCGTTCCCTCAGACCCTCCAGAGCCCTGCCTGCGGCCGCGTCGTCGCGGCCCTCCGCGGCGAGCGGTAGCGCGCTCGCGAAATCGCCCATGGCCAGCGCTTCCAGGGCCGCCAGCCCGAAGGAGCAGGCTCTCTCGTAGAGCTTGCGCGCGGTGTCGTGATCCCCTCGCTGGCTGGCCAGGGCCGCTCCGTCCAGGAGGCGCTCCTCGCGCACGAGGCTCGCGATGTCGGCGTCCATCAGCCGCCTCTGTTCACGGTGTCGGCGTCCATCAGCCGCCTCCGGGCTCCACGTCCTCGTCCTCCTCGTGAGCCACAGGCTCGGCCAATCCGGGGTTCTGGGCCCGGAGCGCGGCCTCGACGTCGACGCCCAGCGAGAAGGGCAAGATGGGCTTCTCGCCCCGGGCCAGGGCCGCGGCGTCCGCCCTGGAGGCCAGATCGGCGAGCACCCCACGGAGCCGGCTCTTGCGCCCAGGGCCGCTGGTGTCCACCCAGAAGTAGCTCCGCTCCCGGACGTCGACGTGCACGAAGCCGCTCACAGGGTAGATGCCCACCCCGGCGAACCCTGCCCCCCTGGCAAACTTGGCCACATCCTCGTCGCTCGCGCCAGGGACCACGATGTCCATGGCCCGGCCCCGGCCATGGTTGGAGTGCCCGCCTGGCTTGGGCGTGCGGTATCCCGAGATGACACGGATCTCCTGGGCAGAGAAGGTGCGGGCGACGCGGTAGATGGCGTCGAGGAGGCGGGGCTCGACGGGGTGCTCGTTTCCGGTGCGGGGATCGCGCAGGAGCGTGGCCGCGCGATCCAGATCGCTCGCCGAGAACCCTCCTCGATCGCTGGCGGCGACGAGCTCGACCCTCTCTCCGGTGTTCAGGGCATGGAGGACCAGCTGCGGCCGATCGTGGACGTCGAGAGGAGCGCTCCGCCCTGGAGCCGGGGTGTGCCAGGCGCGGACATTGTTGGCGTAGCCCTTGGGCACGGCAGGAGGCGCGCTCCTTGGTCTGGGGGGCTTGACCGGAGCGTGAGCAGAGCCCTTAGCCGCCTGGGGGCGAGCTTGCCTGGGAGCCAGAGGCGCGCCTCTGGGGCCCTCTGCGCCGGCGCTGGTCGCGATGAGGAACAGGAGCGCGGCCAGGGAGCGGACAGCCCCCGAGCGAGAGGCCGAGCGAGAGCCGAGGAAGGGGCGCTGGAGCAGCATGGGGCGCGTACTCGTTCAGGGCTCAGCGGCGCAGAAACGGAGTGCTGCGCGCAAAATCGAAGCGGATCTCTCCATCGAGGTTCTTGGAGTGGAAGGCCTCGCGTCGTATCCGGTGCACAGTGAGCGTGCCCTCGTCGCTGGCCAGCGCCGCCCCGGGGAGAGCGCCCCGCCCGGTGTCCGGCCAGCTGCAGCGATGCAGGGAGCGCGCGGCGTCCTGCGACTGTACCTCGATCAGGACAAAGTCACCCAGCGGCCCGTCGCCCTCGGGGCTGCTGGTCCAGCCAAGCTCGATCGTGGAGCTGGCTCGGTCGCCCGTGGTCAAGGTGAAAGCTCGTGGATCCTGGCCCGCCAGGCGAACATCGACGATATCGCGAGGAGGGGTGGCCGAGGCCACAAAGGCCCCGATGTCGCCATCTGCGGTGCCGGGCGCCCTCAGCGTCAGGGAGCCTCCCTCAGGAAAGAGGGTAGAGGGGGCGGGCGAGCGCGCCGTGTAGACGACCCCGAAGAGCACGCCGGCCGTATCGGGCACCTGTCTGGCGACCAGCGCGGTCCTGGCGCTCCCGGACTCCAGCACGAGCGGGCCCACGTCGACGAGCTCGACGTTCTTTGGCGCTGTTCCCGCAGCGGCGAGGACCGGAGACGGCGTGCGGGCGAGGCAGGTTCCGAGGGGGGGGAAATCTGCTGCGACCCCGGCCACACGGAGCGAGGCATCGTCCACCGAGGCGCCTCGCACCCGCACGAAGCGGGCGACGGCCTCGGCTCGGGTGGCCTCGCCTTTGGATCCAAGGGTCTCGCTCCTGGAGTTGGTCACGACGCTCCGCTCGACCAACACCAGCGCGGACACCAGCGCGGAGGCCTCGGCGTCGCTCACGTCCGGCGACGCGGCGAACGAGCAGCCCATCGCGGAGGTCGCGAGGGTGGCGAGGAGAGCCGTGGGGGCGAGGGGCCGCATGAACATGCAAAGCCTAGTAGCCCAGCTTGCGCGGGGCAAGGCCAGAGCGGGGCAAGGCCAGATCAGTCGAAGATCTTCCCTGGATTTAGGATCCCTCTGGGGTCCATGGCTCTTTTCACCGCGCGCATGGCGGCGATCTCCGGTTCGGAGCGGGTGTACCCGAGGGCATGTTTCTTGAGCAAGCCGATGCCGTGCTCCGCCGAGACGCTCCCCAGATGCTTCTTGACGAGGGTGAACATGACCGAGTCGGCCTCCTTTGTCCTGGCGAGGAACTCGGCCTTCTCGAGGCCCTCGGGCTTCATCACGTTCACGTGCAGGTTCCCGTCGCCCACATGCCCGAAGAGGCAGATCTCCCAGCCCGGGTAGCGCTCCTCGAAGACCGCACCCAGCTCCGAGCAGAAGGCCTCGAGGCGAGCGATGGGGAGGGCGATGTCGTTCTTGTGGGGGAGGCCGGTGGCGCTCAGGCTCTCGCTGATCCCCTCGCGTAGCTCCCAGAGGGAGCGGGCCTCGCCCGCGTGCCGGGCGAGGACCCCATCCTCGATCAGGTTCTGCTCCAGGAGGCTCCCCAGGAAGGCCTCGAGGGCGGGCTCGTCGGCCTCCTCGGCCTCGACGAGCACGTAGAAGGGCGAGCTCTCGGCAAAGGGCACCCTGACCTTCCTGTGGCGGGTCAGGCGAGCCAGGCATGGGTCGGTGAAGAACTCGTAGGCCGTCAAGGTGAAGGGGCCCTCCTTGAGCCGGCGGAAGAGGGCGAGCACCTTCGCCATGTCGCGCGTGGCCAGGAGCATCACGTGGAGCCTGGAGGGGAGCCTGGCCAGCTTGAGCGTGGCCTCCGTGATCACGCCCAGGGTGCCCTCGGAGCCTATGAAGAGCTGCCGCAGATCGAGCCCCGTGTTGTTCTTCTCGAGCGCGCCGTTGAGCTCGAGGATCTGGCCGGACGCGAGCACCACCTGGAGGCCCAGCACCCAGTTGCGGGTCAACCCGTAGCGGATGACCTTGACCCCCCCCGCGTTGGTGGCGATGTTCCCGCCGATCTGGCTCGAGCCCTTGGAGGCGAAATCGACGGGCCAGGTGAGGCCGTGGGGCTCGCAGTGCTGGTGCACCGCCTCGGTGATCGCGCCCGCCTGCACCCTCACGGTGCCGCCCACCGGCTCGACCGGATCCATCCGGCGCATTCTCTCCATGGAGAGCACGACCTCCCCCTCGCGGGCCACCGCCCCGCCCGCGAGGCCCGTCCGCCCCCCGGAGGGCACCACGGCCACCCGATGCTCGTTGGCCAGGGCGAGGATCGTGGAGACCTCGGCGGTGGTCCTGGGGAAGACCACCAGCGAAGGCGCAGGCTCGTACACCCGGGTCCAGTCCCGGCCATAGGTCGCCAGCTCCTCCGCGTCCGTGGTGAGCGCGTCGCTCGGGAGGGCGTCCGAGAGCGCGGAGAGGAAGGCGGCGGGCAGCGGGGACATGGTGAGGGCATTTAGTTACCCTGGTGCCTGGAGGCAAACATGGAACACAGCCCCCGCTTCTTGAAGCTGGTGGAGGACGTGAAGGCGAAGGTGCTCGAGATCGGCGTCGGTGAGGTGTCGGCGAAGCTCGCGGGCGGCGGAGCGTTCCACCTCGTCGACGTCCGGGAGGAGAGCGAGTTCGCCGCGGGGCACCTCCCCGGAGCAACCCACATCGGCAAGGGGATCCTCGAGCGAGACATCGAGCTCAAGGTGCCCGACGTGGACGCCGAGATCGTCCTCTACTGCGGCGGCGGATTCCGATCGGTCCTGGCGGCCGAGGCCCTGCAGAAGATGGGCTACCGCAACGTGCTCTCGATGGCCGGGGGCTTCCGCGCCTGGCGCGAGGCCGACGGCCCCGTCGAGAAGTCCTGATCGGGCTTTGACTCCGTCCCTCGGTCGTCCAGCGCCAGCACGTTCTGGCCCGTGTCGGCGGCGAGTTCGCGGATCGGAGAGCCCGGGCCCGCTCCTTCCGGGAGCCCCATCAGGGCCCTGATCGTGGGACCCACGTCGTAGAGGTGGGTCGTCCTGGGGATGGGGATCCGCCCCAGGGGCTGCACGTTCCCGGCGGCCACCATCCAGACGCGCGCCGACTCGGGGGCAAAGCTCCCGTGGCTCATGAACGCCCGCTCTCGGCCATGGTCGGTCGTGACGAGCACCGTGGTATTTCGCCCGTCGTCGCCCATACGATCCAGGGTCTCGAGCAGCTCACCCACCGCCTTGTCCGCTTCGTGGAGCGCCCTGAGGTAGCCCCGGTAGTCGCCCTGGTGGGCGTATTCGTCGCTGTCGCCCAGGCCCAGGAAGAGGAACCGGGGGTGGCGCTCCTCGAGGTAGGCGAGGGCGATCTCCCGGGTGTACCTGTCGGGCCGATACTCCCCGTGACCAGGCGAGGGCGAGGCCGTCCGGGCCGCCTCGAGCGCGTGGATGGCCCTGGGGCTTACCCCGAGCGCGTCCTGGTTGGCGCCTCTCTGCTGCCCGGCCGAGAGGACGAAATCCTTGGGGGCCGCGCTGGCGGTGCGGGCGATGACCTCCCAGCTGGCCACGACCGCGGCGCTCGCCTCACCCGGGGGCGTCGCCGACGCGACGGCGTCCAGGAACGTGGGCTCCTTGACCGGAGGGCACTCGTTGGAGAAGCAGGTCGCGGCCGGGCGCTCGGTGAAGAGCTCCAGGTAGCCCGGCTGTGACACGTAGTGGGGCCCCGCCGCCCTCATGGGCTCGCCGTACCCGGGGGCGCCCACCGCGATACCGTCGCTGGTGGCCAGGCGGTGGAGGTTGGGGACGAGGCGCCCCGGCCCGACGACCTCATCCTGGCTGAGCCGGTAGATCTGGGCGAGCGTTCGGTCGACGCCCTCGAACACGTCCTGCCAGCGCACCCCGTCGATGACCACCAGGACCACGCGGTTGGGGCGGGCGGGGAGCTTGGCCGTGGAGCCGCGCGAGGAGCTCTCCGCGGCAAAGGCCGCACTCTCACGCCGCTCCCGGGCAGGGACGCCGCCGAGCTCCTGTTTGAGCGAGGGGAGGGAGATGCCCAGGGCGACGACGAGGAACGAGGACGCGAGGGCCTTTTTCTTCACTGCGCTCAGTCTCCAAAGAGGTGTGGGCCTACGGCCCTCCCTTCCGGACGAAGGCCCGCGCACACCTGAACACTATCTATAAGACGTCGTTCCGTCCGGACCAGTTAACGGCAAGAACATTCTCGCCGTTGTGCTCGGTGTAAATCGACGCGACTTTCGTGAGCTGTACGAAAAACCGGGTAAAGTGACGGGAGGGTGCAGGACAGCTCCCAGAGAAGTAACCACGATGTGCAGGTTCTTGGGCATTGTAGCTTCACGTGACATCGAGTTTCGTCGCTGCCTCCACGGCGCTCCCCGCAGCCTCGCCGAGCTCTCCCGGGAGCATCCTGACGGGTGGGGGGTCGCCCTGTTCGAGCCCGGCCCCCGGCGATGGAACGTCCACCGCGGCATCGATCGCGCCCTCGACTGCGCCCGCTTCCGGGCGCTGGCCGCGCTGAGCCGGGCCTCGGTCCTCGTGGCGCACATCCGCCAGAAGACCGTCGGGTGCACCTCGCTCGCCAACACCCACCCCTTCGCACAGGGCAACTGGATCTTCGCGCACAACGGGACGGTGAAGGACGTCGCCTACCTCGCGTCGAGGAGCTCGTCCGAGCGCCTGGGGCAGGTCGTTGGCGAGACCGACAGCGAGAAGCTCTTCGCGTTCCTCCTCACCCGCCTGGACGAGGCCGGCCTGGCCGACTGCCCCGCCAGCGAGGCGACCGATCGCGTTCTCTCGGAGGGTTGCGAAGCCCTCCGGGCGAGGCCAGGGATGGGCGCGTTCAACTTCCTGCTCTCCGACGGGGAGACCTCTTACGCCCACCGCTTCGGCCGGACGATGTTCTTGCTGGAGCGGGCGCACGGCGAGGTGCTCGTCGCCTCCGAGGCGCTGACCGACGAGCCCTGGCAGGTCGTCGATGACGGGACTCTCCTCCGGATGGACCGTGGAGCCTCGCACCGCCTTCGACGTGTCGCCTAGCGCGGTCCTCGGTCCCGGGGATCATGGGGCGTCCAGTACGAAGTTCGATGTGAACCCATCCGGCTCCTCGTGAAGTCGGTAATGGGGAGGTCCTCGTTCATCTGGGCTTCTTCGAGGGGCTTTGCCGGTTCCTGTGGGAGGGGGCCTTGGCTCCGTTCGAGCTGGAGTCAGGCGGATCTTCGTCGGTCAGGAAGGCCGCGAGGAGCTCGTCGCGCCTGGACGGATCGAGAGGGCGGCTCGGTGGGCCGGAGCGGTTCGGTGGCTGGTTTCTGCTCGCCGGGGTTGTCCGGCCATGGGCCTCGCGCCGCGGGGCCACGGGCTTGGGATCCGGGGTGCGCCGGAGGGTCTCTTCCATCCTGGGCGGAGGAGACGAGTCGGTGCGAGAGAGGGGGGGGCGTACTCTCCGCCCTGGCTCGGCCGGTGGAGCCGGAGCCGCGGCAGGGGTTGGACGGAAAGCGGCTCGGGGAGGTGGCGTGGAATTGGCGAGGCGTTCGGCATATTCCTGCCAGCTCACCTCCTTGGTCGGGTCGGTGGGGGCGATCTGCGGCGGAGCTTCGGCAAGCTCGGCGCTCGGCAGACGGCGCGCACTGGATTTCGGCATCACCGGCACGGTGGGGCGGAGGGGCGGGGTCGACGCCATCGCCGGCGCGGTAGGGCGGAGGAGCGGAGACGACGAAGGTGGCGGTGGGGGAAGCTCCGCGGGTCGCGGAGACGACGAAGGTGGCGGTGGGGGAAGCTCCGCGGGTCGCGGAGGTGGCGATGGTTTGGTGCTGACCGTGGGCGCCTGCGCCACGCGCCGGGTCGCGTCCGTGGCGGCGACGACGAACGCTCGCATCGCCTTGAGTTGCTGGTCGTCCGCGTTGACCGCCCTGGAGATGAAGCGCCTGGGGTGTCCCTCGGGAGGCGGGGCCGCCAGATCGACGTCGAAGGGAGCGCCCAGGAGCCTCGCCTCGCGATCGTACATGATCTTGACGGGGGGGCGGATGAAGTCGATGGGCAGCGGGGGGGTGGCCATGACAACGGCCAGCTCGCCGGTGTTGAGCTCCACCATCGTGCCCGCCGGGAAGATCCCGAGAGCGCCGACGAGGAGCCGGACAAATGCGCTCTCGTTCGCGTCGGCCGCGCGGTTCATGAGCACCTGGATCGCATCGTCGATGCCGAGGGCGCCCTCGGCCCCAGCGGCGCGCAGCTCGCAGAAGGCCCGCGCCACCCCCAGGATCCGGCTCAGGACGGTCTGGGTGCGCCGCCCCTTGTAGAGGCTCCCCGTGCGGTGGGCCCTCCGCTGCGCCCAGGCCTCGTAGACAAGGACGGCGCGCAGCCGCGCGGGGGAGTGCAGCTTGCCCATGGCCGTCAAGGTCACCATCGAGCAGGCCGCGACAGCATCGAGCTCGTCGTCGTTGAGCGTGCGGACGACCCCGCCTGGCCCCGCTCCCAGCTTCACGCGCCCCGCGTCGAAGAGCATGGCGCCCATGGCCGCGTTGGCCAGGAGCACGCGCTCGTTTGTGAGCTGCCTGGCCATCGCCACCGTGAGGATGGCGCTCCCCACCGCGACCGTCGCCGGATCGACGGACGCGCCTCCCATGGCGGCGAGGGCCACCAGCCGCCGCCCGTCCTCGTCGGCGTGGGCGACGATCTTCTGCGCGACACGCTTGATACGCCGCGGGAGGTGCAGCTCGCCCTTCTGGACGGAGGCCAGCATGCTCCTCACGCTCATGATCGCGACCGCGTAGGTGCGGGCGACCCGCGTGGCAGGTGACAGATCCTCGCCCGAGACCTCGTCGGAGAGCGCCTTGACAGCCCGGGTGGTTATGCCTGGGATCTGCGTGTCGCCGAAGCGAGAGCCCTGAGAGCGGTCTCGCCACACGTTGGCGAGCCTCGTGCCGAGGGTCGTGATCTCGGTCATGCCGACGGTCCGCTCGAGGAGCAGCTCCCCCACGTTGCACGCTCCCAGGAGCGAGCCCAGCTCGAGCGCGATCGCGTGGGCCTCACGCGAGGTCCTGAGGATCGCTCCGTTCACGAAGACCGCGTCGCCCATGAAGAGGATCGACACGTCTTCTATCGCGCCGTGCCGGCAAAAATCCTGGATCGCGTCCAGGACGCCCCTGGCGGACACCGTGACGCTCTCGTTGGTGGCGTCGCTGTGGAGGAGGCACCCTTTAACGAGGCGGTAGAGGCCCTGGACCACGCTGCCGGCAGCCTCCCTCAGCGCAGTGGTTCGTTTTGGCGCGGTGGCCCTCCTGTCCGATGAACCGCTAACCGTCACGGCTGGCCTCCTTCGTTCGGCGCCCTTCGTCGCGTCGTCGCGTGATCGCCATGAGCGCCCTCTCGGCGGCCTCCCTGACCGGAGCGGAGTTCCACCACCGCTTCCTGGCGGCCGAACGGGCCGCCTCCATGGCCTCCAGAGAGGCGGACGTGTCGGCGAGGAGCTCCGCGGCGAGCACCCGGGTCGCCTCGATCCGCTCGGTGGGGACGATCTGGGATTTCGCCAGGAGCTCCGAGCACAAGGTGTCGGCTCTCGTCGGGCTGAGATCCATGAGCGCCCGTAGCCAGAAGTGCCGCTCCTCGAGGCTCAGATCGTGGAAGGTCGAGGCTTGGATGCGGAGCACCAGCGTCGGTCCGGCGACGACGAGAGCCCGGGCGACAACCAGGCCAAGGGCCTCCCTCCGGACCTCCAGCTTCTCGTGGGTGAGCATGCTCTTCAGCTCGGCCCGGATCTGCTCCCTCTTCTCGTCACCCACCTGGAGGAGCGCCTCCATCCGGACTCTCAGGTGAGGGTTTCGCTCGGCGCGAGCGAGGCCCGCCATCGCCGCTGGCGTCTTCGTTGCGCCCAGCAGCTTGGCGAGGGCGATCCCAAGATCGATGCCGCACGTCCCGAGCAGCTCGGCGAGCTTTGCCTCGTTCCCCACCGTCCAGCGCTTGATGTAGGACGTCAGCACCTCCCGCATCCCCTCGGACCGGATCGCGTCGTAGCAGGTGCACGCGGCCAGCAACATCGAGTCGTTGCCGAGCAGATCGAGCGCCCTCGAGACCCCGGCCACGAGCGCCGGATCGACCTCCACCACGCTCGGGCTCCGGACGTTCTTGGCGAGCTCGTGGAACACCGCGCTCAGCGTGCTGTAAGGGAGCATCACCCTGGCGAATGCGCGCTCCAGCTCCAGCGCCTCGGCGGGGGAACGTTGGGCGAGGGAGGTGGTGATCGCGCGGAACATGTCGAATACGAGAGTGTGGCCGTGCAAGGCGAGCTGGTCCACCGTCCACTCTCGCAGCGCGCTCTCCAGCAGGTCGACGGTCCCCTGGCCTCGCGCGAACATGTAGCCCTCGGCAAAGGCGTCGACGAAGCGTTCTCTCCACTTCTCCTCGCCGAGGTTCAGCTGCGCGCCCAGCGTCGCCTTGGTCAGCGGTTCGACCATCAGGGCCGACGCCGACTCCCCGCTCTCCTTGAGCCGGGTCGCCAGGTTGATCTGCATGGCGCGACCCGCGAGCGAGACCTCGTCCTCGTCGCGATCGAGCTGGGCGAGCTCGGCGATCTGGTCCGCGAGCGTCGAGGTATCCTCGAAGGTCACCAGGGCCCCTCCCCCCTCCTCGAACGAGTCGATGGCGACATACGCGACATGTTCGAACCGGCGGTCCCAGAGGGCGGTCACCGCGTCGTCCTCGGGCCCGACGGAGGAGGCCTCCCGGACGAGGATGCCGACGAGATCCCGGAACTCTTCCTCGGTGATGCCCTCCTTGAGCTGGATGCGCCGCACGCCGTCGCCGAAGAGCTGGTAGGGGATCCGGTCGAAGGGCATGCGATCGGGCGCCCACACAGGCGCGCCGTTGAAGGAGAAGCCAGCGGCGCCCACCTCCCAGTAAATACTGGTGGGATGGGCGGCGAGCGCCTCGATCGTCTGCTCGAAGGCGGTGCGGAGGCTGCGCGCCGAGTTGGGGTGTCCCCAGCCGTACTGGCGCATGTCCGCCAGGCATACGCCGATGAGCTTCCACATGGCAGCGAGCCGCTCGTGGATGGCCTTCTTCGTCTTCGACGAGGATTCCTCGTCCTCGTCGGCGATCTCGTTGCTCCGTATGCGCAGGCCGATCGAGGGCTTCGAGATACGGGCGCCGAGCTGGCCCGCGCGGATCGCGGCGAGGAGCCCCAGAAGCTCGCCACGCATCGAGCGCGCGTCCTGGAAGCGCCGCTCCCGCTCGTACGCGAGCGAGCGGTCCACGAACGCGACGACCTCCACGGGGAGCTCCGGCGCGGCGTTCGCGATCGACGGGGCGGCCTGGGTGGCGGCCACCACGAAGGACTCGGCCTCGGAGCGAGCCTCGTTCAGGCGCTTGCCGGTGAGCGCCGTGTAGATGCAGGCTCCCACCGACCATATGTCGGAGCGCCTGTCGACCTGGTCAACGAGCCCGAGGGCCTGCTCGGGGGCGGTGTACGAAGGCGTACCGATCGCGGTGCCTGCCCGGGTCGCGTCGAGCCTGGAGTTGTGGTCTCGCATGCGTGCGACGCCGAAATCCAGGACTTTTACCGCGCCGTCGGAGGTGAGGAAGATGTTGGAGGGCTTGATGTCGCGGTGGACGATCCCGATGTCGTGGCAGCGCGCCAGGAGGTCCAGCACAGTGTCGAAGATGCCGAGGACCTGAGGGGTGGGGAGCGCTCCACCGGCGCGCTGGCACGCCTCCTGGAGCGTCTCTCCCTCCAGCAGATCCATCACGAGGAAGGGCTCGCCGGCGTCGCTCGTGTCGTCGTCGGTCACGGGGACCCTGGCGGCGTGCTCGACGCGGTTGGCGATCTTTCCTTCGCGGAGGAAGCGCTCTCGTATCGACGGGTCGCGTATGAACTCGGCGTTCAGGATCTTCACGGCCGCCCGGGTGCCGTTGCGGTGCCGCGCCGCGAAGACCGCGGCCATGCCGCCGACGCCCAGGAGGTGCTCCAAGGTCCACTTGGCGTTGAGCGGGGAGCCCACGCGGGCCAAGGCCGCGCCGAGCGCGTCGAGCTTTGGGTTTTGGGGATCGTCCGGCATCGAGCGCAACAGGATCGTACAGCCATACATATACAGCGCCGATCCCAGAGCGCACCGGCCTCGTTGGATGTCTGTCCTCCATGTGACCCGTTCAGGGGGCCTAGTTCTTGAGCTTCCTGTCTCTCAGCTGCCGCACCACGAGGAGGCCCAGCCGGGCGGCGACGAGCCCAGGGAGCACCAGCACCACCCAGAGCCGGAGCAGAACCAGCAGCGCCGCGAGGACGAGGAGGGGGGGGGAGACGTGGTCACCCGCGGCCAGCAGGACATGGGCGACGTTCTCGGCAGCCATGACGTGCGCGAGCCCCACGTAGGCCGTGATGACGGTCAGGTGGGTGGCCAGCTCCAGCTTCTGTCTACGGTTCACGGGAGCTCCTCCCGGGCGAGGGGATCGTTGGGAAAGGTCCGGGGAGCGGTGAGCATGGCAAGGAGGATGGAGTCGCCCAGGGGGCCACCGGTCGCGAAGGTGCGCTTTCCGCTGGTGTCGACGGGGACGCCGAACAGGTGGGTCAGGGCATAGACCCCCCTGAAGGTCTCTGGATCGCCGTGGGCACGGCTGGGTCCCAGCGAGAACCCGCTCGAGGACACGCCCAGCCCCAGGACCACCGGGCCCGAATCGATGTCCCCCTTGGAAGACTTCCCAGGGTCGCCCCCCCCTTGCTCTCCCCCGTACTCCCGCATCGCCCCGAAGCCCAGGAGCGTCCTGTAGAGGCTATGACGTCCCGCGTCATAGAGCGCCGCCGAGGCGCCTCGATCGGCGTAGGAGAGGAAGTAGGAGGCCAGGAAGGTCCCCGAGCCCCGGCCCGCGTCCCTGGGAGCGCCCCGGGGTGTCGTGGCCTGGACCAGGAGCCCTTCCCGGTCGAGGGCGTGGACGCGCATCCGCAGCAGCCAAGCGTCGATGGCTCGCCTGTGGCTCGCGCCCGTGGCTCGCCCGTGGAGGCCGAGCGATCCCACAGCGCTCGCGTTGTCGACCGGGTAGGTCTCGCCAGGAAAGGTCTCGAGGAAGCCCTCGGTCGCCAGGATCCTCCGCTCCAGCGCCCCCGTGATCTCGTCGTTCAGCGACGACCAGCGGTTGTCGCGATCCAGGAGCCTGCGAAGGCCGAGCGCCAGGTTCATGTAGCCCAGATAAGCGACGTGCCCGTGGCCGCCCCCCAGCGAGGCGATGGGATCCTCTCCCCACTTGCTCCGGTCGTAGCTCCGCGCGCGCTCCCCGAGCATGCCCTCGATGCAGCGATCCATGTCCTCGCCCGCGCCTGGCGCGAGCTCTGGGTGCTCGAGCGCCATCTGGCCGAAGCCCATGGCTGCCATCATGTAGGTGCCGAAGAGCCACTCGCTGTCGAAGTGCGCCGAGCCCGTGGCGAAGGGGTGGGAGACCAGTGTCTTCTGGGTCGCCGAGCGCACGCTCTGGGCGAGGCGCTCTTCGAGCTCTCGATCGCCCGAGTACCAGGCCGGGGCCTCTCTCGAGGCGATCCGGTGGGGAACGGTGGCCGTCGTGACGACCGCGAGGAGGGTGGCCACGACCAGCCTGAGGAGGAAGTGGCGTATGCCGGACATGCCAACAGGGTGCGCCTTCCCTCGAGATAAGCCCGCCGCCGGCCTCTCGTCCGCGACCGCTCGGCGGTGGGCGTCGACCTCTGCTCCGTCGTTCCTCCTTTACGGAGGGAAGTCCGGGGGGTCATTGTGGAGGGGTGGCCGCCTTCGATCCCAACGCGCCCGCCGCCGCCGGCTCGGGCATCTTCGGTCTTCCCTTCTCCGAGGCGGAGGCCGCCCTCGTGCTCCTGCCCGTGCCCTGGGAGGCGACGACCTCCTACGGGGGAGGAACCTCCGAGGGACCCCGGGCGATCCTGGCGGCCAGCCACCAGGTCGATCTGTACGATCTCGACGTGGAGCGCCCCTACCAGGCGGGTATTCACATGCTCGCGGAGTCGAGCGAGGTGCGAGCCTGGAACGGCCGCGCCAAGGCGTTGGCGGCGAGGGTCATCGAGGCCGCGGGCACGGTCGTCGACGCCCCTGAGCTCGAGGACGCCCTTCGCCGGGTGAACGCGGAGAGCGCCAGGCTGGACGCATGGGTGGAGGCCGAGAGCGAGCGAATCCTGGGGGCGGGCAAGCTCCTGGGGGTCGTTGGCGGCGATCACTCGGTGCCCCTGGGGGCGCTCCGGGCCGTGGCCAGGAGGGAGAGGCAGGGCTTCGGGGTGCTCCACTTCGACGCCCACTCGGACACGCGCGACGCCTACGAGGGGTTCCTTGGCTCGCACGCGTCGATCATGCGCAACGTGCTCGAGACCATCCCAGAGGTCACCCGCCTGGTGCAGGTCGGCATCCGCGATCTGTGCGAGGAGGAGGTGGACTACATGGCCGGCCTCCGCGATCGCGCGGTGATGTTCACCGATCGCTCCACGTCGAGGCGCAAGCTCGAGGGGGAGGCCTTCGGGCGTATCGCCGCGGAGGTGGTGAGCGCCCTGCCGGAGCGGGTGTGGATCTCCTTCGATATCGACGGCCTGGATCCTCGCTATTGCCCACACACCGGGACGCCGGTGCCCGGGGGCCTCGAGCTCGCCGAGGCGGTGTACCTGATGGGCGAGGTGGTCCGCTCGGGCCGGACCCTTCTCGGCTTCGATCTCGACGAGGTGGCGCCCGACCTCACCCATCCCGACGACGAGTGGGACGCCAACGTGGGGGCCCGCTTGCTCTACAAGCTGAGCGGTTTCCTCCTGGCCAGTCAGGGGCGGGCCTCTCTCCGCTCTTGGGCCCCCGGGGGGGTCTTCGGCTAACCTTCGGGCCCCATGTCCAGCCCCCCGGAAAACCCGCTCCTCCAGATCCAGGTCAACGTCCCCTTCGACGCGGTCAGGCCCGAGCACATCGAGCCCGCGGTGAAGACCCTCGTGGCCGCCGCGCAGGCGCGCGTCGACGCCATATCGGCCGCTCACCTGGCAGGGAATATCACCTACGACACCACGCTGGGCGCGCTCGACGCCGCGACGGCGAACCTCGAGTACGCGGTCGCCATCGCCGCCCACCTGGAGTCCGTCGCCACCACCCCGGCTCTCCGCGAGGCCTATGCGTCCGTCCAGGCGGAGGTGTCCACGTTCTACAGCGGGATCGTCCTCTCCAAGCCTCTCTACGACGCGCTCTCGGCCTTCGGGGTGACGCCCGAGGGAGCCGGGCTCACCGGGAGCCGGCGGCGCTTCCTCGACAAGACCCTGCTGGAGCTGGAACGAAACGGCGCGAAGCTCGATCCCGAGGGCAAGGCCAGGCTCTCGGCGATCGACGTCGAGCTCGCCCAGACCGCGCTCAAGTACTCGCAGAACGTCCTCGACGCGACCGGCGCCTTCTCGTGGACCGCCGCCCGGCGCGAGGATCTGGTCGGGCTCCCCGAGAGCGTCGTCTCGGCGGCGCGGCATGCGGCCGAGGAGCGCGGCGATGCGGGGTATCGCATCACGCTCCACGCCCCCGTGTACATCCCGGTCATGACCTACGCGGACGACCGCGGCCTCCGGGAGCGCCTGTTCCGCGCCAACGTGCGCCGCGCCACGGAGCCCGAGCGCGACAACCTCGGGCTGGCGCGGAAGATCCTGGATCTACGCCACGAGAAGGCCACGCTGCTGGGCTTCCCCGACTTCGCTGAGCTCGTGCTCTGCGATCGCATGGCCAAGAGCGGAGCCAGGGCGCGGGCCTTCGTCGACGATCTCAGGGCGCGCATCCTCCCCGCGTTCGAGCGAGAGACCCGGGAGCTCGAGGACTTCGTGAGGAGGACCGCCGGGGAGGCCGCGCTCCCCCTCGCGCCCTGGGACGTCAGCTACCACGCCGAGAAGCTCCGTCGCGAGCGCTACGACTTCGACGACGAGGCCCTGCGCCCGTATTTCCCGCTCGATCGCGTGACGTCCGGGATCTTCGCCATCGCCGAGCGGCTCTACGGCCTGCGCATCGCGCCCTGGACCGCGGACGAGCCCGGGGGGGCGCCGCGGCCCTGGAACCGGGACGTCCTGTCGTTCGTGGTGCGCGACGCGGAGGGGACGCGTATAGGTGCATTTTACATGGATTTGTTCCCTCGCGAGGACAAGCGGGACGGGGCCTGGATGGCGGGGCTCCTGGATCGCCTCCCTGGCAGCCCCGACGAGCGGGAGAACGTGGCCCTCGTGGTCGGCAACATGACGCCGCCCAAGAAGGGCGCGCCCACCGCGCTCCTCACCCACCGCGAGGTCGAGACGCTCTTCCACGAGTTCGGTCACATGCTCCATCACATGCTGTCCACCGTGAGGGAGCGCAGCCTGGCCGGGACTCGGGTGCTCGCCGACTTCGTCGAGCTGCCCTCCATGATCATGGAGAACTGGGGCTGGGAGAGCGAGGCCCTCGACCTCTTCGCCCGCCACCACGAGACCGGTGCGCCCATCCCGGGGGACGTGCTCGAGCGGATGCGCGCGGCGCGCACCTTCCGCGCCGCGAGCGCGCTCATGAGGCAGCTGGGCTTCTCCACCGTGGATCTCGTGCTGCACCGCGAGTGGAGCGACCGGCGCTCCGAGGATCTCCTGGCCCTCGCCAGGGACGTGTTCCAGCGCTTCTCGTCGACCGAGCTGCCGCGCGACTACGCCATGATCGCGTCGTTCTCGCACCTCTTCGGCAGCCCTTACGGCTACGCGGCCGGGTACTACTCGTACCAGTGGGCCGAGGTCCTGGACGCCGATGCCTTCTCTCGCTTCAAGGAGGAGGGGGTGCTCTCCCCCGCCGTCGGCGAGGCCTTCCGCGACTCCGTGCTCTCCCGTGGCGACAGCGCCCCCCCCGAGGAGCTCTACAGGACCTTCCTTGGCCGGGAGCCCAAGGTCGACGCGCTCCTCTCTCGAATGGGAGTGGCCTGAGTCCCTCCCGCGGCGGCTTGGAAGATTGCGGATCGATCCTACTTGTGCTTTTTCAGCTCGTGCATGTCCATGTTCAAGCGAATCGTCGCGGCTACGGATTTCAGTGAGTCTTCGAGGCGTGGCGTCGATCTTGCGGTCGATCTTGCTCGATTGCATGGAGCGGAGCTTGTCCTCCTCCACGTGATCGAGCCTTTCATCCCGCCGTACCCCATAGCGCTCGCTCCCGAGCCAGGGACGCTCGAGGGGGCCGCCCGCGCGGCGCTCGAGACCGAGCTCTCGCAGGTCCGGGAGGTGCTGCCTGCGGCGCGCGGCGAGCTCCTTCGTGGCAGTCCGTCTCACGAGCTCACGAAGTTTGCCGAGGAGCAAGGTGCCGACCTGCTCGTCATCGGCACCCACGGCCGAAAGGGGCCGTCCCGATGGATCCTCGGGAGCGTCGCCGAGAGGGTCGTCCGTTCCTCTCGAGCGCCTGTGCTCACGGTGCGCGGAGAGGACTCTTGAGCTAGCTGTTGGGCCGGCGAAGCGAAGTTGCACGGGGGAGATACGATGGCACAATCGTACGGGTATGGCGCTGTGAGCACCGAGGGCTTCGTTGGCGTCGAGACGGTGCTCGAAGCGGGACCCTGGTGCGCGCCTTGGGAAGCGAGGACGAGGCGACCGAGGCCGATGCCGCGTGGGATCGGCTTCAACGCCGGCTCGACGCCCAGCTCGCGCTCCAGGTCACCGACGAGGATCCGGAGATCTCGTCCGCGGCAAAGCGGCTGCGCGCGAAGCTGCTGCGAGGCGAGGGCACGTGGCAGACCGGCTTCAGCTACAACGACGAGGTCGCCTTCGGACGCACCCAGGCGAGGGTGGCCAACCAGGAGTCGGTCGCCGCGGACGTCAAGCGGTGCTCGGTCGGGCCGACCCTCAAGAAGACGCTCAACGGCTGCGTGCAAGCCTTCAACGGGGTGCACGACGATCTCGACGCCGCCATCGACCGCACGGCTCCCGGCGCCGAGCGGCTCACCCTGGAGGCCCTGCTGGCCCCGCTCCTGACCCTTCTCGAGGCCCACGCTCACCGGAACGAGGCGAAACCCGCCAAGCCCGATGTGAGCCCCGAAGGCCCGAAGATTCTCCCCTGACCGGGGGCCAAGGACCCCAGGTCTCCTTGCTGGCGTCCGCAAGGAGTCGGCGGGCCGTTGTTGGCGCCCGCAAGGAACTGGCGATCCCCTTGTTGGCGCCCGCAAGGAACTGGTGACCTCCTTGTTAAGCAGACCTGCCTAACTCTTTCGGCAGAGGTTTCGGCTTGCAGATGTGCGGCCTTTGGCGGAGCATCAAACGGCGCTATGCTGGATAGTCGGCTGGGGTGGCGGGTTAGACAGATCGGCCGAACACGGTGGGGAGGCGAGTTCGGCAGGTCGGCCGAGCATGAGGGAGGCGAATTAGACAGGTCGGCCGAATAGTAGTTGGCCAGACCGAAAGGATGCTCGGCAATGACCCTCTGGAAGATCAGCTGCCAGGAAGACGACTTCCCCGGGCTTTGGCTCAACTGGTACACAAACCAGTGCGTAGGCCTCGGCTGGCACCGAGATTGGGGTTATCGTCTCGACGGTCGTGCCAAAGATCGTGGTTGGGCTCGAGCTCGGGCAGCACTTCAGCGAATCGTGCCCGGCGACTTCATTATTGTCTCACTTCACAGGCGCAGGCTTGGCCGACTCGGGGAAGTGATCCGACTCGCCACTGGCGACAACGACTGGAACCCCCTCGTACCGCCCAGCAAGAGCCTGCCTCAGGGCGAACTCGGGCGCCGCATAGATGTGCGCTGGGATCTCGCGGCAGCTCCATTCGATCGGGATCAGGTTGTGGTCTTGCCCACGAACGTCGGCTTCTCGCAGGGCGAAATCAGGCCGACACTGGCCGTCGTCAATTCGCTCTCTCTATCGAAGGTCCGAAGCATTCTCAGCGACAAGCAGAACTGGGTTCATCTGCTCCCGAGCTTTCGCGACGAGAAGGCTCTATCAGACTACATTGCGGCCTATCCCCATCATCTGGAGCAGGGACTGGTCCCCCATCCAAGCAAGAAAATTCGCGAGCGAATCTTCAAGGATCGCAGTCGCCTCGATGTCTTGTTGATGGACTCGTCCCAACGCCCCGTCATCGTCGAGTGCAAACAACATGCCCCGACTCTCGCAGATCTTTCACAGCTGCGTCGCTACATGATGCTGCTCGAGGACGAGACCGAGCTGTCCGCGCGAGGGATCCTGGTGCACGGTGGTTCTCGCAAGATTGATTCCAAGGTCTCGAGCGCAGCCACCAAAGCACCCGCCATCGAGCTCGTCCACTACGGATTACACGTCACATTCAGCGCGTCGTCGTGACGGGGCTGGCCAACAAACGGCTGAACCTGACCGGACGCCACTTCGATGACTGGAACGTGGTACTACTGGGCCTTGAACGCCTTGCCGGCTGAAGCCCCGGCAGGTTAACCGTGAACCGTTCGCTAGCCGAGCCGGAGGCCCCGCCTGCGCATCCCGAGCAGGAGGAGCGCCGCCACGATGGCCGCCCCCGAGAGCAGCCCCGTGGAGCTCGTCCCCGACTGACCTGGGGTCGCGCATCCGCAGCCCCCCGCCGCCGCTCCCAGGCTCCCGTCCGACCGGCCCCGGATCAGCCCCAGGCTGGTGCTGCCGATGTTGCCCTCCTCGTCGCGCACCTCCACCAGGAAATCGGCC
>SXGT01011417.1_pt1 | contig 28348 bp, 36 predicted proteins | sample 3176221 | NCBI WGS metagenome assembly SXGT01 (sample SAMN11356862, study PRJNA531348) | freshwater metagenome | isolation source: freshwater sample F1-120 | place: China: Fuxian Lake, Yuxi | collected 2017-12-25 | reverse complement strand
CCATATAAGCATTGGAAATATGAAGAAATAGTTGCTAACCGTTAAAATATGGGCATTCTGAGTTGACATTATCATGCATGGTGCAAACTATAGAGCTGGAACAGGTCAAGTATTCACAAGAAAGGAATACATAAAAGGCAAACCACAAATCAAAATTGCAAAATTTCAAGGCGGTAAAAGAAACACTTACCAATATTGTGTTCAATTATTGATAAATGAACGACTTCAAATTAGACATATGGCTATTGAATCAACTAGATTAGCAGCAAACAAAACACTTGAAAAAACAACTGGTGAAACAGGCTATTATTCAAGACTTAGAATTTATCCGCATAATCTCTTAAGAGAAAATAAACAAATTGCTACTGCAGGTGCTGATAGAGTTTCAGAGGGAATGAGAAGATCATGGGGCAAAGCAGTTAGTTTAGGTGCAAGAGTAGTACAAGGACAATGTATTATGGAAGTATACGTTAATGGTGAAGTACATCTAAATGCTGCAAAAAAAGCACTTCATGGATCATGTGTAAAATTACCAGGAACACCAACTATCAAAGTAATTGAATGGAATAAACCATCACCATAAAAGTTCTAAATCAGATTTTTTAGTTTTAATAAATTTTAAAAAATCTACAAATTCTTGTTTTGTAGGTTCTCGTTTGAGAATTCTTTGGCTTTGATAGAAAAAAGTATTGTACAATCTACCTACAACAATTCCCAATGCAAAAGAATTAGAATCATCAATAGTTGAAAGGGATTTAATCAATTTTTTAATGTCATCTTTATTTGAAATACTATCTTGAATTTTTTGTTCAATTTTCTTTAAAAGAATCTCATCCATGAATTACCATTGCAATGAAAGCTTAAAAACGCTTAAATCTGCAAATTCAACCATTCGTAATGTTGCAGTTATAGTACAGTCTGGTTAGTACTCGTGCTTGCCAAGTACGTGACCCGGGTTCAAATCCCGGTAACTGCACCACTCAGTGATTTTTAGGAATTAATCCAGTTTTTATGATTTCAAGTGCATCATATGCCTTTTCAGGTCTAGGTAATTGGATTGCAATTACATTATCTTGTCCATATCTAGACTCTGGAGAATTAACTACAAGCATAGATGTATTTGCTAAAACTTCAAAGAATTTTAAATTAGTCTTTGCGTTAACAAGAAACTTTTCAGAAATATTACCAATTGAAAAAGTTAAAACAATTTCAACAAATACATTTCCCAAACCATCTTGAAGAATATTTAGATCAGTGTTAACGGAAAATGGTTGACCCTCAATTTTAGCTCGAATTAAACCATATTTTTCTTCTTCAATTATTATACATGGGGTTTCCTTACCTTCAAAATCAAAAGTTGTAATTCTATCATGAACGCTATTCAACATTTTTTGTAATTCCTCAGACATCTTCTTTTTCCTCCAATACAGATACAAATTTGTCACTGGCTTTAATTAAAAATGTGGAAATAAAAGTAGTAATTATTGAGATTACACCAATTAATGGGAACAAAAATGCACTTACAGCACCAATATCAACTCCAAGTTTTATAATTACAATAGAGAATTCACCACGAGGAGCTGCCAAAGTAAATGCCGAACGCATGGCTTTTGCACGTTTTTGTTTGAAAATAAAATTACCCAACATATTACCACCAAATTTCATACCAATAGCAACTGCAATCAGAGCAATTGCAATAAAAATATAATTTTCAAGTTGTGAGACATCCATCAATGCTCCTACTGAAATGAAAAAGATTGCCACAAACATATCTTTGATAGGACTAGAAAGTAATTTTGCAACTTCAGATGATTTTGACTCTGCAACTAATACACCAGCTAAAAAGGCGCCAATTGCTACGGATAATCCCACAATATTTGCCAGTAAGGCATAGCCAAAGCACACCCCGAGAACGCTCAAAAGTAAAATTTCACGATTTTCTGCAGCTGCAACTCTATCAATTAAACGTGGAATAATACGAGCTCCAATTGTAAAGGTGCCAACAATTAAACCAGTTGCAATCAATAAAACTACAACAATAGATTCAAAAGATACAGTTCCAACTAAAGCAACAGATTGTAAGGTAGATAGTAAAATTACAGCAATAACATCCTCTACAATCAAAATACCTAAAATAAGAATAGAAGATTCTTTTTTAATTTTGCCCATCTCTTCTAAAAGTTTGACAATAATTGCAGTACTAGATATCGATAAAGCCGCAGAAATAAACAGCGCATCCATAAATTTTAAACCAAGTGCACTAGAAGTAAAAAATAAAACACCCAGTGTAGAAAATAATCCAATTGTACCAATACCTATAGCTACTTTTCCAACAGATTGGATCTTAGCATATGGAAATTCAATTCCAATAACAAATAAGAGTAAAATTATACCAATTTCAGAAAAAAGATTCAATGCTGAAACATCATATAAAATTCCAACACCAGCAAGTAAATCAGATGAAGGATTATTTCCAGGTAAAATCCAAGTCCACACAGGAGACAATGGACCAAGTAACATTCCAGCAAAAAGATAACCAATTATCAAAGGTTGTCGAATTTTAAAAAAGGCAAGGGTTACAATAGAACCAACTATCATGATTAAAGCTAAATCAGTTATAAAATTTGTATGACCAAGTTCGGGGGTAACTTTTTCAATTAAAGTATTAACTGAATTATTTATAGAATTTTGAATCAAGGTGGAATCAAGTTGAAATAAAATATTTTGCATAGTAAGTCTATACAAATTTCATTAAAAAATCATTATGTAATTAAAAAAAATTGAAAAATAATTATCAAAAAATAACAATTTGAAACTTCTTTATGCTTGATTATCATATACTAATTGCAGAGTGATGAGTAGGTCAGCTGATTCTTATGAAGAAATATGACCTGGGGTAACTGACTGCATTTATGGTTACATTGTGATACCCTAATTATTAATAGTACCGTACCGTACAGTAATTTATGATACAATGCGAATATTGTCCAAGAGGATTCATTGAAACAACAAATGGTCTTGTTGAGAAGACATTTCATGAACTACTTCATGAACCAGAAGTTGTAAACAAGTGACTCTTTACATTTTTTATTTTACACCAACTTTTTTTATCATTAGTTTCTTAATCTTAGTAGGATGAGATCTGAAACAACAAAGAAAAAAGTAATCAAGACTGTTAAAAGACAACCTAATTCAGCTAGCATATTAAATAAAGTTGCATCAGTCTCAGACTCCAATAGGGCATTACAAAAAGAAATTAAAGTCATGTCAAAAATTTTTGGTGAAAATCAAAAAGTCTTGGTATCAATGAAAGGAATGATAGATACACTAACCTCAACATTAGAATATATTCAAAAACAATCAAAACAAATCAACATAATAGAAGACGATACACAAAAATTATACGCAGGATTGAATCAAGTTAGAGCACAATCAAATTTAATTAATAAAATTAATAATCAAACAGATAAACTTGAAATTGAATTAAATAAAATTTCAGAAGTTCAAAAGAAATCAAAAACACAAGAGATATCCCAAAAAGTTGAAGATAATATTAATTCAATTACAAACAATTCACAAATGATCATAAAAATTGCACAAAGAATTGATGAAGTAAGAGATAATTTAAGAGAAGTTTCTGGAAAAACTAATTCATTTTTAGAAATTACATCTGAAATGAATAAATTAAAAGAAAATATTGAAGAAATTTCTGGAAAAACTGAAAATCTCAAAACTGGAACTCAAGTAGTTGAAAGTCTTAAACAAGAATTTGAAAAAATTATGGAAGGAGTGGCAAATATATCAAATCTAAGTGCAGAATTAAAAGCAATTAAGATTTCAATCGATAATGTTTCGTCAAAAGCCTCAAAAATTGACTCATTGGGAGGGGTAATTGAAGGACTAAAGCAACAATTTAACACAGTATCAGCAAGTGTAAATTCCACTGACATCATAAGTTTAGATTCAATTAAAGAATTAGGAGGTAAAATAGATAAAATTGAAACTGAAATAGGTTCATTATCAAAAAGAGCAGAAACACAGGATGCATCAACATCAGAATTTCACAAAAAATCTGAAAAACTATTTCAAGAAATTCAGTCAGTTAGAAATGTTACAAACAAGGCATCCCATGATTCTTCAAAAGAAATTATGGCTTTACTAAAACTATCAGAATATCAATCAAATATCAGAATGAATACAGAATCAAAATATGGAGAGTCTAAGGATCTAGAAAAAATGGCAAGGTTAACATCAGAGATTGTAAATCTATTTGAAAGAATTTCAATTGAATCAGGTGAAAAGATACCTTTACCAAACGAAGTTAGACAATGGGCAATAAGTAAAATTTTAGATTGTGCTGATAAATGGGAAATTAGATTTAGTGATGTTTATTCAATTCTAACAAATACCATTGGAAGAGACATGTTAAAAGAATCAATTAGAATTCAACAAGTAAGGGATATTTATGGAATTAGAGCGCTAGATGAAATTAGACAGGATCTGAATATTTCTTAAACGCCGATTGCATCAGATTCTTTGAGATGTGTTCTTTTTCGTTTTAGTGCAGTGAAGATTGCAATAATTACAGCAATCCAAATCATACCAGTAAATAAATTTGCAATACTCATATACATGTATGGAGTTGCATCCATAATGTTAAGTCTCAATTGAAAGGCCTTATCATATATGTCAATCATTCCAGTATGATATGCAGAATTATCTTGAGGAATGGCAGATAGAGTGTTAACACTTTTCAACATGGAATTTACATCATTTTGTATTCTAATGAAATTAGTTGATTCAGTTGGAAATAACCATACAGGGTTTTTAGAAATCATTTGACTATGGTTATCAGTAGTTTCAGGTAATTTTTCCAACAGTGGTTCCAAATCTAATTGAATTGCAATTAAATGGACACGAATTGTGTCTGGATCAGATGAGCCCATAATACCATCAAAATGACCTCTTATTCTATCCAAAGGATAGATATCAGAATTATATCCATTAATTGCCATATATCCTCCAAAAATAATAAATCCCAAAATTACAACCATGGATAACTTGTAAACATTATTTGCCATTTTCTCTTTCTCAGTTCTTTTGAGTTGTTCGCGTGATTTATTTCTTTTAAACTGAGTATGTGAGATACTCATGTAAGCAATATAAAAAAATCCAATGGTCTGAATTGCAATAATTGGTACAAATATTGGATTGTTTGTAAAGATTGCAATTAAAATTGTCAATGTACCATAAACGCCAAAAAATATTTCTAAAAGAGTTGTTTGTGTAAAAGGTAAACTGTATGCTTTATCTCTCCATTCATCATCTTTTTTGATTATACCATATTTTGGAGTTCTAAGAAATTCACTTTTACTACCTAAAACTGCATCAAACACAGCTACTGTATTGTTTACAGACATCCCAGCATTGTAAACTAATAGTGCAGGAAGTAGCTTAACTTTAGACTTCCATGACTTACCATAGATATTTCTTATAATCATAACATATGCACCAGGTCCCATTACAAGATATGTTACAAATGTAATGAAAGGTAATACGCTAATAACATAAAGATTAACGTTTGCAGCAAAAAGAATTGGTAACGCTAAGAATTGTATTAGTAATAATGGGTAAACTATATGAAGTGTAAGTCGAAGGAAAGCCTGAATTTTTGCTTCAATGGAAACTTTACGTTTTACAGCAATATCAAAAATTAGTTTTGTGGCACATTGAATAGAACCTTTTGCCCAACGGAATTGTTGTCTTTTGGCAGCATTCATTTGTACAGGAAGTTCAGCATCAACTACAATATCAGGTAAGAAGATACATTTCCATCCCTTCATTTGTGCTCTGTAACTTAGATCAAGGTCTTCAACTAGAGTTGCAGTATGCCAACCACCTGCATCTTCAATACAATCACGTTTCCAAATTCCAGCAGTGCCATTGAAATTCATAAAAATATGAGAATTACTTTTTGCCTTTTGTTCTATAAGGAAATGAAAATCAAGACTTAATGCTTGTACTTTTGTGATAGTAGAGTAATTTTCATTAACATGACCCCAACGACATTGAATGAAACCAATATTTGGTTTTGAGAAATGTGGTATGACTTTTTTAAGAAACGAAATAGGTGGGATAAAATCTGCATCAAATATTGCTACAAATTCAGAAGATGTAATTTCCATAGCATATTTTAGAGCCCCTGCTTTGTACCCCTTTCTAGTTCCACGACGAATATGTTCAATTTGAAATCCTTGAGTTTTGTAATAGTTTACAGTTTTTTCTAATAAATCAACTGTATCATCATCAGAGTCATCTAAAACCATAATATTCATTTGGTTTTTAGGATAATCCATATTGCATACTGCATCTACAAGCCTTTTTGCAACATATTTTTCATTGTATATTGGAAGTTGAATTGTAACTGAAGGCGTTCCTAAATCAACAGTTTTAACAATATTATTTCTTCGGTTAGCAAGAAAAACAAGATAATAAAAATTACAAGTATATGCAATAATCACGATTGATGCAATTATAAATAAATTAAAAACAAAATGAATTAAAGGGTTCTCAGCCATCCTTAGCTGCTTAAAATTATTAGTCGATATTTATACTTGCAATAATTATAATTATTTTTGTTCGTAAATTTTGATTGCTTGTGGAGGACAAACATTCTCACATGCAAGACAGAAAATACAATCAGGTTCTTTTGACATTAATGGTTTTTTAGTAGAACCAGGATTTCCAGGTGAATCAAACCATTCATAGACACCAACAGGACAGGCCTCAAGACATCCACCATCTGCAATACAAATATCATAATCTACTGAAACAAATTCTCCCCAAATACCCATTATTCCATTACTGGTACCTTTACGACCCCAAGTTTTGATGGTGTGTTCTGCAGCTTCAAATACAGCAGATGGTTTCATTTTTGATTTAAAGTCTACATCAATTGGTCCAGGTTTTGCACCATCTGGAATTTCAATTGATTTATCGTCTTCTTCATCTTCATCATCTTTTGCTTCAATTGGTTTTGGTTTTGCACCAAGAACAATTTTAGCTAAAGGAGTTAATTCTTCAAGTCTTTGAATAGCAGCAAGTTCAGTAATTTTTTCAGATTTTGCAAGATGTGAAATCATCTTATCAGCTAAAATTGTGTTACGCAAAATAGTATCAATTACCATTTTTGCAAAATGGTCTGCCTTCTTTCTATAATCTTTAACCCAATTAGGATCTCCAAATTTTTCAATTGGAAATACTTGATAAATAATATCAACAACTTCACCAGTAACAATTTCTACTGTTACTGACAAATCAACTTCTTCATACCCCTTTTCATCAGGATCAGGCATGTTTTGTTCTTTCCAACGATATGTGGCGTAAATTCTATCAGCATACATGTCCATTTCAAATGCTTTTTTCAAGCCATCATGAACAGATTTTAGTTCAACAGGATCTTCAAGTTTTATTGGTAATCTATACAATCCAAGTTTAAAACCATGTAAAGGATAAACACCACGTTTTGCGGTTGGAGCTTCCATAGACCAAACACGATCTTTTAAAAGTAATGACATCCGTATTTTTGTAATAGAATTAAGTTAAAAACCTTATCAGCTTTAACTTTTAGAATTTCGTCAATAAATATCTCTTAGATTTTTAATCCCCGTAAATTTACCCTCAAGGATCAGAGTTGTATTACCACTAAGTGTCAATTAAGACACTAGGATGTGCGTAAAAATATCATTTTTATGTAAATACAATTCAAAACAACTTACTTGAAACTAGAAAATATTGCCGTTGTAAGCAAAATAGGAAATAAAGATTCAGAAAGTGCTGCAAAGAATGTGGCAAACAAATTACTAGCAAAAAAATCAACAGTATATACAATTTCACCAGTTATGGTTGAAGGTGCAAAACAAATCGAGACACTTGAAGAAATTAAAAATATAAAATTAGATTTAATAATTACATTAGGAGGTGACGGGACTACACTTCGAGTTTTTCGAAATATAGAAAATGAAACCCCAATTCTAACAATTAATGTTGGAGGTAACAGAGGAATTTTGGCAGAAATTACAATTGAAGAAATAGATGAAGCAATAGAGGAAATTTTAAAAGATAATTTCTTTTTAGATAAAAGAACTAGAGTAACTGCGTCATGTGGAGGAAAAGAATCTCCACCAGCATTAAATGAAATTTATATTAGTAGAGCAAACTTGACTAAAACTGCAGAAATTGAAATTAAATTTCAAAATGATACAGTAAAGCAAAAAATGGATGGAGTAATAATTGCAACACCAAGTGGATCAACTGGACATTCATTTTCATTAGGAGGTCCAATATTACACGAAAGTTTAGATGTCCTAATTATTACACCAGTTGCACCAGTTTACAGATTAGCATCATTAGTTGTTCCAGATGAAAAAATTCAAATCATTTGTTCTCAAGATTGTAACATAGCAATAGATGCTCAAGTTATAAGATCTGCAGGGTATGAAGAACCCATAATTATTAAAAAATACAAAAGCCCAGCAGTTTTCATTAGATTAAAAAAAAGAGGTCTAAGACAAATGAGCAAACTTGGATTTTAGAATTTTAGATGCCAGTGCATTTTATGCAGGAGTTCCATTTAGATCATCAGAAGATTGCTACACAACATCTCTAGTATACGATGAAATACAACATATTAAGAAAAATCAGGATGTATTAGGAACACTTCTTGAGACTAATCGATTGAAAATAAGAGAACCAGACAAACAGTCAACTGAGGCTGCAATTAAAGCAGCAAAAGAAACAGGAGATTTCACACAACTATCAAGACAAGATATTTCAATTATTGCATTAGGAATTGAAACAAACGGGCAAATTATTACAGATGATTTTGCAATATCAAACGTTGGTAAAAATTTAGGATTAAACATTTTACCAATTATGACAAAAGGAATAAAGGATGTAGGAAAATGGATTCATTATTGTCCAGGGTGTAAAGCAAGTAATCAAAACGGAAATAAATGTTCAGTCTGCGGTACTGTATTAAAAAGAAAATTACTCAAATAAGAATCACAAAAAATTATTGTTGTAATACATAAAAAATAACATTAAGATTAGAAATAATTTTTTATTACCAGATATAATTGGTGTATATTTTATAGATGATTGTGAATACTTATCAAATGATGCAATACATATTTGACCGTCACAATATGGTAGTATAAAAATTCATGAAATAAAATGTCAGTAGTAGTTACGTGAGTCTCTTTTGATTACTTTCTTTTTGAAGTTTATTTTTAGTAATTAACATATTTTTAATTTTTTTTGCGCGGGCTTCACCTAACCCTTCAATTTTAGATAATTCAGAAGTTGTTGCACTAAAAACTTTCAATGGAGTTCCAAATTTTTCAAGCATTCGAACTGCAAGTTTCTCACCAATTCCAGGCAAACTACACAATGTAGATAATTGTTGAGTTTCTAAATTAGATGATTTTTTAATTTTTTTCAAATAAGGTCCTGTAGAACCATCTTTTTTAGAACACATAGATACCAATAATTTAGCAGTATGAGATGCACTAGGAGTAGGAATTATTGGAATTTTAAACTCCAACGCAATTCTAGAAAGAGCCCCATAGAAAACTAGAGGATTATCAGTAATTTCTTCAATCTCATCAACATTACCTTCAACTACAACTATAGGATGTTCAAAATGTTCTTTTAGTCTATTACATTGATCATAAAGTCGTCCATCAAAAACTGAAGCCATCAGATCCTTGATGCTTTTTCTCTCAACAATAGTTTCGGGTGCAACAATGTAATCACCAATTGAAAGTGTTTGCATTTCAATTTCCATACCTATAGCTTTTAGTAATTCAGGAATTCCACTTTTTCGTTCTCGTTCATCTACAATTATTCGAAGATTTTCTAATTTCACAAATAACAGTTGTAATGAATTGTTAATATCTTATATGAAATATACTAAAGAAATTATTTTCTAGGATTATCTTCAGTTGTTGTTTGAGGTTTAGAAGTAGAACCACTTTTCATCATTTCAGTGATTTTTGCTTCTTGCTCTTTGAGACTTTCTTTTACACGTACTTCTTGTTTTTCAAGAACAATGGATCTAGTTTTTGCTAATTCAATTTTTTCTTCTAATTCATCAATTAGAGTTTTTTTGTCTGATTTAATTAAAACAGTTCCAGCTTGTTTAAAGACAGCATCATTATCAGCAATTTTATTTAATTCCTCAAGTGCCTTTTGAGTTTCTGCCTTTTCCATTTCAAGATGTTGTCTTTGAGTCATAATAGATTGCAAGTTATGTTGAGATTGTTGTAATTTCATAATTTGTTCTTGAAGCCATGGAGGCATTTGTGGAGAAGACATGAATATTTTAAAAAAAATCTAATTATATCTTTACCGATTCAATTGAATCGTAACTAGCTTGAATAAGTCTAAGCGTTGAATTCAAATTTGCTCGAAGATGCGCAATTTGATCAGTTTCAGCAGAGATCACTAATTTTTTGTCTAATTTTATTTTAGTCTTGACAGGATTTTCAGGATAAAAGTCATTATCAGCATTTACAGAATCATATATTGCAGCAGTTTTATCTTTAGCATCTACAGTGATTTTAGCACTATAGTTTAATGTCATATGCTGTTCCAGATACTTTGTAGTTGCATTTTTTACAAGACCAAATTCCAACAGCATCTCTACCAAATGTTTGTGAACCACATTCAGGACAATTTCTTTTTTGTTTTAATGTAAAGTGAATTTTTGTATATTGTTTTCTTAATTTAATGCCGTAACGAGCACCTAATCCTTTTAGAGATTTATTTGCTCTTGTCATATTACCGATTCCCCTGTTGGGCTAATTTTAATTGTTCTCTAATTTTTGCGCCTACTTTGACAGATAATTCACTGCATTGAATAATTTCTTCTTGTGTGAATCCGTCACTGCCGCCTTTTTGTAATGCACAGATGTTGCCATTAGAATCAGTGGTAATTGTAACTCTTGCATCCATGCTTTCCGATTCATCCCCATTAGGATCAACTACAATATAATTTCCAATTTTTCCCATAGTTACAGATACAGGAATTGTATTTACAGGTAATTGTTTTTCTCCGCCTTCAACAATTGAGGGGCTATCATCAACCATTTTCCATGTTGGAGTTTTTGATGTAAGTAATGCAGCAGTTGCAGCGTAAGAACATGCATCAAACAAATTACCATCTTGATCAACAACTACAACATCAGCAAACACACCAATTACAGATTTATCTTTTTGAATAACTAATTGGGATACATCAATCATATGACTTTCTCTAATTCCCCTATCAGTAACTCTCGCTAATTCAATTACAGGAGGTTGTGGAGGACCAGTCTCAACAGTTGGATGTGAAAGTGGTAAAAGTTCAGCTGTACAAATGAAAAGTCCTTTGTCACCAGAATCCGGGAAAGGTCTATCAGGTTGAATTTTAACACCACAAATTACTTCAGTGTCACCAAGGTAAACTCTAGCAGAACCATTTGCTTTAGGAATTGCATTTGTTTCAATTTTTAATTTTCTAGGTTCATCTAGTGTTCTGCCATCAATTCTTTTTCCTTGTTTTAATAATTCTAGAATTTGTGCCTTTTTTAATTCGTCAATAACAGAAACACTGGTCATTTTTAATCTCCTCTATTTCCAAAATATTTGTCATGAAGTGCCTTCTTCTGGAGTTCATAAACAAGTTCACATCCTTTAACTCCAACATCTACACATTTTTTGAATTCTTCTGGAGTTAAGACACCATCTAATTGTAATAAGGTAATTTTCTTAAGACTTGGCATATATCCAATCGGCATATCTGCTTGACCTGCTTGATCTTCTTCGTTGTTAACATCGAGAATTATAGTATCAGCAACTTTGCCTGCTGCAATTGCTGCAACCATATCTCGCATTGGAATACCAGCATCAGCTAATGCTACAGATGCTGCAGTAAGTGCTGCACATCTAGTTCCACCATCAGCTTGTAAAACTTCAATGAATACATCTACTGCAGTTCTTGGGAATTTTTCCAACATAACAGCAGGTTCAAGTGCTTCTTTGATTACTTTAGAAATTTCAATTTCTCTTCTAGAAGGAGCAGGATTCTTTCTTTCGCCAACAGAAAATGGTTCCATATGGTATCTTACTCTAAGAATTCCAGTATCAGTATTTGACATGTGTTTTGGATGAACATCCCTTGGGCCAAACACACCAACTAAAATTCTATTATCGCCAAATTCAATGTAAGCAGAGCCATCAGCATTTTTTAATCCACCAGCTCTAATCATAATCCTTCTTGGTTCGTCTACTTTACGTCCATCACAGCGAATGCCATTTTTGTCCAATAAAACCATGTTTGCATCTCGTCCACCCATTATGATTCATCCTTTTCATCTAACATGTCTTTAACCAAATCAGTCAAATTAGCAATATGTGCTTTTTCATTAACCATTTCAATTGCTTTTTTGGCTTTAGATAATCCTTTAGGTGTTTCACATGAAACTACAACCCAACCATTTTGACCAATTGTTACAGCAGCATTTGTAGCCATTTCAATCATCTGAATCATACTACCTTTTTTGCCAATTAACCGTGGAACCTTGTTTGGTGAAATTTTTATTAAAATACCATCATCAATTTTACCTAAATCTCTATCAGAAATTGTTATGAGAGGATCACGAGTTCGATCAAAGTTTGCGATTCTAGCTGCTACAAGATCTCCTGTTTTCAGTTTACTTGAAAGTTCATCAGCATGAGTAGAGAAATCTCGTCCGAAAACATCCATTGCAGGCAAAAATCCAATATAGCAAGAATTGATATCCAATTCCCAAGATAATGAAGTATGAGAAACAACTTTGCCAATTACAAGATCATTAATTTTAGGAAGATATTTTCCAGTTAAAGGAATGACTTTAACAGAGTCCTCATAAATTTCAGAAATACCTACAGCTGTAGAAATTATATCATTTCCTTCGAGTATAACATTTTGTTCAGGTCTAAACGGTCCACTTGTTACAATATCGCCTGGAATAACATATTTACGCCTATCTGCCATTATTTCAATACCTCAACAGTTGCAGAACCTTTCGTAATAGAACCTAATCTGTCAATCACACTGGGCCTTGCTGCTGCGGGTATTTCAAGTATTGCTTTTAAAGAACCATTATTTTGCCATTCTTCTTTTTTTAGAGAACCTATAGATTTCAAAACAGAAAAAGATTGAGAAATATATTGTGCAGGGATAGTAATTTCTAATTGAAGATTTTCAGATTTCAATGGAATTATTGAACGAAGTTTTTCAACAATTTCATTTACTTGTTCTTCAACACTTTTCTGAGGTTCAATTGATACACGACCATCTTTGAGTGCCAATTCAATTCGTAATGGAGGATGAGGTAAGTGAGTTCTAGGATCAACATAAGTTTTAGCGATATATTCGACAATTTGTTTTCTCTTTTGATCAATCATTTTTCTTCTTTGATCAGTAGTTAGGTTAAGTTCGCCTTTTTCAAACATTATTTGAGCAATTTCAGTTTTATCCTCAGTCTTAAAGGCTGCAAGTAATTTTTCTGTAGATGGTTTTGTACCTTTTCCAGAATCAGTATAAATTTCATCAGATATCAAAACAACAGAAATATCCTTCTTTTTACCCAATTTGTAATCTAAAGCAGGATCAGGTTTTACTAAAATTTCGAATTTTTCTCCCCCAAATGAATATCGAACTACAGTCGTATCAGCCATTTCTAAAATAGATACTATAATTTACTATTTATCTATGCGTAAAACTAGCTAGATTTTTATGTGCTTTCTAGCAAATTTCAAGAAGATTTGTCATCGTTAGAAGTGATTAGTAAAGATTCCAAAAAAATATCTATCAAGCTAAAAGGTATTCCAATACAATATTCAAATGCGTTAAGACGTGTATGCTTAAACGGCGTTCCAGTTTTTGCAATTGATACAGTGGATATTATTGAAAATACATCAGTGTTACAAGATGAAGCATTAGCACATAGATTAGGATTAATTCCATTAAAAACAGATTTGAAAAAATTTAATGAATCAGATAAAATTCTTTTAGTTTTAGACGCTGGTGAATCAGATACAACTAGGAATGTGTTATCTAATGAATTATCATCTGAAGATGATACAGTAAAACCAGTTTCAGACAAAATTCCAATTGTTCAATTAGCTCCAGGTCAAAAAATTAAAGTTGAATGCTATGCAAGACTAGGACGGGGAACAGAACATGCAAAGTGGAATGCCTCAAACATATCTACACTCGTAGATACAGACAAAGATGATGAGAAAATACTTACAGTAGAGTCAACAGGTGCACTAAATCCCGAACAAGTAGTTCTTGAAGGTGTAAACGAAGTAAGTAGAAGAATTGTTGAATTCAAAGATATGATCAACAATTTGAAAGAATAATACAAGCATAGACATTATATTTGGGTTTTAAGTCGCATTATTCACATGACTAGTCAAGTTGTTATACGTATGGCAAGTGATCTCAAAAAGGCATCAACTAAAAATGACGCTCCAATTTGGGGAAAATTAGCAGAATATGCACTAAAAACATCAATTGCAAGAAGAGACATCAATTTGAATAGAATAAGTCAGCTAACTAAAGAAAACGATACGGTGGTATTTCCTGGTAAAGTTCTAGCAACAGGCAACATATCACATAAAATTACATTATGTGCATTTTCAATTTCAAGTGCTGCAGCAACTAAAGTATTACAAAATGGAGGCAAGTTAATTTCACATTCAGATTTAATCAAACAAAATCCTACAGGAAAGGGAGTTGTACTACTTGGCTAACGGAAGAATTAACAAACCTGCTGGAAGAAATTCAAATACTTCTAAACAACAAATAGTTGTCAGAACAGATAGACCCGTTGTAGTAGATGCAACAAATCACATTGCAGGTAGATTATCATCAAATGTTGCTAAATTACTATTGCGAGGACAACGAGTTACAGTTATCAATTGTGAAAAAATTATGATGAGTGGAACAAGAGCAAATCAAATTAGAGAATATAGAATCTTTTTAGATATTAACAGTGTAATAAACTACAAACATGGACCTATACACTACAGAAGACCAGATACTCTTATTGCAAAAATGATTCGCCAGATGTTACCATTTGATAAAAAGCCATCAGGTAAATTAGCATATCAGAGACTAAGAACATACATCGGCGTACCAAACGATACAAAACCATTAGAAAAAATTCAATTTGAAAAAGCACTAATCACAAAAGAAGCATCTAATTATACAACATTTGCAGAATTATGCAGAGTAATAGGATGGACTGAATAAAATGATTCCAAAAACTGAGATTTATTTTGCAACTAGAAAAACTGCAAGTGCTCACGTTTACATTACAAAAGGCGTAGGCAAAGTTAGAATTAACAATGTTCCAGTTGAAATGATTCCACAAGAAATCGCTCGTGAAGTTATTTTAGCACCACTTGAAATTGCAGGCGATTTAAGAGAGAAAATTGATATTTCTGTAAGAGTAAAAGGCGGAGGATATATGGGACAAGCCAGTGCAATTGCAACTGCAATTACAAGAGCACTCATAGGCTGGACAAAGTCTAAAAAAGATCCAAAAGATCATCCTTTCCCAAAGTCCACCAGAGAAGATCTCAGAAAACGAATTGATGATTTTGATAAATATCTAGTAAGCGGGGATGCCAGACAAAAAGAACCAAAGAAATTTGGCGGACCTGGTGCAAGAACAAGAAAACAAAAATCTTACCGTTAGATTGTGAAAGCTATAATTTTAGCAGGGGGCAAAGGTACACGCGGAAAACCATATACAGAATATTTTCCAAAAGCAATGATATCAATTAATGGAAAACCAATGATTGATTATGTTATAAAATATTTGAAATCATTTAATTTCATAAAAGAAATAATCATAATTTCAGATTACAATGGCTTAGGCGGTCAAATTAAAAATTACTATGGAGAGCAAAAAAACATAAAATTTGTTCAAGATTCACAAAATGGTACTGGAGGGGATTTGCTTTACATTGAAAAAGAACTCAAAGATGAATCAGAATTTTTATTATGGTTTGCAGATAATCTATGTGCAATAGATATAAAAAAGATGAGAGAAACATTCAAAGAAAAAAATAGTTTTGCATGTATTGCTACTAGAACAAAAAGAAAAGAAGAAACAGGTTTTGCAATTGTTGAGAATGGAATAATCAAAGAATTTAAGGAAAAACCGGTAATTAAATTACAATTATCAGAATGTTTGGGAGTCTACATGTTAGGAAAAGAAATCATTCAAAAAATAAAAATGAAGAAGACAAAACAAATTAATCTATCATTTGACATATTACAACAATTATCTAAAGAAGGCAAGGTAAGTGCCTATGATATTGGAGAAAGAGAGTGGATTGACGCAGAATCTCCAATAATTTTAGAGAGAAACGAGAAATTAGTGACGAAAATCATAAAACAGATGGGACTGTAGATTTTTCTTCAAATTCAGATATTTTATCCTTGTATTGAAAAGTTTGTTCAATATCATCTAATCCATCCAAAAGAATTTTTTTCTTATGAGAATTAATTTCAAATGGAATATTTTCAGAAGTAGTTTTAATAAGTTGATTTTGTAAATCGATTTCAATTGGATTAGTTTCATGCAATAATCTTTCTACCATTTTTAATTCCAGTGAAATTGGAAGTATTCCATTTTTGAAACAATTACTAAAGAAAATATCTGCAAAAGAGGATGAAATAATTACAGAAAATCCATAATCATCTAAAGCCCATACAGCATGTTCTCTGCTAGAACCACAACCAAAATTATCACCTGTAACTAGAATTTTTGATCCATTATATTTTGAATCATTTAAGATAAAATCAGATTTCACATTTTCGTTTTCATCATATCTCCAATTAAAAAATAGAAATTTACCAAATCCAGATTTTTGAACTAATTTTAGAAATTGTTTTGGGATAATTTGATCAGTGTCAACATTCACCCTATCTAGTGGAGTGACAATACTTTTTACATTTTGAAATGGTTTCATACTAATTGAAATCCAATTTTCTAACATCTACAAAATGACCATAAATTGCTGCTGCTGCAGCCATCACAGGACTAACTAGATGAGTCATACCACCAGTACCTTGTCTTCCTTCAAAATTTCTATTTGATGTACTGGCACATCTCTCTCCAGGTAATAAAATATCAGGATTCATGCCTAAACACATGCTACATCCAGCCTCTCTCCATTCAAAATTAGCATCAATAAAAATTTTATCTAATCCCATTTCCTCAGCTTGTCTTTTTACCATTTGAGAACCAGGAACCACCATTGCATTAATATTTGATGCAACTTTTTTTCCTTTAACAATTTTTGAAGCCTCAATAAGATCTTCTAATCTTGCATTAGTACAAGATCCAATAAACACTCTATCAATCATAATATCCTCGATCATAGTTCCAGATTTAAGAGCCATATATTCAAGAGCTTTTTCAGCTCCCCTCTTTTGATTTGCATCACCGTTTGAAAATTCATCTGGAGATGGAATAGATTCATCTACATCGCAAGTCATTCCAGGATTTGTTCCCCAACTTACTTGTGGTGCAATATCATTAATGTCTAAAGTAAATGTTTTATCAAAAATTGCGTCAGAGTCTGTTGTTAGGGTTTTTTTCCAGGAATCTACAAGAGATTCATAGTTTTTTGGGGTATATTCCCTATCTCGTAAATAATCAAAGGTCTTGTCATCAGGTGCAATTAATCCTGCACGAGCTCCTCCCTCAATAGACATATTACAAATTGTCATTCGCTGATCCATAGAAAGATCAGTTATTCCTTCTCCACGATACTCAATGACAGTACCAGTTCCACCAGCAGTTCCAATATTTTTGATTATTGATAAAATAATATCTTTAGCAGTTACTGCATGAGGATTGCTTCTTTTTCCCTCAACTCTAATTTCAAATGTTTTTGGCTTTTCTAACCATAATGTTTGAGATGCCAATACATGTTCAACTTCACTAGTTCCTATTCCCAATGCCAACGCACCAAATGCACCATGAGTTGAAGTGTGGCTATCACCACAAACAATAGTGGAACCAGGTAGAGTTATACCTAATTGAGGTCCAATTACATGAACAATTCCCTGATTTGGACTGTCAATATCAAATAATTTAATTCCAAAATCTTTACAATTGTTCTTTAGTGTTTTAATTTGAACAGCAGAAGTTTGATCCAATATAGGTAAAGAGCGATTACTGGTGGGAACATTATGATCCATAGTAGCAATTGTCAAATCTGGACGTCGTACTTTCCTATTATTCATACGTAATCCTTCAAATGCTTGAGGAGATGTAACTTCATGAACTAGATGTCTGTCAATGTAAATTAAAGTGGGTTCATTTTGTTTTTCAACAACAACATGAGATTCCCAAATCTTTTCAAAAAGTGTTTTTCCCATTTTAATCCTGATCTGGCTTATACTTGAATAAACCACCGGCTGCAATTATTTTTCCAATAATTTCAGAGAAGGGTTTCATTTTGTATGTTTGATTTTTTGTAATATTTTTTATTTGATTTTTTGAAATATCAATATCAATTTCATCACCTTCAGAAATTCCATCATAAGCATCTTGATAAATTTCAATAGGTAGCAAAAATGCGCCATCAACAGAATTTCGGTAAAAAATTCTTGCAAAAGATAAAGCAAGAATTGCTTTTATCCCAGACTGAGACAATGCGATTGGAGCATGTTCACGGGATGAACCACATCCAAAATTCTTTCCAGATAAAATAAAATCACCTTCTTTCACTTTAGAATGAAAATCAGGATCTAATCCCTCCATTGCATGAGTTGCTAATTCTGCATAATCATGAACTTTAAGATATTGACCAGGAATAATTACATCAGTGTCGATATTATCACGATCATATTTTATGATATTTCCCTTCATAGCAAATCCCTAGGGTCAGTAATTTTTCCAGTAACTGCAGAAGCTGCTGCAACCATTGGAGAGGCAAGATAGGTTTGTGATTCAACGTGACCCATTCTACCTGGGAAATTTCTGTTTGTGGTACTAATACAGATTTCATCTTTTGCCAATACGCCCATATGTGCACCACAGCAGGCACCACAAGTAGGTGGTCCAACAGTAGCACCAGCATCTAAGAAAATTTTCAACAGACCATTTTCCATAGCGCGTTGGTAAATTGAAATTGCTGCAGGCAATATTTCAGTTCTAATCTTTACTTTTCTTCCTTTGAGTATTTTTGCTACAGCTTCCAAATCTTCGTATTTTGCACCAGTACATGATCCAATGTATGATTTATCCAATTCCACTGAAGGAGCTTCACCTACAACACATGTATTGTCAGGTGAAAATGGTTTTGCAATCATTGGTTCTATTTCTGAACTTTCAAATTCAAAGAGTTTAGAATATTCTGTATCTGTATCTGCATCTCCGTGTACTAATCTCATATTTGTTGCACCTTTAGCATAAAGATAGTCAACCACCTTTTGATCAGGTTCAACAATTCCATTTTTAGCTCCTGCTTCAGTTGTCATATTACATAAAGTCAGTCTACTTTCAACAGACATGGCATCAATTCCACTTCCACCAAATTGCATTGTTTGATATGCAGCACCATCATTTCCAATTTCACCAATTATTTTTAGAATGAAATCTTTTGCCATCACATGATTAGGTAACGTTCCATTTAGTTTGAAATAGTAGGTTTCTGGAACTTTAAACCAAATATTTCCATTTAACAAAACATATGCAATATCAGTATGACCTAAACCAACTGCAAATGCACCTAAAGCTCCAGTTGTATTTGTATGAGAATCACCACCAACATAAACATCACCAGGCATTACCATCGCTTGTTCATGAGATATGGTATGACATATACCATATTGACCCATTCCATATTTGAAATGTTTTTCAATACCATAATTTTTTGTGAAATTTGATAATTTTACAATATTTTCTGCAGATAGTTTATCAGCTGATGGTACGAAATGATCTTCAGCTACCCAAACTTTTGTTGGATCCCATAATTTATCAACTGCAATTCCTTGTTTTTTTAATTTATCAAAAACCTTGATTACACCAGGTCCAGATACATCATGCATCATTACTTTATCGACATCAGCAAAAACCACATCATCAGGTGCTACTGAGGACTTACCTGAGGCACGTGCAAGGATCTTCTCAACTATATTCATGATTCAAAAAGATCGCTCTTGGGATTAAAAGCTTTTCAGAACAATAAAAAAGAAACAGAATTCATAGAATATTGTGCAATTAACAGTATTACCACTTCAGGCAGAAAGAATGGAAAATAAATTTGATATTTTTGAAGCTTTAACAAATACTTTAGAAAAAAATGAAACGAAATTACAAGAAGGTGATGTAATAGTAATTTCTACAAAATATGTATCGAATTCACAAGGAAGAATTGTAGATTTGGAGAAAATAAAAACATCAGAATATGGCATAAAAATTGCAGAGGAATATAGATTAAAACCAGAAATTGCAGAAATTATCATTAGAGAATCAGATAAAATTTTTGGAGGTATAGGAGGATTCGTTATTACGTCAGCAGATAATATTATGGCACCAAATGCAGGAATTGATAAATCAAATGTAAAAGAAGGTAAAGCAATTCTATACCCAACTAATCCTTATCTAATTGCAGAACAAATTCGAAGAAAAGTTTTCTTAAAATTATTAATTCATGTAGGAGTTATTTTAGTAGATAGCAGGTTAATGCCAGCAAGAATTGGAACATCAGGAGTTGCAGTATCTTGTGCAGGAATAGAGCCAGTATTAGACATGAGATCCAAAAAAGATCTTGATGGAAATCCATTAAAAGTTACATTTCAAGCGGTGGTAGATAATCTTGCAACAATTGCAAATCACAAAATGGGAGAAGCTGATGAATCAAGACCATTTGCAATAGTGAGAGATTCAGGAGCAAAACTCACGGATAGAAAAATAAATTCTTCAGAGATGGCAATAGCACCAGAACAATGTGTTTACGTTAGAGGTCTTACAAATTCACCAAAAAATCAATATACAAAATAAGTTTTTTTAAATAGAGGAATTTAAGATAAAGGACATGGAATACTTGACAACATATCCAAAAACTATCTCATTTATTGATGGATTAAAGCATATAATTCATGTAGATAATAGAGAGGGAGTAGAACAACTTCATATTGTTGTTAAAAAAAGTTTTGAAGATTTGATGAAAATATTTACAGCAGAGGGATTTACCAAAGTAAAATTAGAACACAAACAACCTGATCAAATTGGTAGTGGAATAAATTTGAAATTAAAAAAACCTTGGGAGATGCATATCAGAATGGTAGATTTAGAAGATGGAAAAATTGGAATTCATGCAGAAGTGGAAGTATCAAGAGATTATCTTCAACATTTGTTTTCACAAAGAACTCCTGTAGTGTATGAAGTTGTGGAAATTTTAAAAAAATATCAAGTAGATTGCAATATTTGGCACGATAAAATTAAAAAAAATATTACAGGAGTAATGGATAACTATAAAGTAAAACTTGCAACTCCAGGAATTCCAGTATTTGCATGGAAACCAATGTTATTTGTAATTGGAACTGTAATGATATTGTATGGTTGGAAGTTTTTTAATACTATTTGAGAATAAATTAAAGAAAAATTATCTAAACACCAAGAGTTTCGGCTTTAGTTAATTCAAGAAATACTTTATCGCCAACTGAAAGATTCATCTCTTTGTATTCATGCATTTCAACTTTTAATTGAGTAATTCCTGATTGCATACCCATACCAGCACCAGACATCATCTTATTAAGATCTTTCATCATATCATTCATGTTTGAAAATCCCATAACCTTTGGAGAGCCAAAAGCAGCAGGTGGATTTTGATTTCCATCTTTAAGATCTTTGAGTGAAGATAGTGAAAGTATAACATATGGCGCTCCATCTGGGGCTGAATCAATGCTTTTTACAACAAATTCTTTCTTCATGTCTAACCCACTAGAGTTGTCTATATAATTTTAATATTTTGAGCTGATTTAATAAAAATTGAAGATTTAATTACAAATTTACGTAGATTGTGTTATTGTCAGAATCACTAAAAACAAAATTAGAGTATTATGGCATATCACCGTGGGAGATAGAAGTACTCTATGGATTTCTAAGTTCTAGATTTACAGTGCTACAAGAAGAGATAGAAAATAATGATGAGAATTTTGTAAGTTTTCTAGATATTGATATTCCCTTAGAATTTAATGAATCATTTTTCAAATGGTTTGATTTTAAACGCTGGGAAAAAGTAAAAGATGTTTTAAAAGAATACAAACGAAGACGGGGTAGTCGTAATGCATTAAAGATTAAAATTAATTTTGCAGGAAATCCAAGAATTATATTTACAGTTGATGTAGTTGATAGACAGTGGTTTAATAATGCAATAGAAAAAATAGACTTTGTAATAGAATTATTACCACACCATCTTGATCTTCAAAAACTTCCACAAGGAATTAAAGAAGTTAATTACAAATTCGATATTGAATCAGTTAGATGGAGATTAGATATAGCAAAAACAAAAGATAAAGAATTCACATTTAGGGGAGATACCTGGGAGGAAATTAAAAAAGAAATTTAACAGAATCTTAATTATACATTTAGAAAATCAAGAATTTTAGAAATATCAGTATTTGGTAATCCATTTTCAGATATGATTTGTTTTGCAGGTGGATTTTCAAGATAATTTGGAATTTTGTCAATCAATCTTGTACTGAAAGGAGAAACTAATTCATTTTGATAGAAAACACCTGTTGGGATTTTATCTCCCCATTCAAGTGATTTTATCAAAGCTTGAGAAAGTTTTTCATTAACTTCAACTTCATCAGCATAATTTACAGTCGGATCAAAATTTGTATCTTCAAGTTTGTAAATTCTAGAATGTCTTTCCATAGATTCTTGTGCTAAATCGACACCAGCATACCAATCTCTGGTGTTAATATCATTGTAAGTAGGACATGGCTGCAATACATCAAGAAATGAAAGACCTTTGTGTTTAACTGCTTTCACAATTAAATCTTTGAGATGTCTAACATCATAAGAATATCCACGTGCAATAAATGTAAAACCACTAACTACTGCTAACCCAATTGGATTTACATTAGAATTTGTATTGGGTGATGGAAGTGATTTTGTTTTCTCACCTAGTTTGAGGGTTGGAGATGCTTGTCCCTTTGTTAATCCATAAACACCATTATCAAAAATAATGTAAGTCATATCGATATTTCTTCTACCAGCTCCTACAAAATGACCTGCACCAATTCCCAATCCATCTCCGTCTCCACCAACTGCAACAACAGTCATATCAGGATTTGCTAGTTTGCCACCTTGGGCAAAAGTTAGAACTCGACCATGCAATGTATGAACACCATATGTGTTAATGAAATGAGATGTTTTTCCAGAACATCCAATTCCCGAAAAAATAGTAGCTTTATCACGTTCAATTCCCATTTCAGCTAATGCCATTTGCAAAGCATTTACAATACCAAAATCACCACATCCTGGACACCAATCATTGTGTACATCAGTTTTGTAATCAGTAAGTTTAAGCGCCATGACTTAGAATCTCCCTCTTTGAAGCTTTATTTTCGACAATTTTCTTTAAAGAATCATAAATTTCAGTACTTGTCATTCCTCTTCCAGTATATTTTAAAATATAATAATCAATATCTCGAGTAATGTTTTGCTTAAAGATCTTACCTAATTGTCCAGAATGATTTGCTTCAATGTCAATCAATACTTTAGCATCCTTGACTAGTGATTTAACATATTCTGTAGGAAATGGATGTAGTAATTTTATTTGTATAAATCCAATGTCAATACCTTCTTTTTTTAACATAGTTTGTGCATCAAGAATAGGACCCTTTGTAGAACCCCAAGAAATTATTGTATAATCATGAATTCCAAATGATATAGCTTGATCAGATACTGGAATAGTTTTTAATGCTAAATCTAATCTAGACATTCTCTTATCCATCATCTTTATGCGAATTTGTGGATCTTCTGTAATGTGTCCATATTCATCAGATTCATCACCAGTATTCCAAAACACACCATTATCCATTCCGAGTTTAGAACGTGGCGAAATTCCATCATCAGTAAATGCAAATCGTTTGTATTCACCTTCAACCTTATCTAATAATTTACCACGATTAATTGAAATTTTCTTTGGATTAAATTTTTTACAAGTTACAACAGAACTTGACAAAAATTTATCCATCATGTGAATTACAGGAATTTGATATTCATCAGCATAATTGAAACAATTACCAGTATCGTAGAAACTCTCTTCAATATCACCTGAAGCATAAACTATTTTTGGAAAATCACCACATCCTGCAAATACGGTAAAAAGTAAATCATCTTGACCATGACGAGTAGGTAATCCAGTCGAAGGTCCACTTCTTTGGTACAGAGTAATTACAACTGCTACTTCATTAATTCCAGCCCAGCCAAGTGCCTCAGTCATTAAGGCAAATCCAGGCCCAGAAGTGGAAGTAGATGAACGAGTTCCAGTAAGAGCAGCACCAATCATCATACCTATTGCAGAAATTTCATCCTCAGTTTGAATAACAATAATAGAACCAGGTCTATCATTTTCAATTTCCAAAATTTCATTCGATTCTAAATAAACACTTTCATCAGATGCTGGAGTAATTGGATAATATGATTGGAATCTACAACCAGAAACCATTTTGCCAAGAGATGTTCCAAAATGGCCTTGAACAAGAATTGTATTAGGTTGCTTTGGTACACCAGTTAAAACATGATCAAAATTTTCAAAAGTACTTAATGCATAATTGTAAGAAAAACTTGCAGCTTGCTTGTTAATCTCTGCAACTTGTGGTTTTTTAGAAAAGGTATCATCAATTGAATCAACTAACGAATTAGATGGCATTTTTATCAATCCTAATGATAATGAGACACCAAGTATATTGTACATTCTAACTAAACCACGCAATCTAGGATTATCAACTTCTTCAGAAAGAGTTTGAAGTAAACTCTTGAAAGAAACTGGATAAAGTTTTACTCCTTTTTCCTTTGCTACCTCTAGTACTCCTGTAATTGTAAATGGTTTATTTTTTGATTCAAGTAATTTATGTAATCTCTTCTTGAAAGGTTCATCCAAAGTTCCAACTCTACCAGTATCTGTATTTTCTAATTCAGAATCATAAATAATTCCACCATTAGAAGAAATTTCATCAAAATGACGAAAGATTGTTTCAGCATCAAATGAAACCATTAAATTTACATCATTAACATTGGAATGAATATTTTGATCAGAAACTCGAACTGTAAAGTAGCTATGTTCTCCTTTGATATTTGAATAAAATTCTCTTTTACCAAATATTTGATATCCCATTTGAGCACAAACTTTGGAAAAAATATTAGCAGCAGATTCCACTCCACTTCCTTGCGGTCCACCAATTAACCAAGTAAAATCAGTATTCACAACAACTCACAACATTGTTTCAAATAATAACCACATGATAAACAACTATTCAATTATCCACCTGTTGCTGCTTCAAATAATGCACATTCGCATTTATCACGTTCACCACAGTAAGGGCACACACATACACATTTTTCAATAGAATTACCACAATCTATACAAATAGCAAATTCTTCCTCCTCGATTTTAGAAGACATGATATTGATACAAAGAAATCGTATAAATGGTTTGAGATAAATCTGAAGACTAATGAAGGAAAAAATATTTCTTACAAGAACATTGCATGATTTTGCATTAAAAGAGTTAAAAAAGAAATTTCAAATTGAAATACATAAAGGAAAAATACCAATACCTCAAAATACATTAAAATTAAAAATAAGAGATGTAAATGGATTAATTTGTTTTCCATACGATAAAATAGACAAAGAGATAATTCAATCAGCAAAAAATCTGAAAGTAATCAGTACATTTAGTGTTGGATACGATCATATCGATATAAAATTTGCAAAAAAAAAGAAAATTAGAGTAGGATATACTCCAGAAGTATTAACAAATGCAACAGCTGACATGGCATTTGCATTATTGATTGATGGGTTAAGAAGAATTTCAGAAGGAGACAGATTAATTAGAAAAGGAAAATGGAATCAAATCTACGGAGCATATGATTATGTAGGGTTAGATCTTCAAGATAAAACTTTAGGTATAATTGGTCTTGGTAGAATTGGTAAAACACTTGCAAAAAGAGCAAAAGCATTCGATATGAAAATAATATACTATAACAGAAAACAAATTTCTAAAACAGAAGAAAGGAAATTGGGAGTAAAATATATTGCATTTAAAAAATTAATTTCTCAGGCTGATATAATATCAATTCATGTTCCACACACAATAGAAACTGATCAAATGTTTAATATGAAAATTTTTAAAAAAATGAAAAAGACATCGTTTTTGATAAATACATCACGAGGTAAAGTTGTAAATGAAAAAGAACTTGCATTAGCATTAAAACAAAAAATAATTTCAGGGGCAGGATTAGATGTATTTGAAAAAGAACCAATAAATAAAAATCATCAATTTCTTAAATTAGAAAATGTAGTATTAGCACCACATGTTGGTAGTTCTACAAAGGAAACTAGAAGCAAAATGGCAGAAATTACTACCAAAAATTTAATTTTAGGAATGAGTGGTAAAAAACCAATTTATTCAATAGGGTACTAACTATCACGCGTAAGTAAAGATACTAGATATTGTTGAGTTTTTATATCATAATTGTAAAACTGAATCAAGTTGAAAAAATTCAAACATACTAACGAAGAATTAGAATTAGCAAAAATTCAAACTGAAAAAAACAAAAAGAAAAAAGAATCAGAAAATTGATACTTTTTTGCTTGTCTTTTTCAGACAAGATTTTTTTTAAAATTCAATTTTAGAGGAATATTTTCTATGTAATAAATCATAGAGGGTTTTTCTTTCAGAAAATAAATTATTTGATTGATCATACATCTTTGTAAAAAATGCAGTAACAGTACGCTCATTATTTTTATCAAAAAATTGTATACTAAAATTAAGTTTATCAGGCTTTTGTTCTTGAATAAATTCTGCAGATGTAATAATTTCAGAATTGATGTGAATATGTGCTGGACCGTCATTGTCTCCAATTGTAATCCATTTTTCTTTTTGACGTATAGTAAGCGAATTACTACGAATTTCGCAACTTGCAGCAGTATTTTTAGTAATTATTAACACATCATCAATTTTGATTATATCAGATAATAAGTCAAAAAGCAATAATTACTGTAAAAAAGTAAATTATTAGAATTTTTTCATATCAATTTGAACAAAATCATCAACATTACCATGAACACAGTCAGTACCAATTGATTTTACAGGAGAAAAACAAATTTTTCCATTGTGTATTTTTCCTTCATTTTGTAAAATTCCAAGTTTACCACTAACAATAGATTTGTGTTTTTGACAAGTTAACCCAAACATGTATTCATCTTTTTCATCAACAATAGATACTATAAATTCAGGAGGATTGACACATTGATTTCCTTCCTCTGTAACTGAACATTTATCTGGCATCATGATGAAACTCAAAATTATATTAGATATTAATCTTAATCATCGGAAATTTAATTTAATTTAATATTAAGTAAAACGGACTAAACCCAATGAGAGATAAGTATGATTTAATTATAATTGGCGGAGGTATTTTAGGCACTTCGATTTCATATTTTTTATCATTTCTAAATAAATCAAAAAATATTGCAGTCATTGAACAAGAAAATAGTGTTGCACAACACACTAGTGGTAAAAATACTGGAAAAGTTCATGCGCCATATCTGTACAATCCTGAAAAGAAAAAACTATTTGCAAATTCAGCATTTCATGGTTATGAAATGTGGAAAGAATATTCTAAATTACATAATTTACCATTCAAAGAAGATGGAGTTATAGAAGTAGCACTAGATGAAAAAGGAATCAAAGTTCTAGAAAAATATCTAAAATGGGGAAAAGAAAACGGATTAGAAGAAACGGATATTAAGTTAATAGATAAAAAGGAATTAAAAAAAAGTGAACCGGAAATAAAATGTGAAGCAGCACTTTATGTGCATAGAGATGGTTCAACAGATTATTCTACATTAACAAATTCAATTATGAATGATAGTAAAAAAAATGGAATTAATTTCCTTTTTAATAAAAAAATAACTCAAATAAAAAAAAATAATGATAAGTGGGAAATAACAATTAATGGAGATAATAAAATATTTACAAATTTTTT
>SXGT01237817.1_pt1 | contig 28357 bp, 15 predicted proteins | sample 3176221 | NCBI WGS metagenome assembly SXGT01 (sample SAMN11356862, study PRJNA531348) | freshwater metagenome | isolation source: freshwater sample F1-120 | place: China: Fuxian Lake, Yuxi | collected 2017-12-25 | reverse complement strand
TTTGACAACGCTGACCGGCGGCGCCTATCTGGCAGGCAGCGCGACCCAGAGCCTCAACGGCGGGCTGACGATCAACGGCGGCACGTTTACGGGCGCCGGGGGCACGGTGAACACGGGAACGGTCACACTGTCGAGCGGGACACTCACGGCGCCATCGGCCGACCTGAATGTAGCCGGCAATTTTGCCCACAGCGGCGGAACCTTCACGCACAACAGCGGCACTGTCGTACTCACGGGTACCAGCCAGGCTCTTTCGGGCGCGACGACATTCAATAATCTGAGCAAAACGGTCGCGGCCGCCGATACGCTGACCTTCGGCACAGGTTCCACGAACAGGACGACTGTCACCGGTACGTTGACGCTCCAAGGCGCATCGGCGCAACTCCTATCCTTGCGCTCGGCGACATCGGGCACTCACTGGGAAATCGACCCGCAGGGGACGCGGACAGTGAGCTTCGTCGATGTCAAGGACAGCAAGAATCTCGACGCCACCGCTGTCATTGCTGTTAATTCGGTCAGCTCGGGGCACAATGTCAAATGGACGTTCCTGGCTTCGCCGGGCCCAGGCCCGTTGACCTATGACTCGCCTGGCGGAAATCTGACGCTGGTGAAGAACGGCACCAACTTCGAGCTGCGCGACGGATCTAATACGGTGGTCGTCTCGGCCCTGTTGTCGGCGGTCAATGGGCTCATCATCAACGGTGTTGACAACGCTGCCGATACGCTCACCATCGACTACGCCACGGGGGGGACCTTCGCCCTCAACGGCGGCGGCGACATCACCTTCAACGGCGGCAGCGGCACCGGCGCCAACACGCTCAAGATCCTCGGCGGAACGTTTACCACCGGCACCTACAATTACACCAACGCAAACGACGGCAACGTCGTCCTCGATGCCCAGACCATCCGCTACACCCAACTCACGCCCCTCGTCAATACCGGCACCGTTGCCGACGTGATCTTTAATCTTCCCGCCGGCGGTAGTGCTGCCGAGCTGATCGATAGCGGAGTCGCCGCCAACCCCATTCGCTTGCAGGGCGCCGCCTTTGAAGACACCGATTTCACGAACCCGACGAATTCCCTGAAGATCAATCGCGGCAACGCCGTCGATACCCTGGATATTCAGGTGTCGGCTGCCAACTTCGACGCCGACCTGACGGTCGGGGCGGTCGGGTCCCCCTTTGCGACAGTAACGATTACGAACGCGATCGATGGTGGAACCCTGTCGATTGACAGCACTACGATCAACGTCAATGCCGCCACCGTCAAGGCTACCGGGACGACGCAGACTTACCGCGGCGCCGTGGTGGTCGGCACCAACACCAACCTGACGGGAACAACCGTCACCTTCGGCGGCACGGTGAAGGACGCAGTGGCCAATACCAACAGCCTGACGGTAACGGGCGCGGCGGCGTTCGGCGGCGTGGTCGGCGCGACCAAGCTCAGCTCCCTGCATGTCACTGGCGGGACGACGCTCAATGCCGGCGCGACAGCCGTCTCTACCAATACCACACAGGCTTACGATGGCGCGGTCATCGTGGGCGCCAACACGAACCTCACGGGCACGACGATCACCTTCGGCAGCACCGTGGACGATTCCGTAGCTGACACCCACGACCTGACCGTGACCGGAGCGGCCGTCCTGAATGGCATCGTTGGCGCGACGCGCCTCGACACGCTCCATGTTACGAGCACGACCACCTTCAATGCCGGGGTGACGGCCGTCAGCACTGGCACCACCCAGGCCTACGATGGCGGCGTGACGCTCGGCGCGACGGCCAACCTCACGGGAACCACCGTTACGTTTGGCAGCACGCTGAACGACGCTGTGGCCAATACGCACGACCTCACCATCACGGGAGGCGCGTCCTTCGGTGGCGTGGTCGGCGCCACAGCGCTCAAGTCCGTACACGTCACCGGCGCGACGACCATCAACACCAGCGCGATTACCACGAGCAGCACTCAGGCCTATGACGGCACCACCACCTTAGGCGCCGGCGCAACCTTGGCGACCGGCGGTAACCTCGATCTCGCTGGCATCACCGGCGCTGGCAACACCCTGGCCCTGAGCTCGACCACCGGGGTCATCACCATTTCTGCGAATGTCGGCGGCGTCAGCACTCTGACCATCACCAACAACGGCTCCACGACATCCTCGGTGCTCGGAAACATCAGCGGCGGCGGCAATCAACTGGTCAAGCAAGGGACAGGCACGCTCACCCTTAGTGGCGCCAATACCTACAGTGGCGCGACCACCATCAACGCTGGCACGCTCCTGGTCAATAGCCCTGGCTCGCTGGCCGCCGGCAGCTCGGTCGCCGTCAATAACAGCGCAATCCTGGGAGGCAGCGGCACAATCAACGGCGCCATCAACGTAAACAACACTGCCCACCTCGCTCCCGGTACTAGCCCTGGCGTCCTGAATACCGGCAGTACGACATTCGCCAGCACCACAACCTTCGATGTCGAGATCGACGGCCCGGTTGCCGCCACGCCTGACTTCGACCAACTCGTCGTCACCGGCACGGCGACGCTCGCAGGCGCCGCTTTGAACCTGATCGCGTCGTACACCCCCGTGGCCGGCGATTCGTTCAAGATCATCGACACCACTGCCGGCGTGACGGGCACGTTTGCCGGCTTTCCTCAAGGCGGGACAACCTTCGTCAACCTGGCGCCAGTGGAGATCGACTACACCGCCAATAGCAACAAGGACGTGGTGATCCGCTACGATGTCACGCCGGTCATCAACGGGACCGGCGGCGCCGACAGCTTCAGCGTCTCGTTGGTCGGCGGCACCAACGTCGTCGTCAAGAACGGTGCGACAACCATTCTGGATACCGCCCTGGCAGGCCTGACCAATCTGACCATCAACGGCGTCGGCGGCAATGACACGCTCACCGTCGATTTCTCCGGCGGCAATCCGATCCCCGCCAGCGGACTCTCCTTCGACGGCGGCGCCGCGGGTAACGACATGCTTGCCGTCAAAGGCAACGGCCTCCAGAATGCAATCTATACGCCTGACGCCGTCCTCACTGGCAAGGGTACCGTGACGGTGGACGGCAACGTCATCAATTTCACCGGACTCGAACCGGTCGACATCTTCGGCATGCTCTCCGCAACGCTTATGATGCCGTTGGGCGGCGGCAATGACACGCTCGCCGTCGTGAACGGTTTCAACTTGACGGCAGCGCCAGGCGCCGTCGGGACGATCGCGGCCCTGGTCGTCAGCGGCACCACGGGTGACTCCGCCTTTGGCGCCGGCGACGGCGTCGCCATCGAGCAGGTCGCGTTCCTCAACAATACGACCGTCGTCATCGACTCCACCTTGCTCGACGGAGACGATCGGGTCACCATTACCAGCGCCAACAACATTCACGCCAACACCAGTCTCACTATTATCACCGGCGCTGGCACAGATGATCTGATTGTCAACGGCCCCGTTGCCGTCACTGGCACCTTTACCGCGACCACGCCCAAGGTCAACCTCAACGACAATATCGCGGCCGCGACCATCACTGGCCTGGCAACGACGGTTAACGTCAACAATACAACGGCGCAAATCCAGGACGGCATCGGCGTAGCCGCGGCCGTCGGGGCGACCGTGACGGTGGTAGCCGGGACTTTCGCTGAGAACGTGACAGTCAACAAGAGCCTGACGCTGGACGGCGCTGGGGTCACCACGGTCGTCGATCCCACCGCGGCCGGCGATGGCATCAGCGTGACTGCCAACAGTGTGACGCTCACGGACTTGCGCGTCACCGGCACGACTGGGGTCGGTAGCGATGGCATCCATACCACCGCGGTGAGCGGGCTGACGCTCGCTAATATCCAGGCGGATAACAACCCGGGCGAAGGCCTCGATGCTGCCGTCACCGGGGTCGCCAATTCGGTCACCGGTAGCTTGTTCGACAGCAATGGTCGTGGCCTCCACATGGGGGGGACCGGTACCTTGGCTATCAGCAACTCCACGTTCAGCAACAATTCCCTCGCCGGCGATGGCGCCGGCATTCAGGTTTCCAGCGGCAAGCTAACTCTGATCGGCGTGACGATCACCGGCAACAGCGCGACCGGCGGCGGCAGCCTCGGCGGCGGCGTTCAATTCGCCGGCGGCACGGGGCATACCATTAGTCAAACCACCATCGACCACAATACCGCCAGCGCCGGCGCCGGCATCCAACTCGCTGCCGCCTTCGTCGGCACGCTTGGCGTTACCAACTCCACCATTTCCACGAACACCGGCGATGGCATCGGCGTTGCGGGCGGCACGCTCACTCTCAACTTCGACACCATCGCTTTCAACACCGTCAACGGCCTGACCAATGCTGCTGCTGCGGCCAACGTTATACTGCAAGATACGCTGTTCGCGTCCAATACTACCCGCGATTACAGCGGGGCCTTCACCAGTGTCGGCAACAACCTCTTCCAAAATCCGACCGGCATCACCGCCGGCTCTTTGGCAGGCACCGACCTTACCAGTCTGCAAGCTCGTCTCGCGGCCCTGTCCCTCGCTTACGGCGGCACGACTGCGACGCACGCTCTTCTCCCAGGCAGCGCTGCCCTCGACGCCGGCGCCGCGATCGGCGGTATCATCATCGATCAGCGCGGCATCGCTCGGCCTCAGCCCGCTCTTGGGCTTCCGGACATCGGCGCATTCGAATCGCAGCAGTTCGTCGTGGCACGCATCAATGTCACCAACGGCGCCGGCGTGAACGCAGCCCCTGGGGTCGACACAGCCTTCCGCGGCCTCATCAACCGCGATTTCTTCGGCGCCAACGGCAGCACGCCGTTGCAATTCGCGGTGTCAGTGACTGCCAACGATCCGGGGCTCACCAACCTCACCGGCGGCGTTGTCAACTTCGTCGCCCCCGCCGGCGCCGTGCCGTCGGCTGTTCCTACGGTCGCACAACCGATTGCTTTGACGCACGCGGGCGGCGTCAACACGGCACAGACCGCCGTGACGGCCAACAACGTCGCCAGCCCCGCCGGCGTTTCCTACGCTCTCACCGCCACCGTCGGGCCCAACAACACTAGCTGGAATCTCTTCAATCAGAAGATTACTTCGCTGCACTACAACATCCCCACAGGCGATGCCAATCCCGCTAGCCCGCAAAACGTACAGTCCGGCGGCATCATCCAGTCGAAGTCCGGGAACGGTAATTCGTCGCCGACATTTTCTGTCACCATGCTCGATCAGGACGTCGTGCCGCACACGGTTGTCGTCACAGGCCAGGCGCTCACGCTCAAGGCCGTCTATGCCGTCGGCGTTATCACCGCCGCCACAGGCCTCGGCGTGGCCCCGATCACGATCACCAGCAACAATCACGGATTGATCAATGGCCAAAAGGTGACCATCAGCGGCGTGCTCGGCAATACCAACGCCAACGGCACGTTCACCATCACCGTGGTGGATGCCAACCGCTTTCGACTCAACGGGACCACGGGCAACGGCGCCTACGGCGGCGGCGGATCGTTCGACAAGGGCTTCATTAACGCCGTCGCCAATCCGGTCGGCTTCCCCGCGGTGACGCTGTCGGGCGGCGTGGCCAGCACCACGACCGTGAGCGGCGTCGCCCACTTCACGAACCTGCAAGTGTTCCGCTCCACCTTCGTGAACCCCTACCGCCTGAAAACGCAAGTCACGAATCCGGCGCCCGATAACACAGTCGTCACGAACTTAACAACCACGTTCCGAGTGCTGCCGCGGCAGTTCGCGGTAGTCGGCGGAAACTTTGCCGGTGCTTTCCAGACCGCGTTCAACATCACGGTTGCCGCTTCGGATCGTGGCCAGATTCGACTTCTCAACGTGGTGTCGGGTCAGAATGGCCTGTTGACCAATCAGCTGAAAGTGCAGGCGTACGATTTCTTCAGCCCCGGTGTGGTCACGTTGGCGACCTCGTACGATGGACCGGTGTTCCTTACCTTCAGCGTCAAGGCCCAGTCGATCGGCCCCAATGTAATTTTCTTGCCGAATGTGCCGACCCAGGTCCCCATGACTAATGGCACGTTGTTCTTGAGCAACGTTTCGACCGTGGCGGGAGTGCCGGCGAATGGCTTCACTGTGGCCGCTGAGTTCGGCCTGACGGCGGGTGTGCCTGCCGCGGTTACGCCTCTAGTGCTGGATCCTGCGGGATTTGCGCAAGTCAATTTCGGCGTGCCGGAAGGGGTTTTCAAGGGACGTTTCGCCCGCATCAATCTGGGTCGGCTACGCGGGCGCTAAGCAACGATCACCCGCTGCAAGCATGGGAACTGCACGGCGAACGAACGACTGCTGCTCAATTTCTCGTCACGGCACGCTGGGGAGTGCCCTTTGGATAGCAGATTACGCCGAGTTGGCGATAAAAAATCGGCCGGACCTCGGTCACGCTTCGGGTTGGTATTGCAATGGCTTCTTGATCAGAAAGGGGGGGCAGGTTCGCCGAAGATTACTTGTCACCGTTCAGGTTCTTCAACTCGTCGCTCTTCAGCAGCTCATTGACGTCGTCCACAGCCGTTCGAATGAAGGGAGCGGCGACCGCCGAGTAGGGTTGCGAAATAGATGCAATTCTGTCCCGGGCGTCCAGCAATTCCTTCTTGGCATTCTTGAAATCGTTGAGTCTGAAATGCATGCTGCCGATTTTGTATGCCAGCTCCCCTGAATACCTTTCGGTATATTTGGGCCGCGCTTGCGAATACAGCGAGAGCATTTTCGAGTATTCCACCTTCAAGTCAACCTTGTCCTTGGCGTCGAGCCTCTTGAACACCAGATAAATATGTGCGTCCGCCAGGCGCACCATGGTCTTGTTGCGCAGCTCCTGCCAACCGGGTTGCTGAGGGAGGGTCGCGTCAAAAGCCGCCTCGGCATCGGCGCCGATCGCCTCGATCTCCTCCCTGGCAAAATCGCCCGCCGACTCGAGGGCTGGGATCAGCACAGGGAAGAGGAATGCGCTGGCCTGTTTCTTCGCACCTTCGTCCTTGGCGCGCTTGAGGGCGGCTTCGAAGACGCGATACTTGGCCTTCGTCTTCGCCGCGGCTTTCGGTTTCTCGAAGACGGCCAGCGCCTCGACTTCGACGGCCCGGCCATTCAGTTCGGCGGCAGTTTTCAATGACGTGCGGCTGCGGGCAAGATAGGCAAAGTCTTGCGACCGCTTGCTCTTGGTGACCGCCTGCTGCCAGACATCGCCTTGCGGGTCGGCCTTGACGAGCCGGGCGGCCGCCTGATCGACCTCCAACCGATGGATCTTGGCAAGCGATTCAAAGCCGGTTGACTTGTCGGCCTCGCCGAGTTTATCGAGGCGCAGGGCGGCGCGCTTCAGGTGGTCTCCCGCGTCGACGGCGTCGGCGCCGACAGCGGCCGAGGCCAGGTCAATGAGATCGACCAAAAGCGACGCCTCCCCCTGGCTTTCGTCAAGATCGAGGACCAGCGTCAGCCAGCCGAGCACGCGGGCGGCGTCCTTCGAGCTGGCGAACGTGCGCGGCTCGGCGCCAGCGGGCGCCAACTTGCGGACGGCGCTGCGCAGGATGTCGCCAGACTTTCGCGCTCGTTCGCGCGGGTTCGGGATCACTCGGGGCTTCACCTTGAGCGCGCCGGTGATCAGGTCGGCGGCGGCTTCAATTTGCTTCGCGTCCGTCGACTGGTGTGCTGCACTCAGTGCCTCGACGTAAGAGCCGTACCAGTCCGTTTGCAGCGGAAAGCCGATCGACTTGAAGGCATCGGCCTTCGCGCCAGTCCGCACCAGGCACTCTGCCTTCATGGCGCGGACCCTGGCGCTAAGAGTGCCGAGCCGCTGGTCGCACCACGTGAGAAACTTGCTGCATTGTGGCTCGCTCGGGTACCACTTGTAATTGTCCGCCTGGATCAAGCGCTCAAGTGCCAGAGCAAAGGTCTGCTCGCTCGCAGTCCTGGCCTGGTCGTCGATCGAAACTGCCGCGAGAGAATCGAGGTCCTCGAAGCGGAAGAGTTTTCTTTTCTTTTCGAGCTGGACGGCTGCTAGCCAGGCGTTGCGGGCCAGATCGGGCGGGTGGTCCTTGTCGGTCAGGACGCCGATAACGTCCGGAATGACTTTGGCCCAGTCGCTGCCAGCCAATTCATGCGCCTGGACGATCGGCTCCAGAGCCAGCAAGTTCTTGTCGAGAAGTGGATCGAGGATGAACTTCTCCGGGAGCGACCCGATCGTGTATTCCTTGATCGCCTCCAGCCGGGCGCGGCTATCGGCCGACTTGGACTTCTCATCATGCAACGACTGCCAGGCCTGGCGTACAAGCTCCGTCGGGAACGGCAGCTCTTGAAAGTCGGACTTCGCTGCCAGGGCAGGGTGCTCCTTGCGAAATTTCGTCAGCCCAACCAGAGCCGACCGCGCTCCGGCAGCATCCTTGGCCTTGACTTTGTCCGTCAGGCTCGTGACCAGGCGCTGATGGACGCTGTCGCGGGCGGATTCGAAAATCTTGGTCCGACGGCTTTTGTCTCGAGAATTCTCCATCGGTGCCTGTGCCGTGGCGAGGTAGGCAAGGCAGGTGTCGAATTCCTTCTTCTTGAGCATTTCTTCTGCCGTGCTGAGGATGGCCAGAACGTCGGCTCTCTTTTGGATCTGGGCGTTCAGTGCGGTCCCACCATCCGGCAGACTGATCTTGTTCTTCGCGAGGGTTGCCCGTGCGTCGGCCACGTCATCGCTATCAAGCGCTTTCTGCACACGCTCGGCGATGGCTTCGGGGGAAAGCGTCTTTGCTGAGCCATCGGCGCGTGGGTCCTTCTTGTCGGCGTTCGGATCGACCGAGTCTTTGCGCATCTGCGTCACGCCGAACCACACGGCGCCGATCATCGCGAAGACGACGGCCGTCAGCAGCACTCTCCCCAGCACGCGGCTGCGCGCTTTGCTATGAGCCTGAGCAAACCCCGCGGTCGGGTTCTTGCCCGTGGTCTTGAATTTGGAGCTGGTGGAAGGCGCCGACGCGGCCGGGTCTTTCTTGTCAGTCGGGTACGCCTGCGGCATGGTTGCGGGTTCCGGTGCCGGCTTGCCTGGGCGGCGTGCGCTCTCGTTCAGCACAGTTCCCTCATCGCGCTGGGCGGTCGGCGCATTGGGGGACGGGACCGATGCTCCCGGAAGCTCCATGTCCTCCATCGTGACCGGCGAGCGCTTGCGGACCGGCTTGGCCGAGCCGACGTCGGTTGCCTCCACCGCCGGCGAGTCGGCGGGTGCGGACAGAATGGGTACGTTCACCGCGGGCACCCAGGGCACCACGCGGTTCAACTCGAAGACGAACTCGCCACAGGAAGAGTAACGCTGATCGGGATCCTTCGCCAGCGCCTTGAGCAGCACCTTTCGTTCTTCCGGATGAAAAATGTCCGTCAGATCGGGCGGGTCCTGGCATATCCGCTGATAGATTTGAAATTGCGTCTTGGCAAAGAACGGCAACTTGCCTTGCCGAAGTTCCGCGTAGGTGACGGCAAAGGAGAATAAATCGGTGTGTACGCTGAAACGGTCCTCCTTGATCGACTCTGGAGCCATGTAAACTGGCGTTCCCCCTTGCGTCTTTGTGCTGGTGTTGTCGCCCGTGACTTGCCGCAGCAGACCGAAGTCGGCCAGCTTGGCGGCGCCTTGCACGAGCAAGATATTGGCCGGCTTGATGTCGCGATGGAGAAACACCGGGCGGTGGCTGTGCAGGTAATCCAGAGCCTGGGCGGCTTCGGTGAAGTATTTGAGCAGCTCATCTTCGGGGATTCCATCTCTCCCCATGCCCTGGTATGCCTTAAGGCGCTCCTTCAATGTGCCCCCCTCAGCCAGCTCCATCTCGATGAAGAGGCGGTCTCCGTCGGACCAGAAGTTTTCCGTATGCAGCAGGTATTTGTGGTGGAGCTTGCGCAAGCTCTCCAGCGACTTGATCTCACGCTGGGCTTCATCGGAGCTGAGCGAACCCTTGAGGATCTTGAGCGCGACCGGAAAGCCGCCGCGTTCCGCCTTCCACACTTCGCCGAAGGTGCCTTCGCCGAGCCGAACGATCTTACGATAGTCCGAGATCGAACATCCCTCTTTGTGCTGAGGGATCGCTGGGCCTGGCTGGGCAGACTCCAAATTGGTTTCGTCGGTGCGCGCCATTGCCGAGGTTCCAGGGCCTGCTATTCAAAAGACGTCGGGGGAAATTCTATGTTCAATTTAACGGCAGCTGGCAGGGAGTGCAAGGAGCATTTGGCGAGCAGTTGATCTGTCCCGATCAGAGGATAGCCAGGGAGGGAGAGTGAGGGTCCCGCGGTGGGTGCCAATTCACGGACGATTTGGACTACAGTGGGGACTTTCTCAGGCGCCGGATCGCCAGATGGTAGAAAAGACCTGAATCAAGACCAGGTTTCACCATATTCCATTTTCTTGACGCATATCCGTTTCTGTGCAGAATCATGTGCCAATCGTTCACTCCCCCCCAATCGCCGCGTAATCGCGCTCCGTGTGATTGTAACGTCAGGAACTGAAGTAGGTTGTGACTTTGCCAGGAAAACACGTCTGGAGGCAGTATGTTGCAAAGAAACGCATGGCATTTGGGGACGCGACCAATTCGTAGGGCACACCCACCTGTGGAAGAAAATGTGGCCCGTTATGAGTAATTGCCACTATCCCGCCACGGGGCGCTGACGCGACCCCGCTTGCTTACCTGGTGGTGACGTTACTCTAGGGACTGTAGATATCGGCTTTCAACGGTCTCGCGGTACGAGCGCGGGAACCGGGGGCGCGATAACTTCGGTCGTCACGATGCCGACGGTGCCGCCGGTCGAGTGTCCCGGTGGTGTGATCGGCGGAGCCGACTGAATGATCTGCAGCGGCGCGATCGCCTTACCTGTCGGCGAAGGATTGCCTGGCACGCTCGGGACTGAGGAAGTCGCTCCGTCTTTTGCCGCGCCGAAGGAGAACGTCGGGCGTGGCTGCTGCACAACCGGCGCCGGTTCGACAACCTCGATCTCGCTGCTTGCCGACACTTCACCCGCCGCGGTTGTTACCTTGACGCGGACGGTTCCCCGGCCGGCCTTCACCGCATGCGTTGGAATCCTTAGAGTCCTTCCAGTGCCCGGCGCAAGGTTCGTGCTGATTTCGGCCTTAATTTCCTGCCCAGCGGGATGGATGAGCCCCTCCGGAAGCCACCCGTAGAGCACGAGGCTCGTCATCGGCCGATCCGACTGGTTGGTGACGCGAATTTCAAATACCGTCTCTGCGCCGCGGATGATTCGATTGGGAGTGTTCAAGGTGATCGTAAACGGCGTTGCCTCATCTTTCATTCGGCTGACAGGTAGGTCGATGACCCGCGGCGCCGGCGGCAGCTCAGGCACGATCCTACTTGGGAGCGGTCGCTCGATTACTTTGTCGTCAAAGTCAACAGGTCGAGCAATGGTCGGCGCTTCTACGATTCGTGGTTCGCGCTGCGGAATCAGCCCCATCGGCGCCGGTACGATAATCTCTTTCGTCGTCGTCGGCATCCCGTAGTCCTGATTACCGGTGAGCGACTTCGTTAAATTGGAAAAGAACGGCTGGCGGGGCCCCGGACCGGTCGGTGCGAACGCATTCGCCACAATGCCGGAGACGCTGGTGGGCCGTTGCGGAATAGGCGCCGCAGTGGGCAGACTCGTGACGCTGGCCGCCCCCGGATTGGCCGGGGAAACCGTGGCGGAGGTGAGCTTGCCGGCTTGCTGCAGACTGACCAGCACGGCACGGGCGCTGGCGGCCACGTCCTCCCGAGGCATCTGGGCGATCTTCTTGTAATACTCCGCAGGCTCCAGGTTGGGGCTCGGATTCTTGGTCAATAGCTTATCTTCCTTCTTCGGCTCCAGAACCATCGGGCAGCGGGCCAAGGCTTCCGCCGCCGCGGCACGCACGCGCTCCGACCGCTCCGGCGGGTTCGGATCGGTTTTGTTCTCGCCGAGGATACTGTTCTTCAGGGCGTCGATGATTTCATTATTGCAGCAGCAGCCGTTGCGCAAAGCCATGGCAGCCTCGAAGCGGACGCATTCGTTGCGATCCTTCCGCAGGGCGGTCTTGAGTGTGTCGATGGCCTCGGGCCAGTAGTTGCAATCGACCGTGCCCAGGAAGCGCACGGCGGCGCGGCGGGCTTTTGCTTCTTCCTCGTCATTCTTGACGCGGGCAGCAATGCCACCCGGCTCGTCGGCGGATTTCTTCTTCATGTCGTCCGCGATGCTGTTTTTCTCACAGCGCCCGCCGAGCAGACCGCCGGTCATTGCCGACATCGGGCCGCTCGCTCCGTTCATTAGCTTGCCGAGCGGCGAATTGCAGAACGCCGTCTTACAGGCAAATTTTTGCTCCGGAGATGGCAGCAGGAAGCTCCACAGATTGGCTGGCGCTGGAGCGGCGGGCGCCACCGGTGCCACCGGCGCCGTCTGTCCTAACGCCAACGCCCCCGTCGCAAGGCTCGCACACAGACCCGTCCAGAATATCCTGCGCTTTTTCATGGCGATCGTCCCCTTCGGGTGCCCCGGTCGATCGTGCCGACACGGTTCTTGTGCCGGTGACTTTTCCGGCTTTATCGTTTTTGTTATCGGTATCGATTGCGCAATTGGTGAGCGAGTTTGCGGGATTTTGCGATTTTGCCGGCAAGCCACTTCGCGCCCGCCGATTCTGCCTTGCCCTGCTTACCTGGGACACCGGCCCTCAACAAAGTCCACGTTCCAGGCCGTGTCGTGAGGCCGAAATGGAGCCCCGCTTCCAGAGGCTCGTCCGAGGTCGGAAAATTGCTTCCCGCGACGGGCCATTTCGGTTACAAACAGGGTGCCTGCTTCGTCTCCCCCACCCTTTCTGGGAGAACGGTGATGACACCCATTCGCGTCGCAATCATGGCGGTCCTTTTAGTAACGGGGCCAGTCGGAGCTCAGCTGACGCCAGCGAAAGCGGGTAAGCCCATGCGCGTGCTCCTCTTCGCCGGCGGGCCGACGCGCGAGTATCAGTTCGTGCGTCCGCTTCTGTTGCGGCATCCAGACAAGGTGCAGCTCAGCATTTTGTTGCAGAGTGCGGGCGCCGATACCGAGCAGGGGGTCGAGCCGCTGAGGATGCTGAAGGAGTTACCGCTCCTGACGGCGACACTGCCAAAGCGCTCCGAGTGGGATCTGGTGATTGCCTTCGATCCCGATTGGTCGCGTGTGCCGACGAAGCACCTGCAAACGCTGGAACATTGGGTGGGCGAGCAGGGAGGCGGACTGATTGTCGTTGCGGGACCGATCCATGCTTACCAGCTGGCGCGCCCCGGTGGGGTTGATCTGACGGCGATCATCAAGATGTTGCCTGTGCGCCTCAAGGACATTCGGCTACATGGATTGGGCTTGGACGCCGAGAACCGTAACGATGGTTTCGTCCCTCGCTTCTTGCGTGTGATGGACGAGAAAGCGCCGTTGATGAAGCTCGATGACGAGCATGCCAGCGCGCGCATTGGCTGGGACAAATTCCACTGGGACGGCAAGGTTCCCGACGACGCGCCGAAACCACCCGTGCGTGGATTCTACCATTGCTACCCCGTCGAAACGCCGACGGCGCGGGCCCAGGTCCTCGCAAGCGTCGTCGATCAGAAGAACCGGGAGCGGCCGTTCATCGTTTCATCCGCGTATGGGAAGGGAAAAGTCGTATTCATAGCGTCTGGCGAGCTTTGGCGGCTTCGGACGGTTCAGGCGTCGTATCACGAACACCTCTGGCATGGGCTGGCACAATTTGCGTCCGGTCAGGCTGGGCTCTCGAAGTCCACCAGCTGGCTGGCGGTGCAACGGCATGCGATCCAGGGTGAAACCATCGCCCTCGAAGCTCGCCTCGTCGATGAACAAGGCGTGGCCGTCGCGACTCGCGGGGAGCCCATGTTGCGCGTCACCTATCCACCCGGCAGCCAGCGCAAGGAATTCATCGCCCCGCTCAAAGCCCGCGCGGACGCAGGCTGGTTCGATGCCGCCATCGGGTTGCCGGAGGCGGGGGAGTATCGTCTCACGGTCATCACCAGCGACGGTAAGGCCCTGGCGACTGCTGCCGTCAACGTGAAGTCGCTCTTCGAGGCGGAAGTAACCGATGGCAGACTTTGGCAGAAGCAGCGTGAACTCTCGCATCGCTCCCTCGCGTGGTCCCAGGCGATGCTCAAATTGGCCAGTCGCCTCGAGCAGGCGAAAGCTGACAAGGGAGCGATTCAGGAGGCACGGCTCTATCGAGATGCCATCGACCGAACCGTCGACGAGACCTGGGCGGAGCATCACAACAAAATGATGGGCGCGGTCTCTGCGTTGTCCCGTCGCAGTCTGAACGACTTGATGGCCGCAAGCGACGAAAGCCAGTCGATCACCAAGAACCTGTATGCCATGCGGGTTCGCCTGCTCGGCGCCGACTTTGCCAAGAATACCAAGAAGTTCATCGGGTTGCTGGATCAATTGACGGATGCCGAGGGAAAGCTCGACTTCGCCCTCGACAAGACACGTACCGCGCTGGCGCGGGCGGGCGATCAGTTGTCCTCGATTCGACCGGAGTTAACGCGCGACGAGGCGCTCAACTTGGCGGTGAGGCAGGAACAGTGGGTCAAGAATCTCCAGGATTGCCGCCCTGAGCTGAAAACCGCCGGCGATCGCTGCCGGGCTTTGTTGCGCGAATTCCAGAAAGCCAGCCCACGGGCCGAGACCTTCCGGATCTGGCAGGACCACCTTTCAGCGGCGTTGGAAGCATTTCTCGAACAGGACTTCGACAAGTCGATGGTGGCTCACGTCGGCGTGCAAAAGATGCTGGAGAAAGGGGGATTCGACGAGATTACCGTCGTAACGGCGCGCCGGGAGACCGACCGCGCCTGTGCGAGCCTCGCACGCCTCTCCGTTTACCCGATCGGTCCGCTGTTCGTGGAACTGGCTGCCCTCGAAACTGCACAGGCCGAGCAAACGAGAATCCTGAAAGGAATTCGCTCATTGCTGGAAGCGGAGCTCCTACGGCAACTGCTGGAGGGAAAATAGGGCCAATCCGAGCCCAAGCGTCAAGCGAGGATGGATGGAAAAAACCAGACAATGCGGAATTAGTTCGCCAACAAAACGCTCCGAGGGACGTCAACTATGCCAGGAGATTCCCCGAAACCCACTTTCAAAGGAGCTTATCCATGGTGCGTGTTCTTTCGGTCGCCGTCGCGTTGTTGGCCTTACTGGTCGTCCTGCACAGTGTGACGCATGGTGCTCAGGCCCAGAAAAACCAAATGGTCAAGGGGACCATTAAGGAAGTCCAGGTCGATGCGAAGGTGTTGATCGTAAACCAGAAGGTGAAGAACGAGTTCGTCACGCGCGAACTTTCAATCGAGAACAACACCGAGTTCGTCGTCACCATCAAGGGCAAGAAGGAAGAGGCCACCGGCGCCACCGGCCTGAGGCTCCTCGAAAACGCCAAGGGCGCGACCGTGGCCGTCAAGTGCGACAAGGATGTGAAGGTGCTGTCGGTGAAGGTCACTATCAAATAGCGGTAGATCTTCGCCTAGCGCTCGCTGAGTGTCAGCGAGCGCTAGACGGACGCCATTTATTATCGCACGTCAATCGGCACCAACTCATACGATTGCGTATCGTAAGTGGCCGCGAATCCGTCGCACAATGCTCCCACTACGACGAGGAATCGTTCAGGCGACTCAAGCCATATCGGCGTTGCGCCATCCCACGGCAACAACCCTGCGCGCGTCGCCAGCAACCAGCGGTGCAAATGTCCCGTGAACAGCACGCGTTTCTCGCAGGCGTCCAAGCTGCGAGCCGCTTTCTCAGGTGTATCCGGAGGACCCTCGAGATACCACAGGCCCGTCACGTTGTTCAGATCCCGCCACGGTTCGACATGGCTGAGGAAGCAATCCTCTATTTCCAGGAACGGTTGAAACGTGGCGAGATAGTCGAGCACGGGCCCAACAAAACGCGCACGGCGGGAGGAGACCAGTGTGCTGGGGTGGCCGCACAGGCCGAAGTCGTGGTTGCCCCAAACGCCCGCGATTTTGCGTTCAGCCAATAGCGTGACCGTTTCGGGGAGCCTGGCGCCGGTCGCCACAACATCGCCGATGCATAGGACGCGATCGACGCCTAGACGATCGAACTCCGCCAGCGCGCGCTGGAGATTGACGATGTGTTCATGGATGTCGGTCAGCAGGCCAAGGCGCACGAGGTCCTCCGGAATGGTTCTGCAGAACCAGGGAACACAATCGTCGGAGCAAATCCTGAGATTTTTAACAATTAGCCACTTGAAACCGTGAGAGAAATATTAGATGATTGCGATTGATTCGCCCAAAAGACCACCGTTCGCGATTTGCAGTCACAAACGCCCCTGCTAAGAGAAGCCGCACGCGGCTTCGTTGGGACCAAGCTACATGTCGGCGCCGACCACCATCGATGGCTTCCTCGAGCTTGGCATCAAGAGCGGGCTTCTCGAAAAGGAGACGCTCAGCACGTGTCGAGCTAACTGGGAGCGCCTCGGCGCTCGGCCCGGGACCCCCAAAGAACTCGCGGACGCACTGATCCAGGAAGGCGTCCTCACCCACTTTCAGGCTGAGAAGCTCATCGCCGGCCGGTGGCGAGGCTTTATCATCACGGACAAGTATCGCCTCCTCGAACGGCTCGGCGCCGGCGGCATGGGCGCAGTCTACCTCTGCGAACACATCCACATGGGGCGCAAGGTCGCCCTCAAGGTGCTCCCCGTCAAACAAGCGGAAGATCCCGGCTCGCTGGCACGCTTCTATCGCGAGGCCCGCGCGGTCGCCCGGCTCGATCACCCGAATATCGTTCGCGCCCACGACGTAGACCACGATGACAAGCTGCACTTCATCGTTCTCGAGTTCGTGGACGGTGCTAACTTGCACGACTTCATTCGCCGCAACGGCACTGTCAGCTTTCAGCGCGCCGCCCACTTCATTCGCATGGCATCGCTCGGATTGCAGCACGCCCATGAAGCCGGGCTTGTGCATCGCGATATCAAGCCGGGCAATTTGCTGCTGGATCGTGGCGGTGTCGTCAAGTTGCTCGACATGGGTTTGGCTCGCTTCTTCCTGGAAGATTCAGCCGCGTTCATCAAGGAATACGAGCACGGCTACATCATCGGCACTGGCGACTACATCGCTCCGGAGCAGATCATCGATAGCCGGGTCGATATCCGTGCCGACATCTACAGCCTGGGCGGCGCGATGTATTACCTCCTGACCGGCAAGAGCCCGTTCCAGGAAGGGACGAACGCGCAGAAAATCATCTGGCATCAAGTCCGTCATCCGAAGTCGCTCCGCGTATTGCGGCCCGATGTGCCCGAGGAGCTGGTCCAGGTCTTGGAGAGGATGATCGCCAAGGAGCCCGCCCGGCGCTATCAAACGCCGATCGAAGCAGCCGAAGCCCTGGAGCCGTTCACGCGCGGCACGATTCCGCCGCCGACGCTGCAGGAGCTTCCCCCATCGGTGTTAAACACCTGCCAGCGTCCGTTGAGCCAATCCATGCATCCGACCGCTCCGCACACCCCCGGCACCGATCGCGAGCCGGGCGTCATCATCATCCCTGGCACCCCGCAGCCGCGGCCGCTGTCAGCGCCGCCGATCACACGCAAGCCGCCGGGGAAGGGGTGAGTCACTCTCGTTTAGAGCTCGTAGGTCACTGCGCGAACGCTAAACGAGGAATCGGATATGCAATTGAACCTGCCCCAATTGACGATAAACTGAACCAGGCCCCGTGATTGCGCCCACCTTCCCTTTTCCGAAAGATCTCCTTCGATGGACACCGCTCTTTTTGATCAACTGGAACAAACCGTCATGACCGCCGGGCCTGCGGCTGCCGTCGATAAGCTGGCGAGCGAGTTGAAAGCGAGCAAAGATTACGCGGCACTCTTCTACACGCTTTTGATGAAGAAGCGAGTCGAGCTGGGGGTGTCGCCGATTGCGACCGGATCGAACCAGGACCTGCCGGCCTCCGCGCATCATGCCTTCGAAGAAGGCATTGCCGACGCGGCGCGGACCGTCGGTCACCTATACCTGGACGAAGGGCAGATCCCCCAGGCGTTCGGTTACTTCCGCATGCTTGGTGAAACGGCTCCGGTGGCCGACGCGCTCAACAAGCTTGAGCTCGACGACAACATGGACAAGCAGGCGATCATCGACATAGCCTTCCATCAAGGCGTGGCGCCAATCAAGGGGTTTGACTGGGTCTTGCAAAACTTCGGCATGTGTAGCGCCATCACCGTCATGGGGGGCGAACTTCCGTTCACGCCGGAAGTGCGGGCCATGTGCACCAAGAAGCTGATTCGCGCCCTACATAACGAGCTTCTCGAACGGCTCCGCGCGGAGATCCAGCGCGTGCAAAACTTCGCGCCGACCGCAACGACCGTACGCGAAATCATCGATGGCCGCGATTGGCTGTTTGCCGACGATTTCTATCACATCGACCTGTCGCACCTCAATTCCGTGGTGCAGATGGCAACGCAGCTCGACAAGTGCGAAGAGCTGGACATCGTGCGCGATATGTGCGCGTACGGCATGAAGCTGTCGCCGCGTTTCCGCTACCAGAGCGAGCCGCCCTTTGAAGATCAGTATGCCGACTACGACAAGTACCTGGCAATCTTGTCGGGCGAAAACGTTGAAGGCGGGCTGGCGCATTTCCGCGCCAAGGTCGAAGCGAACGACCCGAAGGCGGCGGGGACGTTCCCGACTGAGATCTATGTCAATCTGCTCATGCGGCTGGGACGGGAGCAGGACGCGCTCGCCGTCGTGCGCAAGTACATCGTGCCGCTTGGCGACGTTCGGCTCTCGTGTCCCAACCTTGTGGAACTTGTGCAGCAGACGAAGCGGTACGACGTGCTGGCCGAAGTGGCCCGCGAGCAGGGAAATGCCGTCAATTTCCTGGCGGGATTGATTGCAGCGAATGGGAAGTAACGTCACTTGCGGTTGAGCGCTCGCGTGGCGCATGGCGAGCGCTCAACCACAGGCGGCAAATCATTTCTTGCTGAAATCCGGCAGCTTCCCTCCGGAAACTTCCTTCTCCCACTCATCAAGCAGGGGCCAGCCCACGGCGCAGGTGCCGAAGTCGGCCATGTATTGGTACTGTGTCAGCCGGTCGATTGCTTTTTGCACAACGCGCTTGTCGCGGCGAAAAACCGGGCCGTGGCTGGGCAAAAGAAAATCCGCATCGTCTTTGTTGATTCGTTGCAGCGACTTGATGAAGTCTGGAAGGTTTGAGCCGTGATGGGCGTCGATGACGCCGACACAGCTGTCCTTGTAAATGTTGTCGCCGCAAAACAAGAGGTTTCCCATCTTGAAGCTGAGCTGTCCCGCGGTGTGGCCTGGGGTGTGCCAAACTTTGAGCTTGAGGTTGCCGACGCCAATGGTGTCGCCTTCGTTGAGGACGACATCGACCTTGCAGCATGGCATGGGGATGGAGAAGTCCTGGGCCTTGATGGTGGCGTAGGTGAGAATTTCGTCGCCGCTCTCCAGTGGCTCGATCGTAAGCGGATGCGCCGCGACCTTGGTCTTCAAGACGTCGCGCATTCGGGCGATGCCCTGGATGTGGTCGGCGTCGGCGTGCGTGGCGATCAGCATCTTGCAGGCGGACAGGTTGAAATCCATCTTGCGGATGAGGTCGATGATTTCGTCGACGGTATCAAGGTAGCCCACGTCGATGAGCAGCCATTCGCTGCCGCCGTCGATGAGGTAGACGTTGACTCCCAGCCGGCGTGCCGCCTGATAGTTCATCTCGATGACATGCGGAAAAAGGTACTTCCGAGCAAGCATGATCGGGGTGCGCTCCACGACGAAGGGAAGGATGCATCCGGTATGATAGCGGAAATGGCAAGCCAAACCAACGCGTCGCCTGGCGTGGAGCGCCAGCACAGCGACGCGCGAGCGCCGAACTACGATCAGAATTGCTATAAGAATCTGTCGAATCGTCAAGGATAAAATCATAACTGGCCTATTTTTTTTTCTCGCCTTGGTGTTCAATGACAGGGATAGGCCACGATGCGATTGCCTGGATTGCCGCAAGCGGCAACTCAGCCTAGTCAGGAGGTCTTCACTAGCTTTCCGAATCGCATTTTCCTCATTCTCCTCGAAGGAGGCCAACATGGGTAGGAAACCCTACGTTTTGGCTCTGTGCGCCGCTCTGGCCGTGTCCATTCCCAGCCAGGCCCAAGACAAACCCGTCTCCATGCGTCCCAGTCTTGTTGAGGTCCGCTTTGCCGACGGCAGCGTCGTGCGCATGACGCTTCTGGAGGCCAGTCTCGACGTAAAGACCAAGTACGGCAAACTCACCATCCCGGTCAGTGATGTCCGGCGGGTGGAATTCGGCTTGCACGTGCCCCCCGATGTCAACCAGCAAATTACGCATTCGATCAAGCGGCTGGCGAGCGATGTCTACAAAGAACGCGACGGCGCCAGCAAGGATTTGGTCCAGGTCGGCCATTTCGCGTTTCCGTCGTTGCAAAAAGCGTCGCGCAGCGGCGACACCGAAGTCGCCTTTCGTGCGGTCAGTGTCATCAAGCAGATTTCCGAACGCGTCGCGCCGGAGCTATTGCGCTTGCGCGAGGAGGATGTGATCCACACCGCCGAGTTTACGATCATCGGCACCATCGTCTCACCGACGCTCAAAGCGCATTCGCCCCACTTCGGCGAGGTCCCGCTCAAGCTCAGTGAACTGCGCATGATGCACGTGAAACATCACGGCGGCAAACAGGAGTTGATCGTTGATGCGACCAAGTACGGGAGTGCGCTCGACCAGTGGTGCGACGCCGGCGTCATGGTCGATGCTGGACAGCGCCTGGTGATTACCGGCGAAGGACAGGTCGATCTCTGGCCACAAGGCCCCGGGCAGTACATGGCAGCGCCGAAAGGCTACAACACCGCCGGCAAAGGCGGCCAATTCATGGCTGGGGCGCTGATCGGAAGGGTGGGTGAGAACGGAAAAATGTTCTTCATCGGGGAACGGTTCGATGGGCCTGTGAACGAGGAGGGACGGCTGTATCTTCAGATCATTCCCAGTCCCTGGAATAACGCCTCCACCGGTCAGTACCGCGTGCGGGTGCAGACCGAATATGCAGCGCTGGGCGGGCGATAGAATTGGATTCGGTTGTTTACGGTGAGCGCCCGCAAGGCGTCCTCTTGGGGGCGTTCACCGTAAACGTCATCTCTCGATCTCCGTGAACCCCGCCAGCCGCGAGCGCCGTATGGGTTGCCTAAGCTTAGACAGGCTTCGTGCCTCGATCTGGCGGATGCGCTCACGCGTAATGCCATAGCTTTGGGCGACTTCATCGAGCGTGCGCGGTTGGCCGTCCTTCAGGCCAAAGCGCAGCTCGATCACTTCCCGTTCGCGTGGCGTCAAGGATCGCAGCACCTCGCCAATGCGTTCCTTGAGCAGGAGAGCATCAACATTGTCGCCCGGGCTGACCACGTTTTGATCGTTCAGGAATTCACTCAAGGCACGCTCGTTGTCTTCGCCCATGGGCTCGTGCAGGCTCAGGGGCTGGCGTGCCACGGCCCTCAGCGACTTGGCTTCCTCGGCGCTGGTGCCTAGCTTCTTGGCAATTTCCTCGATGGAGGGTTCGCGTCCGGTCTGGACGATGAGCTCGCCGCGGACCCGTTCGATGGCGGCCAGCAGGCTGACCTGATGGCACGGTACGCGCACAGTGCGGGCGTTGTCGGCCAGCGCCCGCTGGATGCCCTGGCGGATCCACCAGGTGGCGTAGGTGCCGAACTTGAAGCCCATGCGGAATTCGAATTTATCGACCGCGCGCATCAGGCCGCGGTTGCCTTCCTGAATGAGGTCGGCGAAGGACAGCCCGCGGCCACGGTATTTCTTGGCAATCGACACGACCAGGCGCAGATTCCCCTCTGCCAGCTCGCTGCGGAATTGCTGGTAGATGGCCTGTCGGCGGCGCACGACGGTGAGAAGTCGGACCATATCGTCCGGCGTGGACAGAACTTCGCGCATCTTGTCGCGCAGTTCCTTGACGGCCCGGGTTTGCTGGGCGCGGACTGCAGCGGATCGTCCGGCATGGTTGGTTTGCTTCTCCAGCTGGCGCATGTGCTGGTAGATGCGATCGTATTCCTCGGTCATCGCGTCGAGCAGCTCGGTGCGTGGGGACATCTCTTCGATCAGCCGGATCGCCTTGCGCAATTGCCGCCAGCGCAGACGCTGTGCCTTGCTGCGTCCGGTATCGCTGCGCGTGCGCAGCTGGTTTGCGAAATCGCGGTCGGCAGCTTGATGAATTTTGCTGAGGGTGCGCAGGTTGTGCGGCAAGCGGGCCTGAATGGTTTCGCGGTCAAGTTTGAGGCTATGCACGACATCAATCTGAGGATCGATCGGCATCGTGCCCGCCTGAATGCGTTCAAACACCCCGGCGATGCGCTGCTGCGACCACCAGCAAAAGAGCACGGCCCGGCGATAGCGCTGCCGAGCCCTCTCCAGACGTGTGGCCAGGGAAAGTTCCTTGTCCCGGTTAAGCAGTGGAATGGCGCCCATCTGTTTCAGGTACAGACCCAGAGCGTCGTCCGCGCCGCCGCCGTGACCCGTCGGCTCGTCCCCGCTGTGATGGTCGACGGGAAACTCGGCGTCGTAGACATCGTCAGACTGGAGTGCTCGATGTGTCATGGGTGTAGATTCCAGTTCGTCCATTGGGTACAGCGCTGGCGAGGAAGCTTGGCGTTTCATGTTGTCCTCGACGGTCCGTCGTTTCATCGTGTCGGCCCTTGGTTTAGGTGGGCCGAGAATTTTGTTCGGGCGGCCCACGTTAGATGCCGACTTCCGGCAATTCTGATATCGAGGTCACGGCGAAACGAGCAATCAGATTCTTCTTCGGAGCCCGCCGCGTCAGGAATCCAATCCTGATTTACCTTTGAGGACGAGGCGTATACTCTTGCAAGGGGAATGGTTTCCTGCGGTTGGGGGGACCAGTCTATTATACGCTGCCAATCGGGCGGATTTTGCGGGGTCGCCGCAAAAAGAGCGATTTTCCACTCTCAAGACGGTTTTCCCGACCCGTAAGTTCGGGTGCACTGCATTCATGCGACCAAGTGGCATAATCGCAATCTTTTACATATCAAGTACTTCCAGCAAATTGGGCGATTCGAAAAACATTAGCTAACACTACAGCGCCGGTTTTCTCGAGAACGGTGTCCGCAGTCGCGAGGGTATCTCGCCCGCTCCAAGGATTCCATGCGGCTGGAATAAAAGTTATACTTTATTATACGAACGGTGACTCTACCCATCAACTTTTGAGAAATCACCATAATTCGTGTCATAAACTATTGAAAACAAATCAGTTAGGATGATGCTGTCATTTCCACGTGTGATTCCTCAGACGCCTGGACCAGCGCTTTTGTACTAACCCGTCTGCAGGCATCAACCCGGCCTTGCTTTGTATACTCTCGTATTCCTCTTGCCCTAGGACACTTGAACGGATACGCTTGATGGTGAAGCGGTTACGCTGATTGTTGCCGAGAGCTAATGGATTCGGGTGGGCTGAATTCCCAGGCCAATGGGGTGTCTTGCGCCGCGGCTTGACCAGCCGGGAGACGAAAACTTAACCTAAAAGAAAAAGAGAGGACAAGGATGTCCCAATCAAACTCCACGGGAGAGGTGGCGATGGATGGCTCGACGCTATCGCTCACGTTACCCAGCGAATCGCGCATGCTATCGGTGGCGCGCTCTTTTGTTGAAGCTGTCTGCCAGGCTCATCGGCTGGACCGTTCGGCGACCCATGCGCTGGTGATTGTCACTGGTGAGGCGATCACCAATATTGTTCGCCACGCCCATCAAAACCGCCCTGGCTCGCAGATGGAGCTTCATCTGCAGATCTTGCCGGAAGTTGTTGTGATGACATTCCGGGATCAAGGAGATCCCTTTGATTTGTCAGCGGTTCCGGATCTGCCGCCGGGGGAGCTTCGCATTGGCGGGCGCGGCGTGTTCCTTATGCGAACGCTGATGGACGAGTTGACATGCCAACCGCTCGGTGAAGGTCAGTCGGGCAACGTGTTGCGCATGGTCAAACGCCGCGACACGGCGGAACAGCGGAACGTCGGGTGATCTTCAACTTGCAAGTTGTGCTCAAGAACCCAAGAAGTCGGCGTTTTCGCGCTGAGCGGGATGTAAGGCGACGGCGTTTCTGTTTCGGCCAAGATTCAGCGTGAAACTTGTAATTCGCAACTCGGTGACGACGATAATTCCCTCAACGGCAAGGGTGTCTTGCTCCTTGACACCCCTCTAGGCAACAAGTCCTGAGACATTCCCATCGCACGGACATTTCAAGCGACAAATGGGTTGCTTCTCTTGGACTACATTCTTTATGATGTACCTGAGGCACTTGCGCCATATCTTCTGCGAGCAAGCACCCCAGGGGAGAAAACCTGATGCACGAACACGGCCCCAATGAACTCGCAGGTCCCCTACGGGGGTCCGCGGGCTGGTGGCATGGCTTGGCCGCCTCCACCATGACCGACGACGAGCCCGAACCAGTGCCAGAAAAGCCTCGCAAAAAACCCAAAGGCGCCAAGCCGATCCGCACAGAACTCGTGGAACGCGTCCGCGCAGAAATCGCGGCAGGGACCTACGACACTACCGAGAAATGGGAAGCCGCCCTCGACTGTTTACTAGACAGGCTCGACCGCGGCGATTGACGCCGGCTGCCGGTGGTGGTGGGGCGTTTTCGAGGTACAATAGGTGGTGACCTAGCGGCTGAATGTTGGAGACTGACCTGTGAACGCGCTGCCTGCCGTGGAAGTTTCCCAGACCCCGGAAGAGAAATTCCGCGAGTATCTGGCTAGCCGTCCGCGCACGCAGCGCTACACCACCCAGCAGCGCGACTTGGTCAATTACATTTTCAGCAAGCATAACCACTTCGATGCCGACGAGCTGATCGATGAAATGAAGGGCGAAGGCTTTCGCGTCAGTCGGGCGACCGTCTATCGCACACTGAATAAACTCGTCGATGCGAGCCTGTTACGCCGCATCGACCTCCCTGATCGTACGGTCTTCGAGCATGACTACGGATACGCGCATCACGACCACTTGCATTGCGAGCAGTGTGGCACAATCATCGAGTTTCAAAATACGGAGCTCGAGCAATTGATCCGCGACGTGTGCCAGCTGCAGCAGTTCCACTACATTGGCCACTCGTTCGTGATCCGTGGCACCTGTGTGTCCTGCAATCGGGCCCGCACCATGAAACGGCGGCTCGATCTGGTGTGACCGATGTGGCGAGTGAGCGAGGATTCCTACTTCCTTGAAATTCCCCGTTTTCGCGCTTCCCTTCCCCAGCCGGGCGCGGTAAACTGCCAGTCTCACCTGAACTCGCGCGAGTTCGTGTTCTCACCTTTTCGCAGGAGACCTTCGAATGACCCGCCTCCTTTCTGCTGCACTCAGCCTGTGCCTCGTAGCTTCTTTCGTTGGCGCACAAGAAACCACGAAGCCAGCCAAAGTTGGTCAGGGCACCAAAGCTCCCGCCTTCACGTTCAAGGATCAAACGGGCAAGGTCATCGACCTGGCTGCGTTGTGCGCCAAGGGTCCGGTTCTCGTCCGCTTGACCTGCGGTTGCTCCGGTTGCGATAAGGAATTAGCCTACTTCCAGGAAATTGACGCCGCCTACAAGAAGCATGGCTTGACCAGCGTCGCCATCTTCAAGGCCCCGGACACCGAGGTTGCCAAATACGCCGCCGCCAAAAAGATCAACATGCTTTACGGCGTTGACACGAAGGGGAGCGCCTGGGACGTCTTCCAGACCAAGACGATGCCGACGAACTTCCTCATCGGCAAGGGGGGCGAGATTATCGCTGTTTTCTCCGGCTGCGACACAAGCGGCTTGCTGGCCAAGCGCGTCGCTGAGCGCGTTGCCAAGACGGTCGATGCGCCTGCTGTTGACCCGCGCCCGAAGGTCCAGAACAAAAAGTAATTCCCATTATCATCACAGAATGATGAGTTAATGCGGCATCATCCTACGCTCGGCGGTTTGGCGCACAGCATCGCGCGAAGCCGCCGAGCGTATTTCACTTTGACATCCGCTTTTTGAGAGCTTCATGAAAGCACGGCGTATGCCTCTTTCCGAACGCGACACCCGCCGCCCCGTCAAACGCCGTACCCGTACGTTCCGCCCCAACTACATCTCCTTCGCGGGAACGTACCAATGCAACCTCACTTGTGCCCACTGTTGCGTCCCTATTGAATGGACCGACCGGCTCGACATCCCTACGGCCATTCGCTTCCTTGAAGACGCCCATGACGAGGGCATCGGGCTCCTTGGCTTCACCGGTGGCGAGCCGTTCTTGTATCACGAATTCGTCATCGCCCTCACAAGGCGAGCAGCCGAACTCGGCTTCCGCTTCGACAAGATCGTCACCAACGGCGTCTGGTTCAAAGACGAATCACAATTACGATCCATCTTGACCGATTTGCGCGATGGTGGTTTTACTGGCAAGCTCGGCCTGGGCGTCGATAAGTTTCATGGCATCCGTACTGCCGATCTGGTCACATTCTGCAAGACCGCGCGAGCGATCTTCGAGCGCGATAACATTCTCTCGCTGGCATATGCGAGTCGTGATCCGCACACGGGCCTGGAACTGGCCCATCGGATTGCTGCGGCGCTCGACGCCGTGGTTGAGTGGTCCGATCTATTGCACAGATATTTGTTGGTAGCACCCGATCTGACCATGACGCTGAATTGGAATCATCTCGCCCCCGTGGAGCGCGCCGAAAAACTCGGTGGCGATTGGGACGGCAAATGGTTCAAGGAGGATTACTGCGAAGGCCCCGGCCAGGCATTGATCGTGAACCCGCGCGGCGAGGTAAAACCCTGCTGTGGATTCGCGTCTGACCTCGATCAACTCACCATCGGCAACATCTATCGCGACACCGTCAAGCAAGTCATTCGCAACGGGCGCGATCATCCCTATGTGGGTAAGGTCTTCCGCGAAGGTTTGACGGCCATTCGCGACGAAATCCTGGCGCGCGATCCCGATGCGCTGCCCGGCGAAACGTCCAATCACTGCTTCTTCTGCTGGTACATTCTCACGCGTGGCCTCGCCAGCGACGTCAGCGGGGGCGGCGGCCACGTCGGACAATGGACAAGTGAACGCCCGAATTTCCAAAGCGAAATTGTGCAAGTCGGTCCGCTGCGGCAATAAGTTGGTTCCCCCGTCTTAAGAGCCCGAAAGTCCCTTGGGCTCGGCTCCGCTGCCGATACAAGAAGCGGGTGCTGGGGGATGAAACGGGTAGACCCATTGACCGAGGTAGCTCTCCGAATCGTCGTTGTTGTGTACGTTCTCTCCGCCCAAGCTGTACTAACCGACACCACAAGGGTATCCAAGGTGCATGCCTTGAATCACGACGCATATTCTTTTACCCGTTGGGGTGATGATTCTCGCATTCACGGGAGGGGTGAATTCAACTTCTTTCACGTTTTGTCCATCTTCGTGACAGTGGTCCGGAACACACATTCGTCCGAGGGGTGTTTTCTTTCGCACATGTGAAGAGTAAGATGCTAGATCAGAGTCCCCGTAGCTCAATTGGATAGAGCGTCGGCCTCCGAAGCCGAAGGTTACAGGTTCGACTCCTGTCGGGGATAATGCCGGAAATCCCGTCGAGGACGGGATTTCCGCAATTCCAGTCAACTCGCATCGGCCTACCATCAGCAGCGACTTGAGTCCCGGCTTGAGTGCGCCCGATTTCGCGCGAAAAGGGCCCGGAGACAGGACAGGGCCGCCCTGTCCTGTCTCCGGGCCGTGGCGCAAGCTAGAAATGGCTATCCTGCCCGGCTCTCGGACCCGCTCATTGGCTTGTCGCCGGGCAGCAACTTCGGCAGGCACTCCAGCGCTGTAGCTTGGTCATGTAGGGCCACATGAGCGTACCGGCTCATTGTCAAGTTAATGTCCGAGTGCCGGGCCAAACTCTGCGTCAGTTTCGGACTCACGCCCGAATTCGCCAGCAACGAAATGAATGTATGCCGAAGCCCGTGAAAGTCAGCGAACAGGCCATCGGTATCCTGGTACGCCAGAAAGTCAGACTCAGATTTGTCTGGATGTTTCGCTAGCCAGCGCTTGCGAGCGTTCGCGAGGTCCACACGAAACATCCGGGCCGACCGTTCCGACCAAGTACCTGGCCAAACCGGTGATCGGGCGGGACGGTCCTTCAAGTAATGCGCGATCGCACCCGCTACGTCAGCTGGAGCCGAGCAAAAACGCCACGAGCAATCGAAAGTCGGCATCGCTTCCGACGTTCACAAATTCGCGAAGCCCATTGATGTTGCCGCCTCGGATTGGCGCCGGAAGTGGGAGCTGTAAACGTCGGTCGAAAAGTGCGGCAGCCGGTCGGTGACCGGTGGTCGGTCGGTCGAAAAGTGTAGCACCCCTGGCCGAGCCCTCGGTGGTGGTTGCAGGATAGCCCTGGGAAAGGGAATCCGCATCGCCAGGAGGG